>Ga0255743_10003897_pt1 | contig 11663 bp, 7 predicted proteins | sample 101ome_19_FD_179950 | JGI IMG/M metagenome (GOLD analysis project Ga0255743, IMG submission 179950) | Coastal salt marsh microbial communities from the Groves Creek Marsh, Skidaway Island, Georgia - 101405AT metaG (version 2) | ecosystem: Environmental > Aquatic > Marine > Intertidal zone > Salt... | reverse complement strand
CGTGCCATGCTAACTCCGCTGCTTTATCAACGTTCCCTGCACCCAAGGCACGGGCAGTCGCAGATGCTATCCCACCTCCAACCGCACCAGCGGCCATCATTTGCATGAGTGCTTGAAAAGGAAACACGAGAGCCAGAGCTGCAAGTGCTTCAATACCTAGCTGGCCGACGAACCAGGCGTCAGCAAACGTCACACCGGACATCGTAAGCGCGGTAATCACATTTGGGGTTGCAAGCCGCAAAAGCAAACGGGCAGGGGGTGCCTCCAACAATAGTGTAAGGCGCGGAGATGGATGTCTGTTACCAGGCGTCAAGTCTGTTCTCTGAGCTGTTTCTATGTCCACTCATTTTTTGAGTTCCAAGGTCTAAGGTTTCACAATACTGGTCTACTTACGGCTGATCAGGAGGTTGGGAGTTCGAATCTTCCCGGGCGCGACATATTTTTCAATGACTTAGCTGGTAGTTATTTAACCTAGTAAGTTCTCTGGGTTACAAAAAACACCCCATTTACCCTGTCTCTCGAAATACTATTGCCTGCTGGGGTTCTTTTTTTGTCCACCTTCAAAAAACCCCTAGGGGCCCGTCGTGCGTTCCATGCCGTGGTGATCCTTTCTCGAGAATTTGGTTCAAAGCTCGCGGCCCGGGGTTCTGGGGTAGGGGCTTGGGCTGGATTTATTACAAATAATGATCCGTGCTTTCGCAACCAAGTCGATGATATTTTTTAGCATTTCACCCCATGTTGGCTCGAAGGTTTGCCGCGACTTGCTTTTCTTTGGCAAATTTTGATTTGGCTTTGCTGTATTTATATTTGAGGTTTTTAATTATTATGTCCCAAGGATGATTTGACTTTTAAGCGAGAGACTTCATGAAAATTACAGGCGCGAAAGCATTTGTGACTGGAGGTTCTGGTGGGCTCGGTGCTGTCATCGCCAAGGCTCTCGCCGAAAACGGGGCGGATGTAGCTCTGAGTTACTCCGGCAATCGAGATGCAGCAGAACTGGTCGCGCGCAACATTCAGGCCATGGGTCGAAAAGCTTGCGCCGTTCAGATGGATCAGGTTCAACCGAATTCGATTAACGCTGCAGTAGAAGCCGTGACTACGGAACTAGGTGGATTGGATATCTTAATTAATAATGCGGCTTGGAATCAGGCCGTACCGTTTGCTGACCTTGATGCGCTTACCCCAGAGCTTTGGGACCGAATGCATCACACCAATGTGCGAGGGCCCTACCTTGTGACGCGTTCTTGCGCACCACACCTCAAGAAGAATGGAAACGGACGTGTCGTCAATATTTCCGCGTTCATAGGCCTCAGCGCCGAAGGCAGCAGCATCGCGCATGCCACAGCAAAAGCTGCACTGATCCATTTAAACCGTTGCCTCGCCGTGGCCTTGGCACCAGACGTCACAGTTAACAGTGTTGCGCCAGGATTAATGGACGGCACAACGATGTTTAACCGTATTCCGGTTGAGAATACAGAAGCTGCAAAACAACGAGCGGCGCTAAAACGCCATACTAGTCTAAAAGATGTTGCCGATCAGGTGTTAACCTTCTGCCGAGCAGAAACAGTAACTGGTCAGGTGTTGGTTATAGATGGTGGTATCGTTTTTCACTAAATTACCTCTTATGTTCGTCCTTGAATGAGGGCAGGTGCTCTTCACCATATTGGAAACTGCGTGATACTACGAAACTTAGTTTTGGGCCGTGATCGGCGTAACTTCTTCGAGAATTTGGTTCAGAGATTGCGGCCCGGGGCTCAGGGGCGGGGGCTAGGAGTAGGTTTGGCACTTTTGTTCAGATCTAAACAACTTGGATAGCTGAGCGAGTCTTCGTACACTCTCGGACTATATTAAAAAAATCGAAGCATGCTTGTCTGATGGCCAGCTTGATAAATACCTTAATAGCTGAGTGCTCGTCCTGGGATGGCTCGTTTTAGATTAGCTGTATGGGAAAAGGTGGTTTCTAGAGCCATGGCAATCTTCAGTAGTTCAAGATCGCCACGGCGCTTACCAACAAGCTGGAGCCCAAATGGCAAACCAATGTGGTCGTATCCACATGGTATTGCTACAACAGGGTGACCGGTTAGCGTCAAAGCAGACCGAATTAGAGAGGCATCCATATAGTTTTCCATTTTTTTGCCATTAATTTCATGCGGAATACCTTCATCAATTCGAAAAGCTGGCGTTGCATTTCCTGGGACAATAAGCAAATCGATATCTTTAAATATTACCTCAAAATCTTGATAAATTTTTCGCCATTGGACTTCAGCTTTAGAAACTTCCAAGAGGCTCATTTTCATCCCAGCTTCAACATTTGTAATGATGTTTTGCGATATGATATTGCGGTGTTTTTCATAGCGCTCCATATGGCTTGCAAGGTAATTGACACAGCGTAATGTCCAAAAACAGTTTCTGGCGTCCGAAAAATTTGGATCATGCCTGTCGAGAGATTTAAATGTGTCGCTCAGCGCAGTAATGACTGTCCGAAAACAATCCCTGATCCCATTGTCCAACGGTGCAACACCACCAAAATCTTCAGTCCATCCAACACGAACGTGTTTCAAATCAGCTGGCTCGATGTTTAAAAAAGCGCTTGGGTTGCATGGGTTTGCCATCGGATCCCGCTCGTCGTTGCCGATACAACCCGCCATCATAAGAGAGATGTCGGCAATGCTGCGTGCCATTGGTCCCTGTACATTAAAATGAGTGTAGTTAATTGTCCTATTTTCTCTGGGTATTAGACCTGGCGTTGAGCGAAACCCAACGACGCCACACCAGGTTGCTGGATTTCGAAGGCTGCCCCCTGTATCACTTCCATGACACAACGGTAGCATGTTTGTTGCCAAAGCTGCCGCGGATCCTCCAGACGATCCTCCGGAAGTACGTTCTAGATCAAAAGGGTTACGCGTTGGCCCATAAACAAGATTATCAGTTGCTGTGCCAGACCCAAACTCCGGTGTATTGGTCTTGGCAACAATAATCCCTCCAGCCCTTCTCATTCGAGCAACCAGCGCCTCATCCTCTGTCGGCACATAGTTTTCAAATAATTTCGATCCCCACGTAGTTCGCAAGCCTGCTGTTGCATTTAAATCCTTTATACCAATAGGAAGTCCATGCAGTGGGGAAAGAGCGGTACCCTCCATAACAGCCTTTTCGGCATGTTTTGCTTCTCTTCGAGCTCTAGCATAATCAGTTGCAACAATCGCATTGATATCGGGATTGATTGCTTCGATACGACGAATGCATGCCTCTAATAATTCAACCGGCGACAGCTCCCTTAGGCCGATTAACGACCGCGCGTCTGAAGCACTTAATTCGCTTGGGTCACTCATTTTAGACAAGCCTCACCCGGGATCTCAATGTTCTTTACAATGCGAAGCTTAGCAAGGAACAAATAAAATTATGAGTAATATCTCGCAAGAAGAGCATTAGTTCCGTTGCTGCTTGTCACACATTTGTGTGCGTAAGGTAACCAAAAACAATATTTCTAGAGATCATCGCGCATGGTGCAACATGATTAAATGTGCAATGAAATGAAAAGTACGAAAGTGAGTTTGGCTAGTAGGAACTGTGTCCTTAGAAAAAATGCTAGAATTTATCCGTTATCCTACAACGACTTGAAGTTGTTAACTACGATATTTCCGTGTTCATCCAGTTTGGCACTCCAACCAGGCGGAATAACGCACGTAGCATCATACTCCTCCACGATGCATGGGCCCTGTCGCATTTCGCTAAGATCAGTACGGCGATAAAGGACTGCATTCAGCCAACCGCTACCCTGTCCAAAATAAGCCTGGCGCGAATGCACACCCCCTGTGGCGGAGTCACTTGGTGGAGCGCAAGGCTGAATATCCCTTTCTGGCTCGCCCCGAGCCAGTAGGCGGACGGTGACAAGCTCTACCGGCTCATCATCACTAGCTCGGTGGCCGTAGACAATTTCGTGCTCCTGGTGGAAATTTTCGGCAAGCTCTTCCAGTGCCTCTGCATTGATTGGTCCTTCCGGAGCCGCCACTGTCAGTTCGAATGTCTGGCCCTTGTAGTGCATGGAGGCGGTGCGGCGCAGTGTCTGCCGTTCCTGAGGGAAGCCATCGCGGGTCAGTTGTGCCCGTCCTTCATCCTCCAGAGTTTCCCATAGCGCACCAATCTCGGCTGGATCACTGTCGCGCAGCAAACGCCGCTGGGTCCGCGAATAATGGTGCTCTACATCGGCGTAGAGCAGGCCAAACGCCGAAAATACGCCAGGCGCTGGCGGTATAATTACTTTTCCGATGCCAAGCTCAGCTGCCATACCGCAGGCGAACATTGGCCCATTGCCGCCAAACGCGAACAACGCGTAACTGCGAGGATCGCGTCCTCTTTCAGTCGAGACGGACTTAATAGCACGGATCATGTTGGAGGCTGCTACCCGGTGAGCACCTAGTGCTGCATCCTCTGATGAGAGGCCGAGCGGCTCAGCAACTTTCTTGTCGAATACATCTTTGGCCTTAGCTGAGTTCAACTTCACGCTGCCTCCTGCGAGTGCCGCCGGATTCAAATAGCCAAGTACGAGGTTCGCATCGGTAACAGTAGGCTCATCTCCACCGGCGTCATAGCAGACTGGTCCAGGTGAAGCTCCGGCACTTTCCGGTCCAATCTGGAGCGCGCCGCCCGCATCGATCCACACGAGCGAGCCACCACCCGCGCCAACCTCCGCCAGGTCAATTGCCTGCGTCTTTAGCTTGTAGCCCGCACCAGTCAGTAGGCGGGATCCCGCTAGGATGCCGCCACCCACCTCGAATTCGTCAGCACGGGCATATTGGCCGGCTTCCACCATACTGGCCTTTGCCGTGGTACCTCCCATATCAAAGGTTATGAGATCACCAAGCTTGGCTGCTTCGCCTAGAAAACGTGCCCCAACTACGCCACCTGCGGGACCGGACTCGATAATGTTCATGGGAAGTCGCTTCGCTGTCTCCGCCGGTGTCAGGCCACCGTTCGACTGCATCAGCAGCAATTCGGCCCCGACGCCGGCCTCGGCAAGCTCAGCTTGTAACTTTACTAAATAGGTGGCTACCACTGGTTTCACATAAGCGTTGATCGTGGTCGTCGAGGTCCGTTCATATTCCCGGATTTCTGGAAGTACCTCTGCACTGATCGAATAGGGGAGTCCGGGCGCGCGCTTTTCGATGGCTGCTTTTACTATGAGCTCATTCGCAGGATTGGCGTAGGAGTTGATCAAGCAGACTGCAATAGACTCTACACCTTGGTCCAGCAGCTTTTGCACTGCAGCTTCCGCATCCGCGGCGTCCAATGCTTGCACAATCTCTCCTGCCGAATTGACCCGTTCGTCTACAGTTATGCGCAGATAACGCTCTACCAGCGGCGGAGGCTTATTCCAATTTAGATCGTAGAGTCTCGGCATCCGTAGCGTGCGGATTTCGAGCACGTCGCGGAAACCTCTGGATCCGATCAGGCCAGTGAGTGCGCCTTTCCTCTCTAGGATGGCATTGGAGGCGACAGTCGTTCCATGCCGTATCTGATCGATGCTACCTGCCGCAATGTCAGCCTCGGCAAGGACTAATTTCAGACCGTCGATTATTGCCTGCGCATAGTCGCCCACGCTAGAGGAGACCTTCTTTACCAATACCTGCCCATCTGCACCCAGAAACACGATATCGGTAAATGTGCCGCCAATATCGACGCCAACGCGGAATGCGGTCATAGCGGCTTCTCCCAAAGAACGTTGGGCGTCCGGGTCCAGCCTCTGGCCGACCGTATGCGTTCGCGCTCGAGGGTTGTGGCATCCTCAATTGGGGTGAAGTTATCGCTAAGCACCACGCCATAGTCGGCCAGTGCGGCTTCTCGACTGATTAGCTCGTTCTTAACATCGCGTGCCACGGCGGCGGGTTCGCGCTCCAACGGATCACCCCATCCGCCGGCCCCTGCAACTTCATGGCGGAAGACCTCGCCTTGCTTCACGATTTCTGTGAACTTCGGTGGCATGGGGCGAGCATCACCCTCTGGGTCCCAGATGTTAGCGGAAGGCTCGCCTGGATACCCGCCATAGAGCCCGTAGGGTCGATGTGTCTGCCGGTCGGCCCTGATTTGCAGCACCCCTTCGACCTCCGTAAACCGGTAGTCCCTACGATAGGGCGCGCCGCCACGGTACTTACCAGCACCACAACGATCGGAGATGAACTCGTAGGCTAGGATTTCCAGTGGGTTCTCCGCCTCGATCACCTCAACAGGCTGGCTTGCCATGTTCGCGTAGATGTTGGAATTGCCATCCAATCCATCAGCCCATGGCCGGCCGCCCCAGGTGCCGCAGGTAAAATCGACAAAGATGAATGGCTTACGTTTCGAGTCATAACCGCCAACGGAGATGCCAGTGTTGCCACCGTCGGAGGCCGCAAACACCTTATCCGGTACAAGTTGCGCCAACGCCCCAAAAAGGCAATCGATCATGCGGAAGCCGGTTAGGCCGCGAGCCGCGCACGCGGCTGGCAGCTCGCCCCAGGCAACGGTTCCTTGCTCTGCCTTTACATCAATGCAGCGGAAGTATCCCTCATTTGTTGGGATATCCCCATCCAATATACAACGGATTGCGGCGTAGCTTGCTGCTTTGGTGAAACTCAATGTGTTATTGATAGCGGCGCGAGCCTGCTGCGCGGTCCCAGTCCAGTCCACATTGATTTTGTCACCTCTCTTCTCGATGGTTACAAACAGGCGGATTGGCTTGCCATGGTCGACGCCGTCATCATCTATCCAATCCTCAAAACTTACTTTGCCATCTGGTAGCTTAGCGATGGCATTGCGAGCCATCCTTTCGGCGTAATCCACAAGTTGGTCCATCAGTTCCAGCACAGTATGGCGGCCATGCCGGACGATTAAATCCAGAAACTGCTGTTCCGCGATGTGGCAGGCTGAGAGTTGGGCACGCAGGTCACCAAAATACAGCGTTGGCGCCCGTACATTCTTCTCTATGATACGGAAGAGAGTTTCATTTGGCTCGCCCCGGTCATAAAGCCGGCTTGCCGGGATGCGCAGACCCTCCTGATAGATCTCTGTTGAGTCAGCGGCATTTGAACCAGGTACTCGACCGCCTGTATCGACGTGGTGGCAGATGACGGCGGCAAAAGCGACGTGCACACCTTCGTGAAAGATCGGCTGAAAAACAAAAAGATCTGGAAGGTGCATGCCGCCCTCATAGGGATCATTCAAGCAATAGATGTCGCCTTCCCGTATCGAATCGCCATAACGTTCCAGTATCGCCTGTAGAGCACTGGGTATCGACCCCAGGTGGCCAGGCAGGGTCAGACCCTGCGCTACTAGTCGGCCATCAGCCGCGCAAAAGGCTGTGGAGAAATCCATATTGTCTTTCAGAACACCGGAATAGGTCGTCCGCACCACCGTCAATGCCATCTCATCGGCGATAGAATGGACAGCGTTCTTAAAAAGTTCGAAAAGTACGGGGTCACGGGTCGTGGTGGACATCGTCGGCTACGCTTTCGGTCGGCGAACAGGAACTCCTACGATTTTGTGCCAGCATTCTGCTGTTGCCAATAGTGCAGTGACCAGTGTGATGGCTGTGGCAGATTTTTAGTGGCCTGACTCACCCACGGGTCAACGGCATTTGATAGTCAGCTTGTGCGCCGTGGCATATCGCCAAAAGCACTAAAGAGAGGAGTTAGTTTTATGGAAGATAAAAGCGGACCTGCGCTTGTAGGCTCACGGTGGTCACGAAAGACGATTGAGCAATACACGGCTTGGAGAAAACGAACCCAACCTTCTTTTATGCAAAAAGGGATATTCCTTCAGATGAAAGGAAGAGGACCGCATCCTCGTTTCCTGTGGCGAAAGCATTTGTGACTGGAGGTTCTGGTGGGCTCGGTGCTGTCATCGCCAAGGCTCTCGCCGAAAACGGGGCGGATGTAGCTCTGAGTTACTCCGGCAATCGAGATGCAGCAGAACTGGTCGCGCGCAACCAGCGTTCCCTGAGAGACATCATCTATTTGCTTTGAGAATGCCAATATGGGCCAAAGGAAACCCAGGCCAAATGCAAAGGCTCCCAATAAGAAGGCCCATAAGATGTCATTATCTCTGTTCATCTCTCACCCCACTGCTTTTGTGAAGCTATGAGGCTGACAGGACAATGCGACAGGGCTTAGGAAAGAATAAAGCTATGTGAGGGCAATAGGGGCAATCTTTGGGCAATCCAATCTGATTGCCCCTATTCAGAAGTTTTTATTTAGGAATTAATCTGAAGTTTGGTTGCGTTTGAGCGACCGCGTTTATCTGCTTCAACTTCAAAACTTACCTTGTCGCCTTCTTTCAATTCTGACAATCCAGAGCGCTCGACTTCAGAAATATGAACGAAAACGTCTTTGCCGCCATTTGTTGGCTCAATAAAGCCAAAGCCTTTGGTGAAATTGAAAAATTTTACTACTCCGTCAGTACTCATTTTATTTAGTCCTTTTCCCATTCAGGGTGAAATTAAGCCTGGAAGAGTCCGACACGAGGAGAACGTCAATGAACGTTCCTCTTCATCGGCACAGATTTTCAGGCAAGGTCACCACTTCTGGGGACAGACGATTTTAACGCCGATCACAAAGAATATCGCTACAATAACTGATCGTCTGAAGGCGCTTAACTCCAAGCAATTACGCGCTATCTGAGGTGTGAGTATTACATCCGAACACGTGGCACAAGGTTGGCGCTAATTTCATAAGTGCTAATGATAGCTTTATATTCATCGGAGATGTTCAAGAATGAATGCAGCCATGTTGGCGCAAAGGCGGCATTACTTGGGAAAATTCGAGGCTCAAAATTTGAAAGCTACTCCAAGACCTGCCTCGTTAGTTACGTTTTCTGGCTCAAGGCCAATGCCTCTCGGGTCGTAGCGCAAAAGAGTGTTCTGTCGGGCCAAATTTTTGAGAACTGGAGACATAGCCTCGCTATGAAGGTCTTGCTCTAAATGAGAAAACCAATGTGGCGCCCTTACAATTAATGGGCCCTCACCAATAAATGCATAGGCTAATCTAACACCATCAGATGTTTCACAATATTGGACAGCTTGTTGCAACAAAACCTCGGAACTCAAATTAGATCTCTCTTTCAATATCTAAAAAAGAACGAGCCGTGTCTATCAAATACCCCACCATAATATCGAGTTGATTGATTGCTGCATTTCTCTTTTCGTTACAATATCGGCACTAGCCCCTACCCAAGAACCATGGCCCGCGATCTCTGAAGAAGATTCGCCAATACCTAGGCCGTGGTCTCCAAGATTGTGAAGCTCAAGAAGGTGCACTGGTAGGGGTAGTGGAAATTTACTGCGAAGGTGTGATGATCTCTAGTAAAAACGTTGGGGCTTAATGCTGAAAGTCGGACTCATGCGCAGAAACTGCAAGAAATATGCAATGCTGCCAACGGATCAGTGTTAACGTGACAATTCCCTTTTACGATATCAAGGATGATGGGGTGAATGATCTTCTGATGACGGGATTTCCTTCCGACAAGGATGGGCAGGTTGAACTGGGTAACTGGCGCACCCCACCGTTCAACCGCTGGGCTTTCAGCCATGTCAGCGAACTTGTCCCCTGCGCTCTGGTCCGGATGAAAAAGGGTGCGGAGGCCAAGTTGGTAGAGGGTAGTGTCGATCTATCGGCCTTCGCGCTGGACCAGGACGGGAGCGTTATGGACCTCGGCGAATGGCTCGAGGCGACCTATACCGACGCCATAGTCATCTTGAAGGGCGAAGAGGTGGTCTTTGAAAGCTACTTCGGGGAGATGGACCGACGTCAGCAGCATATCCTGATGTCCGTGTCGAAATCCGTGTTGGGTGCGGTCGTAGGCTGTCTGGTCGAGCAGGGCGTTTTAGATCTTGGCGCCTGCGTGACCGACGTGATCCCCGAAATCATGGGTTCCGCCTATGATGGGGCGACCCTGCGCAACCTTCTGGACATGCGGGTGGGGGTACTTTTCGACGAGAACTACCACGCCAGCGGCGGACCGATCATCGAATACCGCAAGGCGCAGCTTTGGGACCCGCTTGAGATCGGTGAGGCGCCAACGGACTTGCGTAGGTTCTTCCGCCTTCTGACTGAAACCGATGGCCCGCATGAGGACCGGTTCCACTATGTCTCGCCCAACACGGACCTGCTGGGATGGGTAGTTGAGCGGCTGTCGGGCCGGCGTTATGCCGATCTGGTTAGCGATTTGATCTGGAAACCGATGGGGGCTGAGGAAGACGCCTACATCACCGTCGACCGCCTGGGAGCGCCCCGCTGTGCAGGCGGGTTCTGCGCCACCACGAGAGACCTTGCCCGGTTTGGTCGCCTTCTGGCCGATGGCGGACGTGTGGGCGACACGCAGGTTCTTCCCGAAACTTGGGTGCGCGATATCATTGAAGGCGGCGATGCGGCAGCCTGGGATAGGGGCGATTTCATTTCCCTCTTCCCCGATGGTGGGATGCACTACCGCTCGAAGTGGTACGTAGAACGAGGTGCGCATCCAATGGCCTTTGGTTTAGGCGTGTTTGGACAGAACGTGTTCGTAGAACCAGAAAGCGGGCTGGTGATCGCCAAGTTTTCGTCCCAGCCGTTGCCACTTGATCCGGGCTTCACGGCGCTCACGCATCGGGGCATTGCCATGATCCGCGAGATGGTCCGCTAGCCGGCCCACGCGGGCCATTATCCAATGGAATGCCGCACCATTCTCCTATTAGCTTCGTTAATAGGCAAGGATGTTGAATTGTATAGCCGATAATTGGCCGGACAAAATTGGTTGAATGCTAGAATTATCAGGGATAACCTGACATTAAGCAGTTCAAATGAGATACGCCGGATGAGAGATATGAAGGTCCGGGCTAGCACGCTTCCAGGCTTCGCCCAGAGCGCCAGAGTTCGCCGCCTGACAGAAGCGGAGAAGGCCCAGTACAAGACTGATGGGTACGTGAAGAATTTGCCGGTATTTTCAGAGGACGGCGTGGCCGAACTGCAGGCGCTCTATCGGGATATGGCCAAACGCATGCCAGACGATCTCGACGTCAATAAAGTCAACAACTGGCACAAGGCAAGCGCCCGGGTATTTCACGTCTGCCGCACGCCCGCGATCCTCGACTATGTGGAAGATGTGATTGGGCCAGACATCATGCAATGGGGCTGTCAGCTCTTCGTCAAGCATCCAGGCGATGGCTCGGTCGTACCCTGGCATCAGGATGCCCAATATTGGCCGCTCAATCCGCACCGGACCGTAACCGTCTGGCTCGCCGTCTTCGATACCGACGAGAAGAACGGTGCTATGCGTCTGGTTTCCGGCAGCCACCATAAGGGTAATTTTCGGCACGAAACTAATAACGCCGAGAATTTGGTATTGGATCAGGAGGTACCAGAGCCTTTAATCGACTACGAACGCGTGGTGAGCATGGACATGAAGGCTGGTGAGATGTCTCTACACGATGATGGTCTGCTGCACGGCTCTTTGCCGAATGCCTCAGACCGCATGCGCGTTGGCTTCACCATGCGGTTCTGTCCGCCGGACGTGAAGTGTGATTTGGACGTCTGGCCAAATTTCGAGACCTATGTGGCGCGCGGCAAAGACCGGTTGCTCCTGAACCCTAGGGGACAGGTGCCAAATGGTGAAAGGTATCCCGTCCGCCGATTTCAGCACTCGAGTGAGTTTGCCAG
>Ga0255743_10003869_pt1 | contig 11701 bp, 7 predicted proteins | sample 101ome_19_FD_179950 | JGI IMG/M metagenome (GOLD analysis project Ga0255743, IMG submission 179950) | Coastal salt marsh microbial communities from the Groves Creek Marsh, Skidaway Island, Georgia - 101405AT metaG (version 2) | ecosystem: Environmental > Aquatic > Marine > Intertidal zone > Salt... | reverse complement strand
GCTCATTACCTCGGTATATCCACTCGTCGCCAAGCCCCCTGATACGATATTGATACTCTATTTCTTCCGGAGCGACATACTCGGCGCCAAAGAATTCGACAGTAGCAATTTTGTCCTCGTAGTTGAGATCGAGCACGTAGTTCTGCAGATCCTGAGGAAAGGGAAGAAAGGAATCCATGACCTTGATGGCGGAGAGACCGATTTGGATTGGTGGTGCCTGGTTTTCGGTGGCGTCAGGATTAATGATCGCTAAACCTTTAAAGCCGCCAAAATAAATTGGACCATTCTTTATGTGAGCAGATGCGCCAACAATAAATTCATTATTTTCAGCGCCATACTGTGTAATGAAATGTTGGTGCTCTAAGCTGATTGGATCAAAGTGTGTTAGCCCAGCATTGTGTGAAATCCAGAACCAGCCATCAGAGCTAGGATGAACTGCCATTACAGACGTGCTGGGCAACTGAAGTTGTCGTGATACATTCGAAACAGCGTTAATTTCTAGATTTTCATCCCTAGTGACTAGAAAGAGGCCTAATTGAAATGTGCCAATCCAAAGATTGTTTTCGAGACCAGCCTGTATTTCTACAGGGTTAGTTGCAGATAGTGATGAGCGCTCACTGCTTAGCAAACTCGAAAACCCAGTTTCATAGTAGGAAGAGTAATCATTGGTGAGCTTTGCGATGCCACCCTCATGAGCCACTAAAATACTAGAATCCTGATCTTCAAAAAGAGCAAAAACACGATCGCTTATTTCACTGCCTTCTGGTGATCGATAGGTCCGAAAGACTTCTCCTGACTGATCGACAAGGCTTAGGCCACCGCCAAATGTCCCGACTATCAAATCCCCTTTTTTGTTGACGAGTAATGAGGTTATTGCATTGCTGTGAAGACTGAATGCACCCTTGGGGTCGTGTGGGACTTTCCTGATAGAGCCAGATTCTCTTGAAAACCTGTACAAGCCACCTTCGAACGTACCGATCCATACAAGGTCTTCAGTTGCGGCTACGGCCATGACAACATCATCTTGCAAGACGCTGTGAGACGAGGTGTTGATGTGCGAAAAAAGCTCATTTCCGGGCTTCTGAAATGCTAATCCTGAATCGGTACCGAGCCAAAGGGTTCCATCATTAGAAATGTCCACTGCATTTATAGTTTCACTGAGCAGATTGCTGTTGACAGTGCCTATGCTCTCTAAAATGCTAGTTCTAGCCTGAGCAACACCGTAGGTGCCAATCCAGAAAGTCTTATCTCTACTCATGGCGATGCTGAAAACAGGCTCATCAGCCAGTCCTTCATCAAAGTCCGTGTAGACCTCAAAAGTTCGACCTGAGTCGAGTGTGATTGCGAGTCCTTTAGCCGTGCCCACCCAAGTGGTTTTATCAAAGTGCTTGATTGTGTAGATGCTGTTGGATGGTAGTTCTGAAGGATTATTTCCTGCAGAAATATGACGAGTGGAAAAATCAATTAGATCAACAACAAATATTCCATTGTCGAGAGTAGCTACCCAGAGTTCGTTTTCATTTTTACTGATTCTATGTACGCTACTCTTACTTACGCTTGTGTCAGAAGCGATGGCTTCATAAACTAACTTTCCGTTTGCTACTTCAATTAAAAAAATTCCCTTGCCAGAAATGGCTATGTAAGCGCCCCCGCTTTCCGCGGCTGTTATTGAATTCACGATATTTTTGTTGGCTTTCAAGGCCGGCGGGATTTTGTATTCCGTAAACTCCCCCGATTCTGAGTGGTACAGACCAACGCTGCCGGTCAAAGCCAGCCAAAGTCTTCCTTCTGGCTCCAGATCAAAGTCGTGTATTTCGGTGTCAAGGTTACGAAAATTTTCAGGGGTGTCGAAGTGTCTGTTGAGTCTGTCGAACTGTTGTGCGCCACTTTCTGTGACGACCCATATGGTCCCGTCAGCACTTTCCTGTATGCCTAAAATATTGCCGAAGAGGAGAGAGTTTTCTTCGCCTAGTTGCGGGAGGTATGCCTCAACTCTTCTTCCATCGTAAATGTTGAGCCCTTCCTGAGTGCCTAGCCAAATTAAGCCAGTGGAATCTTGGAAGATATCTGTTACCACTGTTTGGCTTAAACGTCCCGTAACAGGCGAGTCCCAAAAAACCAAATTGGGTGCTGCATGCGCGCCAGCAGAGCACGCGATAATTAGTAATGCTCTCGCTAGACAAAGCGAGAATGATCTTCTAATTGATGGGGCTTTATGCATAGCAATGCTTTTAGCATACGGATAAAGCGCAAACAAACTGGCAAATGAAGAAAGCCCCCAAGATTCAAGCTTTCCGGGGGCTTTACGTCAGTCGAATTAACAAGCCGCTTATCGTATCATCCAGCGGGTTCCAGACTGGCGAGCATCACTGCGGATCATCCATCGCGTGCCCATTTGACTGAGGTCACTCCGCATCATCCATCGGGTGCCTGCTTGATTTACGTCGCTGCGAATCATCCAGCGCGTGCCAGTCTGCCCAGCATCTGCACCGACCTCAATCGCAGCCGTGCGGCTGTTTGCCTCAGATGCAGGGTGGCTGGCCCAGCGAAAGCCGGATTGTCGTCTAGCATCCGTGCTGTTGACTACCGGCCCGGTCGGGGCGTTTTTGCTGTTCCACTTGAAGTTGTTGTAGTCGTTTTGCTCTTGAATCGCGCCAGCTACGTTGCTCACGGCAGACATGGCACCGCGTAGCTGCCCATCGGCTGAAACGGGGGCCGCTACCAGCGCCAAAGAAATTGCTAAACCAGAGATAACCGTATTCATTTTCATTGTATGCACCTTCCTATCATTCCAAGTTTATGGGCCGCTCCATGCGGCACGAATCTGAAAGCGTGCATCCGTGACGCTGTGAGATCATCCTAGGGGGAACGTCAGAAGGACTACATCGGCCACCCTACCCACATGGGGTAGTAATGTTGGTGGGCGTTTAATAAAACTTAAATATTTTCAGTTATTGCGCGTTTTCTGGGCTGAGCGCCCGAATTTTCTGGGCTTCTGCCTCGTAAACTGCCGCCCAATCGAAGGGCACTCCGTCGGCCTGGGGGCTATCTTTTGCCGGATCCAGTCGCTCTAAATGTGCTTTCACCCCCCAGCGTCGGTCTTCACTAAAACCCGAGGCGGCCTCCAAGGGCGAGAGCATACTGCTTAGATTTGGCAACATCGGGTCACCGGCAACATTGCGAATAGCCGGGCCCTCCAGCTGCTCCTCCCCCCTGGCGGCGGCGCGGATATCTTGTCCCACCCCATCGCATTGCGTTTCCCCCAGCGTGAGTGCTCGCGCCGCATTCACGCTGCCGGCTCCCTGTAGAAAAGGGCTATAGGCGAGTCGGCCATCACGGGCGATAGCGGGCTCCGCGCTAGTAAGCATTAAACACTTTATCTCGTCGTTGCTGAGGTCCGGTTTTGCGCTTAGCAGTAAAGCAGCAATCCCGGAGACAACGGCGGCGCTTTGCGAGCTGCCCGTGGACACGAACTCTCCTCCGGCCAGCAGGTAGTTTGGATTTTCTCTCGCCAAGGTCGAATCAGGGGGGATCAACCCCGTCATGTGGCCACCCGGTGCCAACAAGTCGGGCTTGATGTGGCCCATGGGGGTTGGCCCTCTGGAGGAAAAATTTGGGATGTAGTCATCGCGGCGATCCTCCGGTGTCCAGCTGTCCGTGAGCGCACCTACGGTAATGACGTAGGGATTGTTTCCCGGAGAACCAATTGTTTGCCAGTCCGGGCCATCGTTGCCGGCGGCAACCACGACTGTGATACCCGCTTGCCAAGCTTTGAGGACGGCTTGATTCATCGGGTCATCCCAGTAAGCAAACCTCGGTGTGGCCGTCAGCGACAGATTGAGTACCCGAATATTCAGAGGTTTTGCGTGATCAATCACCCACTGAATGCCGCGGATAATATCGAGAAAATCACCGTCCCCCTGGGGTGTCACAGCGGTGACTGGAATTAGCTGCACGTCGGGTGCAATACCCTTGAACCCCGATCCCCCCACGCGCGTCACGGGCTCGCTGTTTGCGATAATGCTGGCCATGTGGGACCCATGTCCCCCTTTGTCCTCAAGCGGCCCTGGCTCATCTGGGTTGATGGCATTGTATTGCGCAGGCACACGCAAATTTCCGTCTGTTCCCCGAGTGAGGGCCGGGTGGTCCCACAGGCCTGAATCAATAATTGCGACACCGATACCCGCCCCGGTGATGCCCGAGCGGTGTAGAAGGTCAGCCCCTACATAGCGGGTGTAATAAAAGTCGCTGCCGTTGTGTTCGTATGCGGGTAACAGTGTGACGTCACACAGAGATGTCTTCACTACAAGGTCGATCTGGTTCTGAGTCGGTGAGTTCAGGGAGTTGTCAAACGCAAGCGTAAGGGTGGACAGGCCGGGTGGCAGCACAGCGTCGGTGATCAGTGACTCAGACGTCACAGCAGCTCCAAGGATCGCCGTCCCGCCCGAGGAAGCTGCGCTCCCAAGCGTGGCTCGCGCACGGCCCCAGTCCAGTGGCCAACTTCCAAGAAAACTATTGAGCGTTACCGTTGAGTCGGTGAAATTGTGTATCCGCCAGCTAAGGCTTTGCGTCGTAAAGGAGGCCTGAACGTCACCTGCGATGGCACATTCACGCTGTTCGGGAGGTTGTGTTGGATTGAAGTCCTCCACTAATCGCTGAACAGCGGTAGAGGCTCGCAAGGGTTCCAGCATGTCGGCGGCTATCTCGCCACCGATGCCGGTTACCAGGGGGAGCGTGTGGGTCAGGCGGCCCTGCACGGACGACAGGGCTTCACGCAGGGCCTCAGCATCTTGGCCCTGCAGTAATACCTGAACCCTGCTTTCCTGCGCGTCACTGGTTGCAGCCGCCAGGAGTAGGGTGCTCCATAACAATGGGATTACGACGAACACTTTCACAGCACCTAATTGGCGGTTGATGTCGCCGCAGTGGAAATATCGTAGCTCACTTCTTGCAGCGCCTTGAGTTCTTCAACCAATACCGGCTTTGAATACAGATAGCCCTGAAGGCTGTCGCAGGCGTTTTGAATCAACAACTGCGCCTGTTCCTGTGTTTCTACGCCCTCGGCAATTACCTTTATACCGAGCGCTTGCCCCAATCGAAGGATCGCCTTAACAATGCCATCGCCATGCTCGGTACCTGTTCGCGAAATAAACGCCCGATCAATCTTAAGCGTGTCGATTGGAAAATCCTGCAAGTAACTCAGGGATGAGTAGCCGGTACCAAAGTCATCAATGGCAAGTCGGAAGCCTTTGGATTTCAGAGCACTGAGCTTGGTAAGGCTGTCAGCCGCATCTGACATGACCACCCCCTCTGTTAACTCTAGTTCGATGGTCCGCTTGGCAGACAGCGTGCCCAGCATTTCGCCAAGCATCTCGACAAAATTAGATTGCGTAAATTGTAAGGGCGACAGGTTAATACCGATGGTCCAATTCAGCGGGAAAGCCGCTTCGTGTTGCGCGACATCCTGACTGATGCGCCGAACAATCCAGTTACCCAAAGCAATAATCTGCCCACTTCCCTCAGCAATATCGACAAACTTATCCGGCGGAATCATACCGAGATCTGGGTGTTGCCACCGGACCAGTGCCTCGACCCCTTCAATTTTGCCGGTGGACGCCTGTATCTGCGGCTGATACATCATGAATAGTTGGTCCCCAGATATTAGGGCCGTGTTGAGGTCGTTTTCGAGCACTAGCCGCTCTTGAGTGTCGTCGGCCAGTGACGTGTCATAGCGACGGAAATGGCATCGGCCGATTTTTTGCGACGCCCGAAGAGCCAGACCCGCTTCACGCACTAGCTCTTCACTCGTGGCGCTATCAGCAGCACGCGATGTGACACCAATATTCGGTGATAGCAGAAGCTGATAGTGGGTCAGCACCACTGGGTCATCGAGGATATCCAAGACAATTTGTGCCAGAGCATCCAGGCGTTGATCGTTCGCATTTCGAACGACTATGCTGAACTCGCTACCACCGGTGCGCATCAAGTCAATGGTTTCATCAGCTGGGGGACTGGTCTGCAAATTGGCATCAACGGCGAAAGAGGTGGGAGCCTCCTTCGCCAAACCGTCCTTCACGCCGCGCGCGATCGCATTAAGTATTTGATCGCCGGCATCATGTCCCAGTGAATCGTTAATACGCTTGAAATGATCAATGCTGAGTAGGAGCAAGCCTACTGTAGCCGTCTCCATCCTGTTTGGCCCGGTATTGCGTGACATATGTTCGAGGAAACTCGATCGGTTGGGAAGACCTGTGAGTTGGTCGTGATAAGCGAGATATTCCAGGTCAGCTTCCCTCGCTTGCAGGGCTGTGAAGTCGGCGGCGGAGCGCAACATGTAACGCACGTCTCGCGACAATAGCGACCAGTTTATGGGCTTTGTTTTGTACTGAGTTGCTCCCGATTGAAACCCCTCGTCAATCGAGTCGCGATCATCCGCACCAGTAGCAATAAGAATCGGCACGTTCTCGCCCTGAGGCAGCTGGCGAATCCTCGCACACACCTCAAAGCCATTCAGGTTGGGCATTTCGATGTCTAGAAAGATCAGGTCTGGCAGGTCCCGTATAAAAGATTCTACGGCTTGCAGACCATCGGCCGCCTCAGTCACTTTCATGCCGGCTTCTTCAAGGCATTCCTTTGCGAGCAGCCGTACCATGGGATCGTCGTCACAGACGAGGATAGTAGGCGGCTTTGATTCTGCTGACGTCACTGCAGACATGATCGTGTAAACCCGAGTCCTTGGGATAACCGTAGGTTAGCACCTTACTCTCCCTACAACACCCCAGTCTTGTCATGATACCGGCGGTGGGTCTTGCAACTCGTCACTTTGTGCTAGTATTTTCGGCCGTTTTCACTGCGGTCACGCCGGTCATGTCTATCGCCGAAGACAAGCTAGTCAAAATTCGTGAACAGGTTCAGCAGCACCTGAACACCGCGCAGAGCACAAGCCTGAGCGAGGCCGATCGCGCCCTTTTGGAAGCGCGTATTCGCGAAGCCTTGACCCGTGAAAATGCCGTCATCGTCGCGCACTATTACACCGCACCGGAAATACAGGCCTTGGCGGAGGCTACCGGCGGCTGCGTTTCGGATTCCCTGGAGATGGCGCGGTTCGGACGCGACCATCCAGCGGACACGCTGATTGTCGCGGGTGTGCGTTTTATGGGTGAGACTGCCAAAATATTGACGCCTCACAAACGCGTGCTGATGCCGGATCTCGAGGCGACCTGTTCGCTTGACCTCGGTTGTCCTGCCGAGGAGTTTTCTCAGTTCTGTGATGCCCACCCTGACCGGGAAGTCGTCGTGTACGCCAATACTTCTGCAGCAGTTAAGGCCCGCGCAGATTGGGTGGTCACCTCCAGCATTGCGCTTGATGTGGCGGAGCATTTGGCAGATGAAGGCAAGAAAATTATCTGGGCGCCTGACCGACACCTCGGTGCCTACGTTCAGCGGGAAACCGGTGCTGATATCTTGATGTGGGATGGCGCCTGTATTGTTCATGAAGAATTCAAGGCGCGCGGTGTGGCAGATTTAAAACGTGTTTACCCGGATGCGGCTGTGCTTGTGCACCCGGAGTCTCCCGCCTCGGTAATTGAGTTGGCAGATCGGGTGGGTTCCACCACGCAAATCATTAATGCGGCCAAATCGATGGCCAACAAGCAGTTTATTGTTGCCACCGATCAGGGCATTTTTTACAAGTTGCAACAGGCGGCCCCCGATAAGCAGTTCATCATTGCTCCCACCGCCGGTGAAGGGGCGACCTGCCGCAGCTGCGCGAATTGTCCGTGGATGGCAATGAATGACCTGCAAAGGCTCGCGTCGGTCTTTGAGCGCTCGGACAATGAAATCTACGTTGATCCTGCTCTTGGGGAGGCAGCTATGAAGCCTCTCGATCGTATGCTTAATTTTGCGGCGACACTGAATAACGGTGTTATCAGCGGTCGCTGATTGAAGTCCCGGCTTAAGACCTTATCCGATTTAGCCCTTGTCCAGGGCGGCGCGCATGTCGATGATTTGGCTGAGACGTTCGTTGATCTGTGCTGAGCGCGTGAAGTCATCACCCACGAGCTGCAGGGCATAACTCAATTGCCGCTGTGCGGCATCGAGATTCCCCACCAAAATAAAGTATTCCGCTCGCGATTGGTGTAAGCCAACGATGTTGCCACTGAGTCCCTGGACTTCTGCCAGCAGGTACCAGAGACCGGGATCATTAGGCTTTTGGCGCGACTGTCCAATTAACACTTCTTCGGCCAAATGCGGTTCACCGGCCTGCTGTAATGCGTGGGCATATGCCATAGTCAGGGGGTGATTGCCGGGGGAGACACGCAGCCGTCGCTCCAATTTTTGAGCGGCGAGACTCGCCTTGCCGCCGGCGATCGCGATGTCGGCGTCAGCCAGCACATACTCGATACGCTGCTCGTTATCCGCCCAAATATCATCCAACGCCAATGCGGCCTCTTGGGGTCTGCCGGCTTTGGCTAGCGCCAAAGCCAGACCGTAAATCGCCGCTTCCCGTGACCTCGGATTGCCTTCCAACTGATTTTTGAACATGGTGACGGCTTCTTCAGGGGTATCCGCCAGCGACACCGCGACCCGCGCCCGCATCAACTGGTACTGCAGGCTGACCGGTCTGATTCGCTTGGGATACTGCATGGCGCGGGTTCGGGTGTCTGCGATTCGTTTTTCTGACAAGGGATGCGTGCGCAAGAATTCGGGGAGACGGTTCGCGCTGCTGTAGCGGGTAGACGCCAGCATGCGCTCAAACATTGCCGGGGCCGCATAGGGATCCAGCCCCGCCTCATACAGCAGGCGCAATCCAACCCGATCTGCCTCGGCTTCGTTGGCGCGACTGTAGCGGAGCTGTTGATCCTGTAACGCGGCTTGAGTGGCGGTCATGGCAGCTAGACCTGCATCGGTGCCGGCGGTGGCTGCGAGCAAAATCCCGGCGAGAAGACCCGCAATATTGAGCGGCGACTGGCTTTGCGACAGCTCGACCCCCCGTGAAAAGTGGCGCTGGGAAAGGTGGGCAATTTCATGGGCCATAACGGTTGCAAACTCATCCTCGGTTTGCGCGTATTGGAATAACCCGGTGTGCACGCCAATGACACCTCCCGGCACAGCAAAGGCATTGATGTTGGGGTTATCGACGATGACCAGCTCAATGCGGCGATCCTGAAGGTCGCTATGGGTTACCAGGTCAAAAACGATGGACTCCAAATAGCTGTAAAGGAGCGGGTCATTGACCGTAGGCGCTTGGCGTCGAAACGCTTTTAGCCAGCTTCGGCCCAGGTTGTACTCAAATTCCGAGGAAAACAGACTGGTACTGGATTCGCCTAAATTGGGGATTTTTAGATCTTCGGTGACACCGTGACCATGGCGGGGAATCATCAGCGCGGCAGCCAACACCAGCCCACCCAACATGGGGAGGCTCAAGGCTTTAACTGGTGTTTTAGATAGCATGGCCGCACTTTATCGCAACTGATGGGGAAGTGATGACAAGAATAAACGCATGTTTGGTAAATATTCAGGATCTATCCAGTCCTGAGGGGCAAGGCGGTATACTAGCTGACCAAGCGATGGATCCTTCCTCGACACTCATGAGCAAAGTAGTCCCCCATAAACACATTGACGCCCGCGGTCAGCAGTGCCCAATGCCTCTGCTTTTGGCCAAGCGGGGCCTGCGCGAGCTGGAGTCGGGGATGGTGCTTGAACTTATCGCGACTGACCCCGGTTCGGAGCGAGACTTCCGATCTCTTGAGAGGTTGGGGGGGCACCGGGTGGAGACGGAAGTGTCCGATGACGGCATTTATTGCCACCGAATCACCAAGGCTTAGACATGCTAAACGTCCTGAAAAAGTGGTATCACCGTTACTTGAGCGAAGAAGAGTCAATCCTTCTGCTCGCTCTGCTGGTGACCGGTCTTGTCATCCTTCTTTCCGTGGGGGATATCCTTACGCCGTTTTTTGTGGCGGTCATTCTGGCGTACCTTATGCAGGGTATCGCCAATCAGCTGCAAGCTTGGGGGCTTTCAGCACGACTCAGCGTTGGCTGTGCTATGGCGCTTTTTATCAGTTCGTTTTTTGGCGTTTTGTTGGGCTTATTGCCCCTAGTCTGGCGCCAGCTGGTCAGTTTGGCGAAGGAGGCCCCCGCGATGGTGGAGCAGGGGCGCGAGGCGCTATCGGTATTACCCGAAAGCTACCCGTCACTCATCAGCCAGCAGCAGATCAATCAAATGATGAATGCTATTCAGGGAGAAATGGCCCAGTTCGGACAGATCGTGGTCGCCAAGGGCTTTAGCAGCATCCCTGTGTTACTCGCTTTGATGGTGTACATGGTGCTGATTCCACTGCTGGTGTTCTTTTTGTTAAAAGACCGGGAAAAAATTGTGCGCTGGGGCACCGCTTTTTTACCCGCAGAACGGCCTTTGCTGAATTCGATCTGGGGACAAATGAATCGCCAATTCGCCAACTACGCACGTGGCAAAGTCATCGAGATTATCATCGTCGGCGTTGTCAGCTATGCCACCTTTAAGGTATTGGGACTGAATTACGCCGCACTATTGGGACTGCTCGTTGGGCTCTCGGTGATCATTCCCTACATCGGTGCAGCACTGGTCACGGTGCCCGTGCTGATGGTGGCGTTTTTTCAGTGGGGCCTGACCAATGAATTTTATTGGGTGTTTTTTACCTACGGAATTATTCAGGCACTTGATGGCAATGTCCTGGTGCCTTTGCTCTTTAGTGAGGCGGTAAATCTGCACCCGGTCGCGATTATCGTTGCGGTCCTGTTTTTTGGCGGTATCTGGGGCGTTTGGGGTGTCTTTTTTGCGATTCCCCTGGCGACCTTGATTAGCGCGATTATCAGTGCCTGGCCATCAAGTGGCGCGGAACCCGCGGCCTGAAAGACGATCTAACGCGCCTCAATTTTCAACCACGTTTTAAGTCTGATCAGCACCATATTGTTATGTTTTGGAGGAAATCATGAGCGCACGCTCGCGACATCACTCGTACGTTTCTAAAATCATTGGGATTGCTTGTATTGCCGCCATGGGCATAGTGGCTGGCTGCGGGGAGAAGCAGTCGCCGGGGCCATCGGGAGAAGCAGAGGGCGTAACCTCGGGAATCGTGCAGAGCCCTAATGACAGCCGCGAATATCGAGCGGTTCGTCTGGATAACGGGATCGAGGTGTTGCTAGTGTCTGATCCCGCGGTAGAGAAATCCGCGGCAGCCCTCAGTGTTGGCGTTGGCTTGATGTTTGACCCCATGGCCTACCAGGGCATGGCGCACTTTCTCGAGCACATGTTGTTTATGGGCACCGAGGCCTACCCCGATATCGATGGCTACATGACCTATATCAATGAGAACGGTGGCTCCCGGAATGCTTACACCTGGCTCGATATCACCAACTACATGTTCGAGATCAAAAACAGCGCCTATGAGGGGGCACTCGATCGATTCTCCCACTTCTTCAAAACCCCTTTGCTCGATCCCGAGTACATCGAGAAGGAAAAGAGCGCGGTCAATGCCGAGTGGTCAATGCGGCGAGAAATGGACTACTTCGGCATGTTTAAGTTAGGCCGAAGCTTTATGGGTGACCATCCCGGCAATCGATTTCTGATTGGCAATTTAGAGAGCCTTGCCGATAAGGAAGGATCTACGCTGCACGAGGCCACGCTCGATTTTTATGATCGTTACTACGGCGCGGACAT
>Ga0255743_10003864_pt1 | contig 11706 bp, 9 predicted proteins | sample 101ome_19_FD_179950 | JGI IMG/M metagenome (GOLD analysis project Ga0255743, IMG submission 179950) | Coastal salt marsh microbial communities from the Groves Creek Marsh, Skidaway Island, Georgia - 101405AT metaG (version 2) | ecosystem: Environmental > Aquatic > Marine > Intertidal zone > Salt... | reverse complement strand
AAATAGAACAAATAAAAATATAAAATCGACAGAAACACCTATAGGTATTCCAAAAATAGCTTCTTGATCGAACCATTGAAAACCTACAAGTCTTTTAATAGAAAGGCCACCATGAGAAATAATATCTGGCGCATATTTACCAAAATAAGAGAATAAAAGAAAACAGATAGCAATTATTACTAATGGTAATCCGATGGCTCTTCTTGTGGCCTCTAAAAGAATTAAAATACCTGTTGCCCCAATAATAAGCTCCACAGGAACTTTAAATCCGAATATCTCTTTAACTAAAAGTATCCCGCCCCTACTAACAAGATCATCATAAAAAAAATAAATATAAAGACAACAGAATGCAGCGATAATACTTATAAGAATATCAAAAACTGATATTTTCTTTCCACGCACAACAGGAAAAATTAAAAATGTTAGTGTTAGTGCAAAACCTAAATGTATTGCTCTAGCAGGTAAACCTTTGAACATTCCAAAGTTAAACCAAAAAGGAAAAGGAGAAGCATACCAAAGTTGAAATAATGTCCAAAGAATAGCTATTCCGAAAACTATTTTTAAATGTACGCCTGATAAATTTCGAGTAGGAGAAATATCTTCTTGAATTTTGTCTTTAATCTTACTTTGAATAGTTTGATTCATTTCACTTAAGATACATTATTCTAAAAAAAAAGGCCCAAGAAATATTGGGCCTTTTTTAATTAAACTAAAAAGTTGAATTACATTAATCCAGCTTCTTTATAGTACTTAATTGCACCTGGATGTAATGGAGCCGATAAACCATCAGCTATCATATTTTTCTTTTCCAGAGGTCCAAAAGCTGGGTGCTGAGCTCTGAAATCATCAAAGTTTTCCATTACCGCTTTTGTTACTAAGTATACAAGTTCTTCAGAAACATCTGCGCTTGTAACAACTGTAGCTTTTACACCAAACGTTGTCGCATCTTTTTTCTGATTAGAATAAGTTCCTTTTGGAATTACAGCTTTTGCATAGTAGTCAGCTCCATCAATTAAGCCTTGAACTGGCGCACCAGTTAAGTTGATTGGGCTAGCTTTTGCTTTACATGTTGCTGCTTGTTCCATAGCACCATTTGGGAATCCTACTGAATATCCAAATGCATCTATTTTACCGTCACAAAGAGCTTTAACTTGTTCAGAAGAAGTAAGTTCAGTAGTAGCTTTGAACATACTCATGTCTGCTCCCATAGCCTTCATTAATTCTTCCATAGTTCCTCTTTGTCCAGAACCTGGGTTACCAATGTTTACTGTTTTTCCTTTTAGACCTTTGAAATCTTTAATTTTAGATTTTTTACTTGCCCAAATTTGGAAAGGTTCATTGTGCACAGAAAATACAGCTCTTAAATTACTGAACTGATTTCCTTCCCATTTGCTTGAACCATTGTAAGCATGATACTGCCAGTCTGACTGAGCAACACCAAATTGAAACTCACCATCTTTGATTTGTCCAATATTGTAGTTAGAACCACCTGTTGAAGGTGCAGTACATCTATAAGCTTTTGCTGTACCTTTTTTTCTACCGTGATCAGCACTTATTGCTGACTTGTGTAACATTTTACATATAGCGTTACCTGTTTGGAAATATACTCCTGTTGGTCCGCCTGTTCCTATTGTAAAGAACTCTGCTGATTTTGCTATTGAAGTGAATGGGCTTGAGAAAGCTATCATTACTAGAACAGCTGAAATCATTGATATTATTTTTTTCATGTGTTCTCCCTTTTGTTTATTTTTGAATTTAACTACGTTATTGTATTGAGGTCAAAGAGATTCTTATAAATTTTTAACCCAATTTGACAATTTTGATACGCCTTCAACCACATTTGGTGCATGCTTTTTAATCATCTCATCATCTATCATTTTGCAGTTTGTAACGTTTCTAAAAAATTCTGTTCCATCAAAATCAGTATAGCTTAATCTTGTTAACATTTTACTTGGTTTAAACCCAAAGTCCGATCCTGGTAACATTGCTACACCTGTTTCGTTTAAAATTGCTTCACATAGTTTTGATGAAGTTTTGTATTTTTTGTTTTTAAATTCTGGCATCAAATAAAAAGCGCCCTGTGGTGGAGCAATTAATACCTTGTTTGATTTCAGATTATTATAAACATAATATCCAACGGAATTTAATATTGCTCTAACTTTAAGTTTATATTGATCATGCTCATGAGCGTAAGCTTCTACAGACGCATATTGTGTGGGTGTATTAACTGTTGAATAAGACTCGCTAGCAAGTGATTTTAAACTTTTTAAAAACTCTGTTAATTTTTTTGGAACAGCTAGAAAACCTAATCTCCATCCTCCTGCACCACACCATTTACTTAATCCGCCAGTTATAAAAGTCAATTCAGGATAAAATTTTGATATTGAGTTATATTGATTAGTAAAAGTGAGATCAGTATAAATTTCATCTGACAAAACCATTATCTTATATTTTTTTGCTACTTTAGCTAATTCCTCTAAATTTTTACAAACTGCTCCAGATGGATTATTCGGAGAATTTAGAATTAAGATCAAATTTTTATTTTTTCCAACTGATTTGATTTTTTTTTCAAGTTCTTTACCGGTAGGAAACCAATTATTTTCTCTTGTAGTTTCTAACCAATGAACTTTATTTGAACCAATCTCCGCTTGAGGTTCATAAGATACCCAACCAGGTGCTGGAATTATAATTTCTCCATTAAAAGCAATATGAATTAATAACATTGCCTCTTTGGAGCCAGGCGTAATTAGAATATTTTCTTTTGGATAATCATTTCCTGTTCTTTTAAATAAGTATTTTGAAATATTCTCTCTTAATTCAAGTAATCCTTGAATAGGCAAGTATTCTTTTCTATGAGCGTTCTTTTTTAAAGCCTCTACAATTTTTTCTGGAACTGGAAATGGAGACTGTCCAAAGCCAAACTGGTATACTTTTTTTCCATTAGATATTAGTTCTTTAGACTTTTCATTAATTACAAGTGTAGAAGACTCTTTAAGTTTTAAAATTTTTTTTTTTACTTTAGATGCCATCTTAACTTTTAATTACCTATACGGGGACTGCCTATTACAAGTCAAATCAATTGTGATAATAGGAACATTTGACAAAACGATTCGGTCATGTTTTAATCTTATTTTGTTCTCAACTTAGGTCTACATATAGTATAAATAAAAATTTCTAACACAAAAAATGACTAATCAGTCTCAAAGAATAATAGCATTACTAGGTCCAACTAATACTGGAAAAACTCATGTTGCAATAGAAAAAATGCTTGAATTTGACTCAGGTATTTTTGGTTTACCTTTAAGATTGTTGGCAAGAGAAGTTTATGACAAATGTGTAAATAAAGTCGGGGCAGAAAAAGTAGCTTTAATAACGGGTGAAGAAAAAATTATTCCAAGCACTGCTAATTATTTCATTTGTACTGTTGAGTCGATGCCTAAAAATAAAGAAGTCGACTTTATAGCAATTGACGAAATACAAATGTGTTCTGATAGAGAACGTGGCCATATCTTTACTGAAAGAATGCTAGAGTCTAGAGGAACAAAATTGACAATGTTCTTAGGTTCGCAAGTTATGGAAAATATAATTGATGAACTTGTCGAAGATGTAGAGTTTGAGAAAAAAGAAAGGTTTTCAAAATTAAGTTACTCGGGGATTAAAAAAATATCTCGTTTGGACCGTAAAGTTGCAATAATAGCTTTTTCAATTGAAGAAGTTTATGCGATTGCAGAATTAGTAAGAAGACAAAAAGGAGGAGCTGCAGTTATTATGGGCTCCTTAAGTCCTAAAACCAGAAACTCACAAGTAGGATTGTATCAATCTGGAGATGTAGATTACTTAATCGCAACAGATGCTATTGGTATGGGATTAAATATGGATATAAATGAAATCTATTTCTCAAATTTAAAAAAATTTGATGGCAAAAAAACTAGGCGCCTCAATCTAATTGAAATGTCCCAAATTGCCGGTCGTGCAGGAAGATATAAAAATGATGGAGGATTTGGCACAACAGGTGACTGTGAGACTTTGAATTCAGATGAAATAGAAAAAATAGAGAAACATCAATTACCTGAAACCAAATCAATTTATTGGAGAAATTCAAACCTAAATTTCAGCTCCCCTGAAAAGCTAATTGCATCACTTGAGCTTAGACCTGATAAAAAAAATTTATTGAGAACGAATGACTCACTTGATGAAAGTGTATTAAGGTTTTTTCTAAAAAAAGGTGCTAATAATATAATTTATCATCAAAACTTAGAATTACTTTGGGAATGTTGTCAAATACCTGATTTTGAAAAAAAAGCTTACGGTCAGCATATTAATATTATTGATAAAGTGTTCCAATTTCTTTCTACACGAAAAAGAAGAATTCCAAGTACTTTTATGAAAGAACAACTGAAAGGTCTTGAAAAAGATCATGGGAATGTAGATTTGTTATCACATAGATTATCTAATGTTAGAACTTGGTCATATGTTGCAAATAAAAAGAATTGGGTAGAAAATTCAGATTACTGGGTTCAACTTACAAAAAGTATTGAAGATAAACTTTCAGATAAATTGCATGATGAATTAACTAAAAGTTTCATTGATAAAAAAATTAGTATTCTCTCACGTAGTCTAAAACAAGATTTAGTCTTAAATACTGAGATCAATGAAGATAATAAGATTTACATAGATGGTCAGCTAATTGGTGAATTAAAAGGTTTAAAATTTTTAATAGAAGTAACCTCAAAAACTTTAGATACAGATATTAAATCAATCAAAAAAGCGGCGAGAAAAGGTGTTGAAAAAGAATTAATAAAAAGAGTGGAAAAAATTTTAAGTAACACAGATTTATCGGTTAATAACGAGAATAAAATTATTTGGAAAAATAATCCTATTGCTCGATTAAAAAAAGGTAGCAACTATTTAAATCCAGAATTCGATATAATTGCTGACGATTCTTTAGACGAAACATCTAAATTGAAATTAACTAATTTTTTAGCAAAATGGTTAGACAATTACATAAATGATATTTTGGGAGATTTGATTAAGCTTACAAAACATAAAATTAATAACCAGTATTTAAGAGGACTTGTGTTTCAACTTTACGAGAAAAATGGAGTAGTTAAACGAAATGAAGTTGATAAAATTGTAAAGCTAATTCCTGCTGAAGAAAGAAAAAAATTATGGGGGATGGGAATTAAAATAGGCAGATATCATATTTACTTACCTAAAATGTTAAAACCAAAAGCTGTAGAATTTCGAATAAGTTTATGGAATTTATTTCATGACTTATCTGGTAAAAATTCTATACCGAAATCTGGATTAAACTTTTTAGTTGATGCGAAATTAGAAAGAAACTTTTTATTACTTTGTGGTTTTGAAAAATTTAAAGATTTTTTTGTAAGGATTGATATTTTAGAGAAATTATTTATTAAAATAATAGATAGTACAAAAGATAGAAAATTTAAAATAAACTCGAGTATGATGAATTTATTGGGTTGTTCTAAGGAAAATTTCTTAAAATTAATGAATTATATGAATTATAAGAAAGATAAAGAGGAAGATACATACATTTTTAAAGGTGAAAAGAAAAAAAAAGAAAAGTTATTTAAATTTGACAATAAAGAGAATCCATTTAATAAACTACGTGCTTTAAATATAAAATAATTTATGAACAAGCTAGATAAAGAAAGTGTAATTGGTATATCAGCATTATTAGTACATGCTGCTAATATTGATGAGAATTATTCGAGTCATGAAAAAGATTTGGTTAAAGAATTTATAAAATCTTACCTTAAAGAAGAGAATTCAGATGAAATTTTAGAGAAGGCCGAAGAAATAGAAAAAAACTCTAATCAATTACTTAATTATACAAATATTATAAAACAAAACTCATTAGAAATAAAAAAAGATATTATTGAACATCTTTGGAGAGTATTAATTTCTGATAATACTGTTGATCAATATGAATCTAATTTAATGAGGCGAATTTGCGGGCTAATATATTTTTCAGATAAAGAATGTGCTGAAATTAAACTAAACTTATTAAATTCAAAATGACATATATTGTGAAAGATGAATGCATTAAATGTAAGCTGACTGATTGTGTAGAGGTTTGTCCAGTAGATTGTTTTTATGAAGGTGAAAATATGCTCGTGATCAATCCAGATGAATGTATTGATTGTGGCGTTTGTGAACCTGAGTGTCCAATAGATGCCATAAAGCCTGATACCGATGAAAGCGTTAAAGGAATGGAAAAATGGTTGTTGCTTAATAAAAAGTTTTCTGCAATATGGCCTAATATTTCAAAAAAAAAAGAGCCTATGGCTGAACATGAAAAATTTAGAGAAATAAAAGATAAATACGATAAGCACTTCTCAGATAAACCAGGAAAATAAAATATGCCTAAAAAGAAAAAAGTAAAAAAAACAAAAAAAATTAAAAAAGTAAAAAAAGTAAAAATTAATAATTCTGCTAAAACTGTAGTTAAACCTATTGAGAAAAAAAATAGTATTTCTGGACAAGATGAAAAACCAGAGATTAAAAAAATTAAAAAGCAGCCTACAGAAAAACGTATTTATAATTTAAAAGATTTTGTTGTGTATCCAAAACATGGTGTAGGCAAGATCACAGCTATTGAAAAAGCAAAAATTGGAGAAATTGATATTCAATTTTATAAAATATTAGTTGAAAAAGAAAAATTGACTTTAACTGTTCCTATAAATCAACAAGCAAAATTAAGACCTATTTCTTCTATTAATCAAATTAATAAATGTATTTCTATCTTAAAAACTAAGCCAAAAATAAAAAGAACAATGTGGAGTAGACGTGCTCAAGAGTATGATCAAAAAATAAACTCTGGTAAAATCTATGAGTTGGCCGAAGTGGTAAAGGATCTTAATAAGAACACTGACATCATTGCTGATCAGTCTTACTCTGAAAGACAGTTATTTGAAAAAGCTTACGAAAGGCTAAAATCTGAATTTGAGGCAGTACTAAAAACAAGTCCTGAGGAAGTTCAAAAAAAGATGGATAAAGCCTTAGGTAGAACAATTATTTCAGAGAGCACAGAATAAAAAACGCCCTCTTTAAAAAATTAAAAAGGGCGTTTAGTTAAAGAGAAAACTATCTTTTTCTTCTTCTTTTTTTAGCTTTTTTCTTTTTAGTTTTCTTTTTAGCTTTTTTTCTTCTTTTAGCCATCTTTTCTCCCTTGTTATTAAACAAATCTTAATGATTCGTTTGTTAATTAAACATTAATTATTAAAAGATTCATGTCAAACATAAATTATTTTACAAAATTGATTCAAAATTAAATTTTTTTAATAAATTTTTTTATTTTTTAAATATTCTAAAAAAGTTAGCAATATCAATGTTTTTTTAAGCAATTTATTTAAATTTTTTTATAAAATTAATAAAGATTTTCTAATTGTTGTTTATATTTTTTAATTATTTCTTTTCTTTTTAACTTTAAAGTTGGTGTTAACATTCTGTTTTCAATTGTAAATTCCTCATTAATTAGAACAAATTTTTTAATTTTTTCTATTAAAGTTAAATTTTTATTTATATTTTCAATTATAAGTTTAATTTTATCTTTATTAATTTCTTTTTCTGTAACTATTAATGCAACTAAATAGTTTTTTTTATCTCCGTAAACAAAAGATTGTTTAATAAATTCGTTTAAACATAAAATATTTTCAATTTTACTTGGTGAAATATTATCTCCACCTAAATTAACAATAATATCTTTTTTTCTATCAGTTATTTTTAAATAATTATTATTATCAAGTTCACCAATATCACCTGTATGCAGCCAGCCATCTTTTATTACTCTTTCGGTTTCCTCCTTTAGATTCCAATAACCAAGCATTACATTTTCCCCCTTTATTAAAATTTCACCATCCTCAGCTATTTTCACTTTATTTGTTCTAAATGGGGGACCCACTGTTTCAACTTTTACTAAATCTGGTAAATTACAGCTCACTACTGGAGATGTTTCCGTGAGGCCGTAGCCTTGTAAAGTGGGAAGTCCTATAGCATTTAGAAATTCTCCAATATTTTGATCTAGGGCTCCTCCACCAGAAACGAAGGCTTGAAGATTTCCGCCAAATTGATTTCTTATTTTTCTTCTAACTAATTTTTCACATAAATAATTAATGATTTTTTCTCCAAAGGTTAATTCTTCTTTTTTAAGAATTTTCTTTCCAAGATATAAAGTTTGAGTAATTAGTTTTTTCTTAAGCCCTTTTTGTTTTTCAAAATTCATATTTATTTTTGTAAAAAGATTTTGATAAAATCTTGGAACGGCTGTCATGATAGTTGGTTTTGCAACTCCCATATTAGAAATTAATTTTTCTAAACTTTCGGCATAAAAAACTTTAGCGCCTACAATGATTTGTATAAATTGAACTGTATGTTCATAAGAATGTGATAAAGGTAACCATGTTAAAAATATAGGATCCTTTTTTTTAGTTAATGTTTCGAGTAATTCAACTGCCCCTTCACAATTAGATAATATACCACCATGACTTAAAATTACTCCTTTAGGATTACCTGATGTACCTGATGTATAAATAATACATGCAGGCATATTTCTTTTTAAATTATAATTAATTTCTTTATTATAATTATCTTCATTTAGAATATTCTTAATTAATAAACTATCAGCCTCTATTTCTTCAAAAGAGATTATTTTTTGCTCATTTAAATTTACATAATTTTTTATTTTTCTAAATTGATCATTATTTGAAACAATAACTAAAGATGGCTTACAGTCGTTTAAAATATATTTATAATCATTTGAAGAATAAGTTGTAAAAATCGGCACAGATATCCCTCCTGCGTTCATTATTGCAAGGTCTGCTATTAACCAGTAAGGTCTATTTTCAGATAAAATAAGGCATCGATCTCCCTCTTTGATAAGAGATTTAATTTTTGATGAGAGTTTAAGCACTCTCTCTTCAATATCTTTCCAGCTATAAGTTGGCTTTCCAGGTTTAAGCCACTTCAAAAAAGCTTTATCTGGATTAACCGTTTTACATTTGTCAAAATATAATTCTACGAGACTGTTAAGTTTATTTATCTTCATGTGATAAAAGTTTATTAACCATCATTTTTAATTTCTAATTACTGTTTTCGATTTTTTTAAATAATGCTTCACCTATTCTCCTATAACCTTCCTCGTTATAATGACCCCAGTTTCTAAATGGAAATAATCCTAAAGGATCTTTTTCTTTTTGAAATACCTCTTTGTCAATATCTATGAAGTTTATATTCAAATTTGCTACTATTTTCTTAATTTCAAAAAAATTATCGTCTCTTAATTTTGATTTATATCTCTCAAATTGAGGTAAATATACAAAGTGCATTTTAGCGTTTTTATCATCAGCTATATTTTTTGTATGATTTAGTATTGTTTCAAATTCTTTTAATGGGAGAGTTTTTTTTTTTGATTGTGAAATTTTTTTAATAAAATTCTTTGATTTGTCTAACCTTATGAATTTTAGAACTTTGTATTTTATGCTAGAATTTTTTATGGATTGCTCTCTTGCATTATCCCAGGCCCTAATAGATTTTATCAATATTTTTTGATTTTGTTTATCTATATAGTCTTGTTTTTCCATTAAGTTCTGAAAAAAACTTTTATCCTCAAGATATTGATTTAAATTTTTTATCGTCAGTTCATGAATTAAATCTGTTAAATCATTTCCCTCATAATACATCCATATAATATTTTGAATTTTCTTCGATTTATACTCTTTTAAAGATGCATACATCGATAAAGGTCCATTAGCCTTATAACCTAAATTGATAACTTTTTTATTTGATAAATCCCTTAGTATTGAAGCAATATCATTTGGTCTATTTACACAGGCTCCGTGGGTATAAGAGTCTCCAATTAAAAAATAGTCTATAATATTGTTTTCCCACTCACTGTCGGGATTATTAAATCCGTACCGATCACTTTTATAAATAGAAAAATAACCATTTTCATTACAATCAATAGTTTCCGAATTAGATATTCCTGAAAAAAAATGTATTTTTTTCTCTGGGTCATTATAAACTCTAGGTGAAACAGTGACAGTCATATTTTTGTTACCAAGTTTCATACTTTTAAAAATTTCATATTTAGTTCTCATATCAAAATCTAAATTTTTTTCTTTTTTTAATGTTTTGATATTTTTATTTATATTAAATTCACGGCCTATACTTTTAAAGTTTAGGTAAACTTCAAATAAATATATTCCAAAGATTAAACTTAATATGATTATTATTGTATAAGTTGAAAAAGTTTTATTATTGTACATTTCAAATTTGGTGGGCGAAGAGAGACTCGAACTCTCAAGGTATTGCTACCACCGGATTTTGAGTCCGGCGCGTCTACCAGTTCCACCATTCGCCCTTTTTTTTCAGATAATTTAATTTATTTTTCTTACTATGAGAACAAAAATAGTTGCAGTAGTAAACATAATTAACGCATATGCAGCCGTTGGTACCGCAAATACTACGTCATCGAATAACTGTGTAGTAACGAATAAGGCTAATGTTCCATTTTGTAAACCGCATTCAAGTGAAATACATTTTCTTTGCTCTACTCCAGACGTTAAATATTTGGCTAAGTAATAACCTAAAAAAATCATCGTAAGATTTAAAATTAGAGCAATTAAACCAGCTCTTTGTATAAAACTAGTTATCTTGTCCCATTCCTCTACCCATATTGCAGTGAAAATAATTAAAAATAATATTAATGATAATCGTTGAACAAGTAGAGTTTTAGAAACAATAAAATCAGTCATTAAAGCTCGGACAATCATTCCAAAAATAACTGGAACTGTCACTGCAACAAACATTTTTAATGCTATATTAAGCATTGATATTTCTTTAACGATTTCAATGCCTAGAAAACCTGCAGAATTATAAACAATTAAAGGAACTGTTATAACGGAAATTAAACTGACCACCGCTGTTAAAGAAACTGATAATGCAACATCTCCATTAGCAAATTTAGTTAATACATTAGACATCACCCCTCCTGGAGCAGCTGCGATAATCATTGTTCCAAGAGCTATTTCTGGTGGTAATGAAATAATTTGAATTAGAATAAAAGCAACAATAGGAAGCAAAATAACTTGACCAAAAAAACCAACAATAAAATCACGTGGGATTTTAATTAATCTTGTAAAATCAGATACAGTTAGACCAAGACCTAAGCCGAACATAATTATAGCTAGACACACAGGGGCTATTGTTTTTGCTATTTCCACAATTTTAACTAATTTTTAGTTTTGAGTGTTTCATCAAATTATACATGGTTGATGTAAAATCTGACCAAAGTTTTTGATGTATAAGATAATTTTCTTCTAACCCCTTAAGGTGTACTGGTTGACTGCCCATCGAATATTCTAAGTTTTTATTTCTATTAATAAATTTTTTCTTTTCCATTGCTTTAAGCTTTCTAATTACTGTAGCTCTAGGAATGGCTGAAATATCAGATATCGACGATGCATTAATACCTCTTTTCGCTTTATGCTTAAGTGAATATAGATAAAAATCCCTAAAATTACTTGGAGTATCCACAATCTGTTTTTGGGTTTTTTCTATTAATTCTCTTATTTGAACTAAAGCGATTGAGCCCCATACATTCCACGACTCTAAATCACCAAAAAAAGTTCTATGACGGACTAAATAAGGTATCTGAAATCTAAAGAAATATTCCCAGCTTAC
>Ga0255743_10003854_pt1 | contig 11725 bp, 10 predicted proteins | sample 101ome_19_FD_179950 | JGI IMG/M metagenome (GOLD analysis project Ga0255743, IMG submission 179950) | Coastal salt marsh microbial communities from the Groves Creek Marsh, Skidaway Island, Georgia - 101405AT metaG (version 2) | ecosystem: Environmental > Aquatic > Marine > Intertidal zone >... | reverse complement strand
CCGTCATCGTTATCGACGAGGAGGAGGAGGAGAACTTCTCCGTTATGCGCCACCCGTGCGCGCGCGATCTCTCTCTCTCTCTCTTTGTGTGATTGACTAAGCACGACGCGCGTTCTTTTTTTTTTTGTCGAAGTTCGCCCCAAAAAGTTCTCTTTTTGTCGAAGGTCCAGAAAAAATTAAGAAGAAGGGGGGTCCCGCGTAAATCGAATATATTCTTTCATTTTTTTTATTCTGCTTTTTTTTCAAACGATGCTAATAACTACGTACACGCGCGCGCAGTAAATGATAACAATAATAATAATAAAAGTGATAATAAAGGGTACGCCCATCCTTTTCTTCTCATCGTTCGGCGTGAGAGATTTAGTGGATGGCGCCGTATTCGACTTTCTTCGCCCCGGCGACTTCGAGGACCGAGTCCGAGACGAACTTGGCCTTGTAGGCGGCGGCGACGACGGCGACGACGGCGACGACGGCAACACCGACGAAGACGACCGGAGAGGAAGCGAAAGACGAAGTCTTCAACTGCTGCGCGAGACCGAGCAGAGAGTGCGAGGACTTCTTCAATCGCATCGGAGCTTTGCCCAAGGAGGCGACGCACGATGCCGGTTTGGCGTTGCACGACGCGTCGCACGTGCCCCAGTTGTAAGTCAAAGTGGTACCATCAAAGACTCTGTTGTGCGAGACGAAACCTGGGTTTTGGACCGAGTTCGTGCAAGCAGAAAGGGAGGCGATAACGTCACCGGGCGGGCACTTGTCCGAGTTCGGGCCATCGCAGCCGATGTCTGAAACAGAGTTCCATTCGGTAAAGTTGTCTTTCCAGAACAAGTAAAAGCCGAACTCTTCTCCGGCTTTCGGTAAAACCTTAGTTTTAAAGGTACCGCACTCAGTTGACTCCATTTCAACGGCGTGATCAAACAAAAAATCGTTGCTGAGAGACTTGGTGATGATCGCCGCGCCTACTTGAGCGCCAAAGTCAGTCGGTTGAAACGTCAAAGAGGACAACGGGGAGCACCCGGCGTACAAGGTCAACGTATCAGCAGCTGGTTTCTCACTGCCGAGCCACGCATCAATCAAAGATTGTACTTCTGCACTGTGAGACGAACTGCCGAAGTTCGTTTGCTTTGTCTGGTCAACGTGCGCCGGAAGAATCAACTCAAATTTCTTCAAGTTTGCCATAATAGAGGACGCTTGGAGTTTATTGCCTTGACCTTCGCCCGTCATCCATCCTGTCACGTGGGAGTGCCAGTTTGCGTTTGAAAACAAGCCGTTGAAGTAATACGCCGTATCATAAGCTTGATAATCGTGCATCAATTCGATCTCCCATTCAATAGCAATGATGTCGTCGTGTCCCCCATTACTCAAGTGCACCTGTATGTTGCTCTCGTCGAACCCAGCGTTCTTGAGGTTGTGGTACACGAACTCGTGCACCACCGTATTCGCGACGTCGCTTTTGACTGCGGCCAAGTTTTCGGGTTTCCCGATGTCAGGCGCTTCCATGATGCACTGTTGTCATGTATGTTTTTACGCAAAGATTAGAAAAATATATTTTCTCGTCAGTATCACGATAGCGCGAACCTTATTACACGATTTTGCTTTTGATCTGCTCTTGTTTAATTGGTGTGACACAATGGAGCCCACTCAAAAACTCCGCCGCGCGTTTTCGACGAAGAAGAAATCGAACGAGAGAGAAAAAAAAAAGACGCACCGAGGAATGCACGAAATAGTTCCCGGAGACACCCAACTGCGGAGCCTCGTCGGTTTTGACGTTCGAGACGGTGCTCTCGACCCAGGCTTTTCTCGCACCCGAGGAAAAATCCTTCGGACCACCTAGCCACGTTATGGAGGAGGGGGATCCTAAAGTCCGACCGGCAGCCATGCACTGAGGCGCAAAGAAGGCAAAAAAATACGTCGCGACGAGCGCGACATGCAGTAAAACTCGGGTCGACGAGCGCGACATGTTAGCGCGTTCGTTCTTTGCTTTGTTGTGATCACGTATCGAACGCGAAAGTGACGATTTAAATATACTTATTATTTGTTTTAGTGTTGGTGGTCGCGCTTATTACTGTTTAGGGTTCTAGACTCGGCCGGTCTCGGCCACTCGGCCGAAAGAGAAACGCTTCACAACGCGTGCTTTTCAGAGGAAGAAGTAGGGAGAAGTCAAGAAGAAGTCAAGAAGAAGTCAAGAAGAAGAAGAGGAAGAGAATGAGGACGAACTCTGTCTCTCTCCGCGTCGCTCTCTCTCGTGAACAAGAACAACAACAACAAGAAGAAGAAGACAACGCGAGAGCGTCTGTTGTTTTTAAGGAGAGAGGAGAGGAAAAGAAAAGAATGCGCCTTTATCGTTAGAGAAGCAAAAATGAAGGACGACGACGACGAAGAGAACGCGCCTTCTTCTCTTCCTCCTCCTCCTCTTCCTGGTATTTCGAGAAGAAGACGATCCAGAAGAAAGAGAGGGAGAAAAGCGAGCGTTTTTTTCGTGTACAGAATAGACCCGTGGACGAAGGAGCGAGTGAAAGTGAACGAGAACGGGGAGGAGATTGAGAGCAGTTCCGCGTCGTCTTCTGACTCGGATTCAGAGGCGAGTCGATATTCGTCCGAGTCGTATTCGTCGTCGTCTTCGGAAGAAGAAGAAGAAGAAGAAGAAGAGAAGGAAGAGGATGAAGAGATTGCCGAAGAAGAACGCGAGCAAAACGAAACGCTTTCGTTTGACGAGGACGACATCGCTTTACTCGCCGCGAACCCTTCGACGAATAGCGACAGTATCGAAGACCCGCGAAACTATTGTTTGTTTCGGTTCCGATGGTGTTGGAAGTTTGATTCGCTGTCGTGGTGGGTAGCCATTTGTTTCTTACTCGCGGCTTTGTTTTGCGTCGTTGGGTCCGCGTGTTCGTGCTTTCGCCGAGTGACGAGAAATCCAAAGATGTACGTGAGAGCGGAACTGGTTCCGTATCTAGTCGGCGGGTTGTTTTTCTTCTTCGCGAGCGCGTTGACGTTGTGGGCGTCGTATCGAGCCAAGAGAAAATATTCGAGAGCGAAAAGAAAACGACGGATGAAATTCAGTGCGAACGATGCGAGATTGAGAGAGCAAATACGTGACGAAAACGATTTAAACGCGGTATTGTTCGAACAAAGAACTCACGAGATGGAACCGAGCAGACAGATGTGGTTGAGAGAAAACAACGACGAGTGGATAATACGAACGAGAAAATTGGAGTTGATTGGGGCACTGTTGACACTCATTGGAAGCGGTCTGTTTGTCGCAGAAATTATAGCGACGATGGTGATTGCAGATTCTGCGCACTGGATCACCGTCCCAGTACATACGGATTCGAGTAACAGTACGCATCACGGCCACTGGTGGTATCACACGCACTTTGATTCCTCGGAAGATCGAAAACAGTTCGTTCAAATGTCCACCGTAGTAGAAGTGCGCACGGGACACTTCGGTGCATTAGCCTATCTTTTCGGTTCGTGGTTTTATTGGTGCGCGAGTAAACGCGAGTGGGTATGGAATCCGTTTCTGTTACCAAACGGCGCGCACGAAAAAATTTCGTTCTATTCCTTACTTGGATCGTGGTTGTTCTTAATTGGGGCGATAATGACACCACCGGCGTCGACGTTTGCGGTGGCAAATAACATATCGAACGGCGCGCCTTCGAGTGCCTCCACAACGACGCATAACGAGACCTCATCATCGGCGATTATATCGACGGTATTGCAAAATCTCTATGATGAGATGGTGAATAACCACACGGAGACGACGACGAATAGTAGTGGTAGCGCTTCTTCGAGCGCGCCACATGGGACCGATTTTCCGACAAACGATAATAAAGTTGATCACGCGCGATTTGTAAAAGGTGCGCTGTGGTTATTTGTGGGCTACGTCATGGGGAGCGTTTGCTATTGCGTGCAGGCGTTATTGATGGTCCACACGATTGCACTTGCCGAGCAAAGAAAACAGGCGCACGCGAACTCGTCCCACCACTCCAACCGTTTACGAACGCACTTGCGACGTTCGCATAGTCACCGCCGAAACACTGCGGTTTAAGCGTAAAAACGAAACGACAAATATTAGAAATTTAGAAGCACGTGTACGATATGTAGCGCGATAGAAGAAGAAATTGTAAAAGAAGAATACTTTGACGAATGAAAATTCAAAAAGATGCTCTTGTCTCTCTGTGTTTTATACACGTTCATATATTACTCGTGCGACTAAAGTTTCGCACGCTATGTCTCTCTCCCTGTGTCTGTCTGTGCTCCTTTTCTCTGCTTTTGCTGCTGCTGTTCTACCTACCTATCCCCTTTTTCTTTCTGTCCTGATCACGAGGCTGTAACCGGCGCGTTGAAAGTGTCGTCCAAAATACTTTGGCACTCGAACTGTAACTCTACTTTCAAAGCGGTTAAGCTCCCGGCGTCAGATTTTCCACTCAATCCACTCGCGGCGGTGTATGTGTCCCCGGTCATCACGCACAAAGGTACTCCGTTCATTTTGGAAATGTTCGCTGCCAAATCCGGCACTAACTTAAACGTCGAAAAGTACTTTTTCACGAACGTTTGCGTCAAACTTCCTCCCTCTGGTTTCAAATCATGGATTCCATCGAACAGATCCTTGATGTACTCGCTGTGTTCGCACGCCGCCCACATTTGTTGCGCCATATCGTCCATTTGTGCCTGCGTAGTTTTCGTCGGAGTGAATGGACTGTGAATTCCCCGCGGCGTCGACGTCGGCTTGTTGGCAGTTTTGTCAACTCTCGTGAATACCATCTTCTTCACTCTCGCTTTCAACTGGTTTTTGATGTCCATATCAATCATCACGTCTTGAAACAACGCGTTCTTGGTGACGTCTTGAAACAATCGATTGAAATCAACGTCGTCGAACGACAACGGCACGACTACAGATTTCACTGAAGCCAACGCCAATTTCGTTAAAACACACGCCGAAAGGTGGTCGGTGTCTACGAAAACCGTATCGAACTCCTTCGGCAGCGCAACAATAGCTTTTTCCATCTCCTTCGCGGCAGGAAACCACTCGTCGCCAGTTCTCGCCCACAACGGTATGTCTTGTCCGGAGCCGTCATCCATCACGATATCCTGCGTGTGTTCCAAACTCCAACTCTCCTGCCCACAACCGGCGATTAAATACAAGTTCTTCGGCACGTTCTCGTTATAATTTCCCGGCTGCGTCGCGTATCTCGTCAAATCCACGATTTCCTCTTCTTCCTGCTTCTTCCTCATCTGCTCGATTCTGCCCGGCGACGGCGTGAAATACGCGCCAAAAATCGAGCGGTGTTGCAGCGTCGACTGCTGCGCGCCACTCACCAAATCATCCTCCTTCCTCAACTTTTTCCTCAGCGCGGCGAGCTCTAAATCTCTCACCAACGCGTCCGCTCTTTCGTCCGGATCGACCGCGTCCACGGCCACTTGCAAACCTCTCATCGGTCTGCCGAAACCGTCTCTAGAAGATCCGCCCATCAGCAAAGCGGAAATGTCCGAGTAAATTGAAAAATCAACCACCAATACTTTCGAGTTCGGTTTCGCTCTCGCCGCTTCGCACGCGAGCTGATACGCCATGAACGTTTTCCCGGCGCCGCCTTTGTTGTTCGCGAAACATATGCCTGCGTTGTTTTTTTTTGTTACGAGAAAGACAGAAAGACAGAAAGGAAACGAATCGCGCGTGTGTGTGTCAGCCGACTTGTTCTATTCAAAGTGCTTACAATTTTGGATTTCAAAGAGTAGAGAAAAACGCGCTCGGCAGAAAAGAGAGAAAGAAAAAAAGAAAAGCGAGGATGTGTGTCGAGTAAAAGATGCGAAGAGAAAAAAGAGAAGGTATGCGTACGCACTGTGCGTGGGCGACATCTTGTTTGAAGACGATGAGTTTGTTTGTGCGTGTGTGTGTGTGCGTATAAAAATGCTCTGAAATTTTTTTCAGGAAAAGAGGGTGCCTTGCAAAAGTGCAAAAAAAAATTCTGGAACCCTAAATATGTAGCAAAGAAAAAAAAGAGAGAGAAAAACGCGGCAGATACGCACGCCCGGGGGAAGAGAGAGAGCGAGAGCGATGTCTTCTCCTAAAGCGCTTCTTCTCTGCCGCGCTTGCGCTCCTCGCGCTGATTTTTCTTCCTCCTCTTCTTCTTCTTCATCATCATCATCATCAACATCTTCTCGTCCTTCCTCGACTTTGACGAAGAGCAGACGCGCTGCGTTGTTTTTGCCGACGCTGTCGTTTTTAACCACCGCCGCTCCTTCTTTCGCGGAAGAAGAAGGAGCGAGCAGCAACAACAACAACATTGTAACTTCGTACGCGTATTTCGATATCGGAACGTGTGAATCGATCGTTCGCGCGGAACGCGCGTTAGGTGGTGATGCGGTGTGTTCGAAAGCAGACGCGGAGATGTTAGGGAGAGTCAAGGTTGGTTTGTATGGCAATTCAAGCGCCAAGGATACGGTGTCGATGTTTAAAAAATTAGTCGAGAGCGGCGCGTACAACCGAACCGTATTCCACGACGTGAGGAAAGGGGAGTTTGTTGCGTTTGGTTTAAACGGCAGCAAACGTTTGGGGCAAGTTTCTATACCGGACGGTACGTTCGCCGTCGGCGAAAGAAACGCGGATTTTACCAAAGCGTCGGCGTTTAGCGGAAAGCATCTAAAACCCGGTGTTGTTTCGTTGGCATTGAGCTACGACGGGAGTCGGACGGCGAGTCCGTTCGATGGGAACGTGTACACGGAGGTTTTAATAACGACTGGTCCGGCGCCGGTGCCAAGCTTAGATGGGAAGAATATCATTTTCGGACAAGTCGATCGAGAGAGTTTGGACGTGATTGCGAAAATCGCAAACACACCGGTGTTTTCGCCATCGAGTCAAGTAAAGGCGTGGAATTTCATAGCCAACCGTGTGGGTGACGAGCGCGCAGCGAAAAGTAAGCTAATTTGGACAAAACCGACGAAGGCAGTGGCAATTTTTGATAGTGGCATATTAGAAGTTTAAGTAGTTGTATGCGTTTAGGATCGCAGTTCGCGGCATCTTATTTATGATGAGTAGTTTCCCTTCTGCTTCAAATTCTTCTGAAAAAGTACAAGTAGCCTAATCCGAGCGGCGGATTTTCACTGACCGCGACTTTTTGGTCGTTAAAAAGAATCCACTGATTGCCTTTCTTCACGTGGGCGACGTAATGACCGCATCCAGTGTTTGCACCCATGTGACTGACGACACCAAATAACTCGTACTCTCCTTTCCCGTCGACTATTTCATCCGCGATGATGGACGCGTCTTCTCCAGAGCATTTTTCTTTCTCCTCCAATTCGCGCTCAGCTTTCGCGCACGCCTCGTCAATGTCATCCATGTTTGCAAAGAGCCACTCGCACGCAGCTTCGACGCTATTGTTATTCCCGCTCACGCGCAAAGCCGTTCGGCTGGCAGCGCTCGAAAATCCCATTGACTCGAGTTGCGAAAGCGCTTCAGCCGAAACGCTATTCGTCTTGTTTTCGTTTTTACTCGAATCCGTCTTAGTTACTGGTGGATCGTTGAAATCTGGGTCCTCCGAGTGTGCAAAAACCCACTCCATGGCCACTTCTGCACCTGCGTTGCTCGTGGCTATTGCGGCGCGTTTACTCCCATTCTCGCTGAAGCCCATGGCGACGAGCTGCGCGACAATCGAATCGTCTGCAGTGATTTCATTTGCCGCATCTGCATCCATGTTCACATCTTCCGGCATCAGCTCATACGCATCCACGTCGTTTTTCTGGTCAACGCGCAAACTCTCAAGGTCTAGTCTTTCGGGAACGTTCACAACGCAGTCTATCTTCTTCGGTCTCCAATCGTCGCCGTGGTAGTATCGATTCACACACACCGCCAACACGTTTGGGCACGATTTCAAGAACGTTTTTCTCTTTGCAAACGTCTTGCCTTGAATCGCAGGCGAATCGTAGTCTTCTATGATTGATTCTCGCGTGAAAGGTTCTAAACACGTGGCAAACGGAATTTCTAACGGCGCAGGAGCGTCTTCTTCGCCTTCCTTTTTTTGCCTTTTCGCCGCAGCTGCTTCTTGTTCCTCTTTTGCGGCATCTATTTTCATCGCCAATTCTCTCGGGACGGGCACATCCAACACGACGTGCGAGCCGGTTTGGAAACCTGCTTTTTGAGAGCTTCCACACACGGTCCTTTCTAAAGTCTCGAATCGAAATTCGGAGCTAATTGAACTAAGTGCACTACCGACCGCGGGTTGTTCATTGATTAAAAATCGTGATTCGCGCGTTCCTTCTTTTTGCCAATCGTCAAACTTCTCTAAGCAATGATCGAAAAACTCGCGCGCGTCTTGCTGCCGAGCGGTTGAAAACTCGGCATGACCTTCTCCGATCAAGCGCTTAAACATGCGAGGCGCTAACCCGTCCGCTAACCCTCTCAGATCTTGTTTCCTTTGGGTTTCATCCGAGAGTTCTTCGCTCGTTCTCGCGTACTCGCTGGAAGTCAAAGAGGAGAATAGCTTCACGGTTTGCGCCAACGGATCGTTCTCGATCGCTTTGGCGCCGCCACTTTTCCCAGTTTCAAATACGAGCTCTTTGTTCTTCTCATCCGCGAACACTTTTCTCACGTTCGCGCACTCCTTCATCACTTGCACGACAGAGTTCATGTAACACGAATTCCCTAAATTTTTCAATCCAATTAATCCTTCACCGCTGACTTCTTTCAAATCCTTCCCGTGCTCTGTTATAGCGTCAAACTCAAAAGTTCGATTCTTATCGATTTGTATTTCGTTCATCGTTTGCTCTGTTTTCACTTGCGACATGATATCGATGCCCCAAAATTTTAAGTGCTCGGCTAATTTGGGATCGGTCACCGCATCATCTTCATCCGCGGCGTAGGAATAGACATCGGCTCCGTCTGGGGTGATTGTGCCTAATTTAACCACTAACGGGTACTCGTTTCCTTTCGCCTTTTCGCTCTGGTAATGCCGCAACGCTGAGCCGTTCCCGCCGCTTCCGTCAAAATGTCTCCTACCGCTCCCGATGACGCCGTCGCTCAAGTTCAACCATAAATTCGTCGTCTCTCCAGTTTCAAAACACTTCCACGTCTTGGGATCTGGCAAAATCCTTTCTTTACCTTCGCTCTTCACCTGCACTAAATTTTCGCTGTACTTCGAAACCTTCGGCACGTCCTCCCAACTCGCCATCACGTCCTTCTTCGCGTCGTAGCCTTCCCTCTCCGAGATGGTTTTCGCGCACTCGAAAACAACCGTCGGCAAGGCATTTTGCACCTCCTGACTCTCAAAGTCAACCTTCATCTCCGCCACGATCGAATCTTTCTCGCAATCGTACACGACGATTCTCTCGTCCTTCTCGAGCGTAAATTTCGGTTTCGCGTCTTCCTCGCCGAACCCGCCTTCCACCCCGATGCCTAGTTTCGTGATTTCCTTTTTCTCTCGTTTCGCCGTCGAAGCGTCGTCCACCGTCGTCATCTCCTCATCCTCGCTCTTCCCATCGTTATCCTCGATAAAAACCTTCCTAAACCGTCTCTTTAAATACAAACCTTGCTTCTCCGTCTTCATCGAATCCATCCGTAAATATTTCCTGCTCACCGCGCAGAGCGTCTTCATGTTTACGAAAATCCCATCTTCTTCAGTCTGTGTCGTTTTCAAAGGTCCATCAAAAGTGTACGCGCACTCGTCGTTGACGATTTTATCGCTCGCGGATATCGAAAGCGCGCATTGGCCTTTGTGCACGAGCGCGCGAATCGATGCGACGATGGTCTCTTCTCCTTCTTTCTCCGACATACTTTTGTGCGTTTGTTTTTTGTAACGTTTCTTGGCGTCGCACGACACTTTTCAAAAATTTTACACAAACCCTAAATTGAATCATTTTGATTTTTTCTCACAAAATTCCCTAATACTAATGACATTTAGTGCAATGGGCTTCTTCGACGCGTCGTACGGCGAAAGCGATGAAGAAGAAGAAGAAGACGCAGTAGCAATAGAAATAGAAAAAGAAGATAGAAGGGATGATGTGGATAGTAACGATGAGAAGAAGATGGCAAAAAGCAGTCTTCCAAACCCTCTGAACTTTCTCGGGACGAAGCAAGACGCCTCTTTTCTCTGTGGAAGAGAGAAGAAGAGAGACGATGCCTCGGACGACGAAGAGGATGAAATGAGAGGGAGGAGGACGAAACGAGCGAGAGACGATAAGAGCGTCATTCGAAGAGACGCGGTTTTGACGACGACGGCGACAGCGACGAGAGCTGTCGTCGTGGAAGAAAAAACGGCGGAGAGAAGAGACGATGACAAAACAACACCTAACGGTGGACGAAGAAACAACCAAAAACACCAACGCGCGGCGGCGGCGGCGGCGGCGACGAAGGAGACTGTGAAAGAGCGAGAGAGGAAGAAGCGTCAGATGGGACAGAATGGCAGGGACGCCGCGAAAGAGTGGAAGTCAGAAGGAGAGATGCTTCTGCGCCAACAATACGATTAGAGCTTTTAATTTAGATTTTGTTTTTGTACACGTTTTCGCTTCGCTACGTACTACTTCACGACGAAACCAGCCAAAGGCCGCGCTTTCTTATCGTTCGATTTTCTACTTTTGCTATTGCTACCGCCCTTCCGCAAACCTATCTCGCACATCTGCCGCAACGAATCGTTGATATCCCTACTCATTGCCTCGATTTCATGCACCGAACTCTTCGTCTCTTCCACGCTGCCGTCAATCTTCTCGAATAACTGCTCCGCGTCGTCTCTCCCCTTGGCCAACGCATCGATCAACGCCCGAGACGCTTTCCTGAGTTTGCTCATCACGTCGGTCAAAAGTGGCGTCGCCGGTACGCCTCGCGCGAAAGGATTCTGTCCGAGCGTCGGACGCGCCGGTTTTCGTCTGATGAATATTTCCTCCTCGCTTTTTTTAGTGTTGGTGGTGTTAGGTGTGTTGGTCTTCTCCACCTCGTCGTCGTCGTCGTCGTCTTCGTTCGCTTCGCCGCTTCGATGTTTCCCGCCGCTCGACGTCGTCGTCGCTCCACCACCCGTTCGTCCACTCGTTGTTCCGTCGCGTCTCATCATCTCTTCTTCTTCTTCTTCTTCTTCTTCTTCTTCTTCTTCTTCTTCTTCTTCTTCATCCTCTGAATTCTCGCTCTCCTCGCCTCTCGTTATCACGACGCTGTTTTTCTTCTTCTTAGCATCATTAGCAGTAGTACTCCCGAGGAAACCACCGCGCTGCTCGACGCTATTGTTCTGATCCTCGCCGCTACCGTTGCTCTTCTTCGTCGCGGTCTCCATTCTATCTAAATCTTACGATAATTGATGACGACGACGATGACGTGAGACAAAAGAGTAAAAAAAGCGCGCGTATATAAAAAAAAGTGGAGAGCGTCGAAAGCGCGACATTTCCCCACAACGACGCTGATGAATGATGGAAGAAGCAGCAGCAGCAGCAGCGCTGGACCCCGAGGAGCTGGCGACCGGGCCGGCGTACCCGGCGTTCATGGGTCGCGTGTCGTCGTCCTCGAAAACCCAGCGAAGAAAGTCTCACGAAAATAATAATAACATCGCCGCGAAGAACAACATCGTTAACAACGGTACGAGTAAAAGCGGTGGTAATCTACGCAGCACGAAGAGTCCTTTGTCGTCGACGAAGCGTGGAAACAAATTATTCAAAAATGGAGAAGGGACGGAGATGAATAATGGCAAAGATTTAGATGCAGATTTAGAAGACGATGAGGACGATGAGGACGAGGACGCGCGAGAGGACC
>Ga0255743_10003850_pt1 | contig 11731 bp, 9 predicted proteins | sample 101ome_19_FD_179950 | JGI IMG/M metagenome (GOLD analysis project Ga0255743, IMG submission 179950) | Coastal salt marsh microbial communities from the Groves Creek Marsh, Skidaway Island, Georgia - 101405AT metaG (version 2) | ecosystem: Environmental > Aquatic > Marine > Intertidal zone > Salt... | reverse complement strand
TCTTCTGTGGTATTTTGCCTGGCATCGGGGCCACCCTTGCAGCCTTTATGGGATACGGCGAGGCGGTGCGCTGGTCGAAGGACAAGAAATCCTTTGGCAAGGGTAATTTGGAGGGTGTGATCTCGTCTGAAACCGCCAACAACGCGGCAACCGGTGCGGCGATGATTCCGCTTCTTGCGCTTGGTCTTCCGGGCGGTGCTTTGACCGCGATGATGGTTGCGGTGTTCCAGATGCATGACATGGAACCGGGGCCGCTGGTCTTTTACAATTCACCAGATTTGATCTGGGTTGTTTTCGCCGCAATGTTCTATGCCAATGTATCGATCTTGTTCATCGGCCTCATTGAAACAAAAACAATTCTGTATTTGCTGAAAATCCCTTTCCATTTCCTAGCCCCAATGATCCTGCTGCTTGCCAGCATTGGCTCATATATCGGACGCGGTTTGGTACTGGACGTCATTGTCATGTTTGGTGCTGGTATCATAGGGTTTTTGTTACGCCGGTCGGGCTATTCGATTCCGGGCATTGTTCTTGGAATTATCCTTGGCAAAATTGGCGAGCAGAACTTCGCTCAAGGCATGCAGATGGTGCATTATGATCTGTTCACCTATTTCTCACGGCCGATCTGCACAATCCTGATCATTGCTGGCGCGATAACGCTTGGTACTGGTGTTTACAAGGCGCTGGCGTCAAACCGCGCCGGCGCATCGCAGGATTAAGACAGAAACCATTGAACGAGTTTATTACAACCTCAATCCTACCCTCCCAAGACATCGGCATTACGCTTGCTGTCTTGGGAGTTTTTTTTCTATCGGGGATCGTCAAAGGCTTTCTAGGCATCGGTTTGCCAGCGGCGGCAATGGCCTTGCTGACCCTCGTAATGGAGCCGACGATTGCGATCTCGCTTTTGACCCTGCCGATTATCTTTACCAACATCGCGCAATATACCCGCAGTGAAAACCGCCGTGAAATTGCCGAGAAATACTGGCTTTTTGGCCTCGCGATTATGGCGAGCATTTTCCTGACCTCGCTTTTTATTATGTCATTTCCAAAGGCAGTCCTCACCGTTTCAATCGGTTTTGCGATGATTGCGTTTTCACTTACACAGATGTTTGGCGCAAAAATTCCGCTTGGTCACGGCCGCAAATGGCATATCGGCGTGGGGCTTTTTTCCGGCATACTTGGCGGATTAAGCTCGATCTGGTCACCGCCGGTTGCGATGTATTTGCTGGCGCATAATGTCTCAAAAGCCGAATTTATCGGTGCGACAGGCTTTTTGTTTCTGGCCGGATCAATCCCGCTGGCCGCTGGCCTGACATTTGCCGGTGTGCTGAATTTTGATACGGTGCTGCATTCGCTGATGGGGTTGGTTGTGGTGCTGGCCGGATTCCGGGTTGGCGAATGGTTGCGCGGCTATGTGCAGCAGGATTCGTTCCGCCGGATTGTCCTCTGGGCATTCTTGATCATGGGCGCGCGCCTGATCGTGGTTGGCCTGTTTTAAGCCGCGCAATCTAAAGCCTAGATCGCTGCATTAGCCCAGCGCCGCCTCAATTGCAGCAAAGACCGCCAGTAAATCACGGTCAGTCTCGGTATCTACCACGGTTCCGTTTGACGCCAGCTTGACGATCACCAGCCGTGATGCACGGTCAATCCACAGCCATTGCCCATGGATACCAATGGCGCAGGCAATCTGGCGATCCTGATCGGGGCGATACCATTGCGAACGGTAATTCCCATTGACGAAAAGTCGCGGCCCCTCGCCGTCTTTTTGCTGAAGCCAAATGCTGTTGTCATGCCGGTCATAGATATCATCAATCCAGCTTTTGGGGATAATCTGCTGGCCGCCTGCGATGCCGCCATCGCAAACCATCTGACCGATCCGGAGCAAATCATGAATTGTCAGGCACAGCCCACCAGACACCCGCGGCGCCCCAAAGGTATCAAGGCTGATATAGCCCTCATATCGTGCCCCGCACGGCACCAGAATATGGCGTGAAAATAGCGCGGCAAAACTGGCGCCGCCGCAGCGTTCAATAACCCAGCCAAGAACGTCACTATGCGGCGAGCAATAATGATGCCGCGTGCCATGCGGATCATTTGACGGCGGCATCTTGGTCAAAAAATCGCGCAAACCATCATTCCGGTCACCCTCTTCGATTGGGTTCCATGCCGAGGCGCGGCGATAGGCCATGAACACGCCGCTTGTATCAAGGTAATCTTCGTTAAAGGAGGAGGCGATCTGCATATCCAAGAGGTGCCGCATCGTCGCGCCAGCATAGGCACTATTGCCAAGTTCGGGTAGGTAATCCGTCACCAGCCGCTCTGGCGCAATGACCCCTTGGCCGACCAAAACGCCCGCCAGCAACGAGGCCATGGATTTGGTGACGGAAAAGATAATATGCTGGCGATCGGGCGCGCCAAATCCACCAAACCAGTCATAAACCAGATTTCCATCCTTCATCACCGCAAAACAATCGCTTTGGCTGCGGGCCAGAAATGCGCCAAGCTGCTGTTTATCGCCAGCCGCATTGATAAAGGAAAGATCATCAAGATCTTGACGCACCTCATCAATCGCAATGGGGTTAGAGGCAGGCTGCACGGGCGCAGTTGGCAGCAATTGCCGCAAATGATTAAACGACCAGCGGGCAACTCCGGGCTCGCGCCAATTGGCGAGCAACGCCTGATAAGTAGCGGGCGGCGGAAAGCCCTGCATCATCTGCATGATATCATTTTCTGGGTTTTGTTCATTTTCTGGGTTTTGATTAATTGCTGGCATATTTTGCTCACCCTATTGGAAACTGCAACACCGGACCGATGGCAAATTCTTCATCTGCTGCATCATGGCTGACAAGCAAAGCCGGTATCTGCCGCAATTTAATTTGTGCGGCAACAAACTGGCCAAATTGCTGGCGCAGATCAGGGTCAAGGCTGGAAAAAGCCTCATCCAACAACAGCGCCTTGGGTTCTGCCAGCAGCGCGCGCATCAATGCAACACGTGCCGCCTGCCCGCCGGACAGGCTGGCTGGATCACGCGCGGCAAACCCGTCGAGACCGGCCGCCGCCAGCGCGGCATGAACCGCGGCCTCGCGCGCCGCCCCCTTGATTGATGCAGCCAAGCCAAATGCCAGATTATCGCCAACGCTTAAATGCGGAAATAACAGCGCATCCTGAAAAATTATTCCGACCGAACGCCGGTGCGCCGCAAGCACCCCAATATCAACCCCATCAAGCCTGATATCACCGCTCCACATAACGCCGGCAACTGGCGTTCCGGAAATCAGCGCGAGTAAAGTTGATTTACCACAGCCGCTTGGCCCATGCAGCAACCTGATCTGCCCTTTTGGCACAGTGAATGAAAGCCCTGTCACCAGCGGCTGTTCAAACCCGAATTCAAGCGCGTTAACCTCTAGCATCTCGCATAAAACCCTGATTTCCCAGATCGTTAAAAAATCAATCGACCAGTTCATTGCAATGTGACAGAACAGCGGGGACAATGCTATCAGCGATCTTGCCTCGATCGAAATGAAAAACGGTAATTTTGAAACGGCAAAAGAGGACAGAACCATGCAGAGAAATCGTTTTTACCGCACCGCCCGCAATTTTCTGATCGGTCTCGGCCTTGCCATAACCACTTCATCAGCTAGCGCAGACGGATTTGTCCAGCTGGAAAAAGCCGCAAAGGGCCAGACCGTCTATTTCAACGCATGGGGCGGGGATGCCAAGATTAACAGCTATATCAAATGGGCCGGCGATATCTTGTCCGACCGGCATGATATTAAGCTTGTGCATGTCAAATTAACCGATACAGCAAGTGCGGTTTCGCGCATTCTTGCCGAAAAGGCGGCCGGACGCCTCGATGGTGGCGCGATTGATCTTTTATGGGTGAATGGTGAGAATTTTGCGGCGATGAAACGGGCTGGCCTGCTGCAAGACCGGCCATGGGTTACATTACTGCCAAATTGGCAATATACCGATAGCAACGCCTTGCCCGGTATCCTGTCAGATTTTGCCGAACCAACCGAGGGCAAAGAAAGCCCGTGGGGACGCGCGCAATTAGTCTTTTCCCATGATAGCGCAAGGCTGCAAACCCCGCCAAAATCAGCTCAAGAGCTGGCTGATTATATTGCAGCAAATCCGGGCCGGTTCACCTTTCCGCAGCCGCCTGATTTCATCGGCATGTCCTTTTTAAAGCAGATTTTAATCGAGCTTAGTGACGCGCATCCGGCGCTTTATCAACCCGTTAGCGATGCCAGCTTTGATGCTGTTACCGCGCCTTTATGGAACTGGCTAGATGCAGCAAGGCCAAATCTATGGCGGGCTGGCAACGCCTATCCGGCGAATTATCCGGTTCTTCGCCAGCTTCTTGGTGATGGTGAAATTGACATTGCGATTGCGTTCAACCCTGCTGATGCCTCGGCGGCGATTGCACGGGGCGAGCTGCCCGAGAGCGTTCGAACCTACATCCACGACAGCGGCACCCTAGCCAATGTGCATTTCCTTGCGATCCCGTTTAACGCATCCGCGCCCGCCGCGGCCAAGCTGGTGGCAAATTTCATGCTCTCACCCGAAGCACAGCTCAAAAAGGCCGATACCGCCGTTTGGGGCGATCCGACCGTGCTGTCGATGGATAAATTATCTGACGCCCAGCGCATGGCCTTTCATAAGCTACCGCGCGGTATCGCAACCTTGAGTGATGCCGACCTTGGCCGCACCCTTGCCGAGCCGCATCCAAGCTGGGTTCCCCGACTTGAGGCGGCATGGATTAAACGCTATGCCAGCGGCAATTAGCAGTGATAAAATCCAGCCGTCGGCCGATTAGCAGCAGTACCAGCCTAACCGCCCTTACCGGCCTTACAGCCTTGCTGTTCGGATTGCCGGTTTTACTGGGGCTAATCGGGATTATTTTGCCAGCAGCCGGATATTTCCCAGCACTTGGCAAAACCGGTTTTTCGGCCGATGCGGCGCAACAGTTTCTGGCGACACCCGGCCTTATCTGGGCCGGTTGGCTGTCGCTTAAAACCGGATTATTGGCAACCGGCCTTTCGCTTATCGGCGGCTTTATTATTCTTGCCGGTTTTACTGGCAGCAAAATGATGGTGCGCCTGCGTCGGTTGCTTGGCCCGTTGATTGCAATCCCGCACAGCACAATCGCCGTTGGGATGGTGTTTTTGCTGGCACCGTCCGGCTGGTTAATGCGGCTGATATCGCCATCACTGACCGGCCTCAGCCAGCCGCCTTTATGGGGGCTTGTTCCCGATCCCGCCGGGCTGGCGCTGGTTTTGGGACTGATCACAAAAGAATTGCCATTTCTATTGCTGCTTGGCCTTTCAGCGAGCGCAACCCTGCCGCTGCAGCGTTTGCTGGCAATTGGTGCGGGGCTTGGCTATGGGCGATTTGCCAGCTGGGCCTTTCTTATTTTACCGCTTATCTATCGCCAGATCAGGCTGCCAGTTATTGCGGTTCTGGTCTTCAGCCTGTCAGTTGTCGATATGGCGTTACTATTGGCACCTAGCCTGCCGCCGCCCCTCGCCATTCTGGTTCTGAACGGCTTTCATGACGCCGATCTTGCGGCGCGGCTGCCAGCGTCATTTGGTGCGGTCTGGCAAATAGGTCTTGTGCTGATTGCGGTTTTTATCTGGTATTTACTGGAACAGATGATCGGCAAGATTGTCCAGTTTTGTCGGTGGCGCGGCTGGCGCGGGCTTGCGGCTGATCACCTGTTACCAATTTTATCGATCATCGCTATTCTGCCACTGCTGATCGGCGTCATGGGGCTGATTGCGGCGCTAATCTGGTCTTTTGCCAAGGGCTGGTTCTTTCCAGCGGCCTTTCCCGCCAGCACAAGCCTTATGCATTGGCAGGACGCGGCAAGCTATATGCCGCTTGTGCTGAATAGCGGAATATTGGCGATCACGGCGGCATTACTGGCGGTGGGCGTTGTGTTTTTATGGCTTTATCATGGGCAGGGTCTCCTTCAGCAAAACCGATTATTACAGGCAGCTATTTACCTGCCACTTTTAGTGCCGCAAATCAGCTTTCTGTTCGGATTGCAAATCGGGCTTAGCTGGGCCGGCATTGATGGCAGTTGGCCAGCATTGATCTATATCCACATGATTTTCATTCTGCCATATATGTGGCTTGTCCTTGCACCGGCATTCGGGCAAATGGACTGGCGCCATGACAGGGTGGCAAGCAGTCTTGGCGTTGCGCCATTTCGCCGGTTTTACCGAGTACATCTGCCGCTTATGGCAATGCCGATCGGTGCCGCGCTATTCATCGGATTTGCTGTTTCGATCGCGCTTTATCTGCCGACCGTTTTTGTTGGCGGCGGCAGGATTGGCACGATTACAGTCGAGGCGGTCAGCCTTGCCGCAAATGGCAGTCGCGGCCCCGCCGGTGTTGCTGCCATGTTACAAATTTTAATCCCGCTGATCTGTTATGGGGTGATTTGGCTGTTGCTGAAAAACCGCTTTCGCCGCTTTGCCAATATGCAAGGTGGCGGCCTTACTTAAATCACCGTGAAATCGCGCGTTATCATTTGCGCAAAGCCCATATTTGCGATCATATTAGCAGCTGAAGGATTTGCCCTAATTATCTTTCGCCTTTTATATCTGTAGCCTGTGTATCTTTCATAAATCTGATATTGCAGCCAAACACCTAGCACGCCGTTATCGCGGCATCTAAAGACCAACGCCTCAAAACGAAATCATGTCGACGGCGATCAACGGAACCAGACATTAATGGCACAATTTATTCTACCGATAATTTTTGTTGTTCTATGGTCGTCTGCTTTTGTGGCTGGCAAGGCAGGCGTTCAGCACGCAACGCCTTTTGCCTTTTTGGCGGTCAGATTTGTGATTGTGGCACTGATTTTCATGGCGGTCGCCATTGGCATCAGGATTTGGCAGAAAAATCGCCAAAACACCAAAGATGCAGCCAATGCCAAAACCGGCACAAATGATCCAATTTTCTGGACAGCCCTTGTTGGTGTTCTAATCCATGGGGTTTATCTGGGAAGCACGTTTTTCGCGATGTCAAACGGCCTCGGCGCTGCCTTGGCCGCCTTGATCGTTTCCACCCAGCCTTTATTGACCACCGCCTTGGCGATTTTCCTGTTTGGCGAAAAACCGCGATTGGTTCAATGGGTTGGTATTTTTATCGGATTTGCCGGTGTGGTGGTTGTGCTATCGCCGTCGTTGGGGGTTAATGCGCCGGCAATTGCGATCATGTCCTGTATCTTTGGATTATTGGCGATTACCGCTGGCACATTGCTGCAAAAACGCATTGGCGGCTCGATTGGCTTGCTGAAAAGCAACATCATTCAGGCGAGCTCGGCCAGCCTGTTTTTCATCCTGCTGATCTCGACCGTGGAAACACCACATATCAATTGGAACCAGCCCTTTTTGATTGCGCTGGCATGGCAGATATTAGCGGTCTCGACCGGCGCTTATGTGATTTTGATGATTTTGATCAAGCGCGATAGTGTCGCCGCGACAACGTCACTGTTGTTTCTGGTGCCGCCAGTCACCGCAATTATCGCCTTTTTCATCTTTGGCGAGCCATTGACGCCAGTTACGATCAGCGGCTTTTTAATGGCGTCGGCAGGGGTTTATCTGGTGACCCGTCATGTGGCACGTCCCCTTGCCTGATCAGGCGATACTCACTTTGGCTGCAAAGGCCAATCATCCAGATTTGGTCATCCAGATTTGGTCACCCCGATTTAGTCACCCCGATTCAATCGCAAAGCCGGCGCGCCAGATATTGCGTAAATTCATGGTTTTCACGCTCTAACCAGCTTAACGGGCCGGGGCTGCCAAGCGGTGATAATGCACCTTGGTAAATTCCCTCGACAACGCCGCGATCCTCAACCTGAACAATATCGAGAAACGCTTTGGTCTTGGCAATAAATGCGGCTTTATCGGGTTGTGCATTCAACACCTCGGGCGGAACCGCAGCGCCATATTTGATCGATACCTTGCCGCGCCCAACCGGTTGCAGGCATAAATACCAGAGATGATCGGGGGCCAAAACATACATATGCGCCGGAAAAACCGTTGGCATTACCGAAATATTTCGCCATTTTCCGGTCAGGGTTTTGTTATCGGGATGGGCGTTGCCAACCGGCGCACCATCCGATTTGGTGAAAAGCTGATAAGTGAAATGTTCAAAAATCCCGCGCTGGTCAAAGCTGGTGTCTTTCACCACATAATGCGCGCCAACCGTGGCCTTGTGCGCAACCGGCAAATGATAGCTTTCCATGAAATTTTCGGTCAGGCATTTCCAGTTACAATCCCACTCATGCTGTTCGGTAAAGATGGTTATGTAATGAGCCTGAGCATAGGGCGCGGTGATCTCGGTCAAGGGCGCCAGCATTTCGGCAACCGGTGCAATATCTGGATTTAGCGAGACATAGATCCAGCCTTCAAACTGATCACAGCGAACCTGCGGCAGGCTTATTGCCTTTTTATCAAAACAGTCGGTTTGATCCATATAGGGCGCCGCCACAAGATTACCCGCAATATCATACGTCCAAGCATGATAGGGGCAGGTGAATTTCCGCGTATTTCCCTTGCCATCAACCAGCCGCATCATGCGGTGCCGGCATATGTTTGACATAGCGTGGATATCGCCGCCAGCGCCGCGCACAAGGATTAGCGGCTGATCACAGAGATCAAAACTCATATAATCGCCAGCATTGGGAATTTCGTCACTACGGCCAGCGCAAATCCATTCACGGTGGAACAGGCGCTCGCGTTCAAGCTGGTAAATATCGGCAGAGACATACATGTCTTTGGGCATCGCCGTTGCCGACGATAACGGGGTTGCAGCAAGCTCTTTTAAGGCTGCCAGCGTTTGTGCCAGCGGTGTATTTGCCAGCAGTGCCTGATCAGGTGATGTTGTCATCATAACCAAACCCCTCTCCCACAGATATTCCAGCGCCTAGCGCGGCATCGCTATCATTCACGACGCCTTTGGTGTGTAAAATTCAGCGCGCGCCTTGGCAAGATAGCCCTCACGAAGTGCCAGCGTAAACGCGCCAGCCTTGCCATCGCCAATGCGTTTTCCATCAATATTCCCAACAGGCATTACATAAATCGACGATGCAGTGATCAATGCCTCGTCAGCTGCCATAACCTCATCGAGAGTATAATTACGCTCGATTAACGAAATATCGCGTTCCTTTGCTACCCGAAGCATTGTCTGGCGGGTAATACCATGCAGGATTTCGTTGCTAACCGGCCGCACATAAAGCACATTGTCCTTAATGAAAAAGAAGCTGGACGATCCGGCCTCGGTCACAAATCCCTCATCATCAACCATCAATGCCTCATAGGCACCTGCCTGATTGGCGGCGTGTTTCGCCATCACCTGCGCCAGCAGATTCGTTGATTTGATATCGCGCCGCGCCCAGCGCAAATCGGGATAGGTCAGAAGATCAATAACAGGCGGCATCGCGTCAGCGGCAAACTTTTCGCCTTGGGTAAACGCAAACACATTCGGCACATACTGGTCATGATAATGAAACGCGCGATCACCAGCACCCCTTGTAACATGAAGGTATAAGAACCCGGATTTTGCATTGTTTTTTTCGATCAGCAGCATCAAAGCATGAAACATCTCATCGACGCTGAAATTCATCGGGATTGTCAATTCACCAAGCGAGCGTTTCAACCGATCCATATGGTAGATAAAATCAACAATCTGCCCATCTAGAATCCCAAAGCCTTCATAAACAGCATCGGCGAATAAAAGGCCGCGATCAAAAACCGGCAGCTTGGCCTCACTCTCGGCAATATAGTCGCCATTTAAATAGATAATCCGCTCGCTCATACCATGCTCTTTTATATATTTTTCAATAGTCTGGTTAAAAATCTCTCATTATTACTGGCTGTCAAAGAACTAGGGGCAATCAAAGAACTACTGGCAGTCAAAGAATTATTGGCAGTCAAAGAGATCCTGAATCCAGCGCTGATCACCGCCAGACAAAAAACCCTAATCCCAGAACGGACAAATGAAAACCAAATATTATGTGACGATCGCGCAAAACCAAAACACCGGTCACGACACCGTGTTCATGATTGCCAGATCCGGCCAGCGCGCACACAGCCGTGCGTGATTGGCAGGATCAATACTGACCAGAATTTGTTCATGCCCTCGCTCGTCAAAATGCGATGATTTAACCATTGCGTTCTGATGCAGCCACGCGCGCGCCGCGCCGTCAATTGGCGGCACATCAACAGTCACCAAAATCGCCGATTTCCCGAGATGCCGATCAAGTTGCGCCATCAAATCATCAACGCCGTCACCCGTGGCAGCAGACACAAACACGCCGCTTGGGAACATGTTTTGCAAGCTGGCAATCTGTTCATCGTCAGGCTCTAGCAGATCGGCTTTATTCAGCACATGAACAACCCGCGCGGCCTGTGTTTCGGCGTCCATGCCAAGGTCGCCAAGCACCTTGATCACATCGGCCGCCTCTTCGGCCACCTGCGGCGATGACGCATCATGCACATGAAGCATGACATCGGCATGAACCACCTCTTCAAGCGTGCTTTTAAACGCCTCGATTAGTTCGGTTGGCAGCTGGCTGATAAAGCCGACCGTATCGGCAAGAACCGCCTTGCGGCCAGAGGCAAAATCTAGTTCGCGCATGGTCGGATCAAGCGTTGCAAACAGCATATCCTTTGAGAGAACACCGGCACCTGTTAGCCGGTTGAACAAGGTTGATTTGCCGGCATTCGTATAGCCGATTAACGCCAATGTTGGTGTTTCACTTCGAAGGCGGTTGCTACGCTGCAAGGTTCGTGTGCGGGTGACTTCTTTCAGCTCGGCTTTAATCCGGATTACGCGGTCCATTAGCATTCGGCGATCAAGCTCGATTTGCCGCTCACCGGGGCCTCCTAGAAAGCCGCTGCCACCACGCTGGCGTTCAAGATGGGTCCAGCTGCGCACAAGGCGGCTTCGCTGAAAACTGAGCGCGGCAAGTTCAACCTGCAGCCGACCAGCATGGGTTTGCGCACGTGCGCCAAAAATCTCAAGAATAAGCTGGGTGCGGTCAATAACCTTGGCCTTGATCTGGGTCTCAAGGTTACGCTGCTGCACAGGCGATAGGGTTGTATTAATGATAATCAGCGGCGCGTCATGGCTAGACATAAAATCTTCAGTCAGATCCGCCAAACGTTCAGTAACGCCCTTGCCAAAATACGAACCCGCCCGCAATTTCGCCAATGCAACAACCTCGGCATGAACCACCTCAAGGCCGATGGCTTCGGCCAGCAAACAAGCCTCATCCAGCATTAAATCGGCAGAACGGCTCGACGGCGCATTCCGCACTTCGGGATGGATAACAAACGCAATTGGGGTGCCCAAGGCAAGCCTCATTGAAACTGACGATGATCAATCATCATCAATAGCGTGGCTAGCAATGATCAGCTAGCCCAAAAGCGAAATCTTCGACCAGCAATGCGATTTCCCGGATAGACCAATGGCAGGGTTTTCGCCTAATATCAAAAAAAGATCATTTTTGGGCGCGCACCCTTATGCCCCATATCAACATAGGAACAGCCCATCATGAGCAAGACGATCATCATTACCGGTGCCGGAAGCGGCATTGGCGCAGCAACCGCCAAGGCCTTTTTAGATGATGGCTATCATGTTGGCTTGATCGGGCGGCGCCAAGAAACGCTGGAGGCAACCGCTGACGGCCATAAAAACGCATTGGTTCTACCGT
>Ga0255743_10003849_pt1 | contig 11732 bp, 11 predicted proteins | sample 101ome_19_FD_179950 | JGI IMG/M metagenome (GOLD analysis project Ga0255743, IMG submission 179950) | Coastal salt marsh microbial communities from the Groves Creek Marsh, Skidaway Island, Georgia - 101405AT metaG (version 2) | ecosystem: Environmental > Aquatic > Marine > Intertidal zone >... | reverse complement strand
GTCCATTAACAAGTACAGCAACAATGTCATGACGCGTCATCTCTTGCTGACACTAGGCGCGGAGATTCTTGGTCCCCCGGCAACAGTGGCAAAGGGTATCGAGGCGGTCAACAGTTACCTGGAAGTGAAAAGCCTGGACTCAACCGCGCTGACGATGAGCAACGGGGCAGGTTTGTCTCGGGACACCCGCGTGACTACAGACCTGTTGAACAAGGTTTTACAAATTGCTTGGCTCAGTCCCTACATGCCTGAATTCGTGGCCTCACTGCCAATCAATGGAATGGACGGTACCATGCGTAATCGTGCCAGGGGATCGGACCTGTCCGGCAGAATGCATGTGAAAACCGGCTCGCTTGATGAAGTGGCCGCAGTGGCAGGTTACGTGCACGCGCAGAGCGGAAAAATTTACAGCGTGGCGGCCATCGTCAATCATGAGCTTGCCGATCGGGGACCGGGCACAGAATTGCTGGATGAGATTCTCATCTGGACGTATTGGCAATAAGCGACAGAATCAAGACTTACAGAAAAGAGACAAACCTATGAAGCATCACATATTTAAAATAACCGCGATAATTTTTCTCACCGGCTGCGAAGGAGACAACAACGGTGGGTCAGCCATGACTGAGACGGCTGCTGATTCAGCTCCTGTTGAGGCGATGCAGGAAACAGCTCCCGAAGCCATTCATGACCTCGTAGCCCTGCCCGGTATGGAAGACACTGCGCCGAAAATCACCCAGAAAACGACGGTGCTGATGCGCACCGGCAGCGGTGATATCTCGATCGATATTTTCCCTGAAGCGGCTCCCAATGCAGCAGCCCGCTTTGTTGAACTGGTTGAGGCCGGGTTTTACAACAACACGCCCGTCTTCAGGGTGGTCCCCGGCTTCGTGGCCCAGTTCGGCATTAACTGGCGTGGAGAATACCCGGCCTGGCAGGAAAATAATTTTGACGATGATCCCTCACTGTTTGCCCTGGAGAGAGGCACGCTTGCCTTTGCCAAGGCGGGGCCCAATACCAACTCTACCCAGGTCTTCATCAACTACGTGGAAAACAACCGTCTAGCTGATCCGCAATTTAATTTCACCGTGTTCGGCAAGGTAGTCACTGGAATGGAAGCTGTGGATGCCTTTGTTCCGGTGGGAGACCCGAACATGGGTCTTGACCAGGGGCAACTTTGGAATGACGGCGGCAGCTACCTGGATTCACTGGAAGACAAACCGGTGATGATCGAGTCAGCTGCAGTGCTTGCTGCCCCCTGATATTAAACCCCACCGTTCAGGCTGCCGTGAATAGCGGCCAGGGCATCGGGTTCACCAGGCCTGCCGGTTATGTTCAGGTGTTTTTCAGCTAGCAGCCTCTTGAAAGTGCTGGCACCCGGACTTTCATCGTAAAAGGCTGCAAGCACGTCCAGTTCCTCGAAACTTACGTGATCGTCAAAGGTCAGCCTGATCATGTCGAGCCCTTCCCAGAGAACGGCATCGGACGCCATCACGGGCCTGTCCTGGAGACCATCAAGCCACTGCCATTCAGTCAGCGTCTGGTTGAACGTTGCCAAGTGCATCGATATGCGCCGTTTTAGAATTGCAGTCGTGGCGGGGACATTGGCTCCCGGATGAAATATATCGCTCCAGATTAAATTGATGCAGGCCACGACGAGGTCAAGAAAGGCACTGGACGTCACCTGTCGGTGCTGGACCCAGGCAGTTTCGTCAAGATCATTTGGGCCAAGCTGCTTGTCCAGGAATTCAAGGATCACCAGAGTTTCATTAAGCCGAAATTCGCCCCAGTGCAGGAAAGGGATTTTCTGGAAGTCACCTGTGATAAGCCTTTTGTTGCGGATTTCTGGCCAGTTGCTGTTGTCCTTTGCAAGGACAATGCGGTTATCTTTAAAGGGTACCCCGTGATGCTCCAGCATGGCGCGGATAAACTGTCCGCGTCCTCGCAGGTCAAAGTAGTTGAACGTAATCTCGGGATAATCGGCCATGGTATTGGAGCTCTTGTCTGCTTAGGGCGTAAAATAGAGAATGAAGATTTCCCCCGTCACCCCTGAATGATAATGCAATATTACCCGCTGGAAAAAATTGCTAATCTCGATTCTAACTACCGCCGGATCTTTCGACTGGCAGGACATCATCTGCTGTTGCTGGTTCATGAAGATAAACCGCGGCTTGTCGACAATATCTGTCCCCATGCCGGCTATCCAATGAATGAGGGCCTGGTGTTAGACGGCCAGCTGCGTTGTCCAATGCACGGCTACCTGTTTGACCTTGAAAATGGTAAATGCATGGCTTCCTACGAGGGGCCTTGCGAAGGAATCAGAGTTTACGAACTGGTAGAAAGAGACAGTGAGCTTGGTGTTTATCTCTAAAAAGGTTTGTAATCGGGCCTCCTTGCTCCGTCAAAAATGTTGTTTTCCTGAGGCAAAGTCGTTAAACAAAGACCCGGTTCTTATGCAAAAAAAAATACTAATCCAGTAAATTTCGATAGTGGTTCAGGATAAAGGCTCTAACCCACCCATCTTTTAGTATTTTGATTTACCTATTGACCAGATAGGTAGATCCGATGGGTAACATTGTGAAAGACCACCATATAATCGCTTGTGAATCATAAATAGAGGTAGTCCCCCAATGTACAAACCTAAGAAATTGATATTAGCAGTGGCGATTGCTGTATCGTCAGCAATCGCAGCATCAGCTGTCACTGCCCAGGCCGAGATGCCTGACAACGAATACTGGTGGCCAAACGCACTGGACCTGAAGGCTCTGCGCGATAACTCCGTCGAGTCAGACCCTTTTGGTGGTGAGTTTGATTATGCCGAAGCTTTCGAAAGCCTCGACATGGATGTCCTGAAAGCTGATCTGGCTGCAGTGATGACCACTTCGCAGGACTGGTGGCCAGCAGACTACGGCCATTATGGACCATTCTTCATCCGCATGGCCTGGCACGCTGCCGGTACTTACCGCATCAGCGATGGCCGTGGTGGTTCAGATGGCGGCATGCAGCGTTTCGCACCACTTAACAGCTGGCCTGACAATGCCAACCTCGACAAGGCTCGCCGCCTGTTGCTGCCCATCAAGCAGAAATACGGCAACAGTATTTCCTGGGCCGACCTGATGATCCTCGCCGGTACAGTGGCCATGGAAGACATGGGTTTTGAAACATATGGTTTCGCCGGTGGTCGTGTCGACCTCTGGGAGCCTGAAATGGTCAACTGGGGTTCAGAGGGAGAGTGGCTTGCCTCAAACCGTCATGGTAGTAATGGTGAGCTGGAGCGCCCATTCGGTGCCTCGCAGATGGGTCTCATATACGTTAACCCACAGGGCCCAGGTGGTGTGCCCGATCCGCTGGCCTCTGCACAGCGTATTCGCCAAACCTTTGGCAACATGGCAATGAAGGATGAAGAAACACTAGCGCTTATTGCCGGTGGTCATACCTTTGGTAAGGCTCACGGCGCCCGCCCCTCTGAGGAGTGCGTCGGCGTTGAGCCGGAAGCAGCCGCAATTGAAGAGCAGGGTTTTGGTTGGACCAACAACTGTGGGAGCGGCAACGGTGCAGATACTATCACCAGTGGTCTCGAAGGTGCCTGGACGGTAAGCCCAGCGCAGTGGACTCACAATTATCTGCAGAATCTTTACAGCTACGAATGGGAACAGACACGCAGCCCGGCTGGAGCAATCCAGTGGAAACCCACTGATCCTGCGGCGGCAAACCTCGTGCCTGACGCCCACGACCCAAGCGTGCGCCATGCGCCTGTAATGTTCACCACTGACCTGGCGCTCAAAGAGGACCCAGCCTTCCGGGAAATCACTACTCGCTGGCTGAACAACCCAGAAGAGTTTGAAGATGCATTCGCACATGCCTGGTTCAAGCTTACTCATCGTGATCTTGGTCCTAAGACCCGCTATCTGGGTGATGATGTCCCCGTGGGTGATCTGATCTGGCAAGATCCGATTCCTGAAATTGATTACCAGCTGGTCAATGCTCGTGATATCAATAGACTCAAGAGCACTATCCTGGATTCCGGTGTCAGCGTTCCGGACCTGGTCAGGACTGCATGGGCCTCAGCAGCAAGCTATCGAGGTACGGACATGCGCGGCGGAGCCAATGGTGCCCGCATCCGCCTCGCCCCACAGAACGGCTGGGCTGTAAATGACCCGCAAAACCTGTCAGAGGTATTAGATGTCTTGGAAGGTATCCAGAGCGACTTCAATGACAGGAACCGCAGGCAGATTTCATTAGCGGATCTGATCGTACTGGCCGGTGCAGCAGCTATTGAACAGGCTGCAGCTGATGCAGGCTTCGATGTCGAGGTGCCTTTTGTGCCAGGTCGCAACGACACTACACAGGAACTGACTGATGTTGATTCCTTTGCAGTACTCGAGCCAAAAGCTGATGGTTTTCGCAACTACTTCAGCAGCGAGAGCCTGCTTCCCCCTGCAGAAGCGCTTGTTGAAAAAGCAGATATGATGGGACTGACCGTTCCTGAAATGACTGTGCTAGTAGGCGGTATGCGTACACTGAATGCCAATGCCGATAGCTCCTCGCACGGCATATTTACTGACCGTCCGGGCACCCTGAGCACTGACTTCTTTGTCAATCTGCTGGATATGTCCATTGCCTGGCAGAAGTCAGACATGGAAGGTGTCTATGAAGGTGTTGATCGTGAGAGCGGCGAAGTTGTATACACCGGCACCACAGTAGACCTGCTCTTCGGCTCCAATTCCGAGTTAAGGAATGTTGCTGAACTGTATGCGCAGGACGACATGCAGGAACAATTTGTGCAGGACTTCGTTGAAGCCTGGACCAAGGTCATGCAGCTTGATCGTTTTGATCTCGATTCGTAGAAGGCACTGACATTGTGGAAAAAAAAAGGAGGCTCAACGGGCCTCCTTTTTTGTGCCTAAAAATTATGGTTAATTTGAAAAGTTAGAATTTATTTTTGCTCTTATACCTCTATTATATTGAATTTATTATAAATTTTAGGTTCCGACAGGGGGGGTTATCATGAAAACGCCAAACTTATCGAAAATATTTCTGGGAGTTACTGCAGGAGTTGTATGTCTAACAGGTGGAAATAATTTGTATGCCCAGCAATCCGCATTAGAAGAAATAATTATAACTGCGCAAAGAAGGGAAACTAACCTACAAGAGACGCCAATGTCCGTGCAGGCATTTTCCGCTTCTGAGTTGCAAGAGGCAAATATTCAGACTGGGAGTGAGCTAGGTATTATGGTTCCCAATGTGGTGTTAAATCCTGGCACTGGGCAGGGGCAGTCACAATTTTTTATCAGAGGGCTGCCAGGTGTGGGAATATATGTTGATGGTGTCTGGCAAGGAGGCTTTGGTTTTCAGCAGACTAACTTCGCCGAAATGGAGAGGGTTGAGGTTTTGCGTGGGCCTCAAGGAACATTATTTGGAAGAAATACCAATGGCGGCGCTATAAACATCACTACGCGGAAACCTGCCGACACATTCGGATCAAGAATTAGCTTGGGTGTTGGTGAATTCAACAGGCGTGATTTTACCGCTGCAATGGATATCCCCATATCGGATACTTTGAAATCAAAAATAATGGTTTCAAGCTTTCAAAACGATGGTTTTCTTGAGGGGTTAACTAGGGATCATGATTTTGGCGGACAAGATGATCTCATTCTGCGTGGCGATTTGCTGTGGGAGCCTAGTGATAACTTCTCCTTACGTTTCACAGTGAACGATGAAGACAAGTCAAGTTCTGACGCAAGAATAGTTAGGTTTACAAATACAAACCACCCTCGGTTCAAAGCTCAAAATATTATTGCTGGTAACCCAGACTACCTGGCTACGGTCAGGGCAATTGACCCATCTTTTCCTGATTCTCCAGTGACAACAGTTGCAAACAGATTTGGTCCCCTAACCCATGAGCCAGGATATCCCGGCGGACAGGTAGGTAAGTGGCAGTCCAAGTCTGATGGAGATGAGGACGGAATTAGAACAGATCTTAGTTACTACACCCTGACAATGGATTGGAGTCCAAGTGACCTATTCTCTGTTACAGCAATTGTTTCAGATTGGGAAATGGATAGAAGACAAGTCATTGACTTTGATGGTTCAGATTTCGTTATAACCACCGATGACATAAGAAATTTTGATGAAAACACAACGATGGAGTTTCGCTTCACAGGGTCACTTTTTGATGATCGTGCAAATTGGCTCCTAGGTTACTACTCTCTGGATCAAGAAAGTACACAGCGTTTTTATCGTTGGGGTTTGTGGGATTTTGCAATTCCTAACACTGGGCCTACAGATCCACCTTTAAACGGGGCGGCACTGGGATATGTTAGAAGCTATGGTGCGACAGTAGGAGATCCTTCTCTAGCAGCTTATTTCCCTATAGTTTTAATAACTGATGATGCACTAACGGGGCTTGTTGATGAAGACTCTGCCTGGTACGGCGAGTTTTCTTATCAGATGACTGATAAGATAGAAGCGACAGTTGGATTTCGTATTACGAACGATGACGGAAGGGCTATTCAATACTCGCCGAGCGGTGCATTTAGAACCAGCGATGCAAGAAATGCGCCGGAGGGTGATGTTTTCTCTGGAACTGTAACAAATGTTGCAGAAGACCCTGACCTTGGGAGCATTACCACCAATAAATTCGCAATCACCTACCAACACACTGATGACATAATGTTTTACGCGAACTGGGGGGAGGGATTTACTTCAGGTGGTCGAACCAATGTTAATAATGTTGGGATAGTGACACTTGATCCTGAAATAGTGACCACATGGGAGTTAGGTATTAGATCTGACTGGCTAGATGGTAGGTTGCGATTTAATGGCACTTATTTTGATTCCGATTGGGAGGGCATGAGGGTTCAACAGCTACCACCTGATCCAAACAACCCCGGAGCTTCTCTACCTTTTCCCTACCCGACCAGCGATGGCAAAGGAGAAGCATCAGGGTTTGAATTTGACATTACATACATACCAATTGACGAGTTAGTGCTGACATTAAATATTGGCTTGATCGACACTGCATACATTGAAAGAGGTGTTTTTGATGGAGTGAATGGAATCTCTCCAAATTCCCCTTTCGCTTATGCAGCAGATGAGAGCTTTTCCTTAGGGGCCGTTTACGATTACAACCTGGCTAATGGTGGCACCCTTTCATTCTCAGGAAAGTATGGATGGATGGGAGATTACGCTCGAGATTCAGCTTATCAGAGAACCCGAATAGACAGTAGCGGCAATATAATAAAAGAGCCATCCTATGGGATACTAAATGGCAGGGTCACATACACTCCGCAGGATGGAAATTGGTCAGCAAGTCTTTGGGGTAATAACCTAACTGATGAGCTCTACATAAACGGTGGTTTTGATACTAGAAATGTTTGGGGTTATGACTTCTCCGTTATTGGAAGGTCACGGGAGGTTGGTTTCACCGTCAACATGGAATTCTAGATTCTAAATAAATCGTGTAGCGACCTATAAATTAAAGTAACCAAAATGGCGGCCTTTGGGTCGCCATTTTTGCTTCAGAAGTTCAAGTATTCTTATTGAGTGTATTTTTGAATAAAGTTTAACCAAAAAGTGCTAGAAAAATTTGGTATGGGAACATTGATTGCACTTGCAGTACTGCTCGCAGTTTTTATCGCGCTGTTATATTTTCAGGCATTTAAGAGCCGCACTATGAACGTGGTATCTGGCCATGAGAATGGGCTGCTCAAATTTTGCCCGACTTCGCCTAACTGTGTCTCCAGCCAAGTTGAACCTGAAGACAAACATTTTATAAAACCCATTGCTGACCCTAGTGGTGATAAATGGGGACAATTAACAAATTTCCTTGATAGTCACGAAAAAACTGAGAGGCAGTTGGTGGAAGATAATTATATTCACTATACCTTCCGAACGCCTATGATGGGTTTCGTGGATGACGTTGAGTTTTACCATGATGGTGAGAACGGGCTCATTCATGTTCGTTCGGCGTCCCGCGTGGGATACAGTGATGGAGGAACTAATAAGAAGCGTGTTGAGATGATACGCAGTAAGCTTTAAGGAAATCATAATTTTGGAGGGGGAGAAATCACAGTGAAGAATAGAGTTTTAGCGATGGCTGCGATTGTTGCTACAGTTCTTTTTGGCGGACATGCTGCCGCTCAAGAGGTGACAATGGAGACGCTTCTTGATCGCATCCAGATTGAGGATTTGCTCGTGCGTTATTACTACGAACTGACGACTGGTGACGCCCATGACATGTCGGAGTATTTCATCGAGGATGCTTTGCTGGATGTAGACAGTACGATTGCCAACGGCCGAGAGGAAATCCAGGCACTGTACGGTGGCGGCTCGGGGCGTGATCCCAACGCTGACCCTCGTCCGCAGAATCACATGCTGCTGACTAACCCTGTCATTACAATAGACCCGGATGGTAGGCGAGCCGAGGCTCACGTCGTCTGGACCGGCATCAAAAATGACGGCGTGGGGGAGCCACCCAGTCTTTACGAGCAGGGGCGTGAAGATACGGAACTGGTGAAGGTTAATGGCAAGTGGATGATCAGCAAGCGTTATATCAGTTCTGATTCCGGGACACCCGATAGATTTGATGAGACCTATGTCCCGCGTGGTAATCCGCTCGCCAATTAACAAAAAATAAAGCTAACTTAACCAGAGGGGAATTCAATGAAAATAAAAACACTCGCGTTACTTATCCCTGCAGCACTGATGAGCATGCAGTTACTGGCAGCACAGCCAGATGAAGGAGCAGAACTGCCGAAAATGGGATTCTTTGTGACCAGCCGTGGCATCGGTAACGGTGCTGATCTTGGCGGGCTAGAGGGTGCGGATGCCCATTGCCAGGCCCTGGCTGAAGCGGTAGGCTCTGATAGAGCCTGGGCTGCCTACCTTAGCACTCAGGGCTCTGATGCCGTGAATGCCCGCGATAGGATCGGCAGCGGTCCTTGGGCCAACGCGAAAGGTGTAGTCATGGCCACCAGCGTTGAAAGCCTGCATTACGACAATTCCAACTTTAACTGGATCCATGCACGGGATGAAAACGGCCACCAGTTCGCCTCGCGTATTGATGGTAACCCCGACTTCAGTGAACACGATATCCTCACCGGGACCCAGCTGGATGGGACAGCTTTTCCTCCAGAGCAAGATCGCACCTGCAGCAACTGGACAAGCGATGATGAAGGCAGCGCCTGGGTTGGACATGGCGACCGCTATTCATTTACCACGCCTGGATCTCCATGGAACTCTTCGCATGCAACGCCGGGGTGTGACCAGCAGTCACTGATCCAGGTGGGAGGTGCCGGCCTGCTGTACTGTTTTGCCATAGACTGACAGACTGCAAAACACAGGCATAAAAAAGGGCAGGTAGCTCAAAGGTATCTGCCCTTTTTCTTTATCGGTGTAACTACTCTTCGATTTCGTAGGTATGCCAGTTTTCGTAATCAGGCAGCTTGATCCTGTTTTCCCAGAAACCCTTGTTGTTTTCGTTACAGGAATATTCCAGCAATCCGAAATCGCCCTGCATACGCGTGAACAGGCGTTTGTTGCTCCATGGCTCCGAATAGTAGATCGGATCATCAACAGTGATTTCATAGTCGATGTTATCGGCATCGCGCAGGGTGAAACGTTCAGTCACGGTAATCATGTGGCTGTGGGGATGACCCACCGTATCCAGCCTGGTTTTACCGTTGTAGTTGCGCGTGGTAACGACCAGCGTGTCGCCGTCCCATTCCCCATGCGAGCTACCGTACCAGGTTAGCGGCATCATGGAGGAATTATCTGTGCCGCCGATCTTGAACGCGTGGTGCCAGGTATTCACTTCAAACAGGTAAGCAAAATCAGTGTCCGTGTGAATGAACTGAACAGGGTTGGGCGAGTTCATGGAACGTACATGACCAAAAGGCAGGCATGCCCCGGTGTAATCACCGTCTGAAGAATTGTAGCGTTCAAAGTTAAGTCTGCCGGCTTCGGTATAGGGTAGCTCGCCAGGACCGAACTGGTTACGATTGTTGCTGCGCGCCATGTCCGGCACGTAGGGAAACTCCCAGACGCCGTTAAGGTTTGGTTTACCGCTGGACAAGCGAGGGATGTCGTCTTCTTGCGCATTCAGGCCCAAAGAGAGCAGGCTGCCAAGGACAAAAGTACAGGATACTTTGATCAGGTTCATGATGATGCCCCCTAGCGGTTGCCGGTGCGGGAGAAAACGGGCGTGCCGTCTTCCAGGGTGATGACGCGAGTACTGCACGTATTGGAACCGTCTCGGGCAGGGTTGGCCTGGGCGACAATCACTGTGCCAATGGGAAGATCCTGCTCACGCCAGCCTAGTCTGAAGAGCTGGTTGGGAGAGCCCATTTCACATTCCCATTTGCTGACCTCGCCGTCCTGATCCGTGACATCCATGTAGAGCCAGATATGGGGATTGGTCCACTCCAGGTCTGTGATGGTGCCAGTCAGTTCGAAGCCAACCGAGGTATCAAATTCACCAACCAGTGAATGGTGTGCCATGCCGGGGCTGCTGGCTGCTGCAATTGAGAAAAAAGCGAGAGAAATTAATTGCTTGGCTCTTGTTTTCATAATTTTTCCTCTATTAATTCAGCCAAAAAAAGACACCTGGCTACTCAAATATGATAAAAATCTTTATCACAATAAAGGGGTATTAAATAACACACTAAGAGTTCAGGTCTAGTTGGACTTGAAGCCGCTAAACTCTCACAAACCATGACCCGATACAATTCAGTTATTGTTTCAAGACAGCCTATGAGTATTTTTTTACTTGCGCTGCTTCCTGTCTTGGCTCTGGTGGCCAGCACTGCCTGGGCCCAGTCAATAGATATTTCAACCAGGCTGCTCTCCGAAAATGTGCTGTTTATCCAGGGGCCTGAATCCAACGTGCTCGCCGTAAAAAGTGATGAGGGTCTGATACTCGTGGACGGCGGTCATGCCGACTGGTACCCGCAGCTGCAGTCAGCCCTGGCCACGCATTTTACGGACGTGTCTGTCCGTGCCCTGATCAATACGCACTGGCATGCCGATCAAACGGGCGCCAACGTACCGCTTGGCGAATCCGGAGTCGAAATTATTGCCCACGAAAATACCTGGCTGTGGCTTGGCACCGAGGTGTGGCAGCGCTGGTCGGGTAAGACTTACCAGCCGCTTGAGGAGGCGGGCCTGCCGGACACCATAGTGCGCGACGATGAAGTCCTAGAAATCGGCGGGCAGACCATTCACATCGGTTTTATCTGGAACGCCCACACCGACGGCGATCTATGGGTCTACTTTGAAAACGAGGACGTGCTGGCCACGGGCGGAATAGTCGCCAACGGGCGCTGGCCCGAGATTGACTGGTGGACCGGAGGTTATATTGGCGGCCTGCTGGACAGTTTCATATCACTGCTTACAGTCCCTACTGAGAGCACAATGATTATTCCTGCCTATGGTGAGGTCATGACGCGGGACGAGCTTAAGAGCCAGAACCAGATGTACCTCACCATATTTGACCGTCTGCATGCCGCCTTTATACAAAGCTCCAGCATCGAGGATGTGCTGGAAGAAAAACCGACGGCAGAATTTGATGCGGTAATGGGCGACCCGACATATTTTCTCACTTTGGCCTACCAGGGTTTCCAGTGGCGGGTGAGGGACCCTCAGAACTTTCGCATCCTGAATATCCCCTGAGTGAAGCATATGATGAAAATCTTTGCTAAGAAGACATCACTCATCCTCGCTTTCTTCACAGCGAG
>Ga0255743_10003847_pt1 | contig 11733 bp, 6 predicted proteins | sample 101ome_19_FD_179950 | JGI IMG/M metagenome (GOLD analysis project Ga0255743, IMG submission 179950) | Coastal salt marsh microbial communities from the Groves Creek Marsh, Skidaway Island, Georgia - 101405AT metaG (version 2) | ecosystem: Environmental > Aquatic > Marine > Intertidal zone > Salt... | reverse complement strand
CGTCGTCGTCGGTGTCGCTCTCTTCGTCCGTGCTCGGCTCGAAGGCTTGGAGGATGGAGACGCCGTCCTCGTCGACGAAGTCGTCCGACTCGGCGTCGTCGACGGGAAGAGGCATCGGTTTCGAACGTCGAGGACGAGGCGGTGGCGGCGGTGCGGTGCGCTTGGTAAGTCGGCGTTTGCGATTTTTCGCGAGCTCGAAGGAGATATCCTCGAGAAGGTCGGGATCGGTGAGGGAGAGGGCGCGGGCCAGAGACGCGCGCGCGCCGGCGAATCGACGCCGACACGCGCCGGGCGCGGCGGCGAGCGACCGCGCGGATTCCAGCGCGTTGCCGGCGTCGAGCGCGCGTTTGACGAGACGGAGAAACTCGCGCTCATCGGTGCGAAGCATCGTCGCCGAGTCACCCGCGCGAAGGGTGAAGATGAGGGCGGTGACGCACGACGCCGTCGAGCGGTACGCGCGCGCGCCGGCGGAGGCGACGCGACCGGCGCTCGCGCCGCCGAGAGTTTTGATGACGTCACCCGCAGCTTTCACGGCCTCCACGGTGGAGATTAAGATGCGTACCAACCCTATGTGACGCGTCAGCGACCCGTGGACGTCGGCGTCGATGAAATCGCGCTGGACGTCCAAGTGTTCTGAGACAAAGCCGAGCGTCGCCGCCGCCGTCGCCGAGATGCCGCCAGGTCCCAACGGCGTTCGAGGGACGACGAGCGGCGTCGGGTGTCGATGGGGCCAGTGCGCGTCGTCGTGCGCGATGACATCTCGACCGGCGTCCTCCTCCGTCTTCGGCGACGTCAATTCGATCGATTTCGCCGAAATCTCGGCGAGCGCGAATGCGAATCGAGCGCGAAGGACGGCGTCGTCGCCGAGCGCTCGATGCGCCTCCTCCAACCATCTCGCGCGAGTCTGCAGATTGCTCAACCACTCTGGACGTTTTTTTGTCGACGGTGCGTCACGCCGGGGCGTCTCGAACGACGCCACACATCGCATGGCGGCCGCGTCCGCGAGGACTCGATCCGTGTCGACGGAGACGTCCTTTTCGACGTCGCCCGACCAGAGCGCGGCAGCGGCGTACGCGTCGGTGAGATGCGGCAGCCACGCCTCGTGTTCTGTCCTGGGTAGTAATATAAACAGACGCCTGAACAGCGACAAGGCGTCGTCGACGTACGCGATGGGATTGACGGCGCGAACGCGCGCGACGGTCCAGTGTAACGCCGCGACGACGTACGCGGTGCGCTTGTCGTCCTCCGACTTGTTCTCGACGCCGAGTAAATCCAAAGAAGGCGTCTTGAACGCGATGCACTCGAGAAACGCGCACAACGTGTCGGGTTCGGTGATGAGATCCATCAACACCGAGACGCAACGCACGGCTGCGCGGGCCATGTCCGCGTTTTCTGAATTCTCGGCGAGGCGCAAGAGCACGCTCGCGCACCCAGACGACACGACGGAACGCATCGACGCGTTCGTTGCGGTGATTAACTCACCGCTCAGTTTCTCGCAACACCACGCCACTAGTCTCGCGTGTTCGGCGCCATCGATGTCGACGCCGTCCGTGGTGACAGAATGGATCAGGACGCCGAGTACCGCGCTCGCGTGCGCGTCGGCGCTCAATTCGTCAATCTTCATGCGAGCGTTTTCGACCGACGCGTCCTTGGCGCTGACGCTCGTCTCCAGTCGCAGCAGGTCGAGCGCTTTGCCGCACAACAGTCGACCACCCTCGTTCGCTATTTTTATCTGCGTCTCGTCTGCGTCCTCCTCCTCCTGGCCCGGGGCGACGTACAGCGCGTGAATGAGATTCAACTGCGCCGCGATGACGGCGGCGGCGATGGTCTTCCCCACAGCGCGCTCTTCCGCGGGAAGCGCGCGGAATCGCGGGCTGTCCACGTCCACGACGCCGTGTGCGACTTTTCTTCGGAACTCACCGCCGTCGACGTACCCTACGAGATCTAAATCGGCGATTAAAAACGCCGACATGGCCGCCGCGCCCACGCGTTCGTCGCGAGGAATTTTCAAATATTCAATGAGCGACAGCTCGGCGCGCGCGTCGTCGCCCTCGGTCCACGAGAACCCCTGGGCCCGGAGACGAGGTTCGAGCCACGCGTCGCGAAGCGTGCGAACGTCCGCCGCGGAGAGATACCTCGCCGCGGCGCACACGCACCGCATGCCGACGCTCGCGCACGCGAAGCCGCCATTCTCCGCCGGCGCGCCGCTCACCGCCGTCAACACCTTGTGCACGGCCAACACGAGATCATCGCTCGCCACCACGCCGTCCACGGCCAACGCGGCGTTAAACAGCGTCAATCCGACGACTCTCGATCCGGCGCCACCCTCGAGTTTATCATCAATCATGGCGAACAATTCCTTCTTGGCGTCTTCGTCCGAGCGCGCCGCCGTCGCGAGCGCCGCGCCGATCGTCAACGCCCACTCTCTCGCGCCGACACCGACCCTCGCGTTCGGCGACGCCATCGCAACAACGTCTTCAGACTCCAACGGCACCACCGGCGCGCAATCCACGAGCGCGCGCCACATCTCTCGTCTCGCATCCTCCGGGACGTCGACGCTCGCCGCCGCCGCCGCCGCCGCCGCCGCTCTCGCACAATTCACTCGCATCCCCGGCGCGCACGTCTTCGCGCTCGCCGCGCGTCTGAAGGCGTATAGCGCGTCCACGAGCGCGTTTCTCTCCGCGCGCCGCCTCTCACCGCCTCTTTTCCCGCTCGCTCTCGCCCCCGCGTCTCGAAGCGTCCCGAGCGCCTCTCGAACCCGTCGCGACGTCTCACCCTCCCATCGCCGTCTCGCGCGCATCGGCATCGTCTCCAACGCCTCGAACGCGCGCAGTATCATCTCTCCGACCGGTATCGACGACGACGACGACGACGACGCCTCCGCGTCGACGCCACCGTCGCGAGGAAGACGCTCGAGCGCGCGATGGATGCCATCTAATCCATCCAAACCGTTCGCGTCGCGCGTCGTCGCGCGCGCGCGCGGCGTCGACGTCGACGTCGGCGTCGGCGTCGGCGTCGAACGCGCGTTTCGCGACGCGGTCGCGGTCGCGCGCGCGTCCGCGCGGACGTCGAGGTCGGCGCGCATGACACTGCGGACGGTGATTGACGCCGCGTCATTCTCGCGTCGCGCGCGCGTCCGTCTCGGTCGCGACCGCGACGCAGAGGAAGAGGAGGAGGACGCGCGCGTCGTGGCCGAGACGTCGCGTCGCCGCGCCATGTCGTTTCGTCGACGCGGCGCGGTGAAGAAGACGCCGGGTGAAGAAGACGCTGCCGACGGCGCGGAGGAAAACGAGACGACGACGACGACGACGACGACGACGACGAGCAAGGGCAAGAAGAAACTTCGCGGTGCGAACGCGTCGGCGTCTCTGCTCTCGTTCGAGGACGACGGCGGCGCGGACGACGACCCGGACGAGGGTGGCGCGTCGTTGCTCAAATCCAAGGCGAAGTCGGCGGCGGAGCGACGACGACGGAAAGCGCGCGGGATCGACGTCTCCAGGGTCGTCGCGGCGAGTGAGCGAAGCGTGGGGACGGCGTCGGCGGCGCACGCGACGAGGACGTACGATGCGGCGGCGTTGAGGGCGTTGGCGAGCGAACAGACGACGACGAGGGATAGGCCGGAGGAACACGCGGCGGGACGGTCGGCGGAGGACGTGTTCGGACGAAAGGGAGGCGCGGACGCGAGCGAGGAGTGGAGGCCGCCGCCGCCGCCGAGAGATGGAGGCGCGGTCGGTGGGACGGTGATTCCGGACGCGGCGGCGATCGCGGAAGCCAAGGCGAAGCGAGAGGCGGCGCGGTTGAAAGCGGCGGGACGGTCGGTTGCGCCGGATTACATTGATTTAGATTCTAGAGGCGGCGCGGACGAGCGCGTGTCGTTCAAGAGCGTGCGTGGGACGTCCGGTGATCGATTTGCCGGGTATGTCGAGGGAGATGTTCTGGCGGGAAGCGACGGTGAGGATGAATTTGAGCGCGCGCAGTTGCAGCGCGTGTTCAAGGACGAGCCAGACATGAAACGCCACGTTCGAAGCGCGCACGCGACGATGAAACAGTCGGGCGAAAGCGTCTCCATAGAACAAGGCGGTCTCGACGCGTTCGAGAGCTTGAAGCGCGCGCTAGAGGCGGCGGAGTCATCGAGCGCGACGGCGAGAAAGGAATCGATGCGCGCGGATGAAAATATGGTGCGGAGCGAGGAGGCTTTAGTATTTTACGAGAAGGAGCTCAAGAGCGCGAGCGAGCGCTACGTGTACACGCAAAAGTTGAGAGACTATTTTAGAGATGCGTGCGCGATGCTGAACGATAAGAAGCTCATCTTGGAGGAGTTGGAGGAACATTATAAAAAGATTCACGCGGCGAGAGCGAAATCGTTGACGGACGCCATCAACGCCGAGTTCGAGGAGAGCGCCATCGAGGCCGAGGCCGCAGCGAACGCAATCAACGCCGTGTTACAGAGCGGTGGAACGCAGGAACAAGCCAAAACGGCGGCGGCGATGGCGGTACAGAGTGCGGTGTCCGAAGCGAAGGGGTTGCATCTCGAAAAATTGGACGACATGGGCAGAGACGTCAACATCTTGTTGCGAGAACAAGTCAAATCCAGATCGAAACGGCGCGAAGAGGACGCTTCGTTGTGCGTCAAAGAGGATGAACGTGAGATTGAATTGTTTCACAAAGATTGGTCCGACGCGCGAGACGCCGCGGGCGCCATGTTTAAGGATGCGTCGGAAGAGTTTTCCACGTTGGGCGCGGTGAAAAAACACGCCGAGGAATGGAAACGCACGCACGCGAGCTCATACAAGAGCACGTACATGTCCATCTCTGCGCCCAATTTATTCGCGCCCTTTGCGCGCTTAGAACTCATCGGCTGGTCCCCACTCTTCCCACGAACGGGCGAGACGTCGCCGGCGACATTGGACACCATGTCTTGGTACTCGCAAGTCTTTGATTACGGCGCGACGGACGGTGCGTTCGAAGACGGCGACGCGGACGCAAACTTGCTCCCGAAACTCGTCGAACACATCGTGGTTCCAATCGTCGCCGAAGCGGTGGAGTCGTGGTGGGATCCGAGAGACTCCTCGCAATCCCGAGCCTTGGCATCGACGCTCAGAGACGTCTTCGTGTACGTCGAACCGAGCGCCAACGAAGAGGCGAAAGAGCTCGTCATGACCGTCCAGAGACGACTCAAAAAAGCCGCGGAAGAGTGTTCGATCCCCACCTACTCCCCCATCGTGACCGCCGCCGCACCGAACGTCGCGCGCCACGCCGCCGCGCGTCTCGGCCTCGCCCTCGGCGTCGCCGAAAGCGCGCGCGCCTTCATCGACATCCTCGACCGCGCCGCTCTTCAGCGCATCGTCGCCGACGCCATCATCGCCACCAACGTCATCCCATACGCTCGTCTTCAGCTCATCACCCCCGAGACGTGCGTCTCCACCCTTCGAGACGTCGTCGACGCGCTCCCCGTCGAATGGCGTCGCGCGTCGCCGCCCGGCATCGCTCCGCTCCGCGAGCTCATCACCGCCTTGGACCGCGCGTTCGCCCTCGCTCGACCCGACCCATCGATCGAGCGCATGTTCGACGATCTCAAGCGCGCGCTCGGCGCGTGAGTCTCGTCGCGGGCGCGCATCCAAACGACGACGCTTTGTATCGAGCGAGACGCGGTCGCCTCGTCTCAACTGCCTCGACGTAATCAATACCAGTCGAATCATCGCCAGTTCGCGACGCATGGGAGTCGTCCTCGCGCGCGAACTCGCGCGTCACGCGCGCGCACCGCGCACCGCGTCCTCGTCGTCGTCGTCCGCGCTCGACGTCGCGCGAGCGAGCGCGCGGGGACGACGTCGGGGACGAATGCGTTTTTCGTCGACGCGTCGAGCGCATTCGTCTTCCGACGCGACGCGCGATGATGAGGACGTCGTCGCGAACGCGGAGACGACGACGACGCGCGCGGAACCTTCGTCGTCGTTGTCGTCGTCTCGGTTTCCGTTCGTGGACCCGAGCGCGTTCGTGGACGCGAACGCGTTGGGCGAGGCGTTGCGGTCGCTTCGCGCGGCGACGGATTTGCCGACGGCGACGCGCGCGGCGGAGTGGTTGGACCGCGCGGCTGGGGACAGCGCGAAGCGATTGCGAGCGGCGAGAGAGACGGCGCGAGCGTTCGTGGAGGCGAGGCGGGAGTGGGCGGACGTGCCGGTGGATGTGGTGCGACGGATGTCGAACGCGTTGGCGAGCACGGCGGCGAGTCGAGACGACGTCGGATGGTTGGCGAGAGAGAAGGACGAAGAGAGGACGCGCGTGGACGGTGGAGAGACGTTCGAGGCGTGTCTGGAGCGCGTGAAGAGTGAGAGGGGTTCGGTGTTGAACGACTCGTTCGTGTATGTGCTCGTGCCGGGTTTGTTTGCGTCGTATTATCCGCTGTATTACGACGACGTGCGCGCGGCGTTCGGCGAGCGAGGCGTCGATTGTCGCATCAGTCGACTCGTGGACGGTGAAGGCACCGTCGAGAACAACGCCGCGGCGTTGGCGCACGAGATTGAATCGATTCACGAGGAAACGGGTCGATCGGTGATCGTGTTCGGACATTCAAAGGGCGGCGTCGACGCCGCAGCCGCGTTGGCGCTGTACGACGAACGACTTCGAGACAAAGTTCGCGGCTTCATCGCGGTACAGAGTCCGTACGGCGGCTCACCCATAGCCACGGATTTACTCAGTGAACCGTTGTTGGAGTCGATGCCTGTGCTTCTGGAGCGATTGGTGAACGCACCGAAGGGTGACGGACCGAGATTGGTGCGACCGATTCAGGATTTGACGTACGCGTCGCGCCGCGCGTTTCTGGCTCGGCATCCCATACCCGCGCATTACGACGTCGTCTCGTTCACGACGGCCACGAAGAGCGCGGCGGCGGGTCTGTTTCCAGCCGCGAGTTACATCAGCTCTCGCTACGGTGATTCTGAGAGAGGTTTGGATTCCGACGGTTTGGTGGCGGCGTGCGACGCCCAAATTCCCGACGCCGTCATCGTCAACGCCGCCTTTGAAAACGACCACGCAGATTGCACCTTCCCCGCCAAACATCCCGAGGACATGGTTCGAATCCACGCCGAAGAGCAAGCCGCCAATCTCATCGAGCGTCAACGTCTCGGCTTCTCCGATCCCGATCGCGTCGGCCCGCCGCTGCCTCCGCCGGTGGGCGTCGCCATCGTCTCGGCGCAGCGCGCGCTCGGCGACGCCCTTCCCGAGCGACTGAAATCCTCCCCGTCGAGCGCCGATTATCACGAGGCGCTCGTCGGGGTGTTACTCGAGCACGATTATTTTCTCTCGAGACCGAGAGACTGACGCATTCATCGCATTCATCGCATTCTTTGACTCTCTTCTCGCCCTTCGAGCTCTTTGTCAATTTTATTGAATTCCTTTCGAGCCCTCTGTCCCGCGACGCGAACGCGCGCGTCACACGCCGACGCATCGCGAGAGAGACCGCGAGAGGGCGATCATGAGCGCGAGTAACGCGGCGTTAAACCACTTGAAGCAGCGACGGGCGAAGATCGAGGCGGACGAGGCGGAGATCGAGCGACAAGTGTACGATCTCGAGACGTCGTACCTCACCGACCACAGCGTGAATGGGAACCTGTTGCGCGGGTTTGAGGCTGCGCTCGCGCAGAGCAAGCAGCAGACGCAGAAGAAGGTGAAGCCGTTCAAGACGGAGGATCGGTTGTTCAGCGTGAGCAGCTCGAGTTCGCAGGTGGTGCAGGAGCTGGCGGCGGAGGCGGAGCAAATTAGAACGACGGCGAGCGGTAGGTTGGCGAAACCGCCGACTGCGTTCGGAACGGACGGTGGAAGACGATAGGAGGAAGGATGGATGATGACGTAGTTTAGATTGTGTAACATATGTGGCTAGGATGACTAATGAAGAAATTTAAAGCGAAATGAGACTGGGCGCGGATTGCGTCGACGCTTTGGCGTTGGCGCGTTCGCTCGCCGCCTTGCTCGCGGTGGATTCACCAAAAATTTTAGTTCGAATGACGGGCGTGCCGTTTTCGTACGCGATACGCAGTCGCGCGTCTAATGTGTTGTCACACGCAATCTTACCCGTCGAATTGACGACTTCGACGCCTCCTAGGCACGCCGGCGCCGCGGGCAGCGGAGACGACTCGTCGAGAGCCACCGTCGTGCCCGGAAGTTCCGCAGCCGCCGCGTTCACCGCCTCTCGCGCCACGGAGACGTCGCTCTCTCGACAACGCACGAACACGCTCTTATCTCCGACCTTTTGCGCGCCCTGCACGATGAGAGACTTTAACAACTCTCGGTACCGCGCGGCGTCCGAGCTCGTCTCCGCCAACTTCGCGCGCGCCTCGTCCAACAACGACTCCATCGCCTGCTCTCGCGCGGCCAACACTTTCAAACGCATCGCATTCCGTCCCGTCGACGCCTCAATCTTCTTCGCCGTGTCCACCGTCATCTCCTTACGCTCGTACTCTTTCGCGATTTTGATCTTTTCCCCATCCACCATGGAGAGCTTCTCGATGTTAAACTCCTCCTCCGTCGCGATGGCGATCTCGCGCGCCTTTTCGTTCGCCTCTTGTTTGATGAATTGCACCATCTGCGAGCGTTCGTTCGTCGTGGACGCGTCGTCGTTAGTCTCCGTGTGCGTCCTCGCGACCGGGCGCGCGTCAAATCTCTCGGAACGTCGATCTCTACACGTTTCGTCGTCGTCGCGCGCGCGCGCGTTGCTGCGCGCGAGAGACGCACGGGGACTCGCGAACGTTGCGACGCACCTGGTTGATCTGTTTATCCACGTCGGCCTGATTCATGGTGCCTGCGACGCGATCGAGAGTGTGGACGAGTCGCGGCGTCGCGCGGGCGAGAGGCGCTCGAGTCGGCGGCAAAGAAGAAGAACGGTTCGTCGCGATGGATGATGATATTAAAAATACGAAATGCATCAGCGCCACACCTGATCGCCGAAAAATTTGAGCGCGGGCACGCCTCGGATCTCCATGTCGAAGAGCGGGGCGTCGGTTCTATTGAGCGTTTTCAATCCGGCGTCGTCTTCGCACATTTGCAACGCTCTCGCCTGATCCTTCTCTTTGATGCTACAGAAATTGACGGCCGCTTGCGCCGCCTTGAGCGCCTTGGCGTTCAATTCGGTGAAATTTTTCATCGCGTCCGCGTCGGCGCCGGACAATTGGCCCTCGAGCGCGACTTGAGCGTCTCGAGCCTCGGCGGCGGCGGATTTGTAATCGTCCACGTTAACCTTGAGGACTTGATTGACAATCAAACGCTTACACGGCACGTCTTCGTCGCGGAGACTCTGCAGTAACCTTCCCGATTCGCTCACGCCCAATACCGTCGGGATGGTGACGATGATGAACTCGGTGGTGTCCTTGTTTCGGAACAACGTGCGTACCTCCTTGACTTGCGCCTTGAGTTGTTCGAGCTTCTCCACCGCGTCGTCTTGCTTATCCTCGCCCACGCCAAAGATGCCCTTGACCGCGTCCGTCGCGCTCGTCAATTTTTGGCGCAATCGCACAATCTTACCGATGGACGCGTCCAAGAAATCCGGAAGCGAGAGCAAACGGAGCGTGTGCCCCGTGGGCGCCGTGTCGAAGACGATGCGCGTAAACTTGCTAAATTTTTCATCCTTGGTGAATTGTAACACCTTGGCGATGGCGATCGCCTCGTCCAATCCCGGCGGCGGCGTGTCCAAGAGTTCTCCGAGCTTCAAATCCGCGATGGAATCCGCGAACGCGCCCAAACCGACCGAACTCATGAAATCCTTCGCCCCGCTCCCCATATCCGTCTTGCGCGCGAATTGCGTAAACTCCTCCTTGGCGCTCTCGGGATCAATCTCCAACGCGTACAACATCCCATTCATGTCGTTCACCTCCACCGGCATCCCCCCTCGCACGTTTTGCGCCAGAGAATCGCTCAACGAGTGCGCGGGATCCGTGGACACGACCAACGTGTGATGTCCCTCCGCCGCAAACTTCACCGCCAACGACGACGACAACGACGTCTTCCCCACGCCTCCCTTCCCCCCCACCATGTAATACTTTCTCGATCGTCCGCTCACCATCTCCTCGAAATCCGGCGTCCCGACCGCGCGCGTCTCCCCTCCCGATCGCGCGCCGCGTCCACCCCTTCTCGTCGTCGTCGCGCGCGTCGTCGCCCTTCTCGCCGTCCTCCTCCTCCACCCCATCGACGACGACGACGACGACGACGACGACGACGACGCGCGCGCCATCGCGCGAACCCGCGTCCCACTCACCACCACCGTCGTCATCATCCGTCCCGTCTCCACATTCGCCCTCGTCCACATCACCGAGAGAAGACGTGTCGCGTCACCGTGTGCGTCATCGTCATCGTCATCACGCACGTTTCGCGCGCATCGTGTAATCTTTCATTCGTGTAATCATTCATTCATGTAATCATTTAATCACTCATCGTCCACGCCCGGCGTCGCGACGACGACGACGCATCGCGCGTCTCGTCGATTCATTTAATCGATCGATCGATCATGTAATCGATCGATCGACGACACGACACGACACGCCCCGTCGCACGTCTCTCGCACACACCTCCATCAATCACTCCCGATGGATGTCGCGCGGAGGTCGTCCGATCGTCCGAACTCGCGAGTCATCGATGAATTTGCGGGCGTACGTATACAGTACGTAAACGACGGTAGCACATACCATCCGTCCGAATCCAACAACAGGGAGAACAGAGACCGATCCCTCGTGCACACCTCTCTTTCGTGCGCGTGCGTCATAAAAGACCTTTTGACGCCCCCGTCCGTCGGGGTGACGTGGATGCGCGCGACGCGATCGATCGACGGTTCGGTGGCCGTGGATTCGATGCCGACGTGCGCGGCGTGTCGCGCGCGCGAGGCGGTGGTGTTTTGTAAGGCGGACGGTGCGTGTGCGTCGTCGTGAATGTGCATGTGAACGTGCGTGCGAATGCGCGTGTGAAACGCCGAACGGGACGAGTCGCACGGGAAAAGCCGAATGCGACGTGTGCGCGAAGAGGCTGACTCGGATGCCGCGATGGGGAACGGAATCGCGGTGGGAACGCGTCGACGCGTACGCGATGGTGACCCGAGCGTGGACTGACGATGCGTGCGTGTGTCGTGCGTCGTGTCGTTCGGTGTAGAGGTGTTTTTATGCGACGCGTGTGACGTCGAGGTACACGGCGCGAACGCGGTACGACGTCGTAAACTAACTCGCGCCGTGTCGAACGCGGGGAATCGATCGGAGGCAACGCGCGGGGATTGGAGGGGACGCGCGTGGGTGATGGGAGGGTGTGGGAGGACGAGACGAGAGGTGTCGATCGATCGCGCGCGGTGCGAACGCGGAACGCGAGAGAGACGCGACTGACCGGACGGGCGAATGAATGCGCGAATGCGCGAATAGGTGGCGGCGAAACACGAACGCGTGAGCGTCGAGGATTGGTACACGCAAACGATGGTGAGGAGTCTGAGTGGACATCAAGAGGTTGTGCAAAATCAGCGTGATGACCACCGTCCTCGGACGTCGGAGATGTCGATGAGGGACGACGCGCGACGGTGTTTGGATGGGAGCGTCGGCGCGAGCGGGACGCGGCGAGACGCGGCAACCGCGGGCGCGGGGATGTTTTTTAACTTTGATGACATTGATCGTTCCGTGCGACTCGAGCGTGAGCCGCGATTTTCTGGGACGAGCGAAACGATCGAGATGGACGCGGAGTACGGCGACGATCCGCTCGAATCGATATTAAATT
>Ga0255743_10003840_pt1 | contig 11745 bp, 7 predicted proteins | sample 101ome_19_FD_179950 | JGI IMG/M metagenome (GOLD analysis project Ga0255743, IMG submission 179950) | Coastal salt marsh microbial communities from the Groves Creek Marsh, Skidaway Island, Georgia - 101405AT metaG (version 2) | ecosystem: Environmental > Aquatic > Marine > Intertidal zone > Salt... | reverse complement strand
TGTCGTAGTATTCTAATCTGTTATTGATTCCAAATCTAGCCCTCATTGGGGCAGTTAATAATCCTGATCTAGTAGTAGCTCCAATCAGAGTAAATTGATTTAAATTAATTTGAACCGATCTAGCATTCGGACCAGATTCAATCATAATATCAATTTTAAAATCTTCCATAGCTGAATACAAATATTCTTCTACAATTGGAGATAGCCTATGAATTTCATCAATAAATAAAACATCTCTGGGTTCAAGACTTGTTAGAAGTCCAGCTAAGTCTCCCGGTTTATCAATCACAGGTCCAGATGAAACTTTTATAGAGACACCAAGTTCATTAGCTAAAATATTAGCCAATGTTGTTTTTCCTAAACCTGGAGGGCCATGTAGGAGTGTATGATCTAAAGCGTCTGATCTGAGATTTGAAGCTTCTACAAAAACTTTGAGATTTTCAATTACTTGATTTTGTCCACGAAAATCTGAAAAACTAAGAGGTCTTAACGCTTTGTCTATTTCAAGATCCTCGTTAGAAAAATTTTCATTTGAAGGATCTAGATTTTCGTTCATACTCAAATATAAACAAAAGTTAAATTAGAGGTACAAATGACGTGAAGCGAAACTAGTGTTCAGTAATCTTTTCTCCTTTTGCAATTGGAGTGGATTGTGGAACATAATCTTCTTTCTTGCCTGGCTTACTATAATCATACGCCCATCTATGTACTTCGGGAATTTTTCCAGGCCAGTTGCCATGAATATGTTCAACTGGAGCAGTCCATTCTAGAGTATTTGATTTCCATGGGTTTTTCTCAGCCTTTTTACCAAAATACATACTATGTATAAAATTATATAAGAATATTAGCTGAGCTAAACCTGTAATTAGTGCAAAGACAGTAATTAGAACATTTATATCAGCTAAATCATCAAAATAAGGGAATGCTGTATTAGTATAATATCTTCTTGGTAATCCAGCCATACCTATAAAATGCATTGGGAAAAATATTCCATAAGCACCTATAGCTGTGATCCAGAAATGAACATAGCCTAGTGTCTTATTCATCATTCTACCATATAATCTTGGGAACCAATGATAAACACCAGCAAATAAACCATATAATGCAGAAATACCCATAACTAAATGGAAGTGAGCTACAACAAAGTATGTGTCATGTACATTAATATCTAATGCACTATCACCTAAAATAATCCCAGTTAAACCACCAGTAATGAATGTTGAAACAAGTCCAATAGAAAATAGCATTGCTGGATTTAATTGTAAATTACCTTTCCATAGGGTGGCTATATAATTAAATGCTTTTACAGCAGAAGGAATAGCAATTAATAATGTTGTAAATGTAAATACAGATCCTAAAAATGGATTCATACCTGTAACGAACATATGGTGACCCCATACTATAGTAGATAAAAATGCAATTGCTAAAATAGATGCAACCATAGCTCTATATCCAAAAATAGGTTTACGTGCATTTGTTGCTATAATTTCAGATGTAATACCCAGAGCAGGTAATAAAACTATATATACTTCTGGATGACCAAGGAACCAGAATAAGTGCTCAAATAATTCAGGAGATCCTCCTTGATAATGTAAAACTTCACCTTGAACAAAAATATCTGAAAGGAAAAATGATGTTCCAAAACTTCTGTCCATTATTAACAATAAAGCAGCTGATAAAAGTACTGGGAATGAAATTACACCAATAATAGCAGTAACAAAGAATGCCCAAATTGTTAAAGGAAGTCTAAACATACTCATACCCTTTGTTCTAAGATTAAGTACAGTTACAATATAATTTAAAGAACCTAATAAAGAAGATGCAATAAAAAATGCCATAGAAACTAACCATAGAGTCATTCCTGCACCAGAACCTGGTTGAGTTTGTGGAAGAGCACTTAGCGGAGGATAAATTGTCCAACCTGCTGCTGCAGGCCCTGCTTCAACAAATAGAGAAGCAACCATAATTGCACTAGATATAAAAAACAACCAATATGCAATCATATTTAAAAATCCTGAAGCCATATCTCTGGCACCAATCTGTAAAGGAATTAATAGGTTACTAAAAGTTCCACTCAATCCTGCTGTCAAAACAAAAAATACCATTATAGTACCATGGATGGTAACTAACGCTAAATAAATATTAGGATCCATGACACCATCTGGAGCCCATCTATCACCTAGAAAGAAACTAAAAACCGAAAAAGATTCTTCAGGCCAAGCCAATTGAATTCTAAATAGCAAAGACATTAAAACGCCTATAATACCCATAACAATTACACCTGTTACAAAGTATTGTTTAGCGATCATTTTATGATCCTGACTAAATATCCATTTAGTTATAAAAGTTTCCTTATGATGATGGTGATCATCATGATTATCAACATTGTTATTTACAGATACTGACATATTATTTAATTATTGTATAATCTCAGAGAATGTATTCTGATCATTTAACCATTTATTAAAATCTTTTTCAGATTCTACTACTAGCTTCATTTGCATATTATAATGTGAAGCTCCACATATTTTAGCGCATAGAAGTAAATAGTCAAATTGATAAGGTGCCAATGCTTCTTCTCCTTTTGCAATCAATTCTTGACTATTATCATATCTTATTTTATTAATCCTGTTTACTTTTGAAACTATCTCAGGATTTAATCTCATTTCAGCTGTTGTTACTGTTGGAGTGAATGAGAACTCCGTGATCATTCCAGGTACAGCATTCATTTGAGCTCTAAAGTGAGGCATATAGGCAGAATGCAGTACATCTTGGGATCTAATTTTAAATATAACTTTTCTATTAACTGGCAGATGAAACTCTTGAGTTACGACAACATCATCTAAACCATTAGGATCAGATGAATCAATACCAACTGAATTTCTTCCATCAAAATCATTTAAAAATCTCACGTTAGCATCTCCTAAAACATTATCATCTCCTGCATATCTTGCTTTCCAGTTCCACTGTGCAGCATATAATTCAACAACAAGAGCATCTTCATCTTCTTCAAAATTCATTATATCAGACCATGTTGTCATACCATAAAGTATTAAAACAAATAGCACAATTGCAGGAATAACAGTCCAGACAAGCTCTAACTTATTATTATGGGTGATAAAAGAAGCCTTTCTACCCTTAATTCCTCTATACTTGTATGCAAAGTAGTGTAATAAGGCTTGTGTAACTGTTTGGACAAAGAATATAACAAGAAATGAAATTAGCATTAACTTATCATAAGTATAGCCGTGTTCGGATGCAGAATCTGGTAATAAAACTTTAGTATATGAAACAAAAGAATAAATCGTTACTAGATAGATAAATACTAGAAAGGCAAACATTAATTTTCCCTGTAAGTCATTATCTTTCTCAGATGCTACTTGAGAATCATCTTTTTTTGCACCTAAATTTGAAATTTCAAAAATTTTAGTAATCTGCCAAACAGAAATTGCTAAGAGAGTTACCGCTAAAATTGAAAGTACTATTGTCATCTTCTATATCATCAAATTAATAAACAAACTTTTCACTCTCCTTATTGAAAGGATCCCCACTTGCTTCAAGGGGTGCTTTTGTGAGTGAGCTAAATACTATATATATAAACAAGCCTGCAAAAAACATCACTGAACCTAACTCAGGAATTCCAAAGAACCACTGATCCCCTACAGCTGAAGGCATAATCATATTAAACACATCCATATAATGACCAATTAAAATAATAATACCAGCCGTTACTATCATCCAGTTTAATCTTTTGAAATCAGAGTTCATTAAGATTAGAAAAGGGAGAATAAAATTCATTACTAGCATACCTAAAAAAGGAAGTTGATAATCTTCAAGTCTTGTTATAAAATATGTAACTTCTTCAGGGATATTTGCATACCAAATAAGCATAAATTGTGAAAACCATAAATATGACCAGAATACACTAAAGCCAAACATAAACTTTGCTAAATCATGCATGTGATTATGATTTACTTTTTCTAAATAACCCATTGACTTAAGGAAAATAGTTAGCAATGCTATAACTGTAATTGCTGACACAACCATACTGGCAAAAACGTACCATCCAAATAAAGTACTAAACCAATGTGGATCGATTGACATAATCCAATCCCAAGACATCATTGACTCTGTTACTATAAAAAATGCTAAGAATCCAGCAGATATTTTAAAGTTCTTGATATGGTTTGAATTATCGTTTGCTTTATCTTGAGCAATTGAAAATTTTCTGGAAAAATATCTGTAAAGTGACCAGCCTGCTAAATAGAATACACCTCTTGCTAAAAAGAATGGAATATTTAAATAACCACTTTTGTTTTTAATAATTTCATCATGCTCAACTACCTCAGGATCCATCCAAATAAACATATGGTTAAAATGTAAAGCAGAAAGCAATAGTATAGCCAATACTATTAAGCCTCCAGGAAGTAAATAACCAGTAATTCCTTCCATAACTCTAAACAGTAATGGAGACCATCCAGCCTGTGCAGCTCGTTGTATTGCATAAAAAGCTAGAGTTCCTAATGAAATCATGAAAAAGAAAAATGCAGCTACATAAACTGCAGCCCAAGGTCTGTTGGCTAATTGATGAAATACGTGTTCATCATGTGACATTTCATGACCTTCTGAATTTTCTGAGGTATGTTCTTCAGCTCTCATTTGATCATATTCTCCTCTGGATATTAGTTCAGATTCATACAATCCGTGAGATGATACTAGTTGATCATCATTTTTGTGATCATCATGATTTGATGCGTGGCCATCATCATGGTGAGAGCTTGCAACAATTTCTTTAGCTTCTTCGATTGTACTTGGAGCACTATAAAAACCATAAGCAATTCCTAATAGACCTAATACGATTAAGGCAATTGAAAATGTTTTGATTTTATTTGTTAACGTAAACATCACCACTATTTAATTAATTCATTTCTTAATTCTAAAACATATTGTGAAATCTGCCATCTTTCTTCTTGATTCACCAATGAGGCATGTGATCCCATAAGATTTCTTCCATACATTAGAACATGATAGATGCTTCCCTCTGTAATATCTCGATCAGCATAACTAGGGATTCCTAAGAACTTTTCTCTTTTCATTAAAATTCCTTGTCCATCTCCTTTTGATCCGTGACAAACTGAACAATATATTTCATATAATTCTTTACCTGTTTTAAGGTTTTCATCTGATTTTTCAACAGGTGATTTTAAATTTACTTTTGCAAGCTCATAACCCTCATTAGAATCTTCATACTCATAAGGCTCCCATCCTCTGGAAATAGTTCCTTGAACTGGATCTTGAGCTTCAATGCCATTTGCAAATGCATTTGATTCTGCATAGGTATCATAACTTACAGATTCATACATATTTGGGAAAAACTGATAATTAGGCTTTGAAGAATCAAAGCATGAAACTAATAAGAAAGAAAACAATATAAATATGTAATTTATTTTTTTCATTTTATTCTTTTATTTCAACGACATCAATTTTTAAAATATCAGTCTTTTTAATTTTAGATTTTATTTCTTTTTCATTATCACTAACTGGAATCTGTACCAAAAACTTATCGTCTGTTGTTTCAGGAATAGGATTTTCAGCTTTTTTAAAAGGCCAAAGTCTACTTCTCAGATAAAACGTAATAACCATTAAATGCGCTGAGAAAAATACCGTTAACTCAAACATGATTGGAACAAATGCTGGCATATTTTCAATAAAGCTAAAGCTAGTTTTACCTCCTATATTTTGTGGCCAATCTACAATCATGATGTAATTCATCATAAAAATTGCAAATGCAAAACCTATACAACCATAAATAAATCCTGCAATAGAAATTCTAGTAGGTGCTAGGCCTAAAGCCTTATCGAGTCCATGAACTGGAAATGGAGTAAATACATCTTCAATATATACTCCCTCTTTCTTCAAATGCTTTACAGCATCTAGAAGCTTATCATCGTCATCGTATATAGCATGTATAAACTTATTTGCCATTTTTATCTCTTAATTTTTTATAATTGTCTCCTGAAGATTTTAAAATTGTTTTTACTTCTGCTTGAGCAATAACAGGGAATGTTCTTGCATAAAGAAGAAATAGAACAAAGAAAAACCCAATTGTTCCTATAAATATTCCAATGTCAACAAACGACGGTGAAAACATCGTCCATGATGATGGTAAATAATCTCTGTGAAGAGACGTAACTATAATCACAAATCTTTCAAACCACATCCCAATATTTACAACAATCGAAATGATAAAAGAAAATACGATACTAGTTCTTAACTTCTTAAACCACATAAACTGTGGAGAAAATACATTACAAGTCATCATAGCCCAATATGCCCACCAGTATGGTCCTGTTGCTCTGTTCAAGAAAGCATACTGCTCATATTCAACTCCTGAATACCAAGCAATAAATAGCTCAGTGATATATGCACAGCCAACGATTGATCCAGTTATCATGATGACAATATTCATAAGTTCAATGTGCTGTAAAGTAATATAGTCCTCAAGATTACATACTTTTCGCATAACAATAAGTAAAGTATTAACCATTGCAAAACCAGAAAAAATTGCACCAGCTACAAAATACGGTGGAAATATAGTTGTATGCCATCCAGGTATAACTGAAGTAGCAAAGTCAAATGAAACTATTGTGTGAACTGAAAGTACTAGAGGAGTAGCAAGACCTGCTAATACTAATGAAATTTCTTCAAACCTCTGCCAATCTTTTGCTCTACCACTCCACCCAAAACTGACAAGACTATATATTTTCTTTTGAAAAGGCTTAATAGCTCTGTCTCTTATCATAGCAAAATCTGGTAAAAGTCCTGTCCACCAGAATACTAATGACACAGTTAAATATGTTGAGATTGCAAATACGTCCCAGAGTAGAGGTGAATTAAAATTAACCCATAATGATCCAAATTGATTTGGTATTGGTAAGACCCAGTATGCTAACCAAGGTCTTCCCATGTGTATTAAAGGGAAAAGACCTGCTTGCATTACTGAAAATATTGTCATAGCCTCAGCTGATCTGTTAATACCCATTCTCCATTTTTGTCTGAAAAGAAGTAATACTGCAGAAATAAGGGTACCAGCATGTCCGATACCAATCCACCATACAAAGTTTGTTATGTCCCAAGCCCATCCAACAGTTTTATTTAATCCCCAAACTCCGATTCCTGTAGAGATTGTATATATCATACATCCTACACCCCATAGAAATAAGACCATTGAGATAGAAAACACAATCCACCATTGCTTGTTAGCTTGACCCTCAATAGGTTTAGCTACATCAACAGAGATCTGGTGGTAAGTTTTATTACCAGTAACTAAAGGTTTTCTAATTGGTGCTTCGTAATGACCCATTATATACTTTTATCTTTATCAGTGTTTCTAATCTTTGTGTGATAAAATACGTTTGGCTTAGTTCCAACATATTCTAAAAGATGATAAACTCTGTCATCTTGTTTTCTTTGATAGACATCACTTTTCTCATTATTAATGTCTCCAAAACTTAATGCTCCAGTTGAACATGCAGCTGAACAAGCCACTGCATCGTTAAATTCATTTGGCTCAACTTCTCTACCTTCATTCTTAGCCTTTAAAATAACAGACTGAGTGCCTTGGATACAGAATGAACATTTTTCCATAACTCCCCTTGATCTAACAACAACATCAGGATTTAGTACCATTTTACCTAAATCATCATTCATATTAAAATCAAATTCATCATTGTTATTATACAAGAACCAATTAAACCTACGAACTTTATAAGGACAGTTGTTTGCACAGTATCTTGTACCGACACATCTGTTATAAGCCATATGATTTTGACCTTGTCTTCCATGTGATGAAGCAGCAACTGGACATACAGTTTCGCATGGAGCGTGATTACAATGTTGACACATCACTGGCTGAAATACTACCTGAGGATTTTCACTAGGTTCTTCCATCTCACCAAATACAGATAGAGATTGTCCTATTCCAGAAATGTTATCTTTCTTTTCAATATCTGAATTAAATGATTCTTCAGATGAATAGTATCTATCAATTCTTAGCCAATGCATATCACGTGATTTTCTGACCTCTGCTTTACCAACAACAGGAACGTTATTCTCAGCATGACATGCAATAACACATGCGCCACAACCAGTACATGCATTTAAGTCAATAGATAAATTGAAGTGATGGCCTATAGATCTATCAAATTCTTCCCACATATCAACTTCTCTAGAGTTGACAGGTGTTTCAATATGGTTCTTAGATACTTTTGGAATTGCATTCCAATATTCTTTTTCTTTTGTATTATATGTTTCAAGAGATGTTTCTTTAATGATATCACCTCTTCCCATCAATGTGTTATGTAACTGAACACATGCAAATTCATGAATTTCATAATGAGCCGTAATTTGAGCCTTTTGGTTTTTAGAAAACCCATTATAAAAAGAAAATGCATTGACCCCAGTTTTCATTTCATCTTTTAAGCCTTTTGATCTTCCATATCCTAGTGAAAGTCCAACAGTACCTTTTGCCTGTCCAGGCTGAATTACAACTGGAACTTTCAATTCATTATCACCAACATTTACAATTGCATAATTACTATTAAGAGCACCATTGGCTTCATTATAATTTTTTAAACCTAACTGATCTGCGTCTGACTTTGATACAGTCAAGTAATTATCCCACGATACTCTTGTTATTGGATCAGGGAATTCTTGTAGCCAAGGATTATTTGCTTGCTGACCGTCACCCATCCCAGTTTTACAGTATAAAATCAAATCAAAACCATTATCATCGCCAGATGAAATTTGCTTAGCACTATTTGAAAAATTCATTGAATTATTTTTTCTACTAAATGAATTATTTTCAGTAGAAAAAACACCATCATGTAATGCGCTATTCCATGAAGTTGTAGAATTTAGAATATTATTGTTCCAGTTATCCTTTATTTGGTCATAAAAAGTTTTGTCAGATCCTAACCAAGTCAGAAGACAGTCTTCAAATTGTTTTGTATCAAATAATGGCTTAATTGTTGGCTGGCATAGGCTATACTCACCACTCATAAATTCAAAATCTCCCCAAGATTCAAGCATGTGAGGAGCTGCTGCAATATGAGATGAATATTCACTTGTTTCATCAGCACTCATTGTGAAGCAAACACTAAAGTTTAAAGTTTTTAAAGCATCTGAAAAAGCATCTGAATTAGGTAAGGTATAAGATGGATTTACTCCACTCATTATAACACCTTTGACTTTTCCATTTATTATATTATCAATAACTTCATTTACATTGGAGTCACTTCCATTTCTTACATAAGAAACTTTACTTTTATTTACAACGCTAGACATTAAAATATCATTTATACGGTTACATAATAAATGAGCATTAACATCATCAATGCCACACAGAACTACGGATTCAGATTTTTTTGATAATAATTCAGCTGTAACATAATCAAGCTTAGCTACTAGTGCTTCGGGTAATTTTTTTAATTGACTATTATTTCCTGAAATTGAATCATATAAATGAGCTAAAAATAACTTTTGATCATTAATTGATAATGGAATTCTTAAATCAGCATTTGACCCAGTAATTGATAGATTAGACTCGATTTGAATATGTTTTGACATAGATGCCTTTCCATCAACACCTCTATTTGGAATTCTTCCCTTAACATAATCATGGTCATAGTTCGATCCTTGCCAATCTCCAAGAAAATCAGCACTAAATGAAACAATTGATTTAGCTTTTTGAAAATCATAGTAAGGCAAAGCCCTTATTCCATACATTTTTTCGTGAGCATCCAAAGCTGCTGATTCAGAAACTGAATCATATTCAACGTGCTTGATATTTGGATACTCTGCAATTAATGAGTTTATGATTTTTGTTGTTGTAGGACTTACAATTGTTGAAGTCAATAACACAACAGTTTGATTTAAAGCTTTTAATGAATTAAGTTGAGCTTTAATGTTAGTGTCAAAAGCATCCCAAGAAACATCTTCTCCATTAATTGTAGGACCTTGAATTCTTTTACTGTCATATAAACTTAAAACAGATGCATTAACTCTTGCATTAGCATGTCCATTATATTTTGACAGTTTATTGTTCTGTATTTTAATTGGTCTTCCTTCTCTAGTTTTGACTAATACATTAGCTGAATCAAAACCATCAAAAAGACTTGTTGCATAATAATTTGCAATACCTGGCCTTATTCTCTCAGGCTGAATAACATAAGGTACTGACTTATGAACCGGTCCTTCACAACTAGCTAGAACCGCAGCAGAGGTACTAAAACCTAAATATTTTAAAAAATCTCTTCTGTTAGCTGATACATCATTAATGTTTTCATCACTAAAAATATTGTTATCAACAGGTATTTTTTCGACAAACTCATTGTGTTCGAGATGATCCAAACCATTGTTTTGATCTAACTGAATTTCACTTTTCCAATATTTTTTTTCTCTACTCATTAATATTAATTAGTAATGACATTTACCACATTCTAATCCACCCATCTGGGCAACAGTTAATTTTTCAACACCATACTTTTTTGATAATTCTTCATGAATCTTTGTATAGTATTCATTATCCTTTACTTTAACGTCAGACTCTCTATGACAATCTATACACCATCCCATAGTTAATGATGAATGTTGATAAACAATTTCCATCTCCTCTATTGGTCCATGACAAGTTTGACATTCTATTCCAGCAACATTAACATGTTGAGAATGATTAAAGTACACAAAATCAGGAAGGTTGTGAATCCTAACCCATTTCACTGGTTCAGTTTCACCAGTGTAAGTTCTACTTTGTTCATCCCAGCCAACAGCCTTGTATAATTTTTTAATTTCTGCAGTGTAAAAGTCTTTTGTATAGCCTTTCTCTAAATCTTCTTCACCATTGTATTCTGCAATATTCTCATGACAATTCATACAAACATTGAGAGATGGAATTCCTGAATGCTTAGAAACCCTCGCACTTGAATGACAATATTGACAATCAATTTGATTTGCACCTGAATGAATTTTATGTGAATAATGTATGGGCTGTACAGGCATGTAGCCTTGATCAATCCCTATCTGCATCATCCACCCGTAAGCAAAATAAGCACTGGATAGAAGCAGGAACACAACTGAACAAAAAACAAGGAATTGATTTCTTATAAACAGTTTCCATATTGGCACAGAAAAGACTGGTTTTTTCTCTTCATATTTAATTCCATTCTTCTCCGCAATCGCTTTTAATGTTTTATTCACTAAGAATAACATCACGACTAAAACGCAAAGAATAACAATTAAAACAATTAAAATTATATCAGTAGAAACCGATCCTTCAGCTTGAGCACCTGTAGCAGAACCAGTTGCAGCAGCAACAGTAGCAACAGGCTCTGGCTTGTAATCTGTATAAGCTAGAATATTATCAATATCCTCGTTAGATAGTTGAGGAAAAGCATTCATTGCAGCTTTATTATATTCTTCCCAAATTGCAACAGCTCTCTCATCACCAGCTTTAATCATTGCTGCACTGTTTTTAATCCAGCTGTATAGCCAATCTTTTTCATACTTTTCTGAAACACCTGCTAATGCTGGTCCAACAAGGTTTTTATTCAACTTATGACAAGCAGCACAATTGGCATTAAACAGGGATTTACCTTTTGCTATATCAGCCTCTTGTGAATATGCTGAAAATGATATAGAAAATATTAAGAAAATTGCAGGAAGGAATCTCACTACATTAAGCATACT
>Ga0255743_10003838_pt1 | contig 11753 bp, 12 predicted proteins | sample 101ome_19_FD_179950 | JGI IMG/M metagenome (GOLD analysis project Ga0255743, IMG submission 179950) | Coastal salt marsh microbial communities from the Groves Creek Marsh, Skidaway Island, Georgia - 101405AT metaG (version 2) | ecosystem: Environmental > Aquatic > Marine > Intertidal zone >... | reverse complement strand
TATTTTCAACAAGCCCAACTACACCAACTGCATTAATTTTGGCTTTTCTAAGTGCAAAATTTTTCATTAATCCAACTACAACTGCAGAACCAGCCATATCATATGTCATATCCTCCATAAATTTTGCCGGTTTCAATGAAATACCACCAGTATCAAAACAAACACCTTTTCCTACAAATGCTAGGGGTTTGGATTTAGATGAGGTGCCTTTCCATTCCATTGTCACAAGGTAAGAACCTCTTACACTTCCTTGACCAACACCCAGTAAAGCTCCACATCCCATTTTCTTTAATTTTTTCTTATCATAGACTGTAACTTTAATTCCTATCTTCCTTAACATTGTAATTCTTTTTGCATATTCGTCAGGGTGTAATATATTTCCTGGTTCAGATACTAAATCTCTTGTTAAAAATACACCGGCAGAAAGAGCATCTAATTTTGTTTTTAGAATACTTTTTGTACTCTTTCCTACAATATTAATATTAATAAATTTCTTAATATTTTTTTTTGTTTTATAAATTTCAAAAGAATAAGATTTTAGAGTTGCTCCGTGTAAAATTCTTTCAATTTGTACATTTGTAATTTTAAGTGAGCTTAAATAAAAAAAAGAATTTTCAATTTTGTTGTTTGAAAGAAAGTCAAAAAGCTTTGATCCTATATTCTCAAAATCTGATGATTTTTTTTGTTCAATACAATTTATGAGAATGTAGTTAGATTTATCTTGATTTCTTTGTATTATTTTTTTCTCTTTAAAAAGCTCGTTATCTATAATCTCTTTATGATCTAATGTTTTATGCTTAAAGTTTTTATTATTTATAAAAATAAGCTCATTTTTGACAGCCAACTTTGGGTTTTTACTTACAAAATTTAATTTTAACTTCATATTTTAGAATTTTTGAATAGATATTGTTGTATATTTATAAAAATTATAATTTCAATGAATAAATTGCTCTACAGAAAACTTTCACTGGACATTATCTATTTTTTTTTAGCTGCATCACTAAGTATTACTCTAATAATTTGGGTAATACAGGCAGTAAATTTCTTAGATATAGTGTCTGAAGACGGTCATAGTTTAAGGGTTTATTTTGCATATTCAATTTTAAGTTTACCCAAAATTTTTAGTAGAATTTTAATCTTTATTTTTTTCATTTCCTGTTTTTACATAATTAATAAATATGAAGAAAATAATGAGATCTTAGTTTTTTGGACTAATGGTATAAAAAAAATAAGTGTAATCAACTTTATTCTAAGATTTTCAATTTTATTTATAATTATTCAATTGTTCTTAAGTCTTTATCTGGTTCCTTTCACACAAAATCTTAGCAGAATTTACTTGAAAAATTCAAATGTTGATTTTCTACCTTCTCTAATAACTGAAAAAAAATTCATAAATGTTTTTAAAAACCTAACAATCTTTATTGATAGCTATGACCAGAAAGGAAATATAAAAAAAATATATATAAATGAAAAGCTAAATAAAAACTCATCAAAAATAATTGTAGCTGAAAGTGGAAAAATTCAAAAAAAAGAAGATCAATTTATGATTAAATTATTTGATGGAAGTATTATTAATTCTAATGAAAATAATTTTTACAATATAAACTTTAAAGAAACTGAGTATGATCTTTCAAAATTTTCATCAAAAACTGTTACTTATCAAAAAATTCAACAAATTAATTCAATAAACTTATTTTCTTGTATTTATGATTTTTATATAAAGCAAAAAAAAAATAATAAAATCTGTCCAAGAAAAATTGAATCTATTACAGAAGAAATTTATAAAAGAGCCGCAATACCTCTATATATTTTAATTCTATCTCTTATCTCTTCAAGCCTTTTGATAAAACCAAAATCAAATAAATATTTAAAATATTATAAAAGTTTTGTTTTTTTTATTGGCTTTTTGGTAATTATTATTTCTCAGATAGGGTCAAAATTTATTACACAAAATTTAATTAATGATATTATTGTTCTTTCTGCTCCAATAATTTTCGTCGTAATATATTATTTAACAATTCTTTTCAAAACTAATTTCAAATTAAAATATTTATAATGTTAAAAAAATATCAGTTATATATAGCAACAACTTTTATAAAAAATTTATTTTTAATCTCTTTAATTTTTTTAGGATTAAGTTTTATTTTGAATTTTTTCGAGGAATTAAAGTTTTTTGATAACTATGATGTTGGAATAAGATATCCTATATTGCTTACTTTTCTTAACTCACCTTCTATATTGTTTGAGCTTTTCCCATTTATTTTTTTAATTGCTGTGAAATTTTTTTATATCCATTTAAATGAAAGAAATGAAATAGAAATATTTAAAAATCATGGAATTGATAATTTAAAAGTTTTAACTTTATTATCCTTTAGTACAATTATTTGTGGAATATTTATATTATTAATTTTTTATACTTTTTCCTCTAATTTAAAAAATCATTATTTAAATTTAAAAAATAAGTTTTCATCTGAAAATGAATACCTTGCCGTAGTAAATGAAAATGGACTTTGGATTAAAGAAGAGATAGATGGTTCCTCAAACATAATTCATGCAAGGAAATTCAATAAAAACAGTATTGAAGATATAACAATAACTCAATCCAATGCAGTAACTGAAAACATAAATATTATTACTGCGCAAAATGCAGATATTTCAAGCAAAACTTGGTCATTAAACAAGGTAAAAATAGTTGATAAATTATCCGGTAACAAAAATTATGAAAATATAAGTTATAAGTCTTCGTTTGATGGGGAAATAATTTCAAGTTTATTTTCAAATCTTAATTCGTTAAATATTTATCAATTGAATTTATTGTTATCTAATTACTCAAAAATTGGTTACTCAACAACCGATGTAAATGTTCATTTAAATAAACTATATAGTCTTCCTGTATTTTATTTATTAATGACTATTTTAGGATTATTAATAATGATGAAATTTACATTTATAAAAACAAAATTTTTTACAATTATTGTAGGTGTATCCGTTTCTGTATTTGTCTATTATGTAAACTATTTTTCTAGTCTATTTGGTTCAAATGAAACAATTCCCATAGTTCTATCGATTTGGTTGCCTCATCTTATTTTATTTCTAATTTGTCTTTTAGGGAGTGTAAAAATAAATGAAAATTAAATTTATTTTATTTTTATTTTTAAAGTTATTTTTTTTTAACTCTATCCTTCATTCAGATGAAATTGAAATTGTTTCTGATAATATTAAAATTTTAGATAATGGAAAAATAATTGAGTCATTTCAGACTAATGCAATAATTAAAAGGAAAGGATTATATATTGAAGGAGATTATTCTGTATATAACAAAGAGACAGAAATAATTAAATTTGAAAAGAATGTTTTGTTTAATGATAGAACAAAAAATATTAAAGTTGAAACTGAAAATGCTAAATACAATCAAAAATTAGATATTTTAGAAACAATTGGTGTTACAAATATAAAAATTGAAAATAAGTATGAGATCATATCTTCTAATATGTTTTATAATAGAGGATCGCAACAAATTTACTCTAACAGAGAAACCACAATAAAAGATATAAATGGAAATATTTATAATTTGGAAAATAGTTTTCAATTTGATTTAATTAATGAAATAATAAATACTAAAAAAACAAATATTATAGATACTGATAATAATATTTATATTTTTGAGAATGCTAAAATTAATTTGGTAAGCAAAGAAATTTTAGGAAAAGAGTTAAAAATAGATTTTGTAGATAATTATTTTGGTATCCCAAATAATGATCCGATTTTAAAAGGAAGATCTGCAATTTCAAATAATGAACAAACTAAGATTTATAAAACAGTTTTTTCTACATGTAATACAACAAACAAAAGTTGTCCTGGATGGGAAATTGAGACTGAGGAATTTACCCATGATAAAGTAAATAAAGTTTTTAATTATAAAAACTCATGGCTAAAACTATTTGATCAAGAGATATTTTATTTTCCTTATTTTAGTCACCCAGACCCAAGTGTGAAAAGAAAATCTGGTTTTTTAGTACCATACTATGGAAGTTCAAATAACTTTGGTAGCTGGATAAATATTCCTTACTACAAAACATTGGGGAAAGATAAAGATATGACATTTAATCCTAGAATTTATGCTGATGATAAATTTATTATGCAAACTGAATACAGACAATCATTGAAGAAATCTAAATTAATTTCTGATTTTAGCTACAATAATGATGGAAAAAACTCAAATTCTCATTTTTTTGCAAACTTAGATGGTAACTTAGATAATGGATCTAAATATAATTTAAGCTATCAAAGTGTAACTAACGATAATTATCTTAAAATTCATAATTTATCCAATTCATCACCACTAATTAACGACGAGAGTGTTTTAACTTCAAAATTAACTTACTCAAAAAATATAGACAAAAATACATCATTTAATTCAGATTTTATAGCTTATGAAGATTTATCAAAAAGAAATAATGATAGATTTCAATATATTTTACCTAATTTTTCTTTTACTAAAAATTTAGAATTAGATGAAAATTATAATGGAAACTTCAAATTCAAATCTTCTGGATTTCAAAAAAATTATGACACAAATAAATATGAAAGTTTATTAATAAATGACTTCTTATTCGAGTCTAATGATTCTGTTAATAAAAATGGGTTAATAACAAATTATAATTTTTTAATTAAAAATTTTAATTCTTATACAGAAAACTCAACCGCTTATAAAAATAAGGAAGATTATGAAGTTTTTGGTACTTTTTTAATAAAAACTTCTCTTCCATTAATAAAAGTTGATTTAAACGGAAATGACTATCTTAAACCAATTGCTAGCATTAGATACAGTCCAAACAATACAAAAAATGTATCTGATAAAGATTTGAGACTTTCTTATGATAATATTTTTGCCTTAAACCGAATTGGAACTAATGAAATCGTAGAAGGTGGAAAATCTCTCTCATTTGGTTTTGAATATGAAAAAAGAAATAAAGATGATCAAAAAATATTTGGTTTAGCTTTAGCAAATTCATTACGTGATAGATCAAATGATAATCTTCCATCAAAAACAAAATTAAATGAGGAGAGAACAGATTTTGTTGGAAAATTTTCTTTTTCTCCCAATAAAATACTTAATTTCGATTATAGTTTTTCTTATGACAATAATTTTAAAAATTCTAATTATGACTCAATTTCTACAAGCATAAATTATGGCGTAATATCTACTAGTTTCAATTTTTTATCATCAGGAGATGTAATTGGAAATGATGAAATAATATCTAATTCATCAACTATAAGATTGGATAAAGAAAAAAGTTTAAAATTTAATATTGCAAAAGATTTAAATAGAGATTTTACAGAATATTATGATTTAATTTATGAATACGAAACTGACTGTCTTAAAACATCAATTGAATTTAACAAAAAGTTTTACAGTGATGGGAACTTGCAACCTGAAAAAAGTTTATTCCTTACCATAAAATTTATTCCTTTTGCAGAATTTAGACAAGAAGCAGGTATAAACCAATAAATGAAAATAAAAAAAATAATTTTTTTTTTTATAATATTCTTTTTTCAAATAAATTCGATTAATTCATATGAAGTAAAAATAGTAACTAAGGTTAATAATGAAATATTAACTAATACAGATATATTCAATGAAGCTAAATATCTACTTATTTTAAATACCAATTTAAAAAATTTAAATAAAAATGAATTATATGAGCTATCTAAAAATTCTCTTATACGTCAAATCTTAAAGAAAGAAGAAGTTACAAAATATTTTAAATTAGAAAAACACTCTGAGCTTGGTGAAAAATTAATAAAAGAAAATTACACTGCTCTAGGATATGAAAACAAAGAAAAATATTCTAATTTTTTAAAGAAAGAAGGGTTTAGTATAGAAATTCTAAAAGAAAAATTATTAATTGAAAGACTTTGGAATTCTTTAATTTATGAAAAATTTAAAAATAAAATAAAAATTAATGAAGATGAAATTAAAAATAGAGTAGAAGCTTTTATTAATAGTCAAGAGAAAGTGTATGAGTATAACTTATCAGAGATTTTATTCGATTTAAATACAGATTATAAACAATTGATTGATTTTATAGATAATTATAGTTTTGAAGCTGCGGCTAGCAAATATAGTATTTCCGATTCTTCTGTTAATGGAGGTAAAGTTGGGTGGATAAAAAGTAATAATCTTGCTGAAAAATTAAAAAAAAAAATTTCTAATTTGAATGAAGGCCAAATCAGTAAACCAATTGAAATACCAAATGGAAATTTGTTGTTAAAAGTAAATCAGAAAAGAGAATTAAAAAGTCAGATTGATCTTGAATTAGAAACAAATAAACAAATCAATTTCGAACAAAACAGACAATTAAATAGTTTTTCATTAAATTTTTACAAAAAGTTAAAACAAAATAGTATAATAAATGAATATTAATCATATTTTGGTTGCGATGACAGAACCAAAAAGTATTTTTTTGGAAATACTTTTGAAATATTTTACATCAAAAAGTTTTAAAACAAATAAGAAAATAATATCTTTAGTAGGAAATATATCTGAAATAAAAAAAGAAATTAAAAAGAATAATTATAATATAAAACTTAATGAGATCATGGATATAAGAAATTCAAAAAGGAATTATGTTAATTTAATAGACATAAAAATTAATAAAAAATCGAGCTATATTGATATTTCAAATTATATCTCTGATTGTTTTGGTAAATCTCTCTCTATTCTAAAAAAAAATAAAAAAATTGCTTTGTTCAATGGTCCAATAAACAAAAAAACTTTTTTGAAGAAAAAATATCTTGGTATTACAGAATATTTAGCCAAAAAAACAAATTCTAAAGACCCTGTTATGTTAATTTACAATGAAAAATTATCAGTCTCGCCTATTACAACTCATTTGCCAATCAAATATGTATCTAAAAATATAAAGAAATCAAAAATAATAAAAAAAGTTAAATCTATAAACAATTTTTTTGTTGAGAATTTTAAGAAGAAGCCAAAGATTGCGGTCCTTGGCTTAAATCCTCATTGCGAAACAATAGAAAAGGCTGGCGAAGAACAAAAAGAAATATTGCCTGCTATTAAACGATTACAATCTGAAAAACTAAAAGTTAAAGGACCTTTTTCTGCTGACACTTTTTTTATAAAAAAAAATATAGATTATTATGATGTGGTAGTTGGAATGTATCATGACCAGGTTTTAACACCTTTGAAAACATTATATAATTTTAATGCAATTAATGTTACAATAGGTCTTCCATTTATAAGAGTATCACCAGATCACGGTCCTAATATATCGATGTATGGAAAAAATAAATCTGATCCATCTTCAATATTTTGTGCGATGAATTTTTTTAATAAAATTTAATGAAAATAATTCCTAAAAAAAGTTTAGGACAAAATTTTTTAATAGACAAAGGTGTTATTGGAAGAATCTGTAATTCAGGAAATATAACAGAAAATAATAATGTTTTAGAAATTGGTCCTGGAACTGGAAATTTAACAGAATTTATTTTACAAAAAAAACCAAAAAAATTTCACGTTATTGAGAAAGATGAAAGATTAATTAAAGATTTGAAAGAAAGATTTGATAAAAAAATAACAATAATTAATGAAGATATACTTAAGTATGATCTAAAATTATTAAGTGATAAAGATTTAGTTATTTTTGGAAATCTTCCATATAATATTTCAAGCCAAATTCTTGCTAATTTTATTAATTATTCATATTCAGAATTTTCTTATAAAAAATTAGTCTTAATGTTCCAGAAAGAAGTGGCAGATAGAATATTAGCTGAAGAAAATTCAAAAAATTATGGGCGTTTATCAATTTTTTCCTCATGGAAACTAAATATAAAAAAAATAATGGATATAAATCCATCAAGTTTTTTTCCAAAACCAAAGGTAATGAGTTCATTGCTAATTTTTGAGCCAAAAATTAATTATGTAAAATTTAAGAACTCTAAAAATTTAGAACACATAACTAATGTTTTTTTTAATCAAAGAAGAAAAATGATAAAAAAAGCTCTAAATATTCTTTTTAAAGACTCAAAAAAAGTAATTGATGAACTTGATTTAGATATAAATTTGAGACCACAAAATCTTAAAAAAGATACATTTTATAAAATTTGTCTAATTTATGAAAAATCAATTAACTAGACTTCCAACGTGTAAAGATATTAATTTTTGGTAATTAGGATCTTTTTTATTATCACCGGACTCAACAAATTGAACTATTTTTTTATAACAATTCTCAATATCATCATTGATAACCGTAAAATCATAATCTTTCCAATGAAGTACATCTTCATTAAATTGTGTCATTCTTTCTTTTGCTATTTTTTCGTCATTTCTATCTCTATTTAATAATCTATTGTAAAGCTCATCTCTACTTGGTGGCAATATAAATATTGAAAATATTTTATAATTTAGTTTTTGATTTATGATTTGTTGTGTTCCTTGCCAATCAATATCAAAAATAACATTTTCTCCATTGTTAAGCTTTTTAAAAACAACATCCTTTGATGAGCCGTAGTAATGTTTAAAAACTTTTGCGTATTCTAAAAATTTGTCTTCATCAATTAAATGTTTAAATTCAGATTCGCTAACAAAATAATAATCTTTACCATCTTCTTCGTTTGAACGAGGTTTTCTTGTTGTGTGAGATATTGATATTTGAAAATTATTTCTTTTGGAAATTTCTTTAACTAAAGTCGTCTTTCCTGCGCCCGAGGGAGATGATAATATTACAATTATCCCCTCCTTATTTTCGGACATATGTAACTAAAATTTAATTAGCTTTGTTTTCAATAAATTTTACAGCATCACCAACTGTTAGAATTTTTTCAGCATCACTGTCTGAAATCTCTGAACCGAATTCTTCTTCAAAAGCCATAACCAATTCTACAGTATCTAAACTATCTGCACCCAAATCATCTATAAAACTAGATTCTTCAGTAACTTTTGCTTCGTCAATACCAAGGTGATCTGCAACTATTTTTTTTACTTTACTTGAAATATCGTCTGACATTTTAATCCTTTAAGTTAATCCGTTAATAAATATTTTGCTGATTTTGTCAACTAAAATACATGCCGCCGTTAACATGTAGCGTTTCGCCAGTTATATAGTCAGATAGTTGGGAACTTAAAAAAATCACTGCATTAGCAATGTCATTTGGACTGCCGAATCTATCTAAAGGTATTCTTGATTTTAACATCTCTTTATATTCATCATTAATTTTGTCTGTCATATCTGTAGTTATAAATCCAGGTGATATACAATTAACATTAATATTTTTTTTACCATATTCTAAAGCTAAACTTTTTGACATTGCAACAACACCTGCTTTAGAAGCTGTATAATTTGCTTGTCCAATGTTACCTGTATGACCAACTACAGATGTAATATTTATTATTTTTCCTTTTTTAGATTTCAACATTTTTTTAATTGAATTTTTACTGAGAAGAAAAGTAGAGGTTAAATTTATATCAATAACTTTTTGCCACTCTTCCTCTTTCATTCTTATTGAAAGATTGTCTCTAGTAATCCCAGCATTGTTAATTAAAACATCAATTCTTCCACCTAAATTATCATTTGCTTTATTCACAAAACTTTCAATTTCTGAATGATTTGAAATATCAAATTTTTCTGTAATAACAGTTTTATATTTTTCTTTGATTGATTTTAATTTGTCTTCATTAGTTCCAGTGGCTAGAACATTAGCACCCGAGGTTATTAATTTTTCTAAAATAGAGTTACCTATTCCACCTGTAGCTCCAGTTAGAATAATATTTGTATTTTTCAAATCTATCATTTAGCTAAATTTTTTTAAATCTTCTAAATCATTTATCTGTAAAAGTTCCACATTTCTATTAATTCTTTTCACTAATCCAGAAAGAACTTTTCCAGGGCCAATTTCTATGAATTTGTTAATATTTTTATCAATCATATAATTTACAATCTCTCTCCATCTTACTGGTTTTTCTATTTGACTAACTAGCAATTCTTTAATTTTAGCAGGTTCATTTGTTGGCTCTGCAGTAACATTTGATATTATTTCAACATTTGGGCTATTAAATTCTATTTTAGATATTTCCTCATTCATAATTTTAGTTGCGCTATCCATTAACTTACAATGAAATGGTGCACTTACTGGAAGTTTGATATTTTTAATATTATTATTTTTTAATTCTAAAGAAAAGTTATCTAAATCTTGGTTGTTTCCACTTACAACTATTTGTCCAACAGAATTATCATTTGCAACATAACAAATAAATTTATCTTTATTTGTTTCAATTATTTCGTTTATTTTTTCTACATCAGAACCTAAAACTGCCAACATGCCACCTTGTCCTTTGGGAACAGCTGTTTGCATTGCTTGTCCTCTTTTTTGCAATAATTGAATTGTTTTAGAAAAAGCTAAAGCTTCAGCACACGCTAAAGCTGAATACTCACCTAAAGAATGACCTGCAAAATATTTAGCAGAATTTAAATCAAAAGATGTTTCTTTCTTTAAAACTTGAAAAATACTATAGGTTACTAGGAATATTGCGGGCTGGGTATTTTCTGTAAGATCAAGTTTATCTTTTGGACCCTCTAAAACTAATTTACTAATAGAGTTTTTAAGCAAATCATCCGCTTCCTGAAATAAAGATTTTACATAGTCAAAGTTTTCATAGAAAATTTTTGCCATACCTGGTGACTGTGAACCTTGGCCTGGAAATAGAACAGAAAACATCGAAAATCTTAGTAATTATTGTATTTTTTGTATTGTAATTAAAAATTTATAATAGTATATCCTCTCATTTTTAAAAGAATAAATATGAACTTATACGAACATACAATAATTGCGAGACAAGATACTAGCCCCACACAAATAAAACAACTTCAAGAAAAATATTCAAAAATAGTTGAAAAAAATGAAGGTGATATTGTTAAGTTAGAAAATTGGGGATTAATGAATTTATCCTACTTAATAAAAAAAAATAAAAAGGGTAATTACATCCATTTTAAAATTAAAGCCGATGGAAAAACAATTTCTGAATTAGAAAAGAGCGAAAAAATTGACAAAAATTTACTTAGATATCTAACTGTTAAGGTCAAAGAGTTTGATCTTGAAACAGATTATTTTAAAAAGAATAATGAAGATAAAGAAGTAGAGAGAAAACCTAAAAAATAATGAAAAAAAGAAACAATAAAAAAAAAGGATCGCAAAGCAACTTTTCAAAGTTGAGTGTTTTTCAAAATCAAAAATATAAATTTAAGAAGAAATGTCCTCTATCTGGAAGAGGTGCTCCAGTTGTAGACTATAAAAATATTAAATTATTAAAAAGATATATGTCTGAAAATGGAAAAATTCTCCCTTCAAGAATTACATCTGTAAGTCAAAAAAAACAGAGAGAATTATCTTTATCTATTAAAAGAGCAAGAAACCTTGCATTAATATAATGAAAGTTATTTTACTAGAAAACGTTAGAAAAATTGGATCGATTGGAGAAATAATCGATGTAAAAAGAGGTTTTGCTAGAAATTTTTTAATATCTAAAAAGAAAGCACTATTTGCATCTAAAGAAAATATTAAAGAAGTAGAAAAAATCAAACAAGAATTAAATAAAAAAGATCAAGATAAGAAAAAAGAGGCAAAAAGTATTCAAGAGAAAATACAAAATAAAATATTTGAAATAAAAAAATTAAGTACAGAAAATAAAGAACTCTATGGTTCTGTAAAACCTACTGAAATTTCAAAATTAATCG
>Ga0255743_10003834_pt1 | contig 11759 bp, 8 predicted proteins | sample 101ome_19_FD_179950 | JGI IMG/M metagenome (GOLD analysis project Ga0255743, IMG submission 179950) | Coastal salt marsh microbial communities from the Groves Creek Marsh, Skidaway Island, Georgia - 101405AT metaG (version 2) | ecosystem: Environmental > Aquatic > Marine > Intertidal zone > Salt... | reverse complement strand
TAGAGATGTACTGATTATCGCCTTGCGTCGGTAAATATTCCATGTTCTTCGCGTCCTCGATCAGTCGCTTCTCCGCCTGGCGCACGCACTCCAAAACCACCGGTTTACCGTTATCGTCTCGGTAGGCGCCCGTGCCGAGGAGCATTTTCGACGGATCCGTGTCCGCGTGAAACATTTCCGAGACGCCCAAGATTGGGTCCTAGTTTCATTTTATGAATCATCGTCGTAAAAGAGAGACGCGAAGAGAGAACGAACGAACGGAACGCGTCAGTTAAAGAAAAACTTTTAAAACGGCTCGAGAGAGAGAGAGAGAGAGTGAAAGAGAGAGACGAAGAGATAAAACGGCGGCTTCAAATCCCGGGAAAAAAAACCCAAAAAAAAAAATGAAAAGCAATGAATGTAATTACCTTCGGCGCCGCTTCTACGTGCGACCATAATCCACTCATTATTGCGCGTCGTGAAACAGTTGTTCTCGTTGTGTTCGCGAAGAAGACGTCAAAGAAGAAGATTCGTTTGTGATGACTGCTGCCAGTTCTTTTGATCGATGTGCAAAGCGCTTCTCGTATCAACAAAGTGTGCATGCACGAGAGCTCTTTTCTTTGTTTCTCTCGTGTGAACTTTTTTTTTTTCTTTTTGTGACGAAGAAGAAACACGTAAGCAAGAAAAGCAATGTTCTTTTATTTAGGGTTTCGCTACAAAAATAATTTAGGGGATGTTTGTTTGTTGGGGAAACGGCCAAAATTTTTTTGCATTTCGGCATCACACATTTTGAATCAACTCTACTATACTCCTCTTAATTATTGTTATTATAATTATTACTGCTCTAAAAACTCGAATGGCGACGAGCGCGAAGCAGATACAGATCACGGAACAAACGAGCCGGGCGGTGGTGGAGAACCAGCTCAGGGTCGGGTTGGACGTGGTGTGTTATCAGAGAGGTGCGTGCATATTTTTTTAAAATTATTCGAGAGGAGAAAAGGATTTTGAAAAAAAATATTCCGGCGAGAGATAGTCTCTCTCGCGCGCGCGCACGCGCGCGTTCCTTGTCGTCCATCTTCTCATTCTTCTCTTTTCGAGCGAGCGCGATGATTGTTTCGTTTTTCGAACATTCGCGCACGCGCGCGCGCTGACTCTTTTTTTCGTTTTTCTTTTTCCCTTTCTGGCTTTTTGTAGGCATATTTGACGCGAACACGCACTTTACGGAAGCGAAGCAGCAAAACGCCGCGAACAGCAACGCGCTGAATGTCCCCAGGATGCTTCGGAAGTGCGCGAAATCGAAACGATTGTTGGACGCGATGGAAAATGGCGTGTTTGATGCGCTCAAGCGAGGGTACTTGCGATCGGTTGCGTTGGTTATTTCGCACCCGGACGATCCGAAGACGCTGTTGGAGGAATACTTGTTCACCGTCGAATACGACCAGGCGAAGCGAGCGAGATTGTTGACGACGAGCGTGAAAGGGAAAGAAACCGCTTCGAAGGATGGTGCGAAGAAAAAAAACGACGAGGAGAGACTGACGGATCCAAAGAGGATTCGAAAAAACGCGATCGCGACGACTAGGACGCTTTTGTCGCTCGTGAGAACGTTGGACGCGTTGCCGGATGGAAGTACGGCGAATTTAAATTTAACGTACACGGAAGAAACGCCGGCGACGTACGAACCTCCATTTTTTGAAGCGGCGGATGACGCCGCCGTAGAAGAAGAGGATGATTTTGGCGAAATGTTATCGAAAGAGGAGTTTCACGACGGTTCGAAGATGTGGAAGAGAGATCCGTTTACGATGGAGCTCGGATGCATCGAAACAAAGTATCACTCAATGAAGGTGAAGGCGTCGAGCGCGTTAGATCCGCTGTTGGACGAGGAAGAAGAAGAAGAAGAAGAAGAAGAAGAAAGAAACGAATTAGTCGAGGAACAGGTGGAGCCAGTTCAAAAACCAGCGCCTGCGACGACGGTTGAGAAAGAGAAATCGAGAAAACAGTCGCCGCGCTACCCAGATCGAGAAGCGATGAGAATCCACGACGGTGTCGATCCCAACGCGAACGCGGTTCCAGAAACGCAGCTCGCGAGTCTGCCTCTAGTAGAAAAGAAGAAGCGTGGACGACCTCCAAAAAAGGTCAAAGCAGCGGAACCGGTGCCGAGCAAAAAACGCGGGCGACAACCTAAGGTTTCCAACGAACACTCTCAACCGAGGAAGAAGAAAAAGGCAAAAAAGACCGCACCGACGACGAAGAAACGCAAAGAAAAGAAGCACAACAAGCAAACTCCGGCGAAAACCGTCGCCAAATTACCGACGGTCCCGGTCACCAACGACGCCGCGCTAGAGGCGCTCAAAAAGTACATCGAAACCATGGGCGGCGAGTTACCCGCGAACTGGTCGGCGAAGGTGGCGAGACGCGCAGACGGTCATCTGGACGCCATCTATATCGACCCGAACGGGAAAAGACACAGGTCTAAACCCGAAGTCGCGAGGAGTTTGAACGTGTTCGTTGCTCAGTGATGGTCGAACAACAACGCGGGGCGGAGTTACGACGAGCAGAAAGAAAGAGAGAGAGGTATAGAGAGAGAGACGCGCATGTGATGAACATTTTAAAAATACACACACAAAAGGCAAACCTAAAAATATCTTCACACGCGTATTTTTAAAAGAGAGACAGCAATGTTCAACACCCGTCACGATCTCGTTCTTCAGCCGTCGACATCTTTCCGCGCGCCTCCTCCTCCTTCACCTCCTTTTCATCGCTCTAGCGCGCAGCTGTTACGCGTGCGCGTCGTCGTCGACGAGCGAACAAAATACGTCCTCGAAATCAGGGAAACGGAAACCGTCGAGGACTTAATCCGGCGTTTGAAAGATGCGGTGCCGCATTTGCGAGCGAGAAAGAACGTCCGACTGACGCTGGGAGATGGGTTTGAAGTTTTGAACGGAGAGTCGACGGCGATATTCGCGCAAGACGAGGTGTGCTACGTCGCGTTCGACGAGGAGGAAGGTTTGGTGAAAAGAAGACCAAAGAGAAGAGGAAGAGAAGTTGAAGAGACGACGAGCGAAGAGAAAGAAGAAGAAGAAGAAGAAGAAGAAGAAGAAGAAGAAGAAACGGAAGAAGAGATAGAGAGAGAAGATAAAGGAGTGAAAATGGACAGGGATGGGCGTTTAAGGAGATGGGGTGGCACGGCAAAGAAGAGTGCAATGAACGCACGACGAGGTGTTCATGGAAATCCGAGTCGTAAAAAGAAACGAGAAGAAACAGCGGCAGTCGCATCGGAAGAACCGAAACAGGCGCGACGACGAAAGTTGCCCTTGTATCAAGCGTTACCGATGGATTCGAAGAAGCCACGAAAATCAAGCACGGAAAACCAAGAAGAGGAGAGAAAACAAGCACTTACGGCTGCTCGACGTCTCTTTCGCGCGCGTGATATCGAGTCTTTCGCAGAAGGCAAAGGCAACGTAACGCCAGAAGAGGAAAAAGCTGAAGAAAGAGCCATCGAGTCTTTTAAAAAGTATATCGAGGATTTGGGAGGTAATCCGATTGGTTGGCAGGTGTATGTACAAATGAGAGCATCTGGCCATCAAGATACTCTGTTCGTGTCTCCGGATTTGCAGTCGTGTTACAGAAGCCGACGAGAAGTGGCGCGAGTGCTCGGATTATTGAAAAAACCGTTACCGAAGCTGAAAAAGGCGCAAATTGAGTCTCCTAGTAGTAGCGAGGAGAAAGAAGACGACGAAAAGGATGAAGACGGCGTCATGACAGAACTGAACGACGAGGAAGAGGAGAAACGCGACAACAAAGTAGAACACGGTAGTGAGGGCGAGGACGAGGACGAGGAAGACGATGGCTTCGCTAGATTAAAGAGAGAGCTCGATAAACGCTCCGAAGCAGAAGCCCGCCCGCATTCATCCGAACAACAACAACAACAGCAACGCAAACCAAGCACCAACCCACCCTTCTTGAAGCGCAATCTTTCAAAATCAGTAGAAACCGAGTACCAACATCTCACGTTTCCACCGCGGAACAAACTCTTCTCCTTCTTCGCGGAGAGCAAAAGCGCCGCCGACGAGACGACGAACGAGAAGAGCAAACATCCGATAGAAGAGTCGAACGAAGACGAAAAAGGAAGAAGATCGCGAGAGCAGCACTCCGACGCTCACGGGGAGTTTCGAATCAGTCAAATCGTTCGTTGAACGAAGAATTCGCGGGAATCTGTTTTGACGCGCAAAATCCAAGAGACAACAGCACACAAATTTTGTATCTTTGCACGCACCTAAAAATACACGCAAATAAGTCCTTTTGACCTCAGATCCTTGCGCGCGTGACGCGTCGAGCGCACGAAAACACGCGAGAAATACATGAACACGTTCCTACCGAGTCCCACGTTCGTCGAGGAGAACCTTCCTTTGGATCATCATCGAACGCGTTCTCTTCTTCTACCGTCGGTTGTTTCCGATTTCCCCGCGAGAGCAGGACAGTTGCAACAACAACAACAACAACAACATCATCAACATCAACAGCGCGCTTCCTTCTTCGCCTCGTCGCCTCGAGTTCGTTTGCTCGTGAATGGAAAAGATAAATTCGTCGCGAGCACGCACGGTTGCTCCTCCGTCGCGGACTTTGTCTCGAAAAAGCTCAACGACATCGAGATGTTGAGAGGAAGAGAGGTCAAGGTACTTTTGGGTGATTTTGCGCTGCTTGAGTCATCGCCGATTTCGATTTTAGGGCAAGACGAAGTCGTGTGCATCAAGACGACCGATGGGGGTGATGATGATGATGACGAAAAGAAAGCTAAAACTGCGAAGAAGAGCGGAGAGAAGTGGAAGAACATCGACTACGTCGCGAAGAAAGAGACGGAAGAAGAAGAAGAAAGTTTTTATTCTGACTCGAGCGAGAGCGAAGAAGAAGAGCAGACGGCATCCGAGGAAGAGGAGGAGTGGAAGCCGCTACAAAGAAGCGACGCGAAAGGCGGCATTTCGGGAAGCAAGAAGATGTGCGGCCACGTGATGGTCAATGGCAAAGTATGCCAGCGGATAGCGGGTGAGTGTCCGTGGCATTCTAAAGGTAAAATTCGCAAAAAGAGAGAATCCGAGGACCGGGATGAAGAAGACGTTATTTGCGCGCTTTGCGATAAGGGAACGTATCCTTCGAAGCTCGTTTTGTGCGACGCGTGCGACCAAGGATATCACACGTTTTGCTACGGTTTAGAAAGCGTTCCGAAAGGCGATTGGGTATGCGCGAGCTGCGTGATTAAAAGAAAGAAAGCGCAGCCGAGATCGCCAGCCGTGCTGTCGAAGAATCCGCGAAACAGACACATCGAAAAGAAGAAGAAGGTGAGTCCGTATGCAACGCACCCGAAAAAAAGCACGCACTCACCGACCACTTCAAAACGCAAGCACGCTTCCCAACCTGGCGTGAAAACAAACGCGCACACGCTGTCGCCTTCAAAATCCGGCGTCTCGAAGAAGAAGAAGAAAACAAAAGTAAATTCCACCGTTTCCCTCGAGAAAAGGTGCGACCAAGCTTTGCGAGAACTCCGCGCGTATATCAAATCTCTCGGAGGAGCCTTGTCTTACAATTGGAAGTGCTCCTGCACCGTGTATGAATATGGTCCGTGTTTTCAGTATTTCAGCCCAAACGGTGCGACGTTTCGAAGCCGCAAAGCTGTCGCCAGATTCCTCGGATTTGACGTGTGAAGAGACAGAGAGAGCGAGAGAGAGAGCGAACGGCAAAGCGTTTGAGTAAACATCGCGCGACACAATCACACGGGTACCGCGCGCGTGAATTTTGACGCGCGAAGAGACAGACAGAAAGAGAAAGAGAGAGAGAAAGAGAGAGAGAGAGAGAGAATAAAACAGAGCGCTTGTAAGTAAACATCTTGCGATATACAAATCATCCACTTCACCATTTTACCGCTAAAAATATCTCATAAAATATCTTCACACGCGCCACAGAAAAAGCCGGATGTCAAACGCGTTCCTCCCTTCCATCCGCCTCGACGACGACGTCGTCGTCGACAGAAGACACCATCTCATCGTCCCGCGCAAGCAAAAAGAACCTTCGCCATCGCGTTACGCGGCGCAACAACAACAACAACATCGACGAGTGAAAGTACACATCGTCGATAAGACGCGCGACACCAACGCGTTCGCGCTTTTATCGACTTCCAATTGCCAAACGATTCGAGACTTTCTCGACGCGAAGATCAAGCACCGATTCGTGCCGTCGGACGCTCTGGTGAGGATGAAAATCGACAAATACGTTTTGTGTTTGGAAGACGAGATTGAATTGATCAGAGAGGACGACGTGGTGCGAGTGGAGGTTTTGGACGAGGAGGCGTTGTATTGCGACGAAGAAGTCCACGAGGAGGAGGAAGAGAGAGGGGATTTCGGGAACGCGACGAAGCCGGGGAAGAGGAAATACGCGTTGCCGAGCGACGACGACGACGACGACGAGACGAGGAACATCGATAATTTTAGCGACGACGAGGAGGAGGAGGACGAGGAGGAGGTGAACAACATCGATGAGGAGAAGAAGAAAGTGGCATCTTTGTTACGGATGACTAAGATCAACGGAAAGAACTGGACGACGCCAAAGCCGACGAATGGGACACCCAAGACGAAGAGAAGGAAGCAGACGACGCCGATGAAGATGAATACGACGAGCCCACGGGAAACTCACAGCTCGGGGAAGAAGAGGATAAATCGGTTCAAAGTAATAAAAACGAGCGAAAGATGTGGACATTGCAAGACGTGCTTAAACCGGACGGCGAAAAAAGCGTGCTTAACGAGGCGGGCGGAGATGGAACCCATCACCTACCCGGAGGACGATACCGTATGCGAGGAATGCAAGCTAGGGGACAATGCCGAACAACTTATGCTTTGTGACGGGTGCGACGACGGTTACCATTCGTACTGCGTAAAATTAAAGGAAGTTCCAAAAGGCGATTGGTTCTGCTCGAAGTGTTTGACAAAGCGACAAGTGGAACAGGAAGGAGAGAAACCTGCGCCGAGGGGAGCGATGCAAACAGAAAATGAAAAAGAAGAAGAAGAAAAGCAGCGGGTCGATTTGAGCGCATGTCCAGGTTTGGATGGTCATAAAAGATGCGGAAGGACACCTGCGTACTGGGGCTCCAAGTTGTGTTCGCGATGCATTCGTACCAAGGAAGAATCCAACATTCGAATTCCAAAACATACGCTTCGTCACTCGAGCGAAGCGCGTAGTCTTCTCGATCGTGTAGTCGTCGTGCCCAAAGTTTCTAATCCAAAACCAAAAGATTTCGTGCAATGTAGATCGATAACGGTGACAGGAGATCGGTGCAAGAATTCAGCCCTGACGTGTCCTAGACATAAGCATCAACTTACCAAGGCGAGGCCATTCAAACCAGAAGATGCGCATCCGGTTCAAGAAGAAGAGGAAGAAGAAAGAGAAGAAGAAAACGAGAGAGAATCACCTGAGATGGAAAAACCGCAAGAACAGGAGGAGCTAAAAAAAGAAGACGACGACGACGAACAAGAAGACGAAGAGTTCTTTTGCACCGGAAAAGATTGTCCCGGGCCTCCGAATGTTAAAGACGACGTCTACCGCGCCATGCTCGACGATGCGCTCAAACTTTGCGAAGCTTGCAACTACGCTCGTCTGAGAGATAACTTTCTCAGAGATCTGCCGAATGGTTGCATCGGCTACGGCCAAAAGCTAGGCTCGTGCGCCATGGCAAAGTCTTCTCGCGAAACAGGACTGTGTATTGTCTGCACGAGCCGCAAGGAAAGAAAGTTTTGCCGAGGTTACGGCGAATACGAAAACGCGTGCGCCGAGCCCGTTTTGATTGGCAAAGAAAACCTATGCAGCCGATGCTATCAGAGAAAACGTAAAGATGAGATAGAAACAGAAGAACCAGAGAAGAAAAGTCGGTTTACGTTATCGCCATTTTTCTTCTGAGTGTCGCGATTATTTCCGGACGCCGCCGTACGTAGGATTGTTCGATTGTAGGTATCGCTCGCATGTAAAAAAAGTTTGATTTTTTGGAAAAGCCGCACACTGAAAGACGCAAAACACGCAAATGCAAACGTTTCTGAACATCGCCTCGGACAGAGACCGGGTGGTGATCGCCAAGAGAGAGTCCTCGAACTCGCCCGCGCGACAACAACCCGCGAACACTATTTCTCACGATACGAAGAACAAAGGAACGCTCTTCGACGACGATTCGACGCCTCCGCAAACGACGACGACTCGAGATACATCGAGCACCGGAATGCATCAATCCCCCAACGACCAACATCACGCCGTTCGACACCATTTTCATCATCAGCAGCCGTATCAAACGACGATGACGACGCGCGCGGATTACTACCGCATAAAAGTGGACGTGCAGAAGCGAAACAAATCGCTCGGGAAGTTTATTTTGGACACGCGAGATTGCGAAACGATCAACGATTGGGTGTGCAAGAAATTCGTCGATGTGCCGCTTCTGGAAGGACAAGAAGTGCGCGTGACGGACGAGGAAGGGTACGAGATGTTGGGCGGACAAGGCATACATTTGATGCGAGATGGGCAGAAAGTTATCGTTGAGATTACCGAGAGCGGCGATGGGAAGGAAGAAGACGACGACGACGACGACGACAAGGGGTCTGTTCGAGAGAGAGAGGACGCCGCTCGCGAGAAGAAGAAGAAGACGAAGGAGGAACGGGAGCGAGAGATACAACAACGGGAGAAAGAAGAAACGATGAAGAAGCAAAAGCGCGAGGCGGCGTTGAAGAAAGCGAAAGAAGAGGCGAGGGAGAGAGAACGCGCGCGCAGTTTGAAGAAGAAACGAGAGGTTGAGCAAAAAGTAGAGGAGATGTTGAAATCCGAGAAGAAGCAGAAAGAGATGAAGAAAGCGTCGCAGGTAGCGCCGAAGAAAGCGCCGGTGATTAAGACGGCGAACGGTCGCATCGACGCTCCGAATTCACCGAAAGTATTTCGACCGCCAGCGAGAATGAACAATTTTCAGTGCGAAGCGATGACGAGTAACGGAACGCAGTGCGTATTTAAATCGGAATCTCACAAAAAACCGTATCGGTGCGCCAAGCATTGGACTCGCACGTGGGATGTCGCCGCGGACGAAGGGTTAGTGTGCGAACGATGTAAAAGAGGCGACAACGCGCAACTGCTAGTCTTGTGCGACAAGTGCGACAAAGGACTACACATCTACTGTTGCACTCCGAAATTAATGAAAGTGCCGGAGGGCGATTTCTTCTGCAGCGACTGCTCTCCAAAACCGCAAAAAACGCAATCCCCTCCTCGACAACCACAAAAAACGCAATCCCCTCCTCGACAACCGCAAAACCGTAAGCCAGAACTTTCGAAACAACAGCAAGGAAAAGAAACGATCAAAGAACAACAAGCCGCCTTCCAAAGAGACACCACCAACCTCGCCGCGCTGGAAAAACTATCAAACTACATCTCCAACAACTACCGGGGCAAGTCTTTACCGCTCGGATGGAGCGCGCAAGTCTCCGATTTCAAATCCACGCAAAAGTGTAAATACATCTCCCCGGAAGGGTACGAGTACACGAGTAAATGGGACGTCGGGTTGGCCTTAGGTTTTGGTCCTCCACAAAAAGAATAGCGTTTCTGTACTGCTGCTTTTAGTATCGCGTTGTAATGCATCTGTGTGTAAATAATGTCAATGGAAGTAAGCGCATCGCTTCTTCTTCTTCTTCTCGGTAACTGTCAAAGCGCGCCACAAATTTTGTCCTTAGCGCTCTCTCTTTCTCTCTCTCTCTCGCGAAACATGAATTCGTTCCTCCCGCCGCAAAGAGTCGGGGTCTCCTCCTGGGAGAACAACGGCACCGGAACGAATCAAACGACGCCGTCGTTGAAAGGCGTCTCGTCGGACGACGTGGACGCGACCAACCCGTACGCGTTGGTCGCGATGGAAGAGGATGCAAATCCAATCGGAGACGACGACGAAGAAGAAGAAGAAGAAAACGCGCGCGCGCGCGAAAGAAAAAAGCATCGTCTTCAACAAAGAAACGACGCGAAAGAAGATGTCATTCGCGTGCGCGTCGAGATCGAGAACGGGCCGAATTTAATCCTCTCGACGAGCAAGTGTCACACGGTGAATGATTTCGTCGAGCAAAAGTTGGTTGACGTGGAAATTCTCTTAGGAAAGTCTATTCAAGTTTTAGTCGCGGGAAAATACGAAGTGCGGGGCGAAGATCCGATTTTGGACGTGCTGAGAGACGACGAGGTTTTGTCCGTGAAAATTGTCGGAGGAGATGAAGGAGGAGGAGGAGGAGAAGGGGAGGTGGCGCGAGAGGAAGCGGTGGAAGAGGAGAGAGAGTGGAAGAAAGCGAGAGGAAGCGAAGGCGACGACGACGAGGACGAGGAGGAGGCGCGGAGGAGGACGTGCCCGGCGTGCAAAGATTTTTGCGCCGAGAATGGGAGCAAAAGAGTGATCCAGTGCGATATTTGCGACGACTTTTATCACGTTTCGTGTGCTGGATTTAAAAGCAAAGTAGACGTTAATAAGATTCGCGAGTGGTTTTGTTACGATTGTCTTTTAAAAGCCAGAGAGGATCCGGAAGACTACTGCTCTCTAGCGTACGAGAATCTTTCCAAATACCTACGCGCGCTCGGCGCGGAGGAGAAAGACATTCGAAAGTGGGTCGTCGACGTTCGATTACAAAGTCCCGGGACAGGGAATACGAAAAGGAAGAATAGATACCTATCGAAAGACGGCACGAGCGTTACGTCGAAAACAGCGGTAGCGAAAGCTATGCGTTTGAAATAAGAAATAGGTTTAGTGTACAGATATAAAATGGGTCATTCTTAGAGACATGCGAGCGCGGCTTTAAAAACACAAAGATGTTGATTGTAACAACAGAATTCAACAAAAGGAGAGTGTAAATGAAAACACGATCTAAACAGCTATTACATAACGTAAGAAGAAGAAGACGACGACGATGTTGTCTCGCTTACTCTTCGCGTATTCTCTCGACACGTAGACAGACCGTTATCCACACAAAAGAAAAACGCGCCATTCTCTCTCAGACATACGAAACGGAAACGCAAAGCAGCTCACAAATATTTTACGAACGCCGGGACGCCTTCGCTTATCCGTCGCAACGACATGACCGCCAAGAGCAAAATGTCCGCCTTGGATTCGCTGTCCTTCTTCTGTCCTAGAATGCGTATCCCCTCGTCCGTTGTCAAAACGTCGCCTTGGAACCGTTCGTCCATGCCGGTAACAAGCATTTCTTTCACTTCTGTCGGCAAATCGATTATGCAATCGACATAACCGCCTCTTTTCTTTACGCTCGAGCTCACCGCGACGACTTCTTTAATACCTAATTCAGCTGCCGCGTACGCGATTTCGCGCTCAAGCAAAGCGCACGAGGTGAAACTGTCCGTCACTTCGCCAAAGTGTTTCAACAAACAGTGCGAAGCGACGGAGAACTCACGCGCAGTTTTTGCTTTGAATACGATGTTCTCCGCCGTTTTTCGGGCGGTGTCCGTGGCAATGTAGGTGGGAGAAATGGATAAGTCATCCGTCGATTCGCGAACTTCCGTCGTGACGAGCATCGTGTCATCTTCAATCTCTGGATTCTTGTCGTCCGACACGAGCGTTTTGTGAATGATTTTTACTTCCCCGGGGAGGCACGCTTTCAAGCGCATCATTTCAACACGCTGTAACTGCGAGTAAAGCAATTCGAGGTACAAATCTGCACCCACCGAATCGACTTCGCCGGATTGTTTCTCGCCGAAGAGAGTACCGACACCTCGAATGGACATGTCTC
>Ga0255743_10003831_pt1 | contig 11764 bp, 6 predicted proteins | sample 101ome_19_FD_179950 | JGI IMG/M metagenome (GOLD analysis project Ga0255743, IMG submission 179950) | Coastal salt marsh microbial communities from the Groves Creek Marsh, Skidaway Island, Georgia - 101405AT metaG (version 2) | ecosystem: Environmental > Aquatic > Marine > Intertidal zone > Salt... | reverse complement strand
CAAAACACCAACGAAAAAAAAAAAAAACAAAGACCGGTCGTCACCACGCTTTTTTTTTTAAAACAAAAAAAAAAATGCGACGTACCGGTCCCTCTCGGTCCCCCGGCGGCAACTCGCGCAGCAGAGGACGAGGCGAGAAGAAGACAAAAGATTTCATCGTCCTCCTTCTCGCGTTGGTTGGTCTCGGATGTTTGAAGTTGTGCTGCGTCGGATTGTTCGCCAGAGGTTTTTTATTCGTGCGCGTTGAACTCGAGCAAAAAGCAACGACTCGAGATGTGTCTTCTTCTCCTTCTTCTGCGTCGTCGTCGTCGTCGTCGTCGTCGTCGTCGTCGTCCTCGTCCTCGTCGAGCTACGCTGATGGAAAAAGCTTCGCGACGGATGACGTTACTCGTACTGCTTCTCGAATCGATAAACTCATCGTGCTCATAGTCGATGCGGCGCGTTACGATTGGGTAGCCACCTCTTTTTCACCGCCGTCGCAGACGAGGCAACGTTCCAACGAGAGCGTCGGCGTCGGCTTGACGTCTCTGCGCGACTACTATCACGACACCGCAGCAAGAAAGAACGGCAACGTTATTGTCGATAAGGACACGTCCGATTCATTGCTGTTTAAATTCATCGCCGACGCTCCGACGACGACATCGCAGCGGCTGAAAGGACTCTTGACTGGTTCTCTTCCAACGTTTGTTGACATTTCGAATTCGTTTAGTTCAAAAACTCTCGAGGAAGATAATTTGATACATCAACTCCAGCGAAACGGGAATAAGAGGATACTGTTCTCGGGAGACGACACGTGGGCAGAGTTATTTCCTCCTCCACCAAACGACTGCGACGTCGACAATAATCCTTCATCATATTATTTTGCTGATTTTGAAGCGTTTCCTTCGCTGAACGTAAAAGATACCGAAACAGTCGATGCGGGTGTTCGCAACTCGTGGAAGAAAGCGCACGCGTTGGCTCTAAAGAATAGGAGTGGTAGTAATGGTGATGATAGTAGTATCAATAGTACTAGTAATGATAGCAAAGCCGCAGATTGGGACGTGTGGATCGGCCATATGCTAGGCGCCGATCACGTCGGCCACACCTACGGTGCGAAAACGAAAGAAATGAAAAATAAATTGGAGCAAAACGATAGAGATATCAGGAATATAATGAACGATTTGAAGACAGAAAAAGAGGTGTACAAAAACGCGCTGTTTTTAGTTTTCGGGGATCATGGGATGACCGACGAAGGAGACCACGGCGGTTCTTCTGAAGTTGAAGTTAATTCGTTTCTCTTCGCCCATCGTCCGCACGGAAATATTGGAGCAGCTTTTGAGATTGACAACAATAACGACGACGACGACGACGACGACGACGACGAGGACAGTACTGGCACCACAACGAGTGAGAACGAAATGTTGCAAATAGATTTAGTTCCTACACTTGCTGTGCTCATGGGTATTCCCATACCATTTTCCTCGCTAGGCGTGGTAAACGAGAAACTTTGGAACTTATTTCGTTACGACGAAAAGGATGATGCGGGTACTAATATGTACACTAACTTTGGTAACGCAAGAGGTGACAGGTCTTTTGCGCACGCTCTCGACCAGAATGTACGTCAGGTGTGGAGGTACATCAATGCATATCATCGCGTGAAACGTTTCGAAATGTCAGCGTTTACTCGACTCGAAGAAATGCACATTAGGTACCAAAACGCTTCAGCACTGAAGAGCACCGGCTCACTTGAGAATGATAAGAAGGAGCTAGGACTTGCGTTTTTGAGAGAAACGCAAACGATGACGCGAAATTCGTGGGTTACTTTCGGAGTGTTTTCTATGATTTTTGGAATCATCTGTTTCTTTGGTGTTCTTTTGTTATACGCGTACGGCATCGCGTACTTTACTCGTGTAGCGGATGTTCCCGATGCAAAATTTCAGACTGTGATGCAAAGAAAAAAAGTCGCGTCTACGAGGGTTAGCGGTGCGTCCAATTCGCATTCATTCGCATCGCTTCCGTATTCATTTGTCGTGAGCGTGGTGGTATATTTCTTGTCGCTCGCCGCGCGATGTTCCAATTCATTTATAGAGAGTGAAAGAGAAGTGTATCAATATCTCCTGGCAACTTTACTCGCGTCAACGTGCGTTGACAGATTGAGAGCTCTCAAGAGCAAGCACCTAAGGTATAGTCACGTAAGCTCGAATAAAATCTTGAGAGACGGAGTAATTTATAACGCAATCTTAGCCATGATCTGCAACGCGTTCTTAGCTCGCATCGGATATACGTGGGTGAAGATAAATTCAAATGAAAAACTTTCGTCTTCTCGAGAGAGCTTGTTGATCTTTGCAACTTTTTGCTTCGCGATGTCCCACCATCTTCAAAATTTCGAGATGTCTGTTTCCTGGATTTTTTGGGCGTTGAGCGCTGCAAACAGAGACAATCTTTGGTATCCCCGAATAGTCTTCGCGTGCAGCTGGATTTGGTTTCCGGTTACGCGTCAGTTTGAAAATTTGAGTCCGAGGAGAAGAATGAATTCGAGAGATTTCCTGTGGACGCTGCTGCCAGTGTTTGCTGTCTTAACAGACTCAACTTACATTGGTGGAGTGTTCGTACTCTTCAGCGCACACATGATGAACTTTTCTGCTTCATCTGTTGGTAATATGCTTGCGTCCTTTCCGACCACCTCGCGATCTGATGTGCGTCATTCACCGCCGTTCAAAAGCCAAAGCGACGAAAAAGAGGAAAGAGAAAATACAACATTCCGCTTGGGAAGTATTTTTACCGCGTGCGTAGCAACTTTGTTTTTCTCGCAGGTAATATTCTATGGAGGAGGCCATTGGGTGAAGTTTAATGGATTGAGGTTCACCGCTGGTATGACCGGAATGGATTCGTTCAACTGGTATCTGTGCGGGATTTTGTTAGGCTTGGATACTTTCTGTGGAGAAATCCTTTCAGTTTTGATGTTTCCAATCTTTCTTTCGTACTTTTCATCGTCATCGCACTCGTTGATGCGCGGTGAACTGAAGAAAAAGAATCAACAGGAGGAGCGACAAGAAGATCAAAAGAAAAAACGCGTGGATTTGAACGTCAGGTGCGTCGGCGTTCTCGCCCTCGCGTTCCTTCGTGGGTTAGGCGTTTTCGTTTCAACCACCTTTGTCGCGTACGAGCGACGACATCTCATGACTTGGGCTATTTTTGCGCCAAAATTCATCTTTGAGATTTGTTCTCTCGTATGCTTCGATGTGTTCCTGGTTTTCAGCTTCGTTCTCGCATCAAAAACACGCGTATTCGAACCTCTTTCCGAAAATTTTGACGAGGATTTTGAGGCGGAGAAAAATGCGCGCACACAAAAAAAACGCGACTACTAGATTTCATATAGCACAGCTGTGTTCCGTGCAGCGACTCAAAACAGACATACGTCGTGTTGTGTAAAAACTCCCTCTCCATAGACTTTAGAAGATAGTACAGTTATTTAGATTTACAAAGTGCAAAAAAAAAGAGCACCTGCGGTGTTTCATATTCTGGCATTCAACCTTGAATGCAAAAGCTCTTTATATAGCTTGGAAAGACTCACCATTAACGAGCGTTAAGTGCAAATTCCTGCTTGTTTCCTGATACTTTCTTCGTTCCGCGGCGCTCCTATCGCTCGAATTACTCTCCGCTTCGATAATTTCTTTAAGTTTTCCAAAGCTTCTCGCCGTGTTTCTATCGCTCAACTTTCCTCCACTCTTCGCGCCTACGCGCACTAGTAAATTCTTCACCTCTTGCGTTAACTTCCCGGAATACTGCATCCTATCTATGCCGGCGGCGCCGATGTTGTCACTACCATTATTTTTTCTACCATCGGTCGCTAAACTGCTGTTCTCTTTCCCACTTTTTGTGTTTCCGCGTTTGTCTCCGTTTCCGCTCGTGGTGGCTTTTTGCTGTCTTTTTTTAAACTCCTCCAACTCTGCGCGCGCGCGTTCGAGCGCAGTCGTCGTTTCTCTGAGTTTCACCTTCAACTCTTCAACCATCCCAGCCGCTTCTGCGCGCTCCGTCTTCCTCTCGTGATCTTCATCTTCCTTCTTTGTTGTATTCTGCAGCGCTTTTCTCTTCTCCCGTTCCTCTTTTGCTCTTCTCACCCACACTTCCAATTCTGTCTTCAACTTGTCGTTTTCATTTTGCGAAGCAGTTTTCCGTTCGATCAAAACGTCTTGCACGAAGAGTAAATATTCCACCAACAGCTGCGCCAATTGAAACGCTTTCTCCTTTAACTTTGTTTTCTTTTTATTTTCTTTGTTGTTATCGCGATGATCGTCGTCGTCGTCGTCGTCGTCGTCGAAACCTTCATCCTGGGGGGAAAAATTTCCGCGAATTACCTCTTCCACAATCAATTCTAAACCGTCCACGTCGTTGAAACGAACGATATCTTCCGGCGAAGGCACTCGTTCGAGAAGATTCCAATCCACCGGATGCGCTCGAGGGAAAGAAGAGAACGAAAACGAAGAGGAGGAGGAGGAGGTAGGAGGTGAATGAGGTAAAGGAGGTGTTGACATATGTGGTGTTTTCTAATTTTGGTATCTCACAGCGCTGTGGTGAATTTATAACGTATTATTAGAGACTGGACGCTCTCTATCGTAATAACGCGATGGGATGTTTACATGTTTTTCACAAAAAATAAAAAAAAACAAAAAACGTGCGACGTGTGCGAGAGGTGTTCGTCACACAACACAAAAGAAGAAGAAGAAGAAGAAGAAGTCGAGAGAAGAAACAAGAAGCGTCCTCGTCCTCGTCCACGCGCGTTCGTTTTAAATGAAATGAACGCCTCGCGATTGCTCTTTTCGTCTGCGTCCTCCTTTTCTTCCTCCTTCTTTTCTTCCTCCTCCTCGCGTTCTTCGTCGTGGCTGTTGCGCGACAACAGAAGGACGATGAGGAAAACGACGACGTCGACGGCAACGAACGCAGGAGTCACCAAAAACAACGAAGGCAAAAAAGCAACCGACGACGACGAGGAGGACGATCGAGGCAATACGACGTTCGACGAGATTCTTTCCGTGTTGCAAGCGCACAAGAGTCGCCGGTTATCGGTCGCCGCGGAGTGCAGAACGCTGGTGAGCAACGCTAGTTTTACCGGTGGCGTTTTGTGCACGATGACGGCGTCCTCTTCTTCCGCAAAGAAAGACGGGCGGGGCGAACGAGGAAGAGAACTCGAAGAAGACGGTTCGTCGTCGTATCCGGTTGGTTCTTTCGCCGCGTTCGCGGTGGAAGAAAGCGATGTGGAAGGAGCAAACGAGGGAGTTGACTCAACTCGACCCGCCACCGCCGAAACCGAAACCGCCGCGGGCTTACCGATATTCGCTCTGTCGCAACTCTCCTCGCATACGAGGGACCTTTCGAAGAACAAAAGAGCGTCGCTTTTCTGCGCGGAGAGTGGAGGCATGAGACCGGACGCCGCTCGCGCGACGCTCGTCGGTTCGGTAGAAAAGATCGAAGACGAGAAAGAGAAAGCGAAAGCGAGAGAAATATATTTGAAGCAACACCCGGATGCGTTTTGGGTAGATTTTGGCGATTTCAGTTGGTTTAAAATGACCGAGTTGAAAGAAGTGAAATACGTCGGTGGATTTGGCCGGGCGGCTACCGTGAGCGCGACGGAGTACCAAAGCGCAAAAGTCGATCCGGTGAGAAAATTTTCGGGGCCGGTGTGCAAACACATGAACGAAGACCACGCGGAGAGCACGCTGGATATCGTAAAGATGGAAGTTTTCGGAGAGGAAAATATGCATTTACTTCGTAGCAGCGATGGTAGTAGTAGTAGTAGTAGTAGCACCAGTGGTGGTAGCGGCGACGATGAGAATAATAACGAAAGTATGAAAGCGGAAATGTGTGAAATCGACTCTATTGGGATGACTGTGAGTTTGCGATTCGGAAGTCAAAATCTGGGCAAAGTACGAATCGAGTGGCCGGAACCAGCAAACGATCGAAAAGCGATCAAGGAGCAAATAGTGAATCTCACAAAGAAAGCGGCGGCGGCGGCGGCGGCGGCGGCGGCGGCGGCGGCGACCAAAGAGTAAAAGCTATCCAGATAAGAAATGTGCAATACTACAAAACGAAACTAACATCTAACATCTAACGTCATCAATCAATCAATTATCACTCATTTTCACCGAATAATGACAAATCTAAGTATCCAAACTGTCTGAACACCCCATCGTTCAAAACTGGGGTAAAAAGAACACCTCTAAACTCGCCGTGGTACTCGCTACAAAACGCGTCTCCGGACAAGGAATTGTACTTGATGAAAACAGCCTCTTCGGGAATCGGTTTTGGAACGCCGTCCGTGTCTAAACCGTGCAACTTTCCTCTGGGAAGATTCAACTCCTCCGTCCAAACTTTCAACGCGTCGATGCCTTCTCGACCGGTTTCCGCGCAGATACCAAACATAATGGACTCCGCGTTGTACGAAAGCGTACGAACAGCGTTGCCAAGCGAGCGTTCCGCACACGTTGAAGACGTCGTCGCCGCCATAGATGATGATGATGATGATGATGATGATGACGACGATGACGAAGAAGAAGAAGAAGAAGAAGATAATCGTTTCCTTTGTTCGTCGTCGAATCGTCTCAGCACGACGTCCGCGTCTCGCAGACTCGGCAAACTGGACACGTCCACTGACTTTTTCACGAACGAAAACGTATTTGACGACGACGACGACGACGACGACGAAGAGGTGGTCGAAGCGGGTTTTAGAGGCGCCTCGAACGGATTCTTCGGTTTCCTCGTTTTCTTCGTCTTCGCTTTCTCCCACGCATCTCCTTCTTCTTTTCCTTGTTGTTGTTGTTGTTGTTGTATCTTCTGCACCTCTCGCAACGCCTCGAACGCTTTGGAATTTATATATTCTCCTCCTCCTCCTCCTCCTTCTTCTTCTCTCACTCCTCTTCGCGGCGCGATCGTCCTTTGAACTTGTCCTGGTCTTCGTCGTCGTCGAAATTCTCTCGAACGAAAAGAAGAAGGAGAAAAAGAAGGAGAGCGCGGCAGCGCAAACGACGACGTCGAGCGCGTCGCAACAGCAGGCGCACCCCCGTTGGCACTCATTTTCTTTTCTCTCCGTCTTTTTCTCCGGAGTGGGGAGAGTTGTGTGTTGTTGTGGTGCAAACAGAGTGCGTCTGACAGTGAAATATTATTATTATATTTACTCGTATACGAGTGTGTTGGAGAACCCACACGACGAGAGAGATGGATATTTTAAAAATTATTACGAGTATTGAACCCACCGAACCCCTACGTACACGTATGGTATACAACATAAATGGTATGTGCTGCTCTACGTCTGCTGTGGTGCGCGCCACAAGTCGCACCTTACCAAAACAAAGTCACAAAAATCTTACATGCTCAACAAATATTTTACGTAAAAGAAATAAGAAAAGAAGAGAAGAAACCCACGAGATGAAAGCGGCGGCGGGCAACAGCAACGGTGCGTTTCTTTCGTTTTTGCCGAGCGCGGCGACGCTCTCGTCACCACCACCGTCTCGGGCGAGACGAACGAAAAGCGCGCTGAGGAGAAAGAGAGGGGTTTCGGAGGACGAGAGGAAGATTTCTTTCTTCGTTTCTTCTTCTTCTTCTTCTTCCGGTTCCGGTTCCGGTTCCGGAGGAGGAAAAAGAAATGCGCTCAGGGAAAAAGAGCGAAGAAAGCGAGAGGAGGAGCGAAGGACAAAAACAACCACCGGTTCGAAGAGCGGGAGAAAACCCGCGCGACGAGCGAACGGAGGCGGAAAGAAAAGAAATTACGAGCGCGAGTTGGAAGACGCGTTGCGACGTCACAGAGCGTCTTCTTCTTTTTCATCACCTTCTGCTGCGTTGGAGGAGGGGAGCGAATTTGGTGAAAAAAAACCGACCGCGGCGGCAGTTGCGGTTAAAGATACGAAAAGAAGAGTAAAAAAAGCGCTTAAGAAAGCAAAAAGGTTTGCAAAAAGAAACGTGCAGAAAGCGACGGACGTGCTGTTACCGTCTAGATCTTCGTTAGGAGGCGGAAGAGGAAGAGGAGACGGAGGACCCGTGCGGTTTACTCCGTCGACTCCGTCGTCGTCGACTTCGTATTATGCGTATCGTCAACAACAGCCGAATATTTTCGGTTTGACGGGCGCAGCAGGGGCGATTGCCGGATGGAGCATGCTCATAGGTTTAGCGTACGTCGTCGTTAAAGTGATGAACGGTGAACGGGTAATACCGAGAGGAGGATTTCAGTTGAATATACCTGGCTTGCGAGGTTCTAATCTCAACAAGAGGAATAGCAACGAGGGAGGAAAGTGGGTGATTGATAGAAGTCTCGGCGGTCGCAAGGTTTGGGTTCCAGATGGCGATGCGAGCAGGAGAGGGAGTAAGTTGAGCGACCGAAGCGCCTTAGACGAAGTTTATTACGGTTCTTCATCCTCTTCTCCGACGTCGTCATCGACATCGACGAAATCAAGAATCTCTAGAACTATCGAAGACGAAGATGAAGAGAAAGAAAAACAAAACCTTCCCACGTGGTGGGTAGAGTCTCCTTTTCTCCGAACATCAATCGGTGGCATCGATAAACAAAGAAAGGCAGATTTGCTCCAAGATGCAAAAAGGAGCGCGAGTTATCTATCGGCCGCTCGAATCAACGGTGTGCAGTGGACGTCTGATATGATTTTAGATTTTCACACGGCGTGCGCCACCGCTTTAAAGTGCTATCCGTACGAAGAGAAAAACAAATATCGACTCTCGATTGCAAAATCTGTGGGACCAGAGAATGCGCGCGTGCAGCTGTATCGCCAGGCGTCAGAGATTGCCGTAGAAGATTGCGTTGGTAACCGATCTGGAGCGAGTTCGAGTTTTGGGATGGACGTCAACATCTTTGTGGTTGGATTGAGTTATTTCTTGAACATTCCTACAAAGGCAGCGATCAACATCGTTCGATCGTCGTGCGCGGTGAAGATTAGAAATTTGCTTCTCGCGAGTTGTTCCGCACTTCGGAAAGAACGCGAGGAATTGACCTCCCCGTCTGCGGATCTGTTGTTATCTTTATTCTCCATTGTGAGCGTCTTGAATGTTTTTCCTTTCACCGAAAACTCGGCTGAGATTGAAATGATCAACGAAGGTTTTAAAACTCGAATTACTGAAAAAGAGAGGAATAATTTACTCATGGCGTATAGACAAATTAGTGATGGCGTCGGGGATAGAACAATCGAAGAAGCACTTCGATGAAATGTAAAAACAAGAATTACTGTGAATTAAATGAATGCGCTCTTTTATTTTTTACCGCTTCCTTTCTTAATGGCCTTTTTCTTGTCTTTTTTCTTTATTTTTTCAGCTCTCTTCTGCGATTTCGCAGCTTTCACGTCTTTCTTGTGCTGTTTCCTTTCTCGCTTCTCGCGTTCGAGATCCTCTGGCGTCTTTTTTCTATCTACCCAAACCTTCTTCACCTCAGATGACGAATCGCTTTCACTGTCATCATCATCGCCCTTGTCATTGTCATCGTCTTCGCTACTCGAAGTTGATTCGCTCCCACGATCGCGTTCCTTTTCTCTCGCCATCGCTTTTTCATGTTGCGCTTCTTTGATTGTTCTCGGCGCCATCTTGTTACCACTTTTTTCTAAATCTGTTTCGTCATTTTCATATTCTCCCTTTTTCTTTGCCTCTTTCTTTATTGCCGCCTCTTCTTCTTTCTTTGCTAGCATTAAACTCGGTATCTCTCGCGGACCACTCAAATCGTAATTCATTCCCGTGATAGTCTGATAATAAATACCTTCGGAGCGTTTTTCGTCCTTGGCTTCGCTCGCTTCGCGTAGTCGTCTTTGATCTTTATCCGCATAATCTACCTCTTCCAGCGCTTTTGGGATGTGCGCTTGATGAAATACCGCAGCCTGTATTTCTTTTTCTGCTCTCAACTCGTCGTCTTTTTGTATCTGTGCAGCGTCGATGCCTTGACTGAGCCTCGATTTCATATCAATTTCTAACTTGAAATCCTTCGCCGCTTTTTCCGACAACAGCTCTAAGCATTGGTCAATGTTGGAAGCGTTTATTGCGGGATCCGTCACGAAATCGAACATTTCCTTAACGGATGGAACAACCACATCGTATGCACGATTCGAGAAGAACTGTTTTAAATGCAGCAAGTCTTCTCGTAAAAATTCAAGACATCTAGGATGATCGAGGTCAACAGATTGCGAAACATCGATAATCCACGCATTTCCGTTGTGATACAACAAGTTATACTCCGAAAAATCCGCGTGAACGAGCTTACAATCCTGATACATCGTTCGAATGTCTTTCAAAAGCTGCTCGAATAACGAACGCATCTTCTTACTGCTCAACGAAGACGCTGCGTCTTTTAATCTAGGTGCAGCTCTTCCTTCTGAATCACCAATCATTTCCATGACTAAAACGTGCGATTTCAGACATATTACTTTTGGAACCCGCAAACCTTTCTCTCTTAACCGGTTATAATTGCGCATTTCTTTTTCCGCCCACGTTTTGACCATCTTTCTTGGATTTTTTCGCGCGTATCCGTTTCTCCATCTCCAATCTCCAGACACGTATCTATCTCTATCTTTAAAAACGAGTATCGACGTTTTGTAGACCTTCACCGCCAAATGTTGTCGCATTTGAATTATTTTCTTGTCCTTCTCCTTCTTCATGTCATTCCCTCCAATTTCACTTCTCGTCGTAGTCGTGCTTGTGGTCGCTGCGTCATTTCCAGCTCTATTTTCGCTATTACTATCACCTTTTTTCTTTTCTTCTTCTTCTTCTTCTTCCTCTACTTCTATGACACGCACTGCATGATACACATTCGCTTCCTTCCCGGTGGAAACGCACCCGTTAATCTCAGAAAATATTTCTCTCGACAACATTTTGAACAAAATCATTCGAGTTCGCGGATCGAGCGCTTGCTCCACTGTCGCCCTGTCGCTTTTGTCCGTTACCTTTTGTCCACTACTGCCAAATCCACCGCCGCTGCCGCCAAATCCACCGCCGCCAAATCCACCACCACCACCACCACTGCCACCACCAAACTTGCGTTCAACCTCTCGCAACTGGTTCTTCACCTTTTGTGATATCCCAACCCACGAGGAGGAGGAGGAGGAATGGGAGGAACGAGTAGACGAGGTAGTCGCAGTCGCAGCGGAAACGGATGCCGTCTTTGCGTCTGCGTCGCTTCGTATTTCTTCTCCTTTTCTTTCGTCCGTTTCTTTGTTGGTGGCTATAACATCAACGCTTTCTTTCTTTGCCTTATTCCTCTTCGTTCCGGCGAGGCGAGAGAGGAAACTTTGTCTCTGTTTTTCTAAACGCATCTTGTTCCTCTCCCCCCCGTTGGCGTTTGGAGACGACAAGCCGCCCCCAGCGAGGAAAGAAGACTCGACCATTCCTCCTCCGCCTGCTCCGCCTCCTCTTCGAATGATGTTCGCGTTATTATTACCGGTAGTATTCCCACTGCTACTCCGAGCGTTTAAATCGTCTCTCATGTCCAGAGCTTCCAGCGCCCGGTGGATGATGGCTTCCTCGTTCGCTCTCGTTGAAGTCATCGAGGCCGTTCGTTGTTTTTTGTGTCGGCGCCACCTTTTTTTTGTACCTCTCTTTTTCTCTCGAAACGACTCGCGTCTCTTCTCGCGCGCGTTTTCAGAACAAAAAAATAAACCAAACGACGGGACGAGGAGGGTTTCTCTTTCGCTTCCGAGTTCTCTGTCTGTCTATCTATTTATCTATCAAACGTCCCAGGGAGAAAAAGAGAGAGAGAGAAAGAGTTTTTAAAGAGTTTTTGTGTTAGTGTGTAAATGTGAATTTTTTT
>Ga0255743_10003827_pt1 | contig 11770 bp, 9 predicted proteins | sample 101ome_19_FD_179950 | JGI IMG/M metagenome (GOLD analysis project Ga0255743, IMG submission 179950) | Coastal salt marsh microbial communities from the Groves Creek Marsh, Skidaway Island, Georgia - 101405AT metaG (version 2) | ecosystem: Environmental > Aquatic > Marine > Intertidal zone > Salt... | reverse complement strand
CACGGAGAGCTATTAAATGCTTCGAAACTGGCAAGTTCACTTGGCGTAGAAAGCGTTACAGTCAGTCGTTACCTTGATTTAATGGCAGACCTTTTACTGGTTCGCAGACTAGAGCCTTGGTATGGAAATATTAAGAAGCGACTGGTTAGATCTCCAAGAGTTTATGTCAGGGATAGTGGCATCGTTCATACATTGTTGCAAATACCGAATTATGACCAGCTATTGGGGCATCCTATTCTGGGTAAAAGCTGGGAAGGATTTGTTATTGAGACGATTATAGCCAGCTTACCTTCAGGTGTACACCCGTTTTTCTACAGAACATCAGCTGGATCAGAAATAGACTTGGTTCTAGAACTTGGGCTGGATAATTACTGGGCCGTTGAGATTAAATCCAGCAAAACACCAACGCTTAAAAAGGGCTTTTATGTTGCCTGTGAAGACTTGAAGGTAACGCGCAGGTTTGTTGTGTACACAGGAGAGGATACGTTTTCACTGGGTAATGAAACAACGGTTATTTCATTGCCGCTTTTTTTAGAAGCGATCAAAAAGATTTAAGTGTTTAATTATTTAAAGGCGGGTCCCATACGATTACACGCTTGTTTGCTTAATCCGTAATCAGATGTAATGCCCCCCAGACCAACCCCCCTTTCGCCCGCCCGCAGAAGCGACCCTTTCTTATGTCCTGTTCTTAACTGGGGTCAGTATACGTCCTGGAAGATATTCCCTGATATTGGCGCCCATCTATCTCTGTTATCGTCCCGTTCCCACATGGCTTCCCTCTTCTAAATTTTCCATCAAATTTATACCCATCCGGCCATGTCATGATTCCTTTCCCATGCCTTAACTCATTTTTAAATTCTCCAATATAAGTACGCCCATCCCTGTATTTTTTCTCCCCTCTCTTAATCATTCCCTCGACCCAAGTCCCTTCCGTTGTACTTCCATCCGGCAATGTGAGGACCCCTATCCCATGCCTTTTTCCATTATTCCATTGCCCCTTAAAGTTATTCTGATTACCATAGTTCATTGTTCCTTCCCCATGTGGTTTCCAATTTATTGATGATCCCACATATCTAGAACCATCTTCCCATCTTAATTCATTGTGTGAACAATTATCGTCAGTTCCCGGGGGTGATCCTGGTGGCTGTGACGGGTTATCATCCTTGTATTCGTCCTTATATGTACGTCCATTCGGCCATGTCTTTTTGCCTTTTTCATCCCTTAACCCATCTTTAAAATTCCCCACATATGTATTTCCATTCGGCCATGTGTAGGTTCCCTGCCCATGCCTTTTTCCATCTTTAAATACCCCCACATATATATCCCCATTAGGATAAGTTACTTTTTCTTGCTCATGCATTAGTGTATTTTCCAATTTTCCCTCATATGTATACCCATTTTGAGATATCATTACATCCTCTTGAATTTCTCCTTTGACCCAAATCCCCTTCAATATACTTCCATACGGCCCTGTGTAGGTTCCTTTCCCATTCTTTTCTCCATCAACCCATTGCCCTTCATAGGTTTCCCAATTACCATAATTCATTGTTCCGTGACCATTTGGATTGCCCTTTTTAAATCCCCCCTCATATATATGCCCAGTAGGATATTCCATTTGTCCTTGTCCATGTGGCTGTGGCGGATTCTTACCCATGTATTCCCCCGTATATTTACGTCCGTCCGGCCATGTTCTAAAAATCACTGGCACTGTACGCACACGCACCATCTTTCCATTTACAAATGTTCCTTCTTGTTTATTCCCTTTTCTATATGAGATCCCGTATATTTTATCCACATGTGTCCAAGTTATTAAAGTTCCTCTCCCATCCATTAATCCATCTTTAAAATTCCCCACATATGTATTTCCATTCGGCCATGTGTAGGTTCCTTGCCCATGTGGCTTGCCATCTTTAAATTCCCCCACATATGTATCTCCATTCGGCCATTTCATTGTTCCTTGTCCATTTGCCTTTAACTGTTGGGCCTGTTGCAAAATACCTAAAACATGTGACCTGACATTTTCGGATCTTCCATCCAGCCATGAGTTTACATTAACCGGATCAATCGCAGTTTCTGTGTTTATTTTACCACGGTCATCGAAAACACCTTTTTCTTTCAAAATATTCCAGATTGCTTCCGGTTCAGATTCATCAATGTCAGCTTGATTAACAAATGCGCTTTTTGCAACAGTTCCCTGTACGTTATATTCCCCCAAATACGTAGAACCAGGCTCTTCCAGCGGAAATTCTATAAAAATCATATTAGTTTTTGTACTGGGTTCAATTAACTGCCCATATTGAAACGCTCCTTCTATTTGAAACCCTTTTTTATATGTGATCTTGTTTGTATTGATCTTATTTTTATCCCAAATTGTTAATGCTCCTTGCCCATGCATTTTTCCGTCATCCCAAGTCCCCTCCATTGTATTTCCATTTGATAATATTATTATTCCTTGCCCATGTGGCTTGCCATCTTTCAATGTCCCCTCATATATAGGCCAATCCAACGATGAGGAGGTCTCTTGTCCAGATTGTTGAAACTGTGGACCCCATATATTTGTAATCTGGGAGGGCCTCCTAGGTGGATGAAACTGTTGTGACCATTTACATGAACTATTAAAAAAACTCATCGCTCACCCTCTATTTATCTCTCATCCTCTATAATTAAAATTTGCTCTCACTGATTTAACCAGTGCCTCCACGAAGTATGGTATTGTAATGCAATGCCCCCGGTTAAGTCAAGGGAAAGAAAGGGAGAGTAAAGTTTATTAAGGCCTGGTGAGGAAAATCGCTGAGCTGTTGGCTGGCATCCGTTATCGGTAACCAGAGAAAGACGATGTTTAGCAGCGAGAATACCATCTGGGAAACGGGTATTAACTGCGTAATTTAAGGCATTGAGCCAATCGTCGGTTTTAGATGTTATGGATACGGAAGTGCCTACAATTTCTTTGGTATACCAGTCCAAAACCACATGAACATAGACCCGGCCCCATTGATTTAAACGAACTTTTGTCATATCCATGCCGTCCGACTTCAGATTTTCCAGAATTCACTCGATAGGCCACACTTGAGAAATCGATACAATCCTTGATTTTTAGCAACAGTCCCATAGTGGGATTCAATCAAGTTAATCCTAATAACATCAAGTCAATCAAGGTTCAGGCCCTGTGTAAACAACTGCAAAAACAGATCAAACGGTGGCAATTCTTTCAAGCCGTATCCTTGCAAATTTAAGTTAAGATGTTGAAATTGCTAGTATGTACAAAAGAGAACTTGCGCATGAAATTACGGATAAGCTACAAAAAACCCTGCCGTTGCTATCCTTGGGCCACATCAAGTGGGTAAAACAACACTGGCTTTAGAAATAGGGAAAGACAGACCGTCTATTGTTCATACATTGTTGCAAATACCAAATTACCCCCCTGCTTTTTGACAATTAGCACTTGTTTTTAAGCTTTTTGAAAATTTTTCAATTTAAATCACCGGTTTCGCAACACTCCCATCAAGTTAATCCTAAACATCAAGTGAATCAAGGTTCAGACAATGTGCTCAATGCTTGGTCTGCATTGACTCCTCTTGGGTTCTCATAAACATCAAGTGAATCAAGGTTCAGACAATGTGCTCAATGCTTGGTCCGCATTGACTCCTCTTGGGTTCTCATCAACATCAAGTGAATCAAGGTCAGGATTGATGGGGTTCAATCAAGTTAATCCTAAACATCAAGTGAATCAAGGTTCAGACAATGTGCTCAACGCTTGGTTCGCATTGACTCCTCTTGGGTTCTCATCCCTAAGATGACTGGACGTCAGTTTAACCTGGCGGAGAGTGAGGGATTCGAACCCCCGGTGCCTTTCGACACAACGGTTTTCAAGACCGCCGCATTCGACCACTCTGCCAACTCTCCGCGTGGTCGATTTTACTTCAATCAGTTGCAGAAGCAAAAAGGACCAGAAAGACTAGAATACCACATTTTTGGGTGAATACCCAGAGGAAAAATTTGTTCTTTTAGAAAGTCATGAAATAGTGTTATAATTTGAACCATAATTGATTTTAGTTAGTATAGTTTAGAAGTTAAAGGAGCATTGTTATTTCTAGTTTATTCCCAAAATGGACCAACAAATTACCCCTGATTGTACTAACAATCGTGGGAGCCAAAGTCTTCGGGCTTATTTTTGTATTCACGTACTGGTTTAGCCCAGAAAATCTAAATGTTGGGTATGAGCCCAAACAGCCCATTAACTACAGCCACGCCCTGCATGCCGGTGAGTTGGGTATTGATTGCCGATACTGTCACGGTAACGTGGATCAAGGCGAGCGTTTGGTATTGCCCGCTGCTGAAACCTGCCTAAATTGTCATTCAATGATAAAGAAAGACTCGCCTGAAATTATGAAAATTCGCAAAAGTGTGGCCGACAATGTCCCCATCGAATGGGTCAAGGTTCACCACCTAGCCGACTATGCCTATTTTGATCACAGCCGTCACGTTAAATCGGGTATGGGCTGTGCCACCTGTCATGGCAACATTCATCAGCAAGCAGTTGTTCGGCAATCCGAGCCGCTCAGCATGGGCTGGTGTCTCGATTGTCACCGAAACCCAGAGCAATATGTCCGTCCAAAGTCAGAAATCACCAACATGGATTGGAAGGCCGAAGATCAAGCGGCATTGGGTAAAGAATTAGTGGCCACATATCACCTCAATCCAAAGCAAGATTGTAGCGTATGCCACCGCTAGAAGGAGAAATAATGACAGCAGATAATAGCATAGTGCGAAACGACGAGTTTAAACCGGGAGCCGATGAGTTTACCGATCCAGTTAGCCGTCGACATTTTTTAAAAATTATGGGCGCCTCCATGGCGCTGGCCGGTTTAACCGGATGTACCGCCATTCGAAAGCCCGTTCAGACCATTCGGCCATACGCCAAGCGTCCCGAGCACGTTCTGCCCGGCAAAGCAACCTATTATGCCAGTAGCTTGAGTGTAGGCGAGCACGTGACCGGCATTTTGGGTGCGACCCATTCCGGCCGGCCAACTAAATTGGAAGGCAATCCGTTGCATTCCGGTAGCCAGGGGGCGCTGTCCATGCATCAGCAAGCTGCGATTTTAGACCTGTATGATCCAGACCGATTAACCGCCCCGCAACACGCCGGCAGTGTCAGTACCTGGGCCGAGTTTGAAGCCGCCTACCAGCAATGGATTCCTGCCTTGCGAAAAAGCAATGGAAAGGGACTCGTGATTGTGAGTGAACAGCAGGCATCTCCAACGTTTTTCCGACTGATTCAACGCATTCAAAAACGGTTTCCTCAGGCGATGATCACCACCTACGAAGCGCTAGCTGCCGATAGTCAGCGCGAGGGTTTGTACCAAGCGACACGGCGGCATGTGACCCCCGTCTATGAATTGGATAAAGCCGATGTTATTGTGTCCATTGAATCGGATTTTCTTGGTGTAGATCCTCAGTCGGTGCGCTACAGCCGGGAGTTTGCGGCTAAGCGGTCCCCAGAGTCTCCCATGAACCGGCTCTATATGGTAGAGGCGGGTCGATCCATTACAGGCGCCAAAGCCGACCATCGGTTTGCCCTGAAGTCCACCCTGGCCGGACTCTTTTTCTATCGTCTAGTTTGGGCGCTCATTCAAGCGCGTGTGGTTGCCGTTCCGTCGGTGTATCAATCGGCCATTAAGACAGCGGCTGCACAAGCCGACAAGCGTATTCCGGGTGTATCCGAGTCTGTTGCGGCGATTGTGGATGATATTCGCCATCACAGAACAAACTCGGTGTTGATGATTGGAGACGCTATGCCCGCATCGGTGCATGGTCTGGCGCATATTGTGAATCAAGCCCTCCGCTCGAAAGCCTACGGGGTCCGGGCGCGTAATTTTGCGAATATTGGGATGAATCAAGCCACATCGCAGGATCAAATCCAGCGGGTTGTGGAGCGATTGAATACGGGTGATGTTGAGGCGTTGGTTCTTGTGGGCGGCAATCCGGTGTATACCGTTCCCCAGGCGTTGAATTTTGAAGACGCCATGAAAAAAGCCAAGCAGTGCGTGCACATTACACCCCTGGCTAATGAAACCAGTGCCCACAGTCAGTGGGTGTTGCCCCTGTCCCATGCCTTGGAATCTTGGGGGGATTTGATGGCCGCTTATGATGGAGCTATTAGTGTGGTTCAACCGTTAATTCGTCCAATGTATGACACCAAAAGTGCCATTGAATGTTTGGCAATTCTAGCCGGTGTAGCTGCCAATGGATACCGCCAAGTGCGTCAAACGTGGCGATCTCAGTGGGGTAATTTTGAACAGACGTGGCGCCAATGGTTGCACGATGGGGTTAAAGCCGGGAAAGCGAACCGTGTCTTGCCAGCTATTGTGGATGGCGGATTGTCTCGGTCGGTCCGTGCAGATGTGGCCCGGTACAAAGGTCAGCATCCCGATGCGATTGAGTTGGTGCTTCGGCCTGATTATACGGTTTATGATGGCCGGTTTAGCAACAACGGTTGGTTGCAAGAAGCGCCCGATCCGGTGACTAAATTGACTTGGGACAATGCGTTGTTGATGAGCGTTTCGCTTGCCGATGCTTTGGGGATTGCCAATGAAAGCCTGGTGGATGTTGGGGTGCCCAATGGTCCCACATTGCGTGTGCCTGCGTATCGAATCCCCGGCATTGCGGACAACAGTCTATCGTTGGCCTTGGGGTATGGCAAGCAAAGTCAGAACCGCATTGAGTCGGGTATCGGGTTTAATGCGTATACCTTGCGGCCGGTTGATACGTGTTGTGTTGCTGTAGATCTAACCCAAACGTTTGAAACCTATCCATTAAGCAATGCGCAAGAGCAATTGAGTATGGAAGGGCGACCGTTAATGCAAAAAGCCACGCTAGCAACATATAAAAAGCACCCCGATTTTGCCCAGCATGCCGAGCATGTCTTGCATGAGAAATCATCCTGGGAAGAGTATAAATACGATACCGGAAATCAATGGGGGATGGCGATTGATTTGAGCAAGTGTACGGGCTGTAATGCGTGTGTAATTGCGTGTCAGGCTGAAAACAATATTCCGATTGTGGGCAAAGATGAAATTCGAAACGGTCGAGATATGCACTGGATCCGTGTGGATCGGTACTTTGATGAAGTGTCCAAGGACGATGCCACAGATTCTGGCTTTGTTCAGCAGCCCGTGACGTGTTTGCATTGCGAGAATGCCCCGTGTGAGCAGGTGTGTCCGGTTGCGGCAACGGTGCATGATGAAGAAGGGATTAACAACATGGTGTACAACCGATGTGTTGGAACTCGGTATTGTGCCAACAACTGCCCGGTAAAAGTGCGTCGGTTTAACTTTTTTGATTACCATCAACGCCATGTGCATGCGGTGAAAAAGAACAGTACCCATGTCTTTGAATTATTTAAAGAGCCGGCGAAGCAGTTGCAAATGCAGTTTAATCCCGATGTAACGGTTCGGATGCGCGGGGTTATGGAAAAATGCACGTATTGTCTGCAGCGCATCAAGCGGGTGGGTATCGATGCGAAAAATGCCGGACGGGCCATTCAAGATGGTGAGGTTCAGACGGCGTGTCAGCAAAGTTGTCCAGCCGATGCCATTTCATTCGGGAATATTCTGGATGAAAGCAGTCGGGTATACAAGGATCGACACAGCAAACGAAACTATGAATTGTTGCGAACTCTGCGGTTAAAATCACGCACAACGTATTTAGCAGCGATTCGAAATGCAAATTCAGAACTTGTTAAATCCAGCGGTGATGCGCATGCATCATCCGACAACCACGGAGGCGGGCATCATGAGTAAATATTCAGAGCATCCAGCTGTCGCACGAACGGTTTTGGTTCAAGGCGACGCCAGTTATGAGGCAATCACAGAAACGGTTCATCGGCCAGCCATTACAAAGCCGCCAAAATGGTGGCACATTGGGTTGTCTGCCGGCATTACCGGGATTGCGTTGTTGTTGAGCATGATTGGGTATTTGGTCTTTGAGGGGGTTGGTGTTTGGGGGTTGAATAATCCAGTGGGTTGGGGCTATGCCATTGTTAACTTTGTATTTTGGGTGGGTATTGGCCACGCTGGAACGTTGATTTCAGCGATTTTGTTTTTATTCCGTCAAAATTGGCGAACATCGATTAACCGATTTGCCGAAGCGATGACCATTTTTGCGGTTATCTGTGCCTTGATTTTCCCTGGTATTCATATTGGTCGGGTGTGGGCGGCGCATTGGTTGTTTCCCATTCCCAATCAAATGGCCATGTGGCCCAACTTTCGAAGCCCATTGTTATGGGATGTGTTTGCGGTCAGTACGTATTTTACCGTGTCGTTAATGTTCTGGTTTGTGGGCTTGGTGCCCGATTTGGCAACGTTTCGGGATCGGGCTAAAACTAAAATTTCAAAGTTTGTATACGGTATCTTTTCATTGGGTTGGCGTGGGTCCAGTCGGCACTGGTTGCATTATGAAAAGGCGTATTTATTGCTAGCGGCTCTGGCGACACCGCTGGTACTTTCTGTGCACTCGATTGTGAGTTTTGACTTTGCCGTATCCCAGTTGCCCGGTTGGCACACAACCATTTTCCCCCCGTATTTTGTCGCGGGAGCGATCTTTTCAGGGTTTGCCATGGTGGTAACCTTGATGGTTGTGTCGCGTAAATTGTTTGGATTGGAGTCCATGATTACCGATCGGCATTTGGAAATTATGAACATGATTATTTTAGCCACAGGTACCATGGTGGGCTATGCGTATGCGATGGAGTTTTTCGTTGCCTGGTATTCGGGTAATGTGGTGGAGCAGTATGCATTTGTGAACCGGGCCTTTGGGCCCTACTGGTGGGCGTATTGGATCATGGTGAGCTGCAATGTGATTTCACCGCAATTGTTTTGGTTTAAAAAGATTCGAACCACCCCATGGCTTATGTTTGTGGTCAGCATTTTTGTAAACATTGGTATGTGGTTTGAGCGATTTGTTATTACAGTGACATCCTTATCCCGTGACTTTCTCCCGTCCAGTTGGGGGTATTACAGCCCAACCTGGGTGGATGTGATGACATTTGTTGGAAGCTTTGGTTTGTTTTTTACGCTATTGTTGCTATTCATGAAGTTTTTACCCATGATTGCTATTGCAGAGGTTAAAGCAGTCTTGCCCCATGAGCATCATGAAACAGACACTGCGGATAAAGGAGGTGCCCAATGAGTGATAATCAAGCGCCCCTGTATGGGGTCATGGCCGCCTTTGACTCTCCCGATGCGTTAATTGCGGCATCCAAAGCTGTGGTCAAGGCGGGGTATTCCAAGTTTGATACGTACACGCCGTTTCCCGTGCATGGCATTGAAAAAGCGATGAATTTAAAGCCGTCGCCTTTGCCGTGGTTGGTGTTGTGTGGAGGCTTGTTTGGCGCTGCGGCTGGGTTCAGTTTGCAAACATGGGTGTCGATTAAAGGCTATGCGTTGGTAATTAGCGGAAAGCCATTGTTTAGTTATCAAGCCTTTGTTCCAGTTACGTTTGAATTGATGATTTTGTTCAGTGCGTTTGCCACGGTGTTTGGGATGTTTGCGATTAATAAATTGCCCCAATATTATCACCCGGTTTTTACACAAAAATGTTTTGAGTCGGTCACAACCGATGGCTTTTTTCTAGTGATTGAAAGTGCAGATCCTAAATTTGAATTGGCTAACGTGCGTCAGTTTTTAGAAAAAAATGGCGGGCAAACCATTGTAGATGTAAGGGACGAAGGATGATGATGAAACGGTATATATGTATTCTAATAGTTGTCGTGGCCTGTGTAGGGCTAACAGGGTGCCGAGGCGTTCGGTCTGAAAAGCCACCCATTCACCCCAATGTGAATATGGATTATCAGCCTCGGTTTGATAAGCAAGAGTTGTCGATGGATCTTCCGGATGGGGTGGTGCCTTATAGTTATGTAACCACAGACCCATCGGATGCTTCTCGGTCGCAGATTATGAAATCCGGTAAGCCTGCTGGGTATTACACGGGAAAATCCGATGGGCAGTATGTGAAGCGTGCGCCGATTCAAGTCACGGATGCGGTATTGGAAACCGGCCGTGAGCGATACAATATTTATTGTTCGGTGTGTCACGATCAAACGGGTTCTGGCAATGGGACAGTTGTACAGCGCGGGTATTTGCGGCCGCCGCATTTAGCGGATGAACGGTTGATCGAGTCTCCCGATGGGTATATCTATGAGGTTATTGCTAACGGGGTGCGCAACATGCCGGCCTATGGCAATAAAATTTCTGAGGCGGATCGCTGGGCCATTGTGACGTATGTGCGTGCTTTGCAGCGATTGGATGGGGTACCCATGTCCGAGGTTCCCGCTGAATACCGTGGTCGGTTGAAGTAAGGAGTGCGTATGAAATCAGTAGAAGTTAAAGCGGAGCAGTTGTCGGGTCGGTTTTCAAAATTTACCCGATTGCATGGCGTCGTAGCGGTTGTGTTTGGCTTGTTGTCCCTACTATTGGTGAAGGGTCAAGCCAATCACGGATTGCCCATGTATTTGAGTGTGTTTATGTTTTTCTTAACAATTACGTTGGGGGGCTTGTTTTGGGTCACTATTTTTCATTTGACGCGATCCGGCTGGAGTGTTGTTGTTCGCCGATTATTTGAACACTTAATGCATCGAGCGGGCTTTATGGCGATTCTATTTATTCCCATTCTATTGGGGTTGCATGGGTTGTATGAGTGGACCCATGCGTCGCATGTGATGCAGGATCACTTATTGCAAGTTAAGGCTCCGTATTTAAATCAGCCATTTTTTATTGGTCGCTCTATTCTGTATTTTGTGGTTTGGTTTGTGTTGGCTCGGGGATTTTTTAACGATTCGACACAACAAGATACCAATGGGGATCCGTTATTAACCGCTCGGTCTCAAAAACGGTCAACCTACGGTATTTTGCTCTATGCGATTACGATTAGTTTTGCCGGCATTGACTGGATCATGACCCTAACCCCACACTGGTATTCAACCATGTTTGGGGTGTACATCTTTGCCGGGGCTGCTTTGTCCAGTTTGTGTGTGGTGAGTTTGCTGGCTTTGTTTTTGCGACGCAATGGGTTTTTATCTACTGTTATTTCGGTTGAGCACTATCATGATTTGGGCAAGTTAATTTATGGCTTTGTTATTTTTTGGGCGTATATTGGTTTCTCTCAATACTTTTTGATTTGGTATGCCAATATTCCAGAAGAGACGATGTTTTACTTATCGCGCAATACAGATGCGTGGAAAGCCGTGTCATTGCTGTTGGTGTTTGGGCATTTTTTGGTGCCATTTGTGTTGTTCATGTCTCGGCATATGAAACGCAATCGAATCGTTCACGGATGCATTGCTGCTTGGATTTTGCTTATGCATGCCGTTGATATGCTGTGGTTGGTATTGCCGACATTTTATCCCAATGGCTACACCCTCACGCTGTTGGATGCGTCCATTGTTATTACCCTAGGCGCCGGGTATGGTTGGGCGGTGTGGAAGGGCTTGGATGCGGTTGCCTTATTTCCTCACCAAGATCCACGTGTGGAAGAATCAATGAGGTTTGAAAATGTCTAGTGGTGGTTATGATCGATCCGAGTTGAATTATCCGGTTATTATGGCCATTGTGATTGCAATTGCTGTGTTTTTTGCAGCCGTGTTTATTGTGCTGCCTATTTTTTATCAAGCTGGGTTTGATCAAAAACTGCTCCAGCTGGAAAAAAATATGCCAACCCCTCAATTGGATGCCTTGCGCTTAAAAGAGTCTGAAGTTTTAGCCCGATTCGAGTGGAA
>Ga0255743_10003822_pt1 | contig 11783 bp, 7 predicted proteins | sample 101ome_19_FD_179950 | JGI IMG/M metagenome (GOLD analysis project Ga0255743, IMG submission 179950) | Coastal salt marsh microbial communities from the Groves Creek Marsh, Skidaway Island, Georgia - 101405AT metaG (version 2) | ecosystem: Environmental > Aquatic > Marine > Intertidal zone > Salt... | reverse complement strand
GCGGCGAGATGCCATTATGGCGGGTGCGGTTTAATGATTTGGATGAAGGTCAGGCCCGGTCTGCCTGCGCCGCACTATTTGCCGAGGGCAGCCCCTGTATTGCCATTCGCACCCCCACCAGCAACGGCTAGGCGTTGGCTGATATCAGTTTGGCGCGTTCCACATATCGTCAAGATTCGGTAATCGTGTCATATCGCATGGCCCCCATGCCGGATGGCTTGCCGCATAAATCTGTCCAGCAACTTCGAACTGGTCAGATTGGTCAAACATACCGGGCGCAATCGCGATCACAGATGCGGTATGAAGCTGATAGAATAGAGATGCCCCGCAATCACCGCAAAAGCCGCGCTTGGCAATGGCCGAACTATCATACCATTTCAAGCTGGCGTCTTTGACAAGATCAAAGCGATCCAGCGCCACGTCAATGCCGGCCCAACTCAATCCGGCGGTACGCATACAATCATAACAATGACAAATCAAAATTTTACCAACTGGCCCGGTCACCCGAAACCGCACCGCGCCGCAATGACAGCCGCCATCAAATACTTTCCCGGCTGTTGCGGCGATTATCATTTCTGGCATCATTTCTGGATTTTCGGTCATATCATTCTCCCTCAATTCTACCCCATAAATTTTATTAGGGTGCCCGGCCTGATCGCGATCACCAATAATCTAACGCAGAAATTGCAACGTCACAAATCACCTGAAATCGCGACTTTTCATTCGCACAGACCCGGCTGTCTTTATCGCATCATCATCAAGATGATGTAAAAACCCATTTAGGTTAAATAATGATTCAGCAATAAAATGCGTGATCGATTGCGCCTTTTGGACACGGCCGACAAGGCCAATAATTTGCGACCGCAACAAGGCTTCACGATAGGTCACCGTCAATTTTGGCCAAATGATCACATTGGCCTGCCCCTGCCCGTCTTCGATTGTCAAAAACACCGTGCCGCCCGCGGTGCCGGGGCGTTGCCGCATGGTGACAAGCCCGGCAAGACGCAACCGCTGGCCATCACGATGTTTGGCAATCACATGGCATAATTGCCAGCCAGCGGCGGCCAGCGGCGTTGCCAGCATATCCAGCGGATGGGCTTTGAGCGACAGTCCTAGACTGCGATAATCTTCGGCCACTTCATGCCCCGGGCTGGCCACCGGCAAGGTAACTTTTGGTTCACGGCCTATTGTTGTGGTGGCTTGTTGTGGCCGGTCTTCTTCCAACTGGGCGGCGGCAAATAATGGCAATTCATGATGGCGTTGGCGCCCCAATCGGCGGGCCTGCCACAGGGCCTGACGGCGGGCCAGCCCAAGGCTGGTAAAACCATCTGCCGCGGCAATCGCCTGTATTGCGCGGGCCGACACATCAGCGCGTTGCATCACCTCGTCCATTGCGGCAAATGCCGGGTCACGGCTGGCGGCGATACGTTCCCCTTCGCCGCGGGCCAACCCTTTGACAAGACGCAACCCCAACCGCAACGCATGGCGCGGTTGTTTGGCATTTTTGGCCCCCGCGTGATGGTCAGCGGGGTGATCAGCGTGATGGTCAGCCAGTTTGGTCAGCTGGCTATCCCAGTCTGAATGATTGATATCGACCGGCAATATGGTCACGCCGCTACGTTTGGCTTCGGCAATCAGCTGGGCCGGGGCATAAAACCCCAATGGCTGGGCATTTAACAAGGCACAGATAAACACATCCGGATAATGGCATTTTATCCATGCCGACACATATACCAGCAAGGCAAAACTGGCGGCATGCGATTCAGGAAACCCATAGGTGCCAAACCCCTCAATCTGCCGAAAACAACGTTCGGCAAAATCAGCTTCATAGCCACGCTTTGTCATGCCAGTGACCATTTTGTCGTGAAACCGGCTGATTTCGCCATGTTTTTTAAATGTGGCCATGGCCCGGCGCAACTGGTCTGCTTCGCTACCAGTAAAGCCAGCCGCGACCATCGCAATCTGCATGGCCTGTTCCTGAAATAATGGCACGCCAAGCGTGCGTTGCAACACCGTTCGCAATTCTGCTGATGGATAAGTGACACGTTCCAGCCCGGCGCGGCGGCGCAAATAAGGATGCACCATATCGCCTTGAATTGGCCCCGGCCGAACAATCGCCACCTGCACAACAAGATCATGAAAACAACGCGGTTGCAGGCGCGGCAACATCGCCATCTGGGCGCGCGATTCCACCTGAAACACGCCCACTGAATGGCCCCGGCACAACATATCATAGGTGGCCGAATCTTCTGGTGGCACCGAGGCCAGCGTCAAATGCCGATGATAATGGAGCTGTAATAAATCAAACGCCCGGCGAATACAGCTGAGCATACCAAGAGCAAGGATATCCACCTTGAGCAATCCCAACGCATCAAGATCATCCTTGTCCCATTCAATAACGGTGCGCCCCGGCATCGCCGCCGGGCTGATCGGACACAAATGATCCAGCCGCCCACGGGTGATCACAAAGCCACCAACATGTTGCGATAAATGGCGCGGAAACCGGCATAATTCATCAACAAGACGCACCACAAGACGTAGCCGCCGATCGGTGGCATCAAGCCCAGCCGCCACCAGCGCCTGTGTATCAAAGCCGGTTTTTTCACGGCCCCAGACCTCGCCAGCAAGCGCCGATTGCACATCACGGCTCAAACCAAACACCTTGGCCACTTCGCGTAGTGCGCTTTTGCGCCGATAGGTGATCACCGTTGCCGCCAAGCCTGCACGCTGGCGGCCATATTTTGTGTAGATATATTGAATCACCTCTTCTCGGCGTTCATGTTCAAAATCAACATCAATATCTGGCGGTTCGCCGCGCGCCTCGCTGATAAACCGTTCAAATAATGGCTGGGCGCGCGCCGGATCAACAGCGGTAATCCCCAAACAATAGCATACCGCCGAATTTGCCGCCGAACCGCGCCCCTGACATAAAATGCCGCGGCCACGGGCAAACCGCACAATATCAAAAACTGTCAGGAAATAAGGCGCAAATTGAAGCTTTTCAATCAGCGCCAATTCATGCTGGAGATAGGTTTTAACACGATCATCAACCCCATCAGGAAATCGCTTTTTAGCGCCTTGCCATGTGTGATAGGTCAATTCCTGCATAGCCGTTCGGCCACCTGGGGCCAGTTCGTCTGGATATTCATACGACAACTCATCCAAAGAAAACTGGCATAGGTCAGCAATCAGCGCGGCCTGTTCCAGCGCTTGGGGATAATGCCGCCAGCGCCGCGCCATTTCATCAGGCGACAATAGCTGGCGTTCCGCATTGCGCGACAATAGATATCCGGCCTGATCAATGGTCTGTTTTTCACGAATACAGCACAGCACATCCGCCAGCGGCCTGCGGTCAGGCCGGTGATACAAAGCGTTGCTTAGCGCTGCCAAAGGCAAATCAAGCGCCGCCGATTCATCCGCCAGAAATGATAAGCGCGCTTCATCAGCACCATCACGATACAAACAGGCCCCGGCCCATAACCGGCCACTCACAAGCTGGCGGATTTGCTGTAGCTTGCGATGATAATCCGCATCCGGGTGGCAAGGCGGTACCACCACAAAAGCGGTACTGGCTGGCAAGCGCGACAAATCAGCAAGATATGGACGGGGGGCGGCTTTTTGGCCGCGCAAATTGGCCTCGCTCAACAACACCGATAAATCTTCATAGGCCTGCCGGTCACATGGATGAACCAGAATATCCGGCCCATCAACAGGCCGCACCCGCACCCCCACAACCAGCCGAATCGCCGCGTCACGCGCCGCTATATGGGCGCGGACAATGCCAGCATATGAATTAATGTCTGCAAGGCCAATTGCCTGCCACCCCAGCGTTGCCGCTGTTTCAACCATTTCTGCTGGATGTGCGGCACCAGTTAAAAAGCTGAAATTACTATAACAGCCAAGTGCCGCATGCTGGATGACCGGCGCTGGCATCAGGCAAAAAACCCATGCAGAAACCACGCCGCCATTTCCCCACGTTCTGGCAGGCCATCACGATACAGCCAGAAACATGCCCCGTGATGATCTTGCACCCGAAAATAATCACGGCTTTTGGTACCAGCAGGTGCCACCCACCATGGCGGGGCAATGCGTTCTGGGCCAGTGGCTTTGACAATTTTATGTGTGCGGCGTTGCCATATAAATTGCGCTGGCGGATGATCTGGCAACAGCGCCACCACATCAATAGGATGCGGATGGGCCAACAACCGAATAGGGCGTGGCGGTGCGGTGACAGATTGCGCCGAGGCAAGCCAGCCTGTCCCCGCAACAGATGACGCCGGTATCGCCATTTCTGGCAGGCGGGTCTGTTGAGCGGATTCTGGTTGCCAATTGGCTTGCGGTTGCAGATTCACCACCGATCCATAGCCAAGCCGCGCCACCAAACGATCAATCAAACTGGCGTAATTTTCATCAATGGCCACATCGCTAGATGGCGGCATATGATGCAATGGCTGGTCTAGAGGGGCCAGAGGGCTGCAATCATGCGCCTGCATCCAGCCTGCCTCAATGCCAAATTCCGGATTGATGCGATCGCTAACCCCGGCCAATAAACGATGGAATAGTGCCGATTGGCGGCTGGGGCGTGATAAATGGATATTATGGCGATGCCGCCCGCCATCAACAAGCTGCCATCCCAGCTCAAGCCGCCGCGCCGCCATTCCGGTATGATATAATAGCCGCGCCATTTCATCAGCAAGATAGCTGATCATTGCGACAACATCACTTGCGGCGGCAATTGGCTCGGCAAAATTCCGACTTACAATCATTGGTTGTGTTGGGGCAAGCGGGGAAAAACTTTCTTGAATATCACCACATGCCTGATCTAGCCGGCGCAACAAACCATCCCCAAACCGGGTCGCCAGCGGGGCCCGCGGCATCATCATAATATCACCAATGACGTGAAGGCCCGCACGGTGTAGGGCGGTATCTATATCCTGGTCAATACGCAATGCCGCCAGCGGTAACGGTGCTAATATCTGCTGTATCTTGGTACGCGGCGGTGCTAGCGGACATGCCGCCCCAGAAAATGACCGATTATACTGGTTCACTATAGGCTGGTTCACAATATGAATGCCGGGGCGGGCATAATGCGCCAACGCCCATGCCGCCCCACAAGTTGGCGCCGCGGCAAATCGCGGCCGCAAGCCAGACCGGCGCAAACGCCGCGCACAATCCAGCATAAGACCGCGCACATTACCAAATAAATGTTCCGCACCAGCCACATCCATCCAGATGCCATTGGCCCGTTCATCAACCCCGGTTAAGGGCGAATAACGCCGCGCCCATAAAGCCAGATGTTGCAAATCTGCACGGTCGCTAGCGGCATCATGACTGTGGCTGTGTAATGTTGGGCATAACGCGCGGGCATCAGCAAGCCGCATGCCAGCAACCAGCCCATAGCGGCGTGCCAAGGCACAACAAGCCACCAGCCTGTCAACACCATTCACCGATTGCACAAACACCATAGGCTGGCCAGATGGCCCGGCGTTACGATATATGCGTGACGCCGCCAAATAAGGAAAATAGATATAGATGATATGACGATATGTAACAGCCATCATGCGCCCCGTAACAGATGATTACACCGCTTGTGGCATCGCCTGATTGGCTGTCAGATTCTGGTGGGTGGCTGGCAATGGCGCGGGGCCTCGATCAAACAGCATCTGTTCAGACGCATGATTATGTCTCATAGCCGCCAGTTCAATAAACCGGCCGGACCATGACTCCCACCCTATATGGCCCTGAAATGGATAGCCGCCACGGGCCCGTTTTAATGTAATCTGCCATCCCGGGCACCATGATTGGCTTGGCGATGTGAAAGATCTATGCGGCCTGTTATGGGTGATATGGCCAGGCATTTTATCAGCTGAAGCCATATTAGTGGGGGCGATATGCCAAACGGTTTCACAGCCATTTGCCGCCAATGGCGCCCCAAGCAGAAACACTGTAACCCGGCTTGATTCAGCCGCTAATTGTATGCGCCGCATTAACCGCATCCAATAATCTGATGATTTTTGCATACCATCATATTCAGCGACAACCGCCGTCAGCCCATCGGTGCGCGCAATATCATCAAGCGCCGCCATACGATGTGATGGATTCGGCGTATCAACAATCAGCAACCTTGCCGGATCCAACCCCAAAGCCGCCAACCCATGACCATATAACATACCCGCCCCACCAAGGCTGCTGGCCGGGCACCATACAATCGGGCCAACTGATGTACCAACAGCTGATAAATGTGCCACAAGCCGCATAAGAAGCGCTGTCACAAACCCACTTACCGCCCCATGCGCCTGCATCATACCGCACATCATATGGACCCGGCCAAGGGCCAGACCACCCGACAAAGCCGAATCCAGAGAATCAACAGCCAATGGCATGAACTGGCGCGAAACACGCCCATCAATCCCAGCAATCTGGGTTTTAAGATTTTCCAAATAACTGTTTTTAATCTGACAATTAGCGCTGTTTTTATAGAAATTTTTAGCGCTAAAAGCTGGCTGTTTATTGATCGTCACAGCACGCCTCCAGCAGCATTATTATAATTTTTGTTCATGTTTTGTTCTAGTTTAAAAGCGCCAACAGGTCAAGCGATGTCACCGCGCAAACACCCCCTTGGTCTGTCATTTGCGCCGGGCGTTACGAAATTTGTTTAACGGGTAATTATTTTGGCAATTCGCTTTCGACAAGCTGTGCCCAATAGCTGGCCCCAGTTGCTAACACCTCGTCATTAAAATCGTAATTGGCATTATGCAACATCGCCCCTTCTTTGGCCGGGCCAGCCCCCAGCCAGATATAGGCACCCGGCTTTTCCGCCAACATAAAGGCAAAATCTTCAGCGCCCATAGATGGTTCGGGATTAGCAATAATATTATCCGCGCCAACAATATGGCTGGCAATGGCAGTCGCACGCGCCGCCGATTCGGCATGATTGATGGTTGGTGGATAGCCCGGCTCCCATTCAAACGAAATTTTACAGCCATAGGCCTTGGCCGTATTTTCCGCCACATCTTGAATGGCTATTTGCAAAAGGCGGCGAATTTCTGGCGAAAATGAACGCGCCGTACCGCCAAGCCGCACCGTATCTGGAATGACATTCAAGGCACTGCCAGCTTCAAAAATAGTGACCGAGACAACCGCTGGCTGCAAGGGCGGTACACGGCGCGATACAATTGTTTGCAAAGATTGAACAAGCGCCGCCCCACAAGGGATCGGGTCAATACCCATATCCGGCATCGCGGCATGGCCGCCAATCCCCGTCAGCTGGATTTCAAACATATCCGCCGCCGCCATACAGGCACCATCATGCACACCAACTTTGCCGACATCCATGCCCGGCCAATTATGCATGCCCCATATTGAGCGCATCTGGAACTTGTCAAACAGCCCGTCTTTGATCATGGCTTCGCCGCCACACCCGCCTTCTTCGGCTGGCTGAAAAACAAAATAAACCGTCCCATCAAAATTGCGTGTTTCGGCAAGATATTGCGCCGCCCCTAACAACATTGTGCAATGGCCATCATGCCCACATGCATGCATCCGCCCGGGGGTTTCAGATTTATGCGCAAATGTGTTCATTTCCTGCATCGGCAAGGCATCCATATCCGCCCGCAATCCAATAGCGGCATCTGATTTCCCATTGCCGCGCAACACCCCAACGACACCGGTCTTGCCCATGCCCCGGTGTACCTCTATGCCAAATGATGTTAATTTTTCGGCAATAAAATTTGACGTCCACACCTCTTCATAAGAGATTTCGGGGTGCTGATGCATCAGATGTCGCCAGCCGCGCATTTCTTCTTGTCGATCAGCAATCGAATTTATTACAGCCATTTTTTATCTCCGCACCAAATGACCATTGCGGCGTTTTTATTTGATGCCGCCTTTGGCGTTTTGGTGGTTTGCCGGTGATTTGCCGGTCGTGTTATTTTTTGCACCATTTACTGTGCCGCAGTTCAACTCTGCCGGTCAAGCCACATCGCCTGTCAAAACAGATGACGCTTCGCTTCCACCTATCGGGTTCACCCCCATAAAATTTGTCCAAATTGGCCGGGCGAAACAGCCCAAATAAATACCAAAAATCGCTTGGAACGATATCGACAATATAACCAAAACCAACTAATACAACGCCATGTCGATTGAGACAAATGTAAGGTCGGTGCGAAGATAGGGTTTATGCCTGCATCTGTTCAGAATACCGGCCATACGAGACAAAGTTTGATCAGCGGGTGCGCCGCGTTTTTGCGGCCTAAAAACCCGCCCGGTAAGAGGGTGTGACATGGCAGATAATCAGCCAGATCGGGGACAACGCGGATTGCCGGGTGGCAAGCCACGTTATTCAGCCTTTGCGGTTGCCAAAAATTCGATGTCCTATCATCAGGACTGGCAGCGGGCGTGGCGTGATGCGGAACCAAAATCTGAATATGATGCGGTGATCATTGGCGGTGGCGGCCATGGTCTGGCTACGGCCTATTATCTGGCGGCTGTGCATGGCATGACCAATATTGCCGTTATCGAGAAAGGCTGGCTTGGTGGCGGCAATACTGGCCGCAACACCACCATCATCCGGTCAAATTATTTATGGGACGAGTCAGCCGCCATATATGAACATTCAATGAAATTATGGGAAGGGCTGAGCCAGGATTTGAATTTCAATGTGATGTTCAGCCAGCGCGGGGTTCTGACAATTGCCCATAGCGAACATGAATTGCGCGAAATGTCGCGGCGGGTGCATGCCATCCGGTTGAACGGTATTGATTCTGAAATTCTTGGCCCGGCTGAAATCAAAAAATTTGTGCCAACCATCAACATCGACCAATCCATCCGCTATCCGGTGATGGGCGGGTTCTTGCAACGCCGCGGCGGCACCGCCCGTCATGATGCGGTGGCGTGGGGCTATGCACGGGCTGCTGATGATCTGGGCGTGGATATTATCCAGAAATGCGAGGTCACGGGCCTGCGTCGTCAGGGCCGCAAAATTGTCGGTGTTGAAACAAGCCGCGGCTTTATCAAAACCAAAAAAGTGGGCTGTGTTGTCGCCGGACATTCAAGCGTTGTTGCGGCGATGGCTGGCATTCGCCTGCCAATTGCTAGCCGACCATTGCAGGCGCTGGTATCAGAACCGATCAAACCCATACTTGATACAGTGATTATGTCAAACGCCGTGCATATGTATATCAGCCAATCTGACAAGGGCGAAATGGTGCTTGGTGCTGGCGTTGATAAATATAATTCCTATGCCCAGCGCGGTTCATTCCCGGTCCCAGAACATATGCTGGCCGCAGCCGTTGAATTGTTCCCAGTGCTTTCAAGATTGCGGATGCTTCGTCATTGGGGGGGCATTGTTGATACCTGCCCAGATGCATCGCCAATCATTTCCAAGACCGACATTGAAGGGCTGTATTTTGACTGTGGCTGGGGAACAGGTGGATTTAAAGCAACACCGGGTTCTGGCCATGTGTTTGCTGATTTAATTGCCAATGACCGGCCAAATAAAATTGCCGCCCCCTATACGTTGGACCGGTTCCGGTCAGGTTTGCTGATTGATGAACATGGTGCCGCCGGTGTCGCCCATTAGATGGTTTGGCAGGAGATTTTGCTATGATGTTAATTGATTGTCCATTTTGTGGCCCACGCGATGAAACCGAATTTTCATGTGGCGGTGAGGCGCATATTGCCCGCCCACTTGCCGAAAACAAAATCAGTGATGCCGATTTTGCTGACTATTTGTTTATGCGGGACAATCCAAAAGGATTGTTTCTAGAACGCTGGCGGCATAGTGCCGGATGCCGTCGTTGGTTCAACATGGCGCGTGATACGGTCAGCCACGAAATTGTTGAAATCTACCCAATGGGCGGTTTGCCAAAAACAGCCGCCGCAAAATCTGCCTACAGCGCAAGTTGGCGCCGCGACACGCTGGCCGAACATGCCGCCAAACCAGCCCGTACCACCCAGAAAAATGTCGGCAAAGCCAGAGGAGCCAAATAATGTTTAAACTTGGCAAATCAACCTCTCAAATGGCGCGCTTGACAAGCAACAGCCGTATCGACCAAAAGCGCAAAATCAGCTTTACCTTTGATGGCACATCATACAGCGGGTATGCCGGTGACACATTGGCATCTGCCCTGCTGGCAAATGGCGTGCATCTTGTTGGTCGCTCGTTCAAATATCACCGGCCACGGGGCATTTTATCAGCCGGTTCAGAAGAACCAAATGCACTGATCAGATTGGGCAAAGGTGCCTATGCCGAACCAAATCTTCGGGCCACACAAATTGAAATTTTTGATGGGCTATATGCTGAAAGCCAAAACCGCGTGCCATCATTGTCTTTTGACATTGGTGCAATCAATTCGGTTATGGCACGATTTTTCCCAGCTGGGTTTTATTACAAGACCTTTATGTGGCCAGCGGCAATGTGGATGAAATATGAACATGTCATCCGTCACGCCGCCGGACTTGGCAAAGCCGCCGATGACCATAATGACCCGGACCGCTATGAAAAAACCCATGCGCATTGTGATGTTTTGGTGGCTGGCGGCGGGGCTGCCGGACTTATGGCGGCGTTACAGGCCGGTCGTAGCGGCGCCCGTGTGATCATTGCCGATGAACAAAATGAATTTGGCGGCTGGTTGCTTGGCGAAGCGGACATTTCTATTGATGACATACCTGCACTTGACTGGATTGCAAAAACCCGTGATGAGCTGGCGGCAATGCCAAACGTCACCATGCTGCCAAGAACAACTGTTTTTGGCTATATGGACTCAAATTATCTGACCTTAAACGAACGTGTGACCGACCATTTGCCGGAACGTCCGGCGCATCTGCCGCGCCAACGGCTCTGGAAAGTCCGTGCCAAACAAACAGTGCTGGCACAAGGCGCGCATGAGCGGCCATTGGTATTCGCTGGCAATGATCTGCCTGGCGTTATGCTGGCCGGTGCGGTGCGCACCTATATCAACCGCTATGCAACCCTGCCCGGACAGCGCGCCATTGTTATGACAAATAATGATGATGCCTATCGCACCGGGATTGCCTTGCATGATGCCGGGGCGCGCGTAACGATTGTTGATTTACGGGCCAAGCCAAACGGTGCTTTAATCCGCGCGGCAACAGACGCTGGTATTGAGATACTGGCCGGGCATGCGGTCATCACCGCACATGGCAATCACCGGGTTGCGCGGGTTGAAATCGCCCCGATCGACGACACAGCCACCGCCATTGCGGGTGACATCATCCACCGTGATTGTGATGTAATTGCCATGTCAGGCGGGCTGTCGCCAGCTGTTCATCTGCATTCGCAGGCGCGCGGTAAATTACAATGGGATGACAAAAAACTTTGCTTCAAACCATCAACCACACATGAGGCAAGCTTTAACGCCGGGGCTGGCAATGGCACGTTTGACCTGGCAAGCGCTATCAAAGAAGGCATCCGTTGCGGCGCACGCGCGGCAAGCGCGGCTGGCTTTAAAAACACCATCGCGGACAGCCCAAGCGTGGCTATGCCAAAACAAAGCTGGACGCCACTTGCGGCATGGAAAATCCCCAATGGTCATGCCGAAGGGGCTGGCCCAAAAGCCTTTGTCGATTTTCAAAATGATGTCACCGCAAATGATGTCGGGCTGGCGGCGCGTGAAGGCTATCAGTCCGTCGAGCATTTAAAGCGCTATACCACAACCGGCATGGGTACTGATCAGGGCAAAACATCAAACATTAATGCGCTGGCTATTCTTGCTGATGCGCTTGGCAATGAAATGCCCGAAGTTGGCACCACCACGTTCCGT
>Ga0255743_10003821_pt1 | contig 11783 bp, 4 predicted proteins | sample 101ome_19_FD_179950 | JGI IMG/M metagenome (GOLD analysis project Ga0255743, IMG submission 179950) | Coastal salt marsh microbial communities from the Groves Creek Marsh, Skidaway Island, Georgia - 101405AT metaG (version 2) | ecosystem: Environmental > Aquatic > Marine > Intertidal zone > Salt... | reverse complement strand
GAGTGTACGCATCACCGGTCGTATTACCTACTTAGTACTCTTACTGTTTATACATACGACTCGGGTGTCTCATCGGACGCGTCCGAGACGACTCGTCTCGGAAACGTCCGAGAATGATTGATTGATGTGATTGATTGACTTCATCACTGCGGGACGTTCGTTCGGTGCGGTCGGTGCGGTCGGCGATGGACGGACGCGGTATCGTGGGACGGGCGCGAGCGCCGGTGCGGCCGGGGTTTAGACACGGCGGGGACACGGCGCGACGGCGGTGGACGATGGAGGAAGCGGCGCGGAAGAGACGGATTGGAAACCGAGAACGCGGACCGGCGCGGACGTGCCCGCTGGGGCTTTCGTGCGCCGGATTGCGGTCGGCGTGCGAGAATTTCTGTCGGACGTGCGCGGCGGGGTGTCTGGAGGAGATGGATGACGCGACGGTGACGCCGTGGGACGGGCGACGACGACGGACGTTTCGGTGGGAGGGGTTGTTGTTCGCGTTGCGCGCGTACGCTCCGCGGTCGAGACGAGACGAGAGCGGGTGCTCGAGCAGAGAGGAGGACGCGAAGGAAAAGCGGGCGACGGCGTTTTTTAGGTGGATGTTTGACGAGGCGGCGAGGATTAATTTTACGTGGAGTCAGGTGACGGATGAAAAGGTGAAAATCGGGATTCGAAACTTGTTGATCAAGGCTGGGGTTGCGGAGTTTTGCCGAAGGGCGAATATGCTCATGGATCGTCCGCGCGGCGGGTATTACGGATACCCGCCGCGTCGAATGGAAAGCTTTTTCAAAAGTGTCGATTACGAAGCGTGCGCGGCGCTCGGGACGACGCTCGAGGTGTATCGGCTTCTTCGCACCGAGCTCGAGCTCGAGTTCGGGGCAAAGGTTACTTTCGATATCGGGTGTCACTACTATCGATCTTCTCAGCACATGCGCGACGTCCTCGGATTCATCACGTCCAACGCGACGGTGAGCGCGTCTCGCTTATGGCATCCCAGTACCACGCTGAATGTCGTCGTGAAGGACGGGTGCGATGAGATGAGCATTGAGCAGCTGTGTATTTTGAGAGAGTTTGGATGTCCTATGGGTGCAGATTTGTGCGCTCACTGCTGCGATGAAGAGAGGTACGAGTTGGTGTACTGGTTGATAGAAAACGGCGTCCCTTTTGACCACCGCGTCGTGAACAAGGCTGCTTTTCAAGGTCGCATAGACGCCATTAAACGATTGGATGAGATGGGCGTTCACCCCGTCGCGGCGACTTGCGCGCGCGCGGCGAAAGGAGGGCAATTGAAAATGTTACAATACTTGTACGAGCAACGCGTGCCGATGGGAGTCTCCACGATTCGCGCCGCGGCAGCTCCAGTAGTGGGTAAACGCAAACGCCGACGGGAGAATCTTGATTACATTCATTGGGAAGAACAACCGAGAATCCGCTGCTTGGCTTTCGCGCTCGCGCATGGGTGTCGAGGAGTCGAAACCGTGTATCGATCAAACACGAACCTACACGAGTACACGAAATCTTATCTGAAAATGTTCATCGATCAACCCGCGATTTGCCATTGGTTCCACAGGTTGCCCTCAATCATGACGGAACAAATGGTTGCCATCATGCCTGAGCGAACGAGACTGGCTTTCGAGTGCATCACGCGCCATCTGAGATTGAAACATCTCGAGTGCGCTGGCGTGAAGACGGATGAATTTGAAAAGGAAGAGTTGAAGAGATTAGCTTTCTAGAATCTTACACGACAGCGCGCATTGACTAGTACCTGGTAGATACGTAACGACGACAACAACTTTTAATGTTCCATTTTGAATGCTGCGCAGTTTCACGTCGATTTCGGTCTGATGGCATCCATGAAGTGCTGCTGCTTGACTTGATTAGCGTTCATGTCCTCTCGCAAAGCTCTCAGCGCAGCCTCTTTAACGACGTGACGAAGCTCAGCTCCACTAAATCCATCGCACGCCGCAGCCAGAGCTTGGATGTCGACGTCATCTGCAAGCGATACATCTTTTGTGTGCACGCGCAGTGCTTCAGCTCTTCCTTGCAGGTTGAGCGGCGGAATCTCGAGAACTAAATCGAGTCTCCCCGGGCGGGTGAGTGCCGGATCTAAACTTTGCGGACGGTTTGTCGTGGCGACAACGAGAACACCACCTCCAGACGAAGGCACGTTTTCCAATCCATCCATTTCCGTGAGGAAAACGGATAGCAATCGCGTCGCCACGTCGTGGGCTCCGTCCGATGCTCCATCACCGCGCGAGCCGCACATTCCATCAATTTCGTCAAGCAAAAGGACTGCGGGTGCAGACTTTCTCGCCTTAGTGAAAGTGCTCCGCAATATTTTCTCACCTTCTCCTAGATACTTACTAAACACGTCCGCAGCGGACAGCGTGATGACAGTCGCTCCCGAAGCGGTGGCTGCGGCGCGGGCGAGGGTAGTCTTCGCGCATCCCGGAGGGCCGTGAAGAAGAATACCCTTTGGTGGTCTCAACCCAAGACGATCGAACGCATCGGCATGATGCAGTGGCCATTCGACGGCTTGTTGCAAACGCTTTTTCACGTCGTCTAGTCCTCCGATTTCGTCCCATGTAACGGGAGGCAGATCGACAGAGACGCCCCTGACAACGGACGCGCTGACGCGCCCTCGAGCCGATTGGAAATCATCTGTCGTGACGAGCATCTCGGTATCGCTGGCGCCCCGTCGCTTGATCGCACACATCGCCGCCTCTCTAGAAAGGGCTGCTATGTCTGCCCCACTGTAACCTTTGCTGTCGTTTGCGATGTCTTGTAAATTGACGTCGCTCGCGAGCGGTAGCGACTTTGTGTGGAGTTTGAGAATATCGACACGCTCTAGTGAACTTGGAAGCGACATTTCAATCTCCCTGTCGAATCGACCCGGGCGTCTCAGAGCCGGATCAATCGCGTTCGGTCGACTCGTCGTCGCGATGACTGGCACAGCGCCCATATGGGCATCACCCACTCCATCCATGAGCGTCAGCAGTTGCGCCACGACACGCGTCTCGTGCGCCTTACCATCCTGCCTCGTCGGACAGATGGCGTCAATTTCATCAATCAAAATGATGCTCGCGCTACCCTTGGAAGCATCCTTCCGCGCGTTTTCAAACACTTTACGCAGTCGTTTCTCACTCTCACCCGCATACGCTCCAAAGACGTCGCCGCTACTCACGGAGAACACACGCACACCCGCTTCCTCGGCAACCGCTCGAACCGCCTCAGTCTTCCCCGTTCCCGGCGGGCCGTGAAGCAACAACCCACGAGGAAACTTGACGCCCAATTTCCTAGCCTCGTTCGCGTATTTCAGAGGCCAAACGATGGCTTGTCTCAGGGCATCGAGCGCTGGCTGACAAGCCGCCAGGCGAGTCTCCGCCTTTGCCGACCTCTCCTCAGCTTCCGTCTTCGAATCCAGTTCGCCCGCGCGACACCCGACGTCTTCAATCACCGTATTCTGCGTCACCCGCCACGTCACGTTCACATCGTCCACTCGCGGTTCCAAGCGTTCAATCGTCATCGTACTCGCGCCCGCTCGAATACGCGCGCCCAGACGAATCAGTCGTTCGCACAGCACCCTACGCGTCGCCGCCTCCGAGACGACCCCGCCCTTCGAGTGACTCACCCGCAAACGTACGCATGTCACCGGTTTGGCGTCCATGCGCTCGATGACACCCGCCAGCGCCGTCGACGGCGCGTCTAAAGTTGAAGAATCCGTCAAAGCTCCAGCCGCCGGCGCTTCGAGAGCGAACGCGTCCACCTCGACGCACAGCCCTCCGCGATCGTCCCAGGGTTCGAGCGAGGCGATGTAACTCCATTCGCGCGCGCCGTCGCCATCGGCGCCTTCGCGTGCGCACTTGTTCCAGACGCGCACGCGCACGGGTGCACCCAAAGGAAGACTGAGCGCTTGAACGACGTCTCGCGAACAACGCGCGCGTTGGGTTCCCGAAGCCCCGGCGACGACGCGCACGGTGTCGAGGTCGACCCCAGGCATCGTTGTCGCCGTCGCCGCGCGCGCCAGTCGTGGAGAGTGCTAGCGCGTTGGGGAGTGTCGGGCGTGTGTGCGTGACTTAGAAGAGTGCACAACTTGGGCCAGATGCAGGCGTGGTTCTAGTTGAACGTAGACGGAAGTGAACTTGCCGTTAAGACTTTTGGCTTTGACGTTGCGCTGTTATTGACAAACTTTGTAATTTTACTTGGATCGGTCCTCTTCGGACATCTCCAAGAGCTGCTTAAAATAATCGACTGTGGATTTCGTCTTCTTCAGTGAAGTCTTCCTGGACTTCGTGGAAGTCTTGGAGACGAAAATGTTGCGAAGGGAAGAGATGGTTAATCCTTTGCTCTCCTCTTCACTGAGTTCGGTGACGTTGACGCCCATGGACTCGGCGTACTTGGACTTGATGGAGTCCAACTCAGAGGCAACCTTCTTTGACTCTTCGAGGACTTTCAATTCTTCGTCGGAAAGATCAACGAAGTCTTTGAGACGCTTTTTGGCTTCATCGAGGCTTTGCTTGAGGGATGCGATTTCCTTCTTGTAAGCGTCGCGTTCCGACATTGTCTTCTCAAAGGATCTTTCAAGGTTGGCTCGGTCAGATTCGAGTTGTCTCTCGCGCTCGGAAATTGAGCTCTTGAGTTTGCTTTCAGCCTTGGACTTTTCCTTGGAAATCATATCCATGGCATCTTTGCGGCTATCCTTGATTGCAGCTTCCTTCGCAGCGATTGCGTCTTGAAGCTTTTTCTCGTAAGCAGCGCGCAAGCGCTCAACCTCTTCATCATTGTTCTTCCTCAAGGTGTCAAGCTGTTCGCGAGCCTTGCCACTTTCACTACCTCTGATAACCTTGTCGGCCCGCTGTTCTGCATCTCGCAATGCCTTCTGCAAGATTTCCACTTCGCGGCGGAAGTCAAGAACAAGCTTATCAAACTGAGCGTTGAACTTCGCTTCAATCTCAAGATCTCTCGCATCGAGCATATCCTCAAACGATGCAATCTTCTTCTTGAGCTTATCGATGGCCTTCTTTGACGATGCGCGGAGCTCTCTCTCAGAGGTCTCTCGCTCGGCTGCAGCTTTGTCTGCTTGCTCACGAAGCGCCTTCTTTGCGGCTGCTTCCGCATTGCGCAACGCCGTAGTGTACTCGCGTTGTGCGGCGAGTTTCGCATTTGAAGCGAGCTGCTTCGCGGCGCTCAATTCGGCGCGCAAAGAGGACTCCATGCGCGTTCTTTCCGCCTTTGCAGCTTCAAGCGCAGCTTCGAGCTTCTTCGCCGCATTCTGTTCAGTGTTGGCGAGCTGCGTTTCGAGACGCTTGACGTTGGATTGAAGCTGCTTGAGTTTTGCCTCGTATTCGGTTCTCATAGCTTGCTTTGCCGCCTCAATTTCCTTCACTTTCGTCTTCTTCAAATCGTTAAGAGTGGCGACAGTGGCGTCAAGCTCCTGCTGAATAGACGACACCTTTGTTACTTCGACAGTGCTAACTGTAGATGTCGTTGCCGATGAGGTGGAAGTCTTCTGCTTACGGACACCAAAGAGTTGCTCAAAAAAGGATCTCGGACGCGCAGCCTCCTTGGCAGCCTCTTCAGCTGCCGCCTTGGCATCCGCAGCTTCTTGTTCAGCCGAAACTAGCTGCTTGCGAAGCGCATCCATCTCAGCCTTCGCCGCTTCGAGAGCTCGTTCAGCCTCTTCTCGAGCAGCCGCTTCCGCCGCCAGCTTGTCCTTGTTGAATTCAAATAGGGCCCGCTTGACGACAACTTGTGAGCCGACTTTAGAACCAATTTTTGCCTCTTTCTTCGCCGACTCGAGTTCCGATGTGAGAGTCTTGACGCGGGACTCGTAGAATGCTATCTTTTCAGCGAGCGTCACCTCACCAGCTTTCACTCGTTGCTCGAAGTCCGCCTTCATCAATCGCTCGTTACGAGCCCACTTCGCCTCTGCCGCCGAATACTCGGCTCGAAGAGTTTGAAGCGTTTCGTCCATCGACTCCATTTTCTTTGCCTGACTGGCATAATCCCTTTGTGCCTTCGACAACTCCTTCTCAAGCTTGGCTTCACGTTGCAAAAGTTGTTTGTTGGCTTCTTTCGTCGCCTCTTTCACACGCATCTCAAATTGGCCGCGCAAAGACTCGAGCTTTTGTTCCGTTTGCTGCGTCTCCTTCATCGATTCTTGCAACTTCGCATTGAAGGATAGAGTTGCTTCAGCCATAGCCTGGGCAACCGCACGGACCATTTCCTGCTCTTGAGCTTTCTCCTTGGCGATCGAATCAGCGATGCTCTTCTCGAGCACGGCTCTGCTATTTTTCAACTTGCTCAACAACTCGACTCGTTCTACTTGGAGACTCTCCACCTTGTTCTTATAAGAGGTGGCTTGATCCTTCCACGCGATGGTGTCCACTTGAACGATTTCAAGCTTTTGCGACGCCTCCGCCAGTTCCTTGAGCAACTGCGCAACCGCGGACGTCGTCTCTGTTTCCTTGACGGCTGAAGCCTTTTCTAATTGCGTAACACTGTCGGAGAACTTCTTCTCCGCGCTGGCAACCGCCGCATCGCGTTCAGCATTGAGACGTTCGACAGTTGCCGTCAGCTCCCTTTGCGCCTCCGCTTGAAGTTGAGCGACGACGTTGCGGAGCTCTTGCTCGGAGTCCGTCTGGATACGGGCAATCGCTTGGATGAGCTCGACGTTGTTATCGGCGACAGCCGCCTCGAGTTCGGAGATGCGCCGTTGGTAAGATTTTACTGATTCATCACTCGCCGCCGCAAAGCTTGTGGTGGCCTCGCTCACCGACTTACTCAACTGCTCTCTCAACGAAGCGATCTCCTCGCTCGACTGGGACGAAGTACGTTCGATTTCGGATGTGAGGCGCGCAACTTCCGAACGGGCAGTGGCTTCACGTTCGCGCGCATCCTTGGCCTCGCCTTCAGCCGCCTTGCGCAACGATTCCTGCGTTCGGATCTTGTCGTCTAACGACTTCAACTCATCGTCCCGCGATGCTCCAAACAAGTTACTCAAGAATCCTGAACGGCTAGTCGCCTTTCCAGCCTTGGAGAGCTCGTTTTCGTACTTTTGTCGCAGAGTGTCCAGTTCTTGTTGTGATTTCTGGAGTTTTTCAGTAAGCTCGCGTTCCGCGGCCGCCTTCTCAGACTCGATGCGCGCTTGCACGATTTTGAGGTCTTCAGCGTGTTGAGCTCGAGTCGTCTCGAGCTTGGCTTGTAATTGCGCCAATTCCGATTGATCGCTACCCATAGACGCAACGTCATTGGACTGTCTCTCGAGGCGAGCAATTTTGTCGATGAGAGCGTCTCGTTGCTTGGTTAAAAACTTCATCTCCATGGCGTATCCTTGGAATTTGTAGGTGACGCTTTCTGGCATGGAGTAGCGGACGTTGGATGTGGTGGTGTTTTGGCGACTCTTGAGCTGTTCGAACTCTTTTTGTGCCGCAGCCAACTGTTTTCGGAGGTCTCTCTCGGTATCAGATGCGTTACGTTGACTCTCCTTCTTCAGTTTCGAAACGGTAGTCTCGTAACCACTTGTCACCTCCTTGATTTGCTGTTCAAGGCGCGCTACGGTTGCCTTGTATTGAGCCGTACTGCGTTCGGCTTCAGCACGCGCGTCAGTCTCCGCCTTTTCCAACTTTTGCTTCCAAGCGTCTTCGACTTCTTTCATCTTCAACGTTTCATCGCGCGAAACTGATGTGTTGATGGCATTTTGAAGCGTCTGCACTTCAAGCGTGTGTGCCTTGATCAGCGCTTCCTTTTCTTCAGTAAAGGAATTCCTAGCCTGCGAGAGTTGCTCATCCGATTCAGTCTTCACGAGCGTCCTCAGCGCTGTCATTTCTGCTTGCGCTGAAGATTGAATTTCCGCAATGGCAGCAATCATTTCCTGCTCCGCTTTCGTTTTCGCTTCTTCAAGTTGCTTCTTCAAAGCAGCAACTTGACCATCGACGTCAGCACCGTTTTCATTCACTGCGTTCGCAGCTGACTCCGCAAGCTGCGCTTCGAGGCGCTCAACCTTCGATTGCAGCTCATCGCGTTGCATTGCGAGCTCTTTCGACTCCTTCGGGCTACCCTTGAATTTGTACGTCACAGACTCAGGCAGGGTGTACTTGACGTCCTTCTTTTCGCCTGAGAGCTTTGCGACCAAAGACTGCAACTCGCGCTCGTAATTTTGAGTGAGCTGCGAGATTTGAGCATCTTTCATCGCCTCGAGCTCCTTCAACTTGCTCTCCCAGTACATGGAGGATTGCACTTCGCTAGCAGCCACCTCAGCGGTGTAATCCACTCGCGCCGCGGCAGCTTGCTTCTGAGCTTCGTTCTTCAACAACGCGTAGAGTGCGCGACGCTCGCCCGCACTCGATCGAGCAGCCTTTTGCTCAGCATCGCGCATCGCTTGCAACTCAGCGACAGCCTCGACCAGTTGTTCCTCCGCGCGCACCTTCTGTTCTTGAAGACGCCACGCCTGTTCCGCAAGTTGCTTCTTGAGATCATCAACTGCGGAAGGGTCGACTCCAGAAGACGTTTGCGCCTGTGCGTCGGCAAGCTTTTTTTCGTATGACTTCTGCAGTTGGCGGAGCTGGGCATCTTTCGCGGCTTCGATTTCGTTGATCTTGACATCCACGTTGACACTCGCAGAAGAAGTGGTAGCCGGCGCCGACGCGGTGGCCTTGAGCTCCGCAATCTTCGCGTCGTACTCCGAGTTCGACTGTTCCATCGACTTCAGTCGCGCTTCCAGATCACTCACCTTCAACTGTAGCGCATCGCGTTGCTTGGCGAGTTCTTTTGACTCCTTCGGACTACCCTGAAATTTGTACGTTACAGACTCAGGCAGGGTGTACTTGACGTTTTTGCCGCGAGAAAGCTTGTCGAGTTCCTTGCGCATCTCATCGACTTGGCGACGGAGCTCTTTTTCGACGGTGTCACGGTCGGCAAGTTGCTTTTGAAGCTTCACTACATCGTCAGACAAATCAGCACCCGTATTCTTCGCCGCGGAAGATTGAAGTTCTTCGAGCTCTTTGATACGAGCCTCAAAACTTTGCTTCATTTCTCGCATCTGCGCGTCAAATCTCGACGCGTCAGCAGCTTTGCTCGATTTGAGTTCGTTGACGAGAGCTTCGAGTGTTGCTTTTTCGGCGGCGCTCTCTGACTGAATTTCGGAAATAGCTCGAATCAGACTTTCATCTGACTCGCGTCTCATCTGCTCGATTTCTTGTTGGAAAGAAGTTTGCTCGTCGCTAAACTGAGACGCCCTGTTGATTCGCTCCGCATCAAACTCTGCCAAAATGTTCGCCTTCGACGCTTCACTTTCGTCGAGCTCGGCGATCTTCTGTCGCAGACGCTCTTCTGCTTGCGCAACCCGTGCATTTGCTTCATCGCGAGCTTGTTTGAGGGCTTTAGCGTGCGCTTCATTGGTCGCTGTGAGCGCGACGCGATGCGATGCTTCCAACGCCTTGAGCTTGGCGTCGACATCCACCTTCGCCGCGTTGGCGGAAAGGCGCTCGATCTCGGCTCGGTGAGCCTTCTTAAGGTCTGCAACGCGTCCTTCAAACGAAATTTGCGCCTCTCTGATTGCGTCATTCATCTTCTTACTCGCCGCGACCTCTGCCGCCGCGAGCTGGGCCTCGTTTGCCACGAGTTGGCTGCTGATGGAGCGGCTACCATCAGCCTTCTTCATCTCCGAGTCCATGAGCGCTTTCAGCGCGCGACGCTCGCCCGAGGCGCTTCGTAAAGCGTTGTCGTACTTCGCCCTGAGGGCATCCATTTCGGCTTCGGATTCGATTTTGAACTCAGCGACTGCCGACACGAGCTCAGCTTCAGAAGCAGTTGAAGTTCCCTCTTGGCGTTCACGGACGATTTGTGCCACGTACGAGGCACAAACTTCCTTGAATTGCTTTTCGAGGAAATCAAGGCGCTCTCTAGACGTGACAGTCGTCAAAGCGAGGTCAGCGCGGAGAGATGACACGTGCAAACGGGCCAAATCTCGAGCGGCGCGATACTTGCTTGCCTCACTTTTGCCAAGCGCTCGTTCCGCGCGGATAAGCCCTCTAGCCGCCTTTAATTCTGTTTCAAACTTATCCGCCATGATGGCGTTCGATTCTTGCGCTTCCTTGAGTGCAGACTCGGCAATGCCGAGGGCAGACTCGAGCTTCTTCACGCTCGCTCTCAGTGAAGCCTCTTGGTTCTCGAACAAAGCTTGCTGTTGCTTCATTTGCGTCTCGTGCTCGGCTCTCATCTTAGCAAGCGCCTTAGCTGTTTCGGCCGAGTCCCCGTCCGATTTCATGGCAGCCTTCGTTTCGTCGACGTACTTGTAAAAGCTGTCTTCCAAACGTTTCAAATCCTCCTTCTTCAACTTTTGGACTTCGTTGAGTTTCTCAATCTGTTGTTCAAACTCACTAATCATCGACAATCGAAGGCGTTCGAGTCTTTGCACTGAGTTCGCGTTCGACTCCACCCTTGTAAGTTTAATGACGCGCGATTTGGAATCGAAGCTTCCCGAGCTCGCCGCGATACCCGCGAGGGTCACGGTGGTCGCAGCCGCGACAGCAGCCTTTGCGAGCGTACCGCGATCCAAGTTTTTGCGCTCACTGCTCTGCGTCGGCGCGGGTTCGTTCTTCAACTTTTTTGGTCGCGATGCTTGCTTCTTAGTACTGACTGTCGAACTCGTCATCTTTGGCACAGGTGGCGGCGCCTTTGCAGCCTTCACGCCGAGCGCGGCGGTGGCGGCGGCGATACCGGCGTACAGCAACTTTGTTTCGTTATCCAAGGCTGCCAACCACGCCGGACCGCTCACCACCTGGACAGACTCGCGCTCGTGTTCGTGTTCGTGTTCATCTTCGTACGCCTCGTACGCCTCTTCACTCATCCAGGAAAACGACGCGAACCCAGGCGCGGAGTCAAACCCAACCATACCAACCTTACCCGCACCCGGAGACCTCGTCTCCTTCGCCCCGGCGTCGCCCGGCAATTCCAACTCGATCGTCACCTCATCCACGAGCTTAAACCCGCGAAACGACGCGACGCCCACCCCATCCTCGAACACGGCCCGTCCAACCTCCCCCGGCTCATCATCCTCCCGAATCTTCGCCCCGATCACGCGCACCGCGCGTCGTCGCCGCGACGCACCGGAAGAGACTCCGTCGGCGTCGACATTCGAGGCGGCTCTACGCTTCGCGTTCGCGCTCGGTCGCACCCGCGCCTTCACCCGCCCGCCTCGTCCTCGCGCGACGTCGCACCCCATCGTCGTCGTCTCCGCCATCATCGCGCCTTTCCCTCCCGACACCGCGCCGGGTCGGTCGACGACGCGCGACGCCCCGTCGAAATTCGACGGGTCGACCGCACAAAATGTTCGTTCGTTTCGAGGGCGCGATAATCAATCCAGCGCGGCGCAGTCGATCGATAATCTTCCAACGCGCGCTCGAATGTGTTCCCCGTTTCCGAACACGCGATCGATCCGGCGTCTCCTCGCTCGACGCGCGTCTTCTTCGAAGCCCCGCGTCCGTCGCGTTCTCCCGACCCGTCCGTCCGTCCGTCCGTCGGTTCCGATCTCGACGACGCGTTCGGATAGCGCCGGCCGCGCCGAACCGACCTATCGATCGACCGACCGACCGATCGAGGGGGTTTAGTTGAAAGGGTAAAATAACCGATCGTTTCTTTCCTCCTTTCCCGTGTCGCGGGTAGACAGACATCTCTATTCGATTCAATTTCATCTCTATTCGATTCAGATGAAATTCAAGGTTCAAATAAAAATAACGATGGAAATCAGGCTTTAAATCTTACAATCGATCGATCGATCGATCGTATTT
>Ga0255743_10003816_pt1 | contig 11789 bp, 8 predicted proteins | sample 101ome_19_FD_179950 | JGI IMG/M metagenome (GOLD analysis project Ga0255743, IMG submission 179950) | Coastal salt marsh microbial communities from the Groves Creek Marsh, Skidaway Island, Georgia - 101405AT metaG (version 2) | ecosystem: Environmental > Aquatic > Marine > Intertidal zone > Salt... | reverse complement strand
AGTGTATTATTGTTGATATGGATGACATGATTATTTCGAACTCGTTCGAAACCATATACTAAATAAGAGGTGAACTATGGAAACTTTCAATAATGCTCCACACGATGTTTTAGAATTGAGCAATGGTGAACTATACCTTGCTGTTCTTGATGAAGAATTCACAAACGCAAAGGCGGCAAAACGATGGTTTCTTTCTCACTTTGCAAAGGATGAATTAAATTCTTTTTCAAAGTTTCGTTCAGCACATGTAGGTGACCGTCTTGAAGAAAGCCACTACATGGACAAACATAACCATTCTTCGAATGGTACTCTTGATATAATGATTAAGGTGTCTGGCACACCTTTTCTACTTGGATGTAATTATTAATATGGAGCTAATATGAAAAAACTTTTGTTGACCCTCTCTCTGATTCTTTCCCTTTTCGCCTTTTCAAACACCACATATGCTAAAGAAGTTAAAGCAGCCTTCGTTTATGTAGGTCCTGTTGGTGATGGCGGATGGACTTATGCACACGACCTTGGAAGGCGTGAACTTGAAAAACTTGGTATTGAAACTACTTATATTGAAAGTGTACCTGAAACTGATTCTCAAAGAGTGCTAAGAAATCTTGCACGAAGAGGTTACAATGTGATTTTCACTACAAGTTTCGGTTTCATGGATCCAACTCTTGAAGTTGCAAAACAATTTCCTGATGTAATTTTCATGCATTGCAGTGGTTTTAAAACAGCAGACAATATGGGCAATTACTTTGCAAGAATGTATCAAGCAAAATATCTTGCTGGAATGGTTGCCGGTCTTCAAACAAAAACTGATAAACTCGGAATTATCGGTTCTCACCCAATCCCTGAGATTGTACGCCACATCAACGCATTCACTCTTGGCGCTCGTTCAGTAAATCCTGATGCAACAGTAAATGTTATCTGGGTAAACTCTTGGTTTGATCCTGCAAAGGAAGGTGCTGCAGCAAATACTTTAATGGACAATGGTGCAGATGTTGTTCATATCACAACTGATTCGGCAGCAGCAACACAAGCCGCAGAGAAACGAGGTTTGTATGCCATTGGTAATGATTCAGATATGACAATTTACGGACCAGATGCGCATCTAACCGCACCAATCTTCAACTGGGGACGTTATTATGTTGAGTTGGTAAGGCGAGTGCAAGATGACAAGTGGACTTCTGATAGTGAATGGTGGGGAATGAATACGGGAATTGTTGACTTGTCAAAATTTGGCAAGATGGTAGATCCCAAAGTTCAAGAAGTTGTAAATAAAAAGAAGCAAGAAATTGTGACTGGACGATATCAAGTATTTACCGGACCGATTTATGATAGAGATGGTAAACTTGTTGTTGAGAAAGGTGCTGTTCCTACTGATACAGAACTTCTCACCATGAACTATTTCGTTGATGGCGTTAAAGGAAATTTATAAAAAAAGTTCTTGACTTTTTTAGCCAGTATGATATGATCTGATCATGCTGGTATCCCGATAGAAAAAAGCCGTAAGTTCGTTGATACCAAATATCCTCGCACGACCAATTGCTGGTCGTTAGAAAATGCGGGACCAGCATGTGAGGTGATGATGAGAACTTGCGGCTTTTTTCACTTTTATTCACCATTCCTTTAAACCTCTTATGAGAATATAATGACAATCGAAACTATTCATTTGCTTGGAGATTCAATTTTCGATAACAGCAAGTATGTTGAAACAAAGTATGATGCCGTTTCTTCTTTACTTGCCAGTATAGTTGCTGACAAAAGAGTCAATGTTGCTCTTGATGCTGTTGATGGATATGTCACGCATGATGTTGTTAATCAGTTGACACAAGAACGTTCAGAACCCTATTCAAACAATGCTGCCGCTGTTCTGAGTGTAGGTGGTAATGATGCTCTGGGAGTTGCTGGAATCTTGATGGCGCAGGTTTCTAATGTTCACGAAGCATTGACATTGCTTCGATCAATAACTGAAGAATTTCGTGGTTTTTACACGAATGTTCTTGATACGGTAACCTCTTATTATAATGAATATAACATTCGTGTTTGTACGATTTATAATAAAATTCCAACTCACAAGTCAGGATATCTTCCGATTGAGGCGATGACCGCTTTAGCACTCTTCAACGATGTGATCACCGAAGAGGCTGCTAAGAGAGATTTGCCTGTGATTGACTTGCGAATGATTTGTGATCAAGAATCTGATTACAGTGAAGTATCACCTATTGAACCATCACGGTCTGGAGGTAAGAAAATTGCCTATGCAATTGCGAAAAGTTTTGACCTAATCTAAGATAGCCGAAAGACATTCCGGGGGTTTGATGCAGTTTGATCCATCAGCACAGATTGATTGTGATTTGTTGTTTGACGATTATCAACTACATTATTAATCACCGGAATGTTTAACTGAGCCTGCCCTGTATTATTATCTGCTAAAGTTTTCAATCTTCCCTCACTCTCTGCCGACCTTTGAATCATTGCAGCAATTCGATTTTCAACTGCTAAAGCAACAAGAGCATTATTTCTTTCATATGAATTTGATACTCTTGAAACAATTCTTTCAGTTGCATCCATCATTTGATCTTTAAGTGCATTCATCGGCACAATGATTTCAGGATTGCTCTTTGCGTCTGGATAATCACCAGCAAATACCATTGTTGGTGCGGTCGCTAGGAAGCCAGCCTTCGCACTGATTGCACCGTAATAACTAGGAAACTCACCAGACGAAAGCATTTCTGCATTACGTCCGAATCGATTTGCTGTTTGTTTTGCTGCTAACGAATCAAGTGCATGTGAAGCAACTGTTTCCCAATTTTCAGTTGTATTGTCTCTTACAGCATTTTCAATTGCGCCCCATGTATTATTCCAGTTAAGAAATCCTCCAGTACCCACTTGATATGCCATTGAAAGTAAAGTTGCCTTTCGTGCAGGACTTTTAATATTGTCATATGCAGGACCACGATTTGATGCACGAATTTTATCTTCTGCATCTACAATGAATTTATCAAGAATTCCATTGGCTTTAGCTTTTGTAATTGTATCACCGTCTTCAACTGGCACTCCATCAATTGTGTTGAATCCATAACCAACAAAATATCTTGGTTGTCCTTTGTTTGGACCATGGTCCCAGTAAATAGGTGCGCCTTTTTTGCCTGTTGCAGGATCAATTTTACTATAATCTTTTTCTGGTCTCGCATCAGGAACAAAAGCTTCTTCCTTGATAATAACTTCTCTTGCCTGTGGTTTCGCATCCACCGGCGTAAAGAATGGTGCATCAAGATTAGGATATTTTGGATCTGCTAGTGTTAGATTAGTTAGAGGCTCAACATTTTCTTTACGTTGTGGTCCTGAAGGTCCTTGATGATATGACGTTTCAGATGGTTTAATTTCTCCTGCGGGTGCGGGTTGACCACCTGGTCTTTCTTCTTTAGGTGGTTGAACTTTTCCTGGTTCTAATGGACCGCCCGATCTAGATGATTCAACTGCTGTTTTAGTTGTTGTTGGTAATAATGCTGTTTTAGCCATATCAATGGCTGATGTTCCCAACCCTTTGATTGCTCCCCAAAGACCACCACCTTCGTCTGTTTCTTTGACTTCTTTTGATGGAGGTGGTACTGCTGGTGCAGAAATTTTTTGTGTTCCTCCAGATGCTGCAGCAACAATCGGTGCAGCGGCAGCGGCTGCAGATATTCTTGCATCATTTGATTGATCACCGGTGAACATATTACCAAGATAATTTTTACCCTTCTCTGCAACATCAACAATTGCATTGACACCAGCCACTGTTGCATCTTTATAGCCGTCTTTCATTGCACGGGCTGCATTCTCTGCATTTTCAATAAACCCGGCATCTGAATCAATATCAAGTGCTTCGGATACATTGTTCACAGTTTCTTTACCAAAATCCCAAATATCATCAAATGATGGTATTTTGTCAATCATATCCATCACCCAATCACGAAGAGCATAGAACTTTTCTTTGATTGTGTCAAGAATGCCAAAGTCTGGTAAATCAGGAAAGTTTTTGAATGTTTCTTTTACTGATTCAATTGCATCTCCAAGTGGTTCTGAAACATACTTATTCCAAACATCTTCAAATAGTTTTGAAACTGACGCCCATGATTCAAGAAACCAATCGCCAATTGCACTCACTGCCTTTGCAATATCTTCACCACCAATGAAGCCCATCAATGCACCGATTGCACCGCCTACGATACCTCCAGCAAGTGTACCTACAACAGGAACAACAGAACCAATAGCAGCACCCATCATTGCAAATTCTCCACCTTTCATGAATGAATTGACAAGCCGATCTGAAAACGTTTCAAGCATATCAGTACCGCCAAGAAAGCCTCCAATACCTGCTGACATTTCATCAACATTCCATTCAACTGCTTTCTCAACACCATCCATCGCATCGATTCCAGCAGAAACTGCAGCAAAGATACCACCTGCACGGGCTGCAAACTTGCCGATGCTATCAAACATACCACCAAATTTGCCCATCTTTTTTGTTTGTACATCTGCCTTTTTTGCTTGTTTGCTGGCTTCAATATCCATATCATCTGTAGACCTGAATAGATTTTTGATGCCTTCAAACCAACCTTTCTTTTTTGGTGCTTCTGGTACTTTTCTACCAAAGCCACCAGAACGTTTTGGTTTTTTACGGTCATCATCAACATCAATGTCAATGTCAGGCATGTTTCTTAGTACTTGACCAAAGCCACCTTTTCCACGACCTTTTGTGCCCAGCTTTCTACCATCAGGTCCTTTTCTTTTCTTTTTACCATCTGCATCAATATCAACATCAGGCATATCAAGGTCACCTTTTTTCTTTCCTCGAAGCTTTCTTAGAAGACCTAGTAAACCTCCTGCGCCTAAAAGTGAGGCGAGACCTGCAGCAATTTCTTTTAGATATGGTATTTTACTGAAGAAGTCTTTAACACCATCGACAATCTTCTGCATAAATGATTTGCCTTTTTCAGCTTGTGATTCCGGTGCATAAGATTTACCTCCGAGTGCTTCAAGAATTTCCTCAAGCAGTGTAATAACTCTTTCTTCTCTTTTGATCTTTTCTCGATTTTCTTCAATTTGTGCTTGTGACTGTTCGGGATTGATCATTCCAGGAAGTTTTGGCATTGTTGCCTGCACACCAGCAGCACCAGCAGGGTTTCCTTTGAGTGCAGCCCAAGCATTCTTCATGTTGGAAAAACCTCGTGTCACAGCATTATCACCTATCATTGACTTCGCCTTATCACCTATTTGACCAAAGGTATCCTTCATCATTTGCTTTGCGCTAAGATTGAAGATTGATTGTGAACGAGCGGGCGCAAATGATCCAGAAGATTCTTGATTTTTATTGAAGTTCTCAAACCCTAAATTTAATTGACTGAGATTCTGTAGTGTTTGCTCAGACATTTTTTCGGTTTGAGTTTTTTCAGGCAGGACTTTTTTTAATGCGTTTTCAAAACTTTTACTTTGTATCTTTGGATTATCAACTAATATTTGATTTGTCTTTTCAATATTTTTTGCTAGACCAGTAAAGCCCGTTTGTATTTGCTGAGTAAACGAAGACATAGTACTGGTGAGTTTTTCAACAGTCGGTGAAAATGCCTGACCAATACTATCACTTAATTTTTTTACTTCTTGTTCTGCCATAACTTATCGATTCTGAGCTTGTTTAATTTCCATATTTCGTTTTTCCAAATACCCATTAAGTAGTTGGACATAAATGCTTCTTTCATACGGCAACATGCTATTCAATTCAGTCAAAGACATATTATGGTGATACATCAATTCAAAGTTTGTATTATAATGATTTGCCAGTGTATCATTACTCATTGCTATAAAAAAAAATTCTGAAACCCCTGAATGTCAATAGTTTCTTTTGTTTTACATTTTGCACATGTATAACTTACAGTATGTTTTAAAACCGGCATGGTTTCAAAAAACTTTTGCACTTCACTAATTTGTTTTTGATTCATGCTGTAAACAAATTCAAGTAATTCTTTTTCTGTATGATCAGATGAATCATAAATTTCTTCTTTATCATAAATTTTATCAATTGATGCTGCAATCAAATTTACAAATGATTCGAAGTTTGAAACGTTTGTCTGAGAAATTGCTTCAATATTTGGATACTTCATTGTCACGGAAATATTATCATCTAATTTAAAATCTTTCCGATGATTTGGATCCTTATGAACTTGAATTTGTTCAATATCAATGCCTATCTTTTGGCGATGATCACATGGTTCTCCTTTTGTGTTTGTTTCATTATCATGTTTCAACATCAATTCAATTTGTTCTCCTGTAGATTTGCCACGAATATTTAAAAAGAAATATTCAATATCAAACGTTGGCAACTCCATTACGTCAATTTCTGTCTGAACACAATTATTAATAATTTGTCTCATTGCACGAAGAATATCTTTTGAATCATCCGATTCTTGTGCAGTTAATAAAATACGTTCTTCTTCAACTGTAAAGGGTCTATATATAATCTCTTTATCGTTGGAAGGTAAAGTCAATGTGTATGTAATCACATTCAATTTCGGTAGTGGCATTTATATGCTCCATGAAATAGTTAATGTTATGATGGTCTTATATAATCGATACCTTCGTATGCAAAGTTAACCTCAAATGATACTGCTTCTTTTGCATCATGCGCAAAAGTAATAGCACTTACTGCCTTTGGAAAAGCATTTCTTAATTTAATACCATATACCCAGTTTCCTGCTTTTGCTGACATTTCTTCATGAAACTGATGTAAACTATCGGTTACATCTTGTCCAAATTCTTTGTCTTGAGTTGTTGATCTTAATTGCCTTATTTCAAGATCAGCAATATAATCATCATAAAAACTAAAATATCCTGTTTCTTTTGAATGCACTAAATTCATCCAAAAACTAAAAAAATCATAAAAGGCAAATCGGTCATCCATAATCATTGGAATTGAAATATTACCATCTCCATAATTTGTTCCTGTTGGTGTTTCAATACGAAAACCATTTGGATATAAGTATTGGTCTGTATTCAATCCTCTTGATGGTAATGTGATACCTTTTGAATAGAAAAAGGCATCTCTTAATTTTAATTTTTCAACTTCTCCATAACCTTTTTGTGTTGGAGAATTTTTTAGAAATTTGTCTTCAAGGTTATTTTTATCAAGGATCTCAAAATAAAATTTGCAGAGATAAAGATTTGGTGTGACTTTACGAATAAAATCAGAAACACTAAATCTTCGTTTTCCCATAACCTTTTTTGCTCCAGGTTGGGTTCCTGCTGTACCCCAAGATGGAGAAACTAAATCAGACCTAGCCATTAGATTCTCCTTGCTAAACGAATTGATTCTCTCCAAACATACGAAGCATTTCTTTTCTGAAAACTTTCAAGTGGTAAAAAGACCGCTCGTATCCATTCATCTGGCGGAATTGCAATCATTTGACCACGAATTTGATTGAGTAAGTATCGATGAATACATGGCTTAACTTCACGATATTGTGCCGCTCCAGCAAGAGTACTATATTGTAGATCAAGATAAGTTGAGCGGGATGTTTTCTTCAACATATTATCAAGAAGCCTTGTGAGTAAAACAGACCTTGCACGAAGAGGCAAGTAATGTAAATTCATACCAAGAAATCCATCATTATACATATTCAAAACAAATGCCACAGGAAAGGCATCGTAATATGGCAAAGTTCTTCGATACTTTGGATCATAAAACCAACAGTACAAAGAACCAGGTGCTATTTGCGAACCTTTTGAAATTCGATAGTCAGCATTTGAATCATAATAACTTTTAGGTCTTTCAGTTCGATTCATAACACGAACTGAAGGATACAAAACTTGATTAATCTTTTCACGAAACCAAGTTCTTGTATCACTTAAATTTTTATTTACTTGAGAATCACTTTTTAAAGTATCATCAACTTTACGATCTAATGGTGTGATTCTTTGCCGTTCTTCTCGATCTTTTTTTCGAACGTCACGGACTCTTTGAAAAATAGGATAAGGCATTACATTAAACCAAGTAACGCAACTTCCGATTTCTCTGATTGATATTTTTCAATAATCTCAAAACCAAAATATAATAGCATATTAATTACATAATCTTGACTAGCGGTTGCATAAACTGTTTGACCTCGGCTATTACGATTGCCGAGCAAACGATATACGAGATATTTTAATATTCCTTTTTCACGATAATCTTCATGTGTGAACATATTACCAAGTTCAAACACATATTCATCCATCAATTCTAAGGCATTTGCTGCAGTAAAAATTTCTTTCTTTCTTGTTTCTCTTGGCCTTCTCATTGTAGCACAAGAAATCACATTCTTATTTTGCCGGTCTGCAGCAACCGCAATTGAATGACTTGCTAAAACTTCTTTTCTTTTATCATTATCTTCAAAACGATTTAATAATTTAATCGCCTGATAAACAAGATCCTGCGGCATATCAGTTTTAGGATTACCAACTGATACCGCAAAATCTCTTAATACATCAATACCTTCTTGAAGCATATACATTAGAATGTTCCACAATCAATTACTGAATCGTTAAGTATACAATTATTTATAGCCGAATTATTTATTGTAGCGTTATTTAGTGTACCGTTATTTATTGTTGCAGTATTTAAAGTTGAATTATTTGAAGTTAAATCAGTAATCTTGACTACATTCATTTCAACAGTATTTGCCAACAACCCTTCAATTGTTCCATTGTGAATGGTTGCTGTATTCAATGTTGAATTGTTCAATGTAGTATTGTCAAGCGTACCAATATCCAAGTCTACATTATCAAATACTACATCACCAGTAATTGTACCACTTGAGATGGTAACATTTGTAAGTGTTGTATTTGCAACAGTTGAATTCTGTACAGTTGAATCATCAATAATTGACTGAACAACATTACCAGTATATTCAGAGTTGGTAATTGTTAGATTATTTGCTGTTGTATTCCAAATTTCAAATTCAGAAATAACTGAATTGCCATCACCAGTTAATACAACACCATTAATAATTGCACCATTCAAATATGCACTGTTCAGAATTGCATGATCCATCACAACACTATTTGCGTAGACACCTTCCATCTCAACATGATTTAATGTTGAATGATCAAATGTTGAATTTGCAAGATAGATGTTGTTTGCTTCAATCTCATTCAATGTAAAGTTGTTTAATGTACCACCGGTTAGTTCAACGTTGGTAGCAACAACATTATTTGCGATTACATTATTTGCTGTAACAGTATCAATTGTACCATTTGTGAGACCAAAATTATTTGCTGTAAATTGGTCAGCATCTACATTGAATAGTTCACTATAGAAGATTGAAGTGTTCGAAATCTCACCTTCAAATGTACCATCTGTAATATCAAATCTTTGAGCGGAACTTGTGATAATTGAAACATTTGCAATATTACCACTGAGCAATTCAGCAACAGATACATTCGCACGGTCAATGTTTACATTTTTAACAGTAGCACTGTTGATTGTTGCATTGTTTAAAGTTGCGGTATTGATTGTTGAACCAAGAATTATACCAGCATTGAATGTACTTGTGAACAATGTTGTATTACTTGTGACAACTCTGTCAGCAGTAACATCTTGCATTGTTGTATTGCTAAGTTTAGCATCATCAATTTCAACATTATTTGCAGTAATTGTTCGTAGTGTGGCATTTGACAATTGAACTTGATCAAGTTCTGCATTATCAAGGTCAACACTATTTGCGGTCAATCTTTCAACTGTTAAGTCTTCGGCATATCCACTATTGATTGCCGCATTGTTAATTGTGGCAAAGTTTGATTGTAGATTTGTTGCTGTTGCATAATTTAGAATTGCATTGTTTGATACAAGATTTTCTGCTTGTGAATCATTGACAATTTGTGTTTCATGAATGCGTGAATTATAAATGTCGAAGTTGTACAATTTACCATCATGCAAGGTCATGTTGTTCGCAACACTATTGAACAATGTACCATTGATGAACGATGATGCATTGATTGTCAAGCTATTTGCATTACCATCTTGAATATCACTATTCAGGAATGAACCATCAATATATGTTGCACGATTGGTGAGTGTACCATAAATTGTTAGATTCTCAATTGATACATCTTTCATTGTTGAATTAGCAACATGGCTATTTTCAACAGTGATATTGTTTGCCGATGAATCAACAATTGTGCATGTATTGACTTCTGTACCAACAAGGCGATCAATATCTACACTTGTGTTTGTCAATGTTACGCTATCAAGTGTACCACCACTGAGTGTTACATTGATGAGGTTTGAATTCCAAATATCAAATTCACTAATTGATGCTTCTGAATGTCCGTTTCCAGAAAGAACAACACCATTGATGAACACACCATTTAGAATTGCACCATTTAGAATTGAATTATCAAGAACAAAGTTATTTGCATAAGTATCATAGATTTCAGAATTGCGAATTGTACTTAAACTAAATTCTGAATTTGCAGCAACAACTTGCTCAAGAGATGTATATGCAATTGTTGAATTGGCAATAGCACTTGTTTCAATTGAAGATAGAGTGACTGACAGATCATTGGCAGTTGAACCTTCAAGTGATAGTGTACCAAGATTACTATCTGTAATCGTGATGTTTGTGAATGTTGAATTCGCAACGGTTGCATTTTCAACTGTGGCTGAATCAACAAATGGACGATTGAATGTACCATCATTTGATGTCAGATTATTTGCAGTTGAATTTCGAATCTGTGAATTCGTAAGGATTGATTGTGCTATACTTAAATTCGTAGCAGTTGATCCAGAAAGTGCAACACCTTGTGCCGAACCACCAATGATTGTAGTACCATTGATTTGTGATCCAGTCAGAATGTTTCCAGTAAAGTCTGAATTTGTGATTGCTACTTGGTCAAGTGTTGAATTCGTAATTGACGAATTGGCAACTACACTATTGTTACTGTTCAATCTTTCAGTAGTACTATCAACAATTGAAGTGTTTGTAATGAATGAATTGTTGACAGTTAAATTATCTGCACTTGAACCATTGATTTGAACAGTATCAAGTGTTGACAACATGATTGTTGAATTTTCAACAAATAAATTGTTTGCTGCAGAATCTTCAATATCAGCATCTGTCAATGTTGCGTTTGCAGATGTCAGATTGTTTGCAGTTGAGTTCAGAATAGTTGCTGAACTGATTGTTGCATTTGTTGACTGTAGATTGGTTGCAATTGCATTTGTGATCGTTGCAGTGGTAATGATTGCATTTGCACTGGTCAAACTTTCAGCAGTTGCATTCTTCAAGATTGCATTGTTTGAAATCAAGTTTTCAGCAGTTGAATCTTGAACAATTTGTGTCTCATGAATTCTGGAATTGTAGATGTCAAAATCATACAATGTACCAGAGTTGAAGGTCATGTTGTTTGCAACAGAATCACGAATGGTTGAATTCTGCATCAACACATCATGCATCGTACCGGTGTTGACTACAAGGTCATTTGCGGTCGCATCATGCAGGGTAATTCCAAGCAGAAGTCCACCCTCACCGAAGTATTCACCATCTAAGAATCCTGTATTGCTGGAGCCGCCAGAACCGTCGCCACTAGACAATTCACTACCAGTTGATGTCACAGCATCATTAATTAAAAAGCCGGTAATTCGTACATTATTCAGAACAATATCTTCAAACGTTGAATCAGAAATTACAGCATTGGAAAGCTGAACATCATTTGCGGAAGCTTTCTCAATTGTCACATCGTTCAATGATGCACCATTGATCGTTGAAGTCGATGTG
>Ga0255743_10003788_pt1 | contig 11851 bp, 9 predicted proteins | sample 101ome_19_FD_179950 | JGI IMG/M metagenome (GOLD analysis project Ga0255743, IMG submission 179950) | Coastal salt marsh microbial communities from the Groves Creek Marsh, Skidaway Island, Georgia - 101405AT metaG (version 2) | ecosystem: Environmental > Aquatic > Marine > Intertidal zone > Salt... | reverse complement strand
CGACGCGAACCTCGAGTGAACGAAAGGGAAATAAATACTTGATACGGTTCCGCGCGATGCGGGTGCACGCGACGACGACGACGACGACGACGACGACGACGACGAGACGCTGCGGCGCGGGTGCGGGTGCGCTGCGTCGCGTGGCGCCGGCGGCTTTGAGTGTAAACCGCCGTGGCTCGACGACGACGACGACGACGACGGTGGTTCGCGCGACGCGGCAGGCGCAACCAGACGCAAAGGATATTCAGGAGCTCGCGCTACAAAACGGCGCGTGCGTCATCGCGCCCAAGTACTCGCCCGAGGTGGTGTGGGAGCGCGCGTTGGCGGGACCCGGGGAAACGTTGGCGACGGCGCTTCGGTGCGGAGAGATCGTGTGGAACGCCGCGTCGTTCGCGAGTGGGTTGGTGATGGATAAGATGAATGAGACGGAGAAGGTTGTGAGCCGTTCGGAACAGTTGAGGGTGCAGCTGGCGCAACTCGGACCGAGTTTTGTAAAGGCCGGGCAGGTGCTGGCGAATAGACCGGATATCGTTCGGAGCGACTACATGGAGGAGTTGTGTAAGCTTCAGGATGACGTCCCGGCGTTCGATAACGCGACGGCGTTTGAGATAATCGAAAAGGAATTGGGAAGACCGATTGATGAGGTGTTTTCGACGATATCCAAGGAGCCGATCGCGGCGGCGTCGCTGGGACAAGTGTATCGAGCGACGCTCAAGGAGAATGGAGACGAAGTCGCCGTCAAGGTGCAACGTCCAGGTATCGAGCCAATCATCTACAGGGATTTGCTGCTCTTCAGAACCTTGGCGTGGTTTATCAATGGATACTCGATACGCCAGCTCGGGTGCAACGCGCAGCTAATCGTCGATGAGTTTGGGGAGAAGCTATTGGAGGAGCTTGACTACGTGCAGGAGGGTCGTAACCTTCGTGACTTTTACGACAACTTTGAGGGCGATCCTATCGTGAAGATTCCCAAGTTTTATCAGGCGTACTCTGGGTCCAAAGTGCTTACGATGGAGTGGATCGACGGGATTCGGTGCACGGACCCACAAGGGATCATCAGGGAGGGAATCAACGTGGAGGAGTTCATCAAGGTTGGCGTCGTGAGCGGGTTGAGACAGTTGCTCGAGTTCGGGTTGTTCCACGGTGACCCTCACCCGGGTAACATTTTCGCCATGCGTGACGGTCGCATTGCGTACGTCGATTTCGGCAACGTCGCGCAGTTGACGCAAACGAACAAGGAGGTGCTCATCGACGCGGTGGTGCACGCGGTGAACGAGGATTACGACGCCATGGCGGGCGACTTCATTCGCCTCGGTTTCTTGTCGCCGGGTACGGACGTGACACCCATCGTACCTGCTTTGCAGGATATATGGCAAGATGCGAGAACAGCCTCGCTCGCCAACTTCAACTTTCGCACCGTCACTTCGAGCTTCAACAAGCTCGTGTACCAGTACCCGATTCGCATCCCAGAACGCTTCTCCCTCGTCATTCGCTCTCTTCTTACGCAAGAGGGCATCTGCATGACGTTAAACCCTGAATTCAAGTTCTTGGAGGTTGCGTATCCGTATGTGGCGAAGCGCCTACTCACCGATCGCGACGTGTCGCTTCGAGAGCGTCTTATTCAAGTGCTATTCAAACAAGATAAGTTCCAGTGGCGTCGTCTTGAAAATTTGATTGATTTGGCGAGAGAAAGCGGTGGAGATCTCGATTTGACTGAAACGGCAACCGACGGGGCGGGATTGCTCATCACTGACGCGAAACTGCGCAACCAGCTCATCTTGGCGCTCACGGAGGACAATAGACTTCAAGTGGACGAGGTGGCAAGATTAGTATCAGTGCTGCAAAAGGAGGTCAAATTTGACCGCGTGCTCAATAACGCAGTATCAAACGGGCCTGACTTGGCGCGTAAATTCGCGCTCAGCTGGTCCAGCAAGGTATTGGCAGATTAAGTAGATCTTCTAAGTTTAGTACAGTAGGCGTGCGTGTAACATAACATCGATCGAAATTCATACGAAGACTCTCATCATGCCGCTAATTTTTACGCGGCAATGCGGACACGTCGCGTTGTCGCCCTGACAATCGCGCACGCGTGTGATACACTTTGAACAATACAGCATGTGTAAACACGGCGCCACGATCGTATCGCGCTTCGCCGTGTAACAAATCGAGCACAGCGTGTCGTGAACGGCGAGTTCGGCGTGTTCAGCCTTCAGGCGCAGCGACTCAACCTCGTTGCGAAGTGCTTCAATCTCGTCGTGATACGGATCATCGCTGTCGTTTTCTAAATTATCTGAAGACCGGGCCGAGTCTCTGTCCACACGCACCAAGCCCAAATCTGCTCGATTCCGACGACTGCAGCGTTGGTGTCGATACGCTCTCACGATGGAGTCGGTACCATGGTTAAAAGTGTCGACGCGTCTCAAGGACGAAAGCTCGGGCAGAGGCGACGTGAGCGCGTCGATGCGAAGGTACCAGCTCGTTTTAGCTGAGATGACGCGTTCTCGATCCCGAGCGACGAACGTTGACACGAAGGCTTCGTGCAGCAAGCTTCCACCCAGTTCCTTGAGCAAATTGCCAAACAAGCGAACGCAGCTAAACGACGCCAAGGCGCTCTCCACTCGGCTCAACGATCGCACAATATCCAACCATTCAGTGCGGCCATTTTCGAGCCATTCGTCTGTTTGCGCCGTGATTAGAAATCCCGCTTCCAAGTCGCGAAGACAATCCGCCGCTCGCGCTGCGCTTCCTCCAACTCCAATCGTCTCGCTTCCAGCGACGAAGAAGGTCCGAACGCTCGGCCACGTACTGCTTCGCGCCTCGTCGCGCACGTTCGCGTCGAGTTCCAATATGAGCGCGCGAAGCTCGTTCACGCATGAGTCGAGTAACCCACTCGCGCTCATCGAGGCGCGCAGTGGTGATGTGCCCGAGGCATCGTATCGTGTCTATTCGTATCGTCGGATGTACGAAAACATAACAACGCAACCTTTACAAATGACGGACCGGCTCGGATCCGTGAAAGCTATAGCCTACATGAAGTGTACACGCGACAAGATGCCTGAATGAAATTCACCGTCGCACCTTGAGCGGGGTCAGACGACGCCGGTGGCTCGCAAAACAAGTCCCGCGTCGGTTCGCGCGCGCCGAAGAGTCTTTGTCGCGGCTTCAATCCCAGAGTCTCGAATCGACAATAGGTCAGAGCTCGACGCCCCACGCACCGAAGACGACACGATATCGCGCACGACCGTCTCGTCCAGATGGCGATGCAGCTTCGTCAGCGCGTTTTGGACGTCCACGTTTGCCGTTTGTCTCGCGGCTCTCTGAACACCTTCCGAAGCTGCGACGATCAAACGCAAAACGAACCCAACCGCCACGCTCATCTCATCCACGGCATCGCGCTTCAACACGGAGTACACGTCCGCGGCGTGCATGAGCGTCAGCATTGCCCCTTCCAAATCGGACATTTCACGCCGTTCGCCGCTGTAAAAATTCGTCGCGACAAATTTCGGCGGCAGCGTCTCGCCTCGGCCTCCATCGAAATCTTCCGAAACCATCGCCCGGTACCACTTTCTCTGACTCGTCGTCGCGTACACAAACATGAGTCTCTCCGTCCAAGTCCCCACCGCCGCTCTCGTCGATTTTCTATCGCCAAACCTCTTCAGACGCACCGGAAACGCTTCACTCCCGTACACGGTGTGGCCGAGACCCGCGGTCGCGACGCATTCCGGCGCGCCCCACGCGCGTAAAAGCGCCGCCACCTCCTCCAGATGAGCGTCGAACGTCTTTCCGTTCATGTGCCGCACCCTTTTCGCCCGTCCACCCTCTATAATCTCACGCATCGCCGCGTCGTTCGCGTCCGCGTTCTCGCTCAACGACAGAGACGTTTCGTAATCCTCACCCGCTACTTCGTCGCCGTCCTCCTCCTTCCACGCGCACGCCGCGCGTTCATCCTCGCGTAAGCACCACGCGCACGGGACGCTGAGGGCGTACCACCCGACGCGCGCGAACGCGCCGAAGATGACGTCCCGCGTCGTCATCTGTCGTTCGATTGGAGCGACTCGAGTCCGATGTTTTTAAGATGCGCACTCTGCACAGTCGCACGCGCGAACGTACCGTCGCGCTCATCTCGGACACGGGGACACGAAATCGGTGAAGAATCACGGAGACGAACGCGATGCTTTCGACGTGCGCGATCGGGGCGCGGGCGGTACCGTCGGCGCGACGCGGAGTCTGCGGACGCGGTGTCGGCGCGGCCGTGACGGGCGGCGTTATCCATCTTCGTCGAAGCGAGTCTGTGAACACGACGATGAGGCGCGCCGTCGTCGCTTCGGGACGCTCTGAGGTCGCATTGGCGCCAACGTCGTCGATGATAGCGCCGCGCGGTGTCGAAGCTGATGGCGTCGTCGTCGGTGCGTGGAAGGGCGCGGCGTTGGGCGCGGCGGCGTTGGGCGCGGCGCTTTTAGCTCCGGAACACGCGAAGGCGGCGGTCGAGGCTGTCGCCGATGTCGACCCGGATCAAACGAGCGGCTTCATCCAGGGTTTGTTGCTGATTTTGTTCAGCGAGATTGGTGATAAGACGTTCTTCATCGCCGTGTTGTTGGCGACGCAGCAGGATAAGAAGAGCGTGTTCGCCGGAACGTACGGGGCCCTGGTAGCTATGACTGTGATTTCGGTGCTCTTGGGACAGGTTTTGCACCTCGCGGACGAGAGCCTGCCGTTTGAGACGGATTTCCCGTGGGATGACTTTCTCGCGGCGGCGTTGTTGCTCTATTTCGGCGTGCAGACGATAAAATCTGCCGAGGAGAGCAAGGCGGAGGAAGAGGAGGAGGACGCCAAGGAAGCCGTGGCGGAGATGGGTAGCAACTTTAGCGATGAAATGGCGTTGATTGCGAGCGTTTTCGCGCTCGTTTTCGCCGCGGAGTGGGGTGATAAGTCTTTCTTCGCCACCATTGCGCTTAGTGCGGCTGCCGATCCACTTCAAGTTGTCGGAGGAGCGGCGGCGGGGCACTTCATCGCAACGGCGGGCGCCGTGGTTCTCGGCGACGTCGTCGGCGAATACATCTCTGAGCGCGTCGTCGCCTACGCTGGTGGCTCGCTCTTCATCTTATTCGCCGTCGGTACTCTCGTCGAGGCTTTGAGCAAGTAGTGCATTGTTTGTTTTAATTTTTATCTCATCACAAGGGACTCTACGGGGAAGCGCACAATTTACGTCATCGCGGCTTTTTTTGTTTAAACTAACGGGTGGAAGGTTTGAGAATCGACGCCACGAACAACAATGTTGTCCAAGTTAAGGTTCATGTTCTTGGTCAAGTTTTCGGACGGCGGGAGCGGGCTCAACTTGGCTTGCTCGACAGCCTCGTCAACGATGCGACGCTGCTCCTTTTCGATTTGCTTGATCTCCGCCGCATCGAGGAGGTTACGCTCGATGATGAGCTTGCGCAAGCGCTCGACCGGGTCGCGCTCTTGACGAATACCACTAATCTCATCGCGGGTACGGTACGTGCTGCCCGGGTCGCTCATGGAGTGTCCGTGGTAGCGATACGTGTCCATCTCAAGAACAATCGGTCCCTTGCCAGAGACGCAGTACTCTTTGGCAAACTTGATCGCTTGCTTCACCGCGAGGGCATCCATGCCGTCCACCTTCAAACCCGGAACGTAGTCACCACGCTTATAGTACACCGGGCTTTTGGCGCTTCTGTCTTGGGCCGTACCCATGCCGTAGTGGTTGTTCTCGCACATGAAGATGACTGGCAAATCCCAAAGCGCCGCCATGTTGAGCGCCTCAAACAACTGTCCTTGGTTCGCCGCACCGTCACCGTACATCGTTACAGCCACGTTCGGCTGTTTGTTGTACTTGAACGCAAACGCTAAACCAGCACCAATCGCCGTCTGTGCGCCCACGATACCGTTACCGCCGAAAAAGTTCGCCTCTCTGCGGTACATGTGCATGGAACCGCCGATGCCCTTCGCGGCGCCGTCCACTCGACCCATCAACTCCGCCATAACCTCCAACGGCGTGCCTCCACGGCCGAGGTGAATGCAGTGATCGCGATACGACGTCACGACGGCGTCTTCCTTGGTCAACGCGGCCTCCATTCCGACGCATACGGCTTCCTGTCCGTCGTACAAGTGGCAAAAGCCTCTGATAAACTTTCCCTTGTACAATACGTCCGCCGCGATTTCGAGTCGACGCATCATGTACGCCTGCGTGAACATGTCCACAATCTCAGACTTTGACGTCTCGACGACTTGAGACGGCGGCTCAATCCTGTGTCCCTCGAATGGCACCGGAGTTTCCACCGTAAACTTTTCGTCGCTCGCCGCCGCGAAACCGCGGTTGGCGCTCGCGCGGGCAGTCACCTATCGCGCGTATGAAACAACCGTCGTCGTCAGTCTCATCGCATGCGGGCGGCACGAAATCAATGCATCGTCATCGACTCGCTTTCGTTCCGTCTCGCGTCCGCCGCGCTCGCGCACGCGTCGACGCACGAACGACAAAAGATTCGCCGTTCGAACGCGTTCCAGTCTATTCCAATCCGACCCGCGTCGCTCGTCGCGTTCGCTCGTCGCGTTCGCTCGTCGCGTTCGCTCGTCGCGTCGCGAACGTACCGTAACCCTCGACGCCACGCGTCTCGCGCACGTCCTCAACATCGCCTCCGTCGTCTCGCGCGCGTCGTTATCGCGCGAATCGGCGGTTGAAGAGAATCGAAAACCCGAAAAACCCGCGTGTGAAGATATATTACACTGATTGCTCATACAATTGACCTAGAGTGCTATTTTTCGACGCCGCGTCGTCGACCGAACCCGAACGCTAATCGCTCGGAACGTCGTCGTCGCCGCCACCGACGCTCGACATGAGCTCGGCAAACGAGAGTTTGGGTTTGCCGGTTGGTGGGCGTCGCGATGACGGCGATGCGGTGACGCGCGGGGGCAGATTTGCCCGCTTCGGCGACCGGATTCTCGGCTCGACGGGCGCCAAAACAGATTGTCGCGAGCCGCCGGTGAACATGCTAAACATGTCGTCGAAAGTTTCGAGTTTTGCGGGCGACTTTGGTTTCCGTTCGGGCGACGGCTCGACGATCTTTGGCGGTGAAGGCGTTGGAAAGGTTTCTATCGGCGCCGATTTCACAGCTTCGGGCGTTCCCCGCGCTTCCGCCGACTCGGTCTCAACCTCTGGTTGTCGTTCCACGGCTAACGTCCGCGCGAGCGTTCTCTTACCGACGATTCCCTTTGCGGCATCAACCAGCCCGTCATCCGTCACGTCTCGAACGCACCGGGAAGCCGTCTCGGTCAACACGCATGTCGTCCCTTTGTCTCCTCGACGCTTCTCGCTCGGTCCCTCTTCCTTCGCCCTCTTCAACAACCGCGCCGTCTCCCCGTCCGACCCAGAGTCCGAAACCACGTCGTACATCGGGATTTCATCGTCCTCGACCACGGCTGGCGGTTTTGGCACCGCTCGACCGCCTTTACGCGCCTTTGTCGGCGGTGGTTTCGCGGCATTGAGCACGCTCGCTGGTAACCGTCTCGCCCGCTTGTTCACCGCCGTCATCGCGCGCGAGTGTTCGGCCGTTCGATCGACTCGACGGCGGGAAGAATCAGATTACACGCGCGGTGCGCACGAACGCCGGCGATCGCGGCGTCGCAGCGCTCGCGGCGCGCGCGTGTGACGAATGTTTGGATAAGAGAGAGCAGCACTCAATACGGCAGACCTCGGCGTATCTCGGAACGGCGTTGTGCCGTGCGCTCGCGACGACGACGACGATGGTGACGACGATGACGACGACGACGATGATGATGACGAGCGCGTCGTCTCTCAAGGCACCGACGAAGAGAGCGTCCGCACACACGACGAAGACTCGAGGAGTAGCGGTTCGCTTTTCCACGCGCCGTTCGGCGCCCGCGCGCGTCTGCGGCGCGTCTTCCAATCTTCGTCGTGAAACCCGCGTCGCGCGGTCGAAGGAGTGCTCGACGATCGCGCGTGCGGTTCGCGAACCGGGCACGGACGAGGAGGCGCTTCCGGACGATGACTTCAAGCCGAGCGAACTCAAGTTTCAGGATATCGTGAGCCTGTGGGTGACGCAGATTCTTCAGACGTACGGCGACAAGGAAAGCAAGGATAACGCGCCAGTGTGCGAGGGCGTGATTGACGATTTGGTCGGTGGACCGATTTTCTTGGCGCTGTACCCGTATTTCCGTCGGTACGGTGGGGTGTTTAAGCTCGCGTTTGGGCCCAAGGTTTTCATGGTGCTCAGCGATCCCGTAATCGTAAGAGAAGTGCTCAAGGAGAAGCCCTTTTCGTTCGATAAGGGTGTGTTGGCCGAGATTCTAGAACCCATCATGGGTCAAGGGTTGATTCCGGCGCCGTACGCGGTGTGGAAGAACCGCAGACGTCAGCTCGTGCCGGGATTCCACAAGGCGTGGTTGGATCATATGGTTGGTTTGTTTGGTCACTGCTCCAACGAGTTGATTCGAAACTTGGATAAAGTCGCGGCGGCGGGCGAGGTTGTGGACATGGAGGAGCGATTCTGCTCGGTGAGTTTAGATATTATTGGTCTTGCCGTGTTCAACTACGACTTTGGCTCGGTGACGAAGGAGTCACCGATCATTCGCGCCGTGTATAATTGCTTGCAAGAGGCGGCGCATCGCAGCACGTTTTACGTGCCGTATTGGAACTTGCCTTTTGCCGACGTTGTCGTCCCGAGACAACGCGAGTTTAAGGAAAACATGGGCATTATCAACGAAACGTTGAACGGATTGATTAAAAAGGCGCAACAGTTTGAAGGCACGGAAGACCTCGAGGAGTTGCAAAACAGAGATTACAGCAACGTCAAGGATCCATCCTTGTTGCGCTTCTTGGTTGACATTCGCGGCGCCGACGTCACCGACGCGCAGCTTCGCGATGATTTGATGACGATGCTTATCGCTGGTCATGAGACCACCGCAGCGGTCCTCACCTGGGGGTTGTTCTGCCTCGTCCAACAACCAGAACTGATGAAGCGAATCCAAGCCGACATTGACGAAGTCTTTGGCGACGACGACCGAACGCCGACGTATGACGACATTCAAAAGCTCGAGTCGGTGCGTCTCTGCATCGCCGAGGCTCTTCGCCTCTACCCAGAGCCACCGATCCTCATCCGTCGCTGCCTCGAGGACGTCACCTTGCCCAAGGGTGCCGGAGACGTCGAGGTGACCCTTATCAAGGGGATGGACATTTTCATCAGCGTCTGGAACCTCCATCGCTCTCCCGAGTGCTGGGAGAACCCCGACGTCTTTGACCCGTTCCGTTTCAAGCGCCCCTTCACCAACCCGGGCGTCAAGGATTGGGCAGGTTACAACCCCGAGCTCATCAACGGCCTCTACCCCAACGAGATTGCCTCTGATTACGCATTTATTCCCTTTGGCGCCGGCGCTCGCAAGTGCATCGGCGACCAATTCGCCATGCTCGAAGCCACCATCGCCATGGCCATGGTTCTTCGCCGGTACGACTTTGAGCTCGCCAAGGACCCGGCCAACGTCGGGATGACCATGGGTGCCACCATTCACACCGCCGAAGGTCTCCCCATGCGCGTCAAGCTTCGCAAATAATAGTCGTTTTGTATTTTCATCCACTCAAATCACACCACAAAACTCACTCACGTTCGACGTCTCAAACACACTCACCCTTTCGCGTCGATCGTCAAACGCCGACGCCGGTTCCACCAAGGAAAGGAAACGGACGAACGGTAGAAACATCATGGCGGGCGCGAGCGATGCTTCGGAAATGGTGGCGACGCGCGAGGAGATGAAACGCGCCAAGCTCGACGTGGCGTACAGAGACTTTTGCGCGCACTTGCTCATACCGCTCAACGAGTGTCGCCGCAAATCCTTCTACCTTCCGTGGAAGTGCGAACACGAGCGACACGTGTACGAAAAGTGTCAATACAAAGAGTGCGTGTGGACTAGATTTCTCGCGTGGTTTCGTTTTCGCGGTGCGCGTCGGAGACGATGCGCGAGCGAGGGAGAAGAGGGAGATCGTCGTCCGATCAACGCTCCTGGATGGTTGGGTTTTGTCGGTTTTGATAGATGTTTGATCGATCGATACGCGGTTTGAGCGCGTGTGAATGTCGACAAGCGCGTTGACTGACAATGTGTGATGACGCGATTGCGAAACGGCGCAGGTACATGAAGCGGGTCGCGGCGATGAAGGAGTCAAAGTGAATTCGCGTTTTTCCTCGCGGCAAAGGCGCGAAGGAGAAGACTTAGTTGCGCTTAATTTTTAGTAGAGCGGTGTAAATTATCTGGAAAATCGAACTAGTGGGAAGTGCGTGTAAATGCACGTATGTTACAAATTCGTAGAGCGAGCGCGCGGCGATGGGTGGTGCGGAATGACGTTTTTGTCGACGGTATCGTTTGCGTCGCGTCGCCGAAACGGCGTTCGGCGGCTTGATCGACGCAAAGTCACGTGATTCGTTCAACGAAAACGTCGCTCCGAAAACTACTATGAAACGCGCGTCACCGGATCGGTCAATCAATGAATCCTGTCACTTAATTTGGACTCGGGATTTGCACGCCGGCAGCTTTGAGAATGTCCTCGAGAGGCGCGTGCGCGCCGGTGCTCACGTCGTAACTGGCGTAGAGCGTCTCAGATCCTCTAAAAACAAAGCTTCCACCTTGCTGATACCCCTGATCGGGCTTTGGCGGCAACCAAGGTTTCCATCGTTTCAATACTCCCAACAACGTCTTCGCCCCGTCTTTATTCCACCTCGCGAGGATGGACTCTGGCGTGGATTTCTCCATGAACGTTTCCTTGACGCCCTTGCGCAAGCCGAGCGCCTCGTACGTCGCGCTCGTCTCGTCGGCGTACAATTTCTCAATCGGAAACGCGTTCTCCTCAACGAAATCCCTCGATCTCTCGAGCGTACCGATGGAAACCACCAAAAGTTTCACCCCAGCGGCATCTAGCGCCGGAACGGCGTCGCGATTCAACTCGACGGCGCGTTCCGACGCGAAAAATCACCCAAAGCTTCTGAGAAACGTCACCACGACCGTCTCGTCATCCTTCCACAGCGACGGCAGGTCCGTCGCGCGTCCATCGATCGCGGCGCGGACGTTGACATTTCTAAGTGCCGCGTGCGCGTCCACCGGTGCGTCGTCCGGGACGTTGATTCGCGTCGGCGTCGACGACGCGCGAACGACTGTTGTCGTCATCTTTCTCATCCTTTGTCGCGCAGCGTGAAACTTAAGTCGGCTCTCACGCGTCGGCACCGCCGCCGGGCGTGAAGACGCCACCGCCGACATTGTCGCCGATGCTTTTGCTTTCAACGCCGACGACGATACCGGGACGACCGACGCGCGACGCGCGTCCGAGTGTCGCGAAGGCTGGAACTCGTAAACGCACGCACGTCACCTGCGAGCACAAAACCTCAGCCATTCCCCACACGCCGTCGACCGTCGACGCGTCCGCCGACGACGAAAAGAACCTCCGACGCCCGCGAACGAAAGAACGCATGTCCATCCGAGGCCTCACGCAGCTCCGCGCGCTCCGTCTCGTGTACTGCGACCACACGGGCTCGAGCAAGGGCGCGGTCGACTTCATCGCGTCTGGTCGATTCGATGCGTTTCGAGCGCGCGTCGGCGCCGCCACCGCGGACGTCGTCGCGGAAGTCCGTCGCGGGGGCGATCCGCACGTCACGGCGACGTACGCAAACGGACGGACGAAAACGGTGGGGCTGAAGAACGCGTCGGCGCTAGACGCGGAGAAGCAGTGCGAGTGGCTGCGGAGCGAAAAGGGCAAGCCGGGCGGGGCGCCGATGAAACGGAGGCATTTTACGAAACGTCCGAGCGTACAGGGACAGTGGACGCCTTTCACGTTCGG
>Ga0255743_10003775_pt1 | contig 11871 bp, 10 predicted proteins | sample 101ome_19_FD_179950 | JGI IMG/M metagenome (GOLD analysis project Ga0255743, IMG submission 179950) | Coastal salt marsh microbial communities from the Groves Creek Marsh, Skidaway Island, Georgia - 101405AT metaG (version 2) | ecosystem: Environmental > Aquatic > Marine > Intertidal zone >... | reverse complement strand
TCGGTTAATTATCCACCATACAATATCGTAAAGACTGGTGAAAACCAATATAATGTTGAGGTGGCATTAGCAGGTTATAATAAAAAGGATATTTCAATTGAATATGCAGATAACCTTTTAACAATTAAATCTGTGAAAAAAGATAATTCAGAAACTAAAGATGAAAACGGCAATGTTATTCATCAAGGTATTTCTAAAAGATATTTTAGTAAATCTTTTACCATCGCTGATGATACCGAAGTTAAAGGTGCTGAGTTGAAAGATGGTCTTTTAAAAGTTTCATTGGAAAGAATTATTCCTGAAACAAAAAAACCAAGACAAATCGAAATACAATAAATAATATAGATAGGGGCGGAGCCATCCGCCTCTATTTTTTTTCTCAAAATCAATTATATTTGGAAGATGTTTTCTAGACGTAATTTTCTTAAAATTGCATCACTTTTATCATTAAACCTTTTTTTAACTGATAAGCTTCCTGCTATTAATCAAAGGAAAATTATAAAAAAAATTATACCAAAATCGCAAGAGCTAATTACACCTGTTGGTATGGGAACATGGTTAACTTTTGACGTCATGCCAACTCAAGAAAATATCAAAACTAGATCTATAATTTTAGACTCTTTTTTTAAAAATCATGGTTCAATTATTGACTCATCACCTATGTATGGAATGGCTGAAAAGATTCTAGGTTTATCAATAAAAGAAATAGATAATAAAAATAGATTATTTTCAGCTACAAAAGTATGGACACCATCAAAACTATATGGAAATGAACAAATTGATAATTCATTTAAACTTTGGCAATTATCAAAGTTTTCTTTAATACAAGTTCATAACCTTGTTAACTATTCAGCACATATAAAAACTTTAGAAAAATATAAAAAAGAAGGAAAAATTAAATATCTTGGCGTTACAACTTCCCATGGCAGTCGACATGAAGAATTAATCAAAATCATGAAAAATGATAATATTGATTTTGTACAATTCACTTACAATATTTTAGATGATGAAGCCGAAAAGTATCTTCTTCCACTTGCTAAAGAGAAAAAAATTGCTGTAATCATTAACCGTCCTTTTCAAGGAGGAAATTTATTTAATTATTCTAAAAATAAAAAATTACCAAAATGGATACAAAAACTAGATATTAATTCTTGGTCAGAGTTATATTTAAAATTTATCATATCACATCCGTCTGTAACATGCGCTATTCCAGCAACATCTCGTATCGAACATATGAAAGAAAATATGGAGTCTCAATATGGTCTTCTTTTGAATAACCAACAAAGACGGGAAGTGAAAAATTTTTTTAAAAAATTAATTTAATTTTCTTTCTAATTTGTCCCAAAATTTTTTCTCTAAAGATATTTTATTTAATAAATTAATTTCTTGCATGCCTGTTGGAGAAGTAACATTTATTTCGGTCAAATAATTACCAATCACATCAATACCAACAAAAAATAACCCTCTTTTTTTTAAAAAAGATTTTAATTGAGAACATATTTTTTTATCTCTAAAAACTAAGCCAGTTTTTTTTGCTGAACCGCCAGCATGGAAGTTTGCTTTAATACTTCCTTTTTTAGGAATGCGAGCGACTGAACCTGCATACTCACCATCAAGCAATATAATTCTTCTATCACCTTTTGTAATTTCATTTATAAATTTTTGAGCAACAATTGCTCCTTTATATTTTTTTATCATTCGATGAATAATTTTTTTGTTTGTAGAAGAGTTTCTTTTAACCTTTTTAATTCCTTCACCTCCATTACCATATAAAGGCTTTAAAATTGTATAATTGTTCTGATTAATAAATGTCTGAATTTCATTTAGGTTTTGTGAAATTAATGTTTTCGGTATCAAATTTTTAAAGTGCATCATTGAAAGTTTTTCAGGATTATTTCTAATTTCAGCTGGATTATTAACGACTAGAACTTTTTTATGTAGCATTTCTAGTAAGTAGGTTGCAGTAATATACTCCATATTAAATGGTGGATCTTGTCTTACAAGAACACAATCAAAATTATTTAAATTTACTGTTTTCTCTTTTTCTTTTTTAAAAAATTTTACTCCAGAGTTTAGAATTTTAAAATAAAACCCTTTTGCAGTAATAGAATTATTCTTTAGAGTAATATTTTTGGGTAAATAGTGAAATATTTTAAATCCTCGTCTTTGAGCTTCTTTAGCAATTACAAAAGTACTGTCTTCCTTTGGATTGATTTTTTCCAAAGGATCCATCTGAATAGCAATATTAATATGCTTTTTCATCAAAGATTAAATTTATGTTATTTTTATATTTTTTTTCAAATTCTTCGATTAAAATATTTGAAAGATTTTTTTTATTAGAAACAAACTTATCCAACTCATCTAAAAAAAAACTTTCATTATCATTATTCGAATTAAGCTTATTTCTTTTTTCTAGTCCTTTTCTCGATAAATTTAAAAAAAAATGAGCATGTTCATAAATATATTTATCATATAATTTTGCATTAAAACCATTTTTTGCTACATCTATATAAGCAAGGTTTACATCTTCAAATTTCCAGTCTTTAAAAATATCATAGCATTGATCTAGAGTATTTTGATCGTAAAGTATTCCTGTCCAAAAAGCAGGGATAGAACATATACCTGACCATGAACAAGAGTCGGCTGGCCTTATTTCTAGATATTGTTTCAATCTCACTTCAGTAAAGATTGTAGAGAGATGGTTTTCCCAATCCTCTATCTTGGCAAACTCATTATTGACCTCTTTTAACTCTCCATTTATGAAATCATTAAAATTTTTACCTGAACAATCAACTATCTTATTATTTAAATTTGCAAAATACATTGGCACGTTTAATGCAAAGTCACAGTATTGTTCATATGAATTTTCTTTATCAAAAAAAAACGGGATCAGTCCAGATCTATCGGGATCTGTATGTTGCCAAATTTTGGTTCTATAGCCAATAAATCCATTTATTTTTCCTTCCAGAATTGGTGAATTAGAAAATAAAGATACAGCAATTGGTACCAAGCAACTTGAAACCTTTGTTTTTTTTCTAAAATCTTCTTCAGATATAAAATCAAAATTTACCTGAGTAGCTGCTGTTCTATGCATCATATCAAGCCCAAGATTTCCAACTTTTGGCATATAATTTCTCATTATCTTATATCTCTTCTTTTCTAATTGATTAATTTCATTAAATTTTGCATTAGGTATTAATCCAATCCCTAAAATTCCAATATTAAGCTTAGAGCATGCTTGCTTAAGTTCTTTTAAATATAAATTTACTTCTTGGCATGTTTCATGGATGTTATCACAGGGTGCACCAGATAATTCAATCTGCAATCCAGGTTCCAAAGTTATAGATAAATTTTTTTTTTTAAGTCCTATAATGTTAGAACCTTCTTTGATCTCATTCCAATTATTTTCTTTTAAAATATTAAAAATACCTTGAATTCCTTTTTCGGAAAAATCTATCGGCTTTTTAGTGTTAATATCAAAAAGAAATTTTTCATGTTCTGTGCCGATTTTAAGAGAATTAGAGTCTTTTTCTCCATCGACAAAATAACTTATTAAATTTTCTTTAGTTAACATTTAGTTTTCAATCTACTCTAGAATTTTTTTAATAGATACAGAAAAAAATCCACATTTTGATTTTTATAAAACTAAAAAAAATATCGAATTACAATATAAAATCTATTGGAGGAAATAAATGTTTGAAAAATATTTTCAATTTAAAAAGAATAAAACAAATTTAAGAACAGAAATTATTGCCGGCACTACTACTTTTTTGACTATGGCGTATATTATGTTTTTAAATCCTATTATTTTAAAAGATGGAGGATTTGATTTTGGCGGTGTTTACACTGCTACAATATTAGCGTCTGCTTTGGCCTGTTTTATTATGGCTTTCTATGGAAAAACTTGGCCAGTAGGGCTTGCTCCTGGAATGGGTTTAAACGCTTTTGTTGCTTATTATGTTTGCAAAACTTTAGGTTATTCCCCTGATCAAGCACTTGGGGCTGTGTTAATTGCTGGAATAATTTTTTTACTAATATCGTTAACCCCTTTGAGGGCTTGGATTATTAATTCAATTCCAAAAAGTTTAAAACTTGGAATAGGAGCTGGTATAGGTTTATTCTTAGCAATAATTGGTCTACAAATCATGGGTGTTGTAGTTGATCACCCCGTAACACTCGTTAAGCTAGGTAACTTAAAAGATCCAATTGTTATCTTGGCCTGTTTAGCTTTTGTATCCATGATTGTGCTGGAAAAACTAAACATTAAAGGAAATATCATAATAGGTATTCTAGCATTTAGTATTATCGCTTGGATTACAGGTCTTGGAAAGTTTAACGGTGTTGTTGGAAGCATAAAACCAATGACTCATTTAATGACGTTTGACCTTAGTGCAGGACTGACAGGAGGCTTGGTTTCTGTAGTATTTACTCTTTTCTTTGTAGATTTTTTTGACACAGCTGGAACATTAACATCAGTTGCGAACGTTGCGGGAAAAGTTGATTCCAAAGGAAAAGTTAAAGATATTGATAAAGCAATGATGTCCGATAGTGTTGGAACAGTTGCTGGTGCAATGATGGGAACAACTACGGTTACGAGTTATATAGAATCTGGATCAGGTATTAAAGCCGGAGGAAAAACTGGTATGACCTCATTAGTTATAGGAGTTTTGTTTCTAGTATGTTTAATATTTGAGCCACTTGCAACTTCTTTGCCAAAACAAATTGACGGTGCTGCTCTTGTTTATGTTGCTATATTATTTGTAAAAAATATTACAGATATTGAATGGAATGATATTGCTGAGGCAGGTCCAGCTGTTCTTGCTATGATTACAATGCCATTAACATATAGTATAAGTCACGGAATAGCTCTGGCTTTTATATCATATGCATTAATCAAATTGGCAAGCGGAAAATTTTCAAATGTAAGCCCAGCAATTTGGGTTGTAGCAGCTTTAAGTTTTATAAGCTTTGCAATAATATAATATTTTCATGATCACTAGGGTTTAATTACCCTAGTGGTTTTTTTAAATTTTCAATTTTAACTTCTTCATATTTTTCAAATGGCTGCACAATCCAAGGGCTATCCTTTAATCTATTAGCGCAGTAGTCTGGCTCAAAAGTAGACTTCGACTTTTTCCATAAAATTGCAGTTCGAATTTCTTTTATGTTGTCTTTAATTGGTTTATAATTTTTTAACCATTCAATACTTTTATTTAATGTTACACCTGTATCAGAAAGATCATCGCACAATAAAATATTTCCACCTAAAATGTGAGCAGTAGAACTTAATTCTCTTGAAAAAATAATTTCACCTTGTTGATCTTCTACACCCTTGCCTGAGTAAGACTCGACAGCCATATAAGCACATTTAATTTTAAAAATTCTACTTAAAACATCAATTATAGGAGCCCCCCCTCGCATAATTCCTACTAATAAATCAACTTTAAAACCTGAGTCGTGAACTTGTATTGCTAAGTTTTCTACTGTTTTGTTGTATTCATCCCAGCTAACAATTAGTTTATTATCCATATGTATTTATTAATTAATTTAATGGAGAAGTAAATGAAAGGCTATTGGATAGCATTATATAACAAAATTGAAGATCAAAATAATTTATTAAAGTATGCTGAATCTGCGACAAAGGCTATTTATAAATATGGTGGACGAGCAATTGTAAGAGGTGGTGACTATCAATGTTTAGAGGGGGTCAATTTTCCTAGAACAGTTATTTGGGAATTTCCAACTTATGAAAAGGCATTAGAATGTTATAATTCAAAAGAATATCAAGATGCTTGGTCACAAGCAAAAGATACTACATCTAGAAATCTTCAGATATGTCGGCAGTTTAGTAACTAACAACAACTGGATCAATGCTTCTCCACAAATACCATGTGGCTACAGTACAATATGGTGACCATTTCTTATTGAATCTATCAAGTTGAGTTTTATTTGGAGGATAAGAAATTTTATAATTTTTTGAAATAGCTCTTAAAAGACCTATATCTTGAATAGGAAAAATATTAGGCCTTAATTGATTAAAAAATAAAAACATTTCAGCAGTCCATCTTCCTATTCCCTTAACGACTATAAGATGTTGTATGGCTTGATCGTCATTCATTTTTTTCATTTTACGGATATTAATTTCTTTGTTTTTAAATTTCTTAGCAAGAATCTTTAGATAAATAATTTTTTGCCTAGATAAACCGCATGTTGCTAACTGTCTTGAAGTAAGTTTTAACACATTTTCAGGTTTAATTTTTTTTGATTTTAATTCAAATTTTTTCCAGACAGAATTTGCCGCTTGTACCGATATTTGTTGACCAACAATAGATTTACAAAGAGAAAAAAAAGGATCTTTTCTACTTTTAAGATGACCCGGATATTTTTTTATAAGATTGGCAAGTATTTTATCTTTTTTTATTAAATATTTTCTACCTGCTTCCCAATATTTTGGTTTTGTCATTACCTTATACTTGTCTTACAAAAGTTGGTTTAATTTTTTTTGCTGCTTCTCTCTTAAAAATAATAAATGTACTAAATATAATTAAACACGCACCACTCATTGTCAAAAAAGAAATTTCCTCTTCAAAAATAAACCACCCTGCTAAAATTGCAAAAACTAAACTCAGATATTTAACAGGAGTAACTAAAGATACATCCGCTTCTCTAATAGACTTTGTTAAAAATATATTTCCAATTGACCCGCTTAAACCTATTAAAATTAAGTAATGATAATCTTGACTATCAATTTTTTTCCACCCTAATAAAATTGAAACTATGCCAAATAATATAAGAACAAGTGTAAAATACAGAGCTATCAAATAATCTGGTTCTGTTTTGGCTAATTTTTTTATGGCAATAGAAATAGTTGCAAATCCAATGCAAAATAAAATTGGAAATAATGAATAATAAGTAAATAGTTCAGTACCAGGTTTTAGAACTATAATAACACCTGTTAATCCTAAAAAAATTGCCAACCATCTAATTATTCTAACAATTTCGTTCAAAAAAATAATTGAAAAAATCGTTGCGAAAATTGGTGCTGCAAAACTTAATGTTATAGTTTCTGCTAAAGGTAAAAACTTTAATCCCAAGTATAGAAAAGTCATTGCAAAAGCGCCTCCGAACGCTCTTACTAAATGAAGTGTAATTTTACTTGTTTTAAATAAATTTTTAATTCTATTTTTCGGGATAATGAATAATATTGGTATTAAACCAAATAATCCTCTAAAAAATATTAACTGACCAGTAGGATAATTCGATGACATTAGTTTTACTGAAATATCCATAATTGAAAAACTAATTACGCTCAGCATCATATAAATAACGCCTAATTGATTTTTACTAATCATTAAAAATTTAGTATCATTACTAGAAAAAAAATAAATGAATTTAGTTAGTTGTGAATGGTTGTATCAAAACTTAAAAAATGAAAATCTTTGTATTTTAGATTGTTCATGGCATTTACCTGGCACAAATCGAAATGGTAAAGAAGAGTTTGGTAAATTAAGAATACCTGGTGCAATTTTTTTTGATATAGACTATTTTTCTGACGAAAAATCTTTATATCCACATACATTACTTAATAAAGATATTTTCTCAAAAAAAGTTAGTGAAATTGGTATTAAAAATTCAGATCATATAATTTGTTATGATAGTTTAGGAATTTTTTCATCTGCAAGAGTATGCTGGATGTTCAAACAGTATGGTCATGAAAAAGTTTCTGTTTTAAATGGAGGTTTAAAGAACTGGAAACTAAATAATTTTGATACAGATAGTGAAAGCCCCAAAGCTATTCAGTCATCGAAATACTTCGCAAATCAAGAACCAAAAAATGTAAAATATTATAATGATATTAAAAATAATATTTCAAAGACTGAATTTCAATTAATTGATGCAAGACCAGCTGGTAGATTTAATGGAACCGACCCTGAGCCAAGACCTGAGCTCAAAAGTGGACATATTCAAGGTAGTAAAAATATTCCCTTTAATAGTCTTATTAATACTGAAACAGGATGTTTAAAATCTAGGGAAGAACTAAAGAAAATTTTTGAAAAAGAACAAATAGTATCAGACCAAGATATAACTTTTTCTTGTGGCTCTGGTGTAGCAGCAACAATTGCAGGTATGGCATTCAAACAGGTTTTTGATAAAGAGTTTGATATTTATGATGGCTCATGGACGGAATGGGCGCTGAAAAACAAGCTACTTAAATAAAAGAAAAAAGAGTTCTTTAATTTGTTTAAATTAAATATTATATGTTCAACCTACTAGCGAAACTGAAAATTTATGGCCAATAAAATGAGTGCAAAAAAAAAATTAATAATAATTTTAAGTTTTATAGCTTTAGTTATTACATCGGTGATCATTGCAAGGGCAGTTGTAGCCAATATTGTAAAAATAAAGATACAAGAGGCAAAGGCTAGGCCAATTGGAATTATTGCGACTAAAGTTGGTTACTCAAATTTTTTTGATAAACTTGAAACCTTTGGTACAGCTATTGCCAATCAAACATTTTCAATAAGGATAAAAAAAACAGAATTAATTAGTTCGATTAATTTTGACGATTATCCTGCAGTTAAAAAGGGTGATATAATTGCAAAATTAAATGATCAAACTATTATAGCTCCATTTAATGGAAGAGTGGGTAAAAGAGAAATTACACCTGGAATATTAGGTGGAGATAACTCAATTATTGCAACATTAGATGATATCGCAATCTTAAAAGTTGATATTAAAGTTCCAGAAAATTTCTTAGGTGTTTTAAAAAAAGGGTTAAAGATTGAAGCTAACTCATCTGCATTTGACGAAAAGTTTAATGGTCAATTAGAAACTATTAGCTCTAGAGTGGATCCAACAACAAGATCAATTTTAGTTCAAGCTAAAATAAATAATGTATCACAAAAGCTAATCCCAGGAATGTTGTTAAATATTAGTCTAATTTTTAATGAAACAAATTCTTTGTCAATTCCTGAACAAGCTTTAATAATTCAAGGAAATGATAAATTTGTATACTTAATAACAAATAACAAAATTAAAAAAAATCCTGTAATTATTGGTAAAAGAAACTTTGGAAAAATTGAAATTTTATCTGGCTTAAACGAAGGAGATGTAGTTTTGGCTGAAGGTACAAATAAAGTAAGACCTGGATCTAAAATTAAAATTACAGAGTACCAGTAATGTTCTTGACAGAGCTATCAATAAAAAGACCAGTCGTTGCTTCGGTAATGAGTCTAGTACTAGTTATTTTTGGTATAGTTACTTTTAATAAAATACCTCTCAGAGAACTACCTGATGTAGAGACTGCTAAAGTCAATATTAGAACAGATTACAATGGGGCTTCTGCTAAAATTATTGATACTCAAATAACTCAAAAAATTGAAGAAAGAGTCGGCGGGACACCGGGATTAGTTACTATTGACTCTACAAGTGAAGATGAAAGATCCTCAATTAATTTAGAATTTGATTTAGGAGTTGATCTTGATGTAGCGGCAAACGATGTAAGAGATCGAATAGCAAGAATAGTTGACGATTTACCAGAACAAGCTGAGCCTCCACAAGTATTTAAAGCTTCTGCGGCCAGAACAACTACAATGTGGTTAGCATTTCAAAGCGCAAGGATGACTGATTTAGAGTTAACAGATTATGCTGATAGATATTTAAAAGATGAGTTTGCAAATATTCCAGGTGTTGGATTAATAAGATTGGGTGGTGAAAGAGAATTTTCATTAAGACTTTGGCTAGATCCTGTTGCTATGGCAGCAAGGAATATTACAACAGATGAGCTTGAAAATATTTTAAGAAAAGAAAATGTAGAATTTCCTGCAGGAAAAATAGAATCCAAAAGTATAGATTTAGTAATCAAGGTTGAAAAAGCCTATCAAAACCTTGAAGATTATAAAGAGCTTGTCTTAAAACGAGCCCCTGATGGTTCCATAATTAAATTAAAAGATATTGCTAGAATAGAATTTGGAGCATTAAATACTAATACTCTATTTAAAGGTAATGGAAATCAAACAGTTGGCATTGGGATTTATCAACAATCAACTGCAAATACTATTGAGGTTGCTTCAAGAATAAAAGAAAAAATAAAAATCTTACAACCCACGCTTCCTGCTGGATCAACTTTGACGGTATCCTTTGACCGATCAAGATATATTGAGGCTGCAATATTTGAAGTTTACAAAACGTTATTTATCGCTGTTATTTTGGTTATTATTATCATTTATTTATTCCTTGGTAACCTAACAGGCGTAATAATACCTGCTGTCACAATACCAGTTGGTATAATATCTACTTTTTTAGCTATTTATGTTGCTGGCTTCACTTTAAATTTATTTACTTTAATGGCACTTGTTTTGGCAATTGGGATTGTAGTTGATGATGCCATAGTGATGGGAGAAAATATCTCACGCCGACTTGAGGGTGGAGAAACAAAACTAGTAGCGGCTTATCGTGGTTCTAAACAAGTTGCATTTGCAATTATAGCAACAACTGTAGTTTTGGTATCAGTATTTTTACCTTTAGTTTTCATAAAAGGATTAATTGGTCGTTTATTTATGGAAATGGCGGTCACTTTATCTTTTGCAGTATGTATTTCTAGTTTTGTAGCTCTAACAATATCTCCAATGCTTGGCTCAAAGTACCTTAAATCAAAAAAGAGCAAGTCTAAGATCATTATAAATTTTAATAATTTTTTCAAAAAATGTGAAATTGGATATACGGAAACTTTAAAATTAATTATTAATAAAAAAAAAATAATTTTTATTTTTTTAAGTGGTGTAATTTTATTAACAAGTTTTCTATTTACTATTACAAAGAAAGAATTGCTTCCAAAAGAAGACAGGGGTGTATTTTTTGTAATTGTAAAAGCACCAGAAGGATCGGGGTACAATTATACAGCTTCTAAGGCAGAAAAAATTGAAAGTTTATTTTTGCCTGAAGTTGGAAAAGGTGAAATAAGGAGATTATTGTTAAGAGTGCCCGGCTTTGGGAAAAGTAGCAAACAAACTAACTCTGCTTTTATAATCGTTTTACTTGAAGATTGGAGTAAAAGAAAAAGAAGTGGTCAAGACATATTAAGATCATCTTTTGCTAAAATTGCTAGTGTACCAGGTGTTATTGCTTTCCCAGTAATGCCGCAATCAATAAGATCTGGAGGTGTTGAAAAACCAATACAATTTGTTCTTCTTGGAAATACATATGAAAAGTTAAATGAATGGAAAAATATCTTAAAGAATGAAGCTAGAAAAAATCCTAACTTAGTTAGTATAGAAGATGATTATAATTTGAACAAACCAGAATTAAAAGTTGAAATTAATAATCAAAAAGCAGCTGATCTCGGCATTAGCATTGAAGCAATTGGAAGATCAATTGAAACTATGTTTGGTTCAAGAAAAGTAACTAAATTCACTAAAGAGGGAAAAGAATACTCAATTATATTACAAAGTAATTTAAAAAATAGACAGGAGCCAACAAATTTAAATAAAATTTATGTAAGATCAACAGTAACTGGAAAATTAATTCCACTATCGAATATTGTTACAATTTCAGAAAGCGCTACTGCTCCATTTTTAAGTCGTTACAACAGACAAAGAGCTGTAACAATATCTGCTCGTATTGTTGGAAATTACTCTATTGATGATGCATTAAAATTTTTAGAAAAAACTGTGAAAGAAAAATTACCAGAGGAAGTAAGAATAGCTTACAAAGGTGAGTCTGAGGAATATAAAAAAACAAATATTGGTTTATATTTAATTTTTGGATTAGCTTTAATTACTGCATACCTTTCCATGGCGGCTCAGTTTGAAAGTTGGCGCCATCCGTTTACCATAATGGTGAGTGTTCCTTTTGCAATATTTGGTGGCATTA
>Ga0255743_10003763_pt1 | contig 11894 bp, 10 predicted proteins | sample 101ome_19_FD_179950 | JGI IMG/M metagenome (GOLD analysis project Ga0255743, IMG submission 179950) | Coastal salt marsh microbial communities from the Groves Creek Marsh, Skidaway Island, Georgia - 101405AT metaG (version 2) | ecosystem: Environmental > Aquatic > Marine > Intertidal zone >... | reverse complement strand
CCGGCTGGCCTAAAAGAGTTATGCAAGAAGTCTGGATTATCGACACCGCTCGGAGCCCCCGCGGGCTCGGTCGCGCGGATAAAGGCAGCCTGGCGACGCTGCACCCCCAGCGACTGTTGTCACAAGTACTGGTGGCCCTCAAAGAGCGCAACCATCTGACCACCGAACACATAGAACATGTGATCATCGGGTGTGGTAATCCCGCAGGGGGCCAGCGTGGTGATATTGCGCGCATGGCAGCGCTCGACGCCGGGTGGTTGCAGAGTAGCGGTACAACCGTGGACCACTTCTGCGGTTCAAGCCTGATGGCCACCCAGTTCGGCGCCAACTGCATCGCAACGGGTCAACACAATCTGGTGGTAACCGGTGGCATCGAAATGATGTCGCTGCCCGACAAGCCCAATCTGGCGACTGACCAGCACAACCTTCATCTGCGAACAAAACACCCGATAACCGCGGTAGGTATCTCAGCTGATGTTATTGCCACTGAGGAGGGGTTCGGCCGAGAGGATGTGGATGCCTTTGCCGCCGAGAGCCAGAAGAGAGCCGCGACGGCGATCAGTCGCGGCTACTTCCAGCGAAGCATCATACCTATCCACCACGAGGACGGCTCGCTCGCACTGAGCGAGGACGAATATCCGAGACCCGGAACAACGGCTGACAGCCTGGGTCAGTTAAAACCCGTTTTCGCCGATTTTATGGACTATCCGATGGACGACACCCATACCTTCGGAGAAGTTGCCCGAATGAAGTGGCCTGATCTTGAGATTGACCATGTCCATCACGCCGGCAATTCGTCAGGCATCGTTGATGGCGCCGCTGCACTGATATTGTCATCACCGGAATACGCTACCGCCAATGGCCTGCGCCCTCGCGCCAGAATACTCGCAAGTGCCTCCGTCGCCGGCAGCCCGGAATACAACCTCAATGAACCGGTGCCTTCCGCCCGAAAAGCCCTCGCCCAGTGCGGCCTCACCGTTGCCGACATGGATCTCTTTGAGGTAAACGAAGCGTTTGCGGTTGTACCACTGCGCTTCATGAAACATCTGGGTGTCGATCACAGTAAGCTGAACGCCAACGGCGGAGCAATCGCCCTTGGGCACCCGATTGGGGCAACCGGAGCGATGCTGATCGGTACACTGCTCGATGAGCTGGAAAGACAGGACCAAGTGCGCGGCCTCGTCACTCTCTGCGCCGCGGGAGGCCTGGCACCCAGCATGGTCATAGAGCGTTTGTAAGCAGCGCCCAATCAGGGGAGTTCACTGCGCCATGTCAGATCACTCTTTAGATGAAACCAAGCGACTTGAAGACCCTCCCATGAATCATTCTCCCGTCCGAATAGAACGAGATCAGGGCATTGGCGTGGTCGTTATGGACAGGCCTGACAAGCTCAACGCCCTGAACCTCGAAATGCGCCGAGCTATCGCCGACGCTTTTCTGGAACTCTCTGAGGATCCAAACATCGCGGTCATCGTTGTCACCGGCGGTAGCGAAGTCTTCGCAGCGGGTGCCGATCTGAAACTGCTGGTCGACAAAGATGCTTGCGAGGTCGCAGAGCTAAAATTGGCTTCTTACTGGCACCCTGTCGCCACGTGCCAGAAGCCGGTCATCGCAGCGGTCAGCGGCTATTGCCTTGGTGCGGGATCCGAGCTGATGCAAATGTGCGACATCATCGTGGCAGACACCTGCGCCAGTATTGGGCAGCCCGAGGCGAAAGTGGGCATCATGCCTGGCGCTGGAGGCACCCAACGACTGATCAGATCCGTCGGCAAGCCCGTGGCCAGTCTGATGCTGATGTGCGGCGAAACCCTGAGCGGCGAGAGAGCCTATCAACTGGGGCTCGTTAGCGAGGTGACCGAGAAAGGAGGTTCTCTTGACCGGGCCACCAAATTGGCGCGTAAGGTCACGCGAATGCCGCCACTTGCCATGCGTGCGATTAAACGGTGCCTGCACGAGGGCAGCGACCTGCCCCTGCCAGATGCGCTGGCACTAGAACAGTCGGAATTCCTGAAACTCTTCGACACCAGCGACCAAAGTGAGGGCATGACCGCATTTTTGGAAAAGCGCAGGCCAAAATTCACCGGCAACTGACGCAGGACCCAATATGGAGCACGACGCAAAACAGATTGTTGCTGTCATCGGCGCTGGCGCCATGGGCCGGGGCATCATTCAACTATTCGCTCAATCCGGACACACGGTAAAGTTTTTTGACACATCGGAAGCCGCAGTGACCGCCGCTAACGCCTTTGTCAACGACAAGCTGCAAAGCAAAGTCGACAAGGGCCGCATGAGCCAGTCAGAGGTGGATCAAGCTATTGCCAACTTAGTGCCCTGTGCGGCGCTGAGCGATATCGCCGACTGCAATGTGGTGGTTGAGGCCGTACTGGAGGATCTTGAGGTAAAGCAAAGCCTGTTCGCTCAACTGGAGAAGGTCGTCTCTTCTTCCGCCATCCTCGCCAGCAACACGTCATCGCTTCTGGTCACCGACATTGCTGCGAACTGTGAACATCCGGAACGGGTCGCTGGCCTGCACTTTTTCAACCCGGTGCCCGCCATGCGCGTGGTAGAAATCATCTCAGCTGTAAGAACTGCAGCTGCCACCTTAGAACAGTTAAGGACCTTGATCGACACCACGACACATCGTGCGGTGCTGGCTCAGGACCAGCCTGGTTTTCTGGTTAATCATGCGGGTCGCGGACTGTACACAGAGGGATTGCGCATTCTCGAAGAGCAGGTTGCCAGTCACGACCAGATCGACACGCTCATGCGTGAGGCGGCAGGGTTTCGGATGGGCCCCTTTGAGTTGCTGGACCTCACGGGTTTGGACGTCTCCTCCAAGGTGATGCAATCGATCTATGACCAGTTTCAACAGGAGCCTCGTTTTCGGCCCTCTTCTCTCATTCCCCCGCGGGTCGCAGCCGGGCTTTTTGGCCGCAAGACCAACGAAGGCTGGTACCAATACGGACCGGATGCGCAAACACCAGGCGACCAAAAAAAGGAGCGCCTTCCACCCCTTACTGCGAACAGCAGAGTGTGGATTGATCCGACCGCCGACCATTACGACGAGCTCATTGAGAGGGTGACTCAGGCTGGCGCCACAGTGGCGCAGACTGCGGATAATGCCACGCTGTTATTGATACAACCCTGGGGGATCGACGTCTCTCAGGCCTGCGCAGACCTGGCGCTGGACGCTCGCCTGTGCGTGGCATTAGACCCACTGCCCGCACTGGATCAACATCGCACCCTAATGCTGAGCCCGATCACCGGCATTCAGGCAAAGCACGATGCGCTGGCTTTACTCTCCGATGGTGGCGCGCCGGTCACCGTGATCAATGATAGTCCCGGCTTCGTCGTCCAACGTATTTTGGCGACGATTGTGAATATAGGAACCAATATCGCGCAGCGCGGCATCGCTTCTCCAGACGACATCGATGACGCCGTGCGCATTGGTCTCGGCTACCCCCAAGGTCCGCTCGCACTTGGCGATAGCATCGGCCCCGAAAAAGTGATGGTCATATTGGAAGGCATGCAGCGCGTGACGGGGGACCCCCGCTACCGCCCCAGCCAGTGGTTGCGCCGGCGCGCTTTGTTGGGCGAGTCACTGCTAACCCTCGAGGCGAATAGACACTGACATGAGTGAGAGTTCTGTTGTTCTCAGCAACCCCGCAGCACACGTGCTTCAAGTGGCCATCAATCGTCCTGAGGCGAAAAACGCCATTGATGAAAAAACGCGTGTCGCGCTGATCGACGCGATTACCACCGGATTAAACGACACCGACGTCCGCGCCCTGCTGCTGTGTGGCACCAACGGCATTTTTTGCGCCGGCGGTGATCTGGCCAGCATGCGCGATATGACGGAGCCGGCTGCGCGTACCCGAATGCAGAGCGGTCACCACCTCATCAAGCTGCTCTGGCATGCCAACATTCCTGTCGTCGTCGCGATGGAGAAATTTGCCATCGGTGCAGGCGCAGGCTTGGCTCTTGTTGCCGACCATATTGTGGCTGGCGAGAATACTCGTATGAGTTTTCCTTTCCTTCAGCTGGGGCTGGTACCCGACTGGGGCTCTACCCAGTCACTGATCCGCAAAGCAGGATGGGGCAACGCGAAACGCCTCGTAATGGATTGCGCCTCTCTCAAGGGCAGTGCATTGCTCGATCTGGGCCTGGTGGAGCAAGTCGTAGCAGACGACTCTGTGATGGATGTGGCTACGGATAAGGCGCTGGAATTTTCCCGCCTCCCACGACTGGCCTTGCGGCAATTCAAAGAAGCGATGAGGCGCTCGACACAAAACATCGATGCCGCTTTGGCAGCAGAAGAAGACGACCAGACAGCCTGCTTTCTCAGCGAGGAATTTGAGGAGGGCCTGAGTGCGCTCCAACAAAAAAGAACCCCCGACTTTTTCAGTGGTTCATCGGATGAGTGACGGAAAAGTGGTTGACCTGCAGGCTTGGGTGGGAAAGTCGCACACCACCCACAGCGATCTCCCCCGCTTTCAGACCGAAGCGCTCGCAGGCGCCATTGGCGCGACTGCGACGCCCAACAAAGGTGACCCACTCCCCCTGCCCTGGCACTGGTTGTACTTTTTAGAGCCGGTCCGCCGGGACGGAACCGGCGAGGATGGGCACCCTCTCAAAGGCGGTTTTCTGCCTCCCGTTGCGCTGCCGCGCCGCATGTGGGCGGCAGGCAAGCTTGAGGTAACGAAGCCGCTAACCCTAGGACTCGCTGCCGAAAAGGTGTCGGTCATCAACTCGGTCGAATCTAAAGACGGCCGCAGCGGCAAGCTGGTTTTTGTCAATCTAAGGCACGAATTCAATCAGGCTGACAAACTGTGTATTACCGAGGAGCAAAACCTGGTTTATCGCGAGGCGCCTAAGGAGAGGACCGCGCTACCCGCAGGAAATATCATTGATAGCGAACCGCAATTCACCCGCAAGATGACGCCTGATCCCATCTTGCTGTTTCGCTTCTCGGCGCTCACCTACAACGCCCACCGCATTCACTACGACCGGGCATACGCAGTCAATGAAGAGCTGTACCCAGCACTAGTGGTTCATGGACCCCTGCTGGCCACCCTGCTGCTGAACCTGGCCTATGAAAACCTACCCAACGCACGAATTGAGACGTTCTCGTTTCGCGCGGTGAGACCGACATTCGACAGCCAGCCCATCCGGCTCTGCGGGAGACGCAGTGGTAACCAACTGCTTCTCTGGTCCGAGGACCATGAGGGCTATTGTTGCATGAAAGCAGAAGCGACCATGGGATCCTAGTGTGTCACGGGCAATAGCACGCAAACCCCGTTTATCCGTGCTGGGCCGAAGCGAGGTCTATCCTCAGTGTCGATATCTCGCAATTTAGGAGAACCCAACATGCAGCAGCTCACCATTCAGAACCTCAGTGACAGGGCATTGATATCAGACCAGCTTTATCGATACGCCAAGGGTCTGGACACCTGCGACTGGGATCTGGTTGCCTCTGTACTGACGGACCCCTTTCACCTCAAAGCTGAAATGCTGGATGTCGATCGCACACTATCCATTCGGGAGTACATCGAGCTGGCGCCCGGTAAGTTCCTGCCCGGGTTCGACGGGACCACTCACCTGAATACCAATCAGTTGATTACCCTTGACGGAAATAAGGCATACATCGAGACGAGAATGTACGCCTGCCACTATATTAATCCGAGTGATAACACCCAGACCGACCAGCTGTCCGCGCCGGACAGTATTCACTGCAACATGCAAATGTTCTGGGAGGGTCGCTTGACGCGCCAGCCAGACGGAAACTGGTTATTTCATGAAGTTCATATGGGCGTGACCGCCAGCGAGGGCAACATGCGCGCCATGGAAATTGCGCGATCGCGGGTCAGAGCTTAATCACAACATCCAGAGCCAACCAAAAACAATTGTGGACAAGCGCGTTATCACAGTACTCGGGTCAACTGGTGCTCAAGGCGGAAGCGTAGTCAGGGCACTGCTTGATCAAAATTATTGGCAGGTGCGAGCGGTCACAAGAAATGCCAGAAGCCTGGCGGCACGCCGTTTGGCAGAAGCGGGCTGCGCTATCGCGGAGGCCGACCTCAACACCCCTGACACCCTGCTAGAGGCTTTGCGGGGATCCTATGGTGTATTTGCTGTAACCAATTTCTGGGATCCCGCCACCCGGATGGGTGAGTTCGAGCAGGGCAGGAACCTTGTGCTGGCGGCAAAGGACGCAGAAATACAGCATTTCATTTGGTCCACCCTGCCTGACTACCAAGCCCTATCGGGTGGCAAATATCCCGTACCTCATTTCACCGGAAAAGCTCGAGTTGACAGGGAGATAACATACGCTGGGTTTCGCCATCACACGTTTGTGGAAGCTCCGTTTTATTTTCAGAATTTCCTGACTATCCATGCACCGCGAAAAAGCCCTGAGGGGCGTGACCTGTGGCGTTACCCAGCTGACAAAGAAAAGTGCCGCTTTCCCTGTGGCGACATCGCAGATTTAGGCAGGATAGTGGCCGCAGCATTTAATCGACCCGAGAGCGTCGGTGGCGGTGAGCATTTGGCGCTGGCCAGCGATTATTTGTCATGGCAAGACCTGGTCGACATTCTGAACGCTCAAGGGCACCGACTCGACTATGAGCGGGTTTCCGCTGAGGAATACGATCGCTTCTTCTCCAGCGCCAAAGAATTTCGCCAGATGATGGCGTTCTGGGAGGAGAACCATTATTTCGGCCCCGATGGGCCGACCAAAATTGCGCAGGCAAATGACTTGATAAAAGGCCATTTGACCCCGTTTGCCGATTGGGCGCGCAAACATATGCCGCCCCGCCCGTAACATGCGCTGCGCCTTGCCTCAGTGCCTGCCTGACCCGTCGATTTTGGTTGGTTTTATTTATACACTTATGTAAAGCTTAATCCGAACTCGACACAACAGGAGCAAACCGTGAACGTTGAAGACCTGATACTAATCAGCGTGGATGACCACGTGGTCGAACCACCGGGCATGTTCGACAACCATATGACCCAGACTGAACTGGATACCATTGCCCCTCGCTTGATAGAGGAGAATGGCATCAACTTCTGGCTCTACGAGGGCAACAAAATAGGCAATATGGGGCTGAACGCCGTGGTCGGTCGCCCCAAAGAAGAGTACGGCATGGAGCCTTTACGCTACGAAGATATGCGCGAGGGCGTGTATTCAATCGATGCGCGCATCGGTGATATGGATGCCAATGGCATTCTCTCCTCTATTTGCTTTCCCACTTTCCCGACCTTCGCAGGCAACCTCTTCCACCAGTCAAAAGACAAGCAGGCGGCCCAGCGCATCATCGAAGCCTATAACGACTGGCATATCGACGAATGGGCAGCGGCCCACCCGGGCCGTATTATCCCAATGGCCATGCTTCCCATCTGGGACAGCGATCTGATGGCAGCGGAGGTCAAACGGGTAGTGGCCAAAGGCTGCCGGGCCATCACCTTCCCGGATAATCCAACCTTTCATGGATTTCCAGGCATTCATACCCCGCACTGGGATAAGTTGTGGGAAGTCTGCGCTGAAAATGACGTAGTGATTAACTGTCACATCGGCACCGGGGCAGCACCTCCACACTCTTCGCCCGAGACACCCATTGACGCCTGGATTGCAGCCTTCCCAATGTCTATCGCCAACAGTGCCGCAGACTGGTTGTATGGAGAGTTCCTGCTCAAATACGACAATCTCAGGATCTCACTGACAGAGGGTGGAGTTGGCTGGGTGCCCTATTTCCTTGAGCGGGCGGAGTTCACTCTCGATCATCACGGGTCGTGGACCAAATCGAATTTTGGCGGTAAGCGACCCCGGGAAGTCTTTCAGGAGCATTTCCTGACCTGCTTCATCGAGGACGAGAGTGGCCTGCGCAATCGTGACCTGGTAGGCATCGACAATATTCTTTTCGAGTGTGACTACCCACACTCAGACAGCACCTGGCCGGTGACACCTGAGAATACCTTTCGTCAATTGGAGAACGTCGGCCTGAGCGACGAAGAGATCAACAAAGTCACACACCTCAACGCGATCAAATATTTCAACTTTGACCCGATCGCCCTGCTCGGCCGAGAAAATTGCACGGTGGGCGCGTTGCGCGAGAAGGCGAAACAGGCCGGCGTAGATACGCGTGAGAAGTCGGGAGGCGGGAAATCCGCGAAAGTGAGCGACCGGTCAGGACGAATGACCTCCGGTGAAGTACAAAAACTGTTTGCCGGAGAAGGCGCAGCCGCGGACTGAGCGCCAGCGCAAGGGCAACACAACGTGGAGACATTGAATGACTGACCAAGCAGTGATCGTTAGCGAAGCCGACGGGATCATCACCATCACTCTTAACCGCCCGCAAGCAAAAAACGCGGTTAACAAGGCGGTCGCAGAAGGGGTCTCAAACGCCCTCGACAAGTTAGAGAGCGATTCGGCGCTGCGCGTCGCCATCATCACGGGTGCGGGAGGTACTTTTTGCTCTGGTATGGATCTCAAAGCATTTGTCAGTGGTGAGACGCCGGTGGTCGAAGGTCGCGGCTTTGCAGGTCTCTGTGAGCATACGCTCTCTAAACCTCTGATCGCGGCAGTAGAGGGCTACGCGTTGGCGGGAGGCTTCGAAATTGCGATCAGTAGCGATCTGATTGTCGCCGCTGAAGATGCGACCTTCGGCATCCCAGAAACCAAACGCGGACTGGTTGCGGGCGCTGGCGGACTAGTAAAGCTGCCCAAACAGGTATCACCCCGCATCGCTAAGGAACTCGCTCTTACCGGAGACTTCTTTACGTCCAGCCGTGCCTACGAACTGGGCTTGATTAATCGGGTTGTTCCCTCGGGCACGGCGCTCGAGGAAGCGACAGTCTTGGCCAGGAAAATAGCCAACAACGGGCCATTGGCTGTATCTGTCAGTAAGCAGGTGATCGATGGAGCACAAGACTGGTCCAACGCGACAATGTTTGCCGAACAAGCTGTTTTGATGGAGCCCATATTTAATAGCGAGGACGCCATTGAGGGTGCAACCGCTTTTGCGGAGAAAAGAGCACCTGTTTGGAAGGGGCGTTAACCAGTCAGCTCACCTTTGTATTTGCCGGATCGCAGGTTGCAGACCTGAAAAAGCTCCCTCCCCTTTTGTAGATGAAAGCGCCTTGATGATCTGTGATGTAACTCTATTCGAACTTCGCGTAGGGCCCGAGCGTGAGGAACAACGAGGCTCCGACTGCCGCCAGCCCGATACAGATAAAGAGCAAACTGTCATAGTTTCCCGCGCCGTCAATTAGAGGGCCGAATAAAAGAGGGGACAGGCCGCTGCCTAAGGCTACCGTGCCTGACACCGTGCCAAACACCTTGGCATACGATCGCAAGCCAAAATATCGTGACACTAAATAAGCGAGAATATCGAACTCTGCCCCGGCTGCTAAGCCAACCAAAACGGTTGCCAACACCATCAGCGCCAGATGCGGGGGCGCAACAAGAAACAAGATGCATCCAAATGAAGGCAGCATCAGCGCGCAAAACGCGATGAGTGGACCCCAGAATTTATCGAGGAGAAACCCTGCGCCCAGCCGCCCAGCGACCAGTGCCAAACCAAATGCACTGAATACCAGCGTTGCATCGGACTGCGACAAGCCTTTCTGAACGAGCATCGGCACGATATTGGCAATCATCGAGACAATGACGAAAACAATCAAAGTGAGTGCGATAGTGATCGTCCAGAACTGGCGGGTGCGCAGCGTCTCTTGATAGCTCACCCCCGAGACCTGCTTAGAGGCTTCTTCGGCCTCAGTCGTCGTTGAGTCTCGAGACGGATTGCCACGTTGGGTAAAGCTTGCATTGCTCGCAGGCAAGGCCAAGAAACAGACCATCAGGGTCGCGAGCGGCAATATACCCAAGACTAGAAAGCCTCGCTGCCAGTCAGGGGTGCCGACATGACTTGCCAGCAGCAGTGGGGCGACAGTGCTGACCAAACCTGAACCAGACAAAAGGATGGCCAGTGCGATACCGCGCTGCCGCTCAAATTTTGCGCATACTATCGTTGTCCAGGTCACCAGTAGGGTGCCGCTGCCCGCAATCGGCAGCAACAAATAGAAGGCGTAAAGGAGGTTTTGACTCAGAGGAACTGAGCCCATCATGATGTACGTAACGGCATACAGCACCAGAGAACACAAGGTGGCGTAACGAAGGGAGAATCTGTCAATTAGCCAACCCGCTAACTGAGACCCCACAGCGATACCCGCAAAGTTTAAGGTAATGCAGCGCTGCAGCTCTCCCAAGGGAATATCCAGCGCCAGGGAAAGGTCAGGCGCCATCGGCCCAAAGCTATATAAAGGAAGGAAGTGCGCTGACGTAACAACGCCACTCAGCGCAATCAGCAGCGTGGCCCAGCCGCCGCGGAACTCCGAGTGTTTAGCGCTGCTCACTGGTGATTGTGCTTTTAGCAGTGCCGCTCATCCGACTGACCAGCCCTCAACGCTTAATGCCGGGACCGGATTTCTAACAAATCGATGGTCGCATCTGCAGGAAGTGTCAGAAGATGAATGGCTGCAGAGGTAACGGTGTCAAGCTGCATACCTTCTCCGGTTGAAGCCATAAAACCGGTTTCCTCGAAGGTCTTGATCATCAGCTCATAAGTTGCGTCATCCAAAGGTGAGGGGTCCTCTCTAAGCAAGTGACCCACCCGCAAAGCTGCAACACGAACACCTGAGGGAGCCAACTCCACCCTCAAGCTCTGTGAAAAAGCCTCCAGCGCGGACTTAGAGGCGGTGTAAACACTCAGCAAAGGAGGATAGAAACGAACGGCCTCAGACGACACATTGATGATATCGCCTTTAGACTTCTTCAAAAGGGGTATCGCCTCGCGGCAAGCGTACATGGCCCCGAGCACATTGGTATTGATTACTGAACGGACCTGCTCGTCACTCGCTGTTTCGAGTTTGAATATCGGGTATATCCCGGCATTGTTTACAAGGGCATCCAGTCCACCCATTTGGGCCCCAATTTCCTTAAAGGTGTTATTCACCTCCGTGGAGTCTCCAATATCACATGGGAAGCAGCCCACTCTCTCGCCGATCTCCTCTTGAACCGCTTCAAGTTTGTCAGCATTGCGACCCATGATGGCAACCCGGGCACCTTCCCTGCAGCACGCCTTGGCGAGCGCTCTCCCCAGGCCCTGACTGCCCCCGGTAATTGCTATGACCTTAGAGTCCAAGCGCATGCCAATAGCCTATTGAGATTAACGGAAGTTATATTTCAAACGCACACCGTAATATGCCTGCGCGCCACGCGTTACGCGAACGTATTGTCTGGCGATGAAACCACTGGATTCTGACGAATCGCTATAGAACTCCTTGTCATTGATATTTCTGCCGAACAGCGCCACCTCGTAGCGGTCATCTTTATCCACCATACTCAGCGAAAAGTTCAGAAGACCAAAGGAGTCCTGAATCAGTAGCGGATCTCCGTTCAATGGGAAGTTCACCTCATCTTGCCACACGTAGTTGACGCTGCCATGAATGTCGAAAGAAAGATCATTCAATGGGAAAACGTGACTGACACCGATGTTATAAGCCAATTCAGGCGTATTAGGCGCATTAGCACCGTCCATGTCGGTCTGTACCGCCGCACTCGGTTCCGTGACCGGGTTACCGTTAACGTCAATATTGCAACCCGTTCCAATGGTCTGCTCAGGCCAGCACGGCTGCAACAGATTTTTGGTTTTCGCGTCGACATATGAAAGCGACGCGGAGATTCGCCCGTAATTGGAATAGGCCCAGAGTGCATCAATCTCCACACCAAAAATGTCGAGGTCGCCCGCGTTCAGATTCACAGTCTGAATGGTTCCGGGCAACAAGGCCGAGGTCTGTAGATCCTCCACATCCTGCCAGAAAACCGCGCCGTTAATTTGCAA
>Ga0255743_10003753_pt1 | contig 11921 bp, 17 predicted proteins | sample 101ome_19_FD_179950 | JGI IMG/M metagenome (GOLD analysis project Ga0255743, IMG submission 179950) | Coastal salt marsh microbial communities from the Groves Creek Marsh, Skidaway Island, Georgia - 101405AT metaG (version 2) | ecosystem: Environmental > Aquatic > Marine > Intertidal zone >... | reverse complement strand
ACCAAGTGTAACTATAATACCAAGTGGCACCCCAAGTAATAGTGTCACTCCAAGTAATAGTGTCACACCAAGTAATAGTGTCACACCAAGTGCTACACCAAGTAATAGTGTCACACCAAGTAATAGCGTTACACCAAGTAATAGTGTCACACCAAGTGCTACACCAAGTAATAGTGTCACACCAAGTGTAACTCCACCAGCTGCTCTTTGGTTACCAAGTAGTTTGTCTAATTTAGTTGCTTGGATTGATGCCGGCGATACATCTAGTTGGACATCCTCTGGAACTTTATTGTTTAGTGTCACGGATAAAGCTGGTATATATAATAGTAATTTTACTTGGGGCAGCAATCCTACTATTAATAATCAACTCGATGGGAAAAATGTATTTACATTTAATGGATCGAATCAATATATACAAAGTACTCAGTTCCTACCTCAAGTTGATGGTTCTGGAAATCATTGGGCTATAGGTATTTTTAGATGGGATGATGTTGATTCTACTCAAGATTCTTTCTGGTCTTACGAAACAAATCAATCACCCAAACGAGATTACGCTATAAGTTCAGCTTTTAGTACTAACGCATGGCCAGGAGAACTAGACTTAGATAATTTAAGTTCTGGTAGAATTTCTAATACTATATTAAATGCTGAACCCTGGAGTAATATTAATTTTGGTCTTACGAAACAAATATATTATATTGTTTGTGTTGTTTTTAATAAAACTGGAGACCAAATTGCTCTCAGAGTTAATGGATCGAACGCGTTTAATCCTGTTAACGATTACACTAATTCAATCAGTACCAATCAACAGTTGAGATTAATGCGTAATAGAGCAAGTCAAGAATTGTCTGGTAGATTAGCAGAATTTTTTGCTGCTGGACAAATGCCCGGAACATCAGGCACAGATATGACTTATGTAGAAAAAGCAGAAGGTTATTTAGCTTGGAGATGGGGATTAGAAGGCGATCTTCCATCAGGACACCCTTATAAGAATGCAGCGCCACTTGCTTAACAATAAAAGATTATTATGAAACTGTACGGAAAAAATAGTAAAGGTAAAAAAGTTGTGATAACAGTACCGGATTGGGATACACCCGTCCCACCGAATGGAAACTTTGGAGATGGACCAAGTAGCTCAGGTCCTAATATAGTTGAAGATAACAATTTAGTTTTGTATCTAGATGCCGCGAATGCAGATAGTTATTCTGGAACAGGAAATATTTGGTATGACTTAACATCAAATAATAATGATGCCACAATAAATAGTGCTACTTATAACTCAAACGGGTATTTTGATTTTAATGGAACCTCCAATTTCATGACAATTCCATATAACGCATCTTTAGATTTTCGTACTACTAATTTTACAATTCAAACATGGTTTCAACCACAAAAAATACAAAGCGGATTGATTGCTATGGGAGACTGGGGGGACTCTAATCATGTCTATTCTATTTCCTATACTATGCAATACCACTTCCGCGCCGAATTTTATATAAACTCAACTTCCATTGTCAAAAATACTTCAGCACGAATTAATCTTAATACATGGGCTAATGTTGCTATAACTAGAAATGGTAATACGGTTACCATTTATACTAATGGGGAAATACTTAGTGCAACTCCTGGTATATCCAATCCAGCAACAATTGGCACTATAAGTGGAGGTACGCCGGATTTAATAATTGGAAAAGAATTTATTACATATTCTAATACGAATTTTTTTTATGGCGGATTGGCATCAAATATTCTAATGTATAACAGATCATTGTCGGCCAACGAAGTGCAACAAAATTATAATGCTTTTAGTTCAAGATATTTTTAAAAAAAGATTGTTTTATTATTTACAGTGTGTTCTGTTATTAATTCATTAAACAATGTATTTTTTGGATATGGTAATATTTGATGTTTCAATGATTTTTTAAGTTTTTTGTTTTCAATCTTAGAACTTATAAATTTTATATATCTGTGTTTACCACTTTCTTTTTTTCGCCAAAAAGTTTTGCCAATTCGTTCTTTTAATTTATCAACATTATGTGTTTTCCATCTAGCATAAACACTTCTACTATGTATCCATTTATGTGGATTATTAGATAAACTTACGCTATAATTTGGCATTATAGCAATATCAGTATAGTTGTCACCTTGATATAAAAATCCAGTAGCTTGATAAATTATACCAGTATGTCCGGCTTCATTATCAGCATAACTTAAAATACATTTAATATCTGGATATTCTAAATTTAGAAGTTTAAAACTTTCTGATATTGAATAACTTTCTATATTTTTGCCATGACCATCTTCGATCCAGAGTCGTGTTAATTCAAACACATTTTCGTTTTTTAATAATGGACTGATACTGGTGCTAGCATTTCTACCAACAGCATTTCCGTAAACAATTACCCCAATTAATTTATCATCCAATCCGTCAAAAAATACATTAACATCGCTTTGTTTTTTATAAATACCATAAACAACTGTACAACTACTCCATGCATGCGTGTAATGATTCTTTTCAATTATGTTACGTGCTACAGATTTATTTATAGCTTTTAGATAAATTAAAGATGTATTACAATAGACAGATTTTTTCACAATATTATTGTATTCATATAAGCAAATTAGTCAATTTAAAAATATATATAATATTTATATTATATGATTCCATTTGAATTAATATCAATGGCTGCTGGAAGTATAACTGGATTTATTTTCAAATACATGGCACAAAGAGCTAAAGAAAGACAACAAAATTTCGAAATGGCTCTTAAAAGAAATCAAGCATTAGAAGATTCTAGAAATGCTGCTGTTGAGAGAGTTTCTATTGATGCTGGTAGATGGGTTCGCAGATTGATTGTTGTAAGTACACTTTTTGGTGTAATTATTGCTCCTTTTATACTATCTTTAGTGAACGAGCCTATATATGTACAAGTAGACACTTTTACTAGACAATGGTTATTTGGGTTATTTGGTGGCAATCCAGAAACTAGTTTTATTCGAATTGATGGATATTTAATGATACCCGAAGTTAGACAAACATTAACTGCCATTGTAGGTTTTTATTTTGGGAGTTCCACAGTAAAATAGATTTTTATGAATAAACTGGTTATATTATTTTTAATAATCATTTCAGCTGGCTGTACTATACCTTCTACTACGTTTGAATCTACTGGCGTTTTAAATAAAAAAGACTTGGTTAGAGATCCAACAAACCCCCATGTATTTCGATTAAAAAGCGAAGTTGATAGAGAAAATCAAAAGATTAAACCTGTTGAAGTAAAGCCAAAAAAAGATTCAAAAAAAGAAGATAAAGTTAAAGAAGAAAAAGTTAAACAACAAAAAACTGAAACAAAAGAAAGCAAATCTTCTGTAATATTTAGTCCTAGTTCAAATGAAGTATTGGTTGAAAAAAATATTGAGGTAGAACAAATTAAAAATGATGATACTGATATAGATGAACAAGTTATTTCCGAAGAAGTTTTGGAGGAAAAAAATGAAGTTGAAAAATCTAATACTTTTTATTTTGTTTGGTATATACTAATCGCACCACTTATTATATGGACAGTTTTATATTTGTTTAGGAAAGAAAAATCATAGGGTTTTTTGTAATTTTAATAATTAAATTACTTTGTTTATCTCCTTTAATAACTCTGTGATATGTCTCTTTTGGTATAAAAAAAGTGTCTTCTAATAAAACGGGCAATTCGTTATCTAATTGAATTTTCCACCTACCTTTATTTTCTAATACTTCGATTATTCTGTCTTCTCTATCTAAATGCCACTCTAACTCCGAAGAAGATGTTTTTGATGAAAATTCTCGAATAACTTTATTTTTCTTTAACTTAGTTTCTTTATATGGCTTTTTCATAACCTTTTTTAATTGAGTCCCATTTTCCTCTTGGATAAACAACATATTTTTCGTCATCATCGATGGGTGATATTATTTTATAATCTAAATTATTTTCAGATGATAGTCTTTTAACCATATGTTGATATAGTTTTCTTCTGCTTGGTTCTTTTGCTGTAAAACTAATAGCCTTTACATTTTTATGATACTCTTTGAAAAACTCTTTTGCTATTTGTACAACAGTTGAAAATATTTTAAATTGGTCTCCTGTTCCAGTTACATCTAGACTATACAGTAAAGGAGTTGTTGGATTAATAATATTACCATCGTTTCCTTTGATATAAAATTCTACTTGCCATAATTTGTTTTCACCAGGGTCTGTAAAATTTACATCATAGATTTGTCCGCTGTCGGCTGTGAACCTATAGTTTACTTCATGTGGATAAGAACCAACTTTTTGAAACGGATGTATTTTATTAAATAATTCATTTAAAATTTTATGAAATCTTATCATATTACCAATATCTACCAGTTCCTCGATTGCCTAACATTTTATGAATTCTACAACTCCAATAACCGGCTTTTGTTTTATCGTTTTTCTGACTACATTTATGTCTAGCTACAAAACTTCTTTGTGCTGCTTTGTCATTCCAATTTCCCTTTAAGTTTGGATCTCCAAAAGATACTTTGATAACATTACCATTTTTATTTTTGACATAAACAGCATATTTCTTTGGTCCACCATTTGTTCTAAAAGGTTTATTCAAGCTAACTTTTTTTCCCTTATACTCAGCTTCCATAAATAAATCTTCTTCTTCTTCAATCGGCGCATCTAAATAAACAGTTCTTCCTTCATATGTATCAGTTTTACCTAAATCACTTTCTACCAACTCTGTATCTAACTTACATAATTTAATTTTACTTTCTTTATATAATGACCTAACTTCTTCTAATAATTCAAAATATGACTCGCTATATGTTCTAAATATTGAATCTGATAAAGATAGTCTGTTAGACAAATGATACTTTAAAAACTTACTAACTACTGTAGTTTCAGTTAATTCCATAGGTGTTAAATTACTGTTATCTATTTCGTCAATTAATTCAGCGTCTTGTAGTGAAGATATATCCACATCAAATATTCCTCCAGACATAATGTCTTGAATAGATACAGTTTTATCATTTAAGAATTTAATAATTCGCCATTCTCTATCATTATAACTAATGACATCATCTTCTTTAAAATTCTGTTGGAATGCTATTTCGCTATATAGATTTTTGAATTTCATATGCTTTGATATAAATAGTAAATAAAAAAAATAAATTGTTTATATAAAAAGATATATATTGCTGTATGAGTGAAGAAAGTAACGTTACATTTACAGAAGAGGAAATGAAGCAAATCAATGAGCTTCAGGTTAAATATCAACAGAGAATATTTGAATTGGGTCAAGTTGAACTAACAAAAACTGATTTAGAACAACAGCTAGAAAATCTTGCAGAACAAAGAAAAAAAGTTTTTGAAAGTTGGAATGAAATTCAAACTGAAGAATCCAATCTATTAAAATCACTTAGTGATAAGTATGGTGATGGTGTTCTTAATATTAAAGACGGAACATTTACACCATCTAAGAAAGAGTAATACATATTTATTATCATGAAGGCAAAATTTGAGCCTTATGATGATAACAAATTCTACGAGTCTTTGGCAGAAACTAATCCTCGGTTTCTGCCAAATGAACTCTCTTTCTACGAAAAATTCCAATCATTTTACCAATCCGAAAAAATAAAATTAGATTTATCTGTAGGCATTGGATTAAAATTTCTTGACATCCTAAATAAATAAAGTATAAGCGCTGCATGCATAAGTTGTGTTATGCTTTGCTTTTAATTTCATTCTGTTTATATTTATAGTATATGGGCAGTAAAAAAAATATTAAACCACAAACCGGTGCTGCTAAGCGTGCTAAGCGTAAAATTATAAATAATAGTGGCAACAAAATTTATAATGATACAGAGATAAGTGGTAAAAGTGAACTTTGTGTTGAAACACATCTAAAACACATAATTCCAATAATATTCAAAAACTTACAAACAGCCGATGGTTGGTGTTTTGACCCAGAAAGTGATGAAGCTAAGATTTATATAGGTAAGCAGCTGCAAAATAGAAGAAAACTAAATGTGTTGATAGAAGAAATAACACATGCTTTTTTCTGGGAAATGCCTGAATATAGAGTTAGAAAATTCAGCGCTCAGCTTGGCAAGATAATATACCACTTATTTATTAAAAAATAACTTAAACAGTGTTATATTTTTTATATTTATAGAAAAATGATAGATAGTAAATACAAAATATATTTGGACATGGATGGTGTTATAGCTGATTGGGCTGGATACTTCGAAAATATATTCGGCGTTCCAGTTGAGTACTATGACAGTCAACATGGCAAAGAAAAAAGAAAAGCTGATATTAACCAAAACAGTCCTGAGTTTTATAGAAATATGCCTTGGACAAAAGATGGTAAATTGCTTTTTAATTTTGTTAAAGAATTTCCATCTGAAATATTGAGTCATGCTCCAGAGAAAGAAACAAAAGTGGGGAAATTACAGTGGTTAAAAGATAAAAACATTGATATGCACCCAAATCTAGTTGACAAAAGACTAGATAAAGCTAAATATGCTTCTCCTGAATCGATTTTAGTAGATGACAGAGAAGATAACATTCAAGACTTTATTGATGCTGGTGGCATAGGAATATTACATACAAATTCAGTAGATACTATTAATAAGTTAAAACAAATTTTAGGAGTAAAAGAAAGTCATAGAATTTATAACAGTATTTTAAATCCTGAGATTTGGGATGGTGATACACTAAAACCAGAGGTACTAAGTAAGTTATTAAAGATTTCAGATGAGTTTTATAAAGAAACTGAATTAACTGCTCCTATTGAAGATATCCTACTATTAGGAAGTAGTGCAGGATATAACTGGACACCTTCTAGTGATTTAGACTTACATCTGTTAATAAAATTTGATAACATTGATGAAAATAAAGAATTGGTAAAAAAATATGTTGACGGGCTTAAAAATAAGTGGAATAACGCTCATAATATTTATGTGAATGAACATCCAGTAGAAGTTTATATTCAAGACATTGACGAAGAAAATAAAAGCCAATCAATTTATAGTTTAAAAAATAATGAATGGATTTCAAAGCCTAAGTACGAACCGCCTGTTCTTGATAAAATAGCAATTAAAAATAAGTACGATGGACTAAAGAACACAATAAACAATTCAATTGAAACTGAGAACATAGAAAAGTTAAAAAATTTGGTTAGAAGATTGTATGACATGAGACAGTCAGGGCTAGTAAGTGGAGGAGAATATAGCGTAGAAAATATTGTGTTTAAACTTTTAAGAAAAAATGGATATATTTCAAAGATTAGAGATACAATAACAACATTACTTGATAAAAATTTATCAACATAAAATATAAAAAAAAGACAATTACTTTTCTTTTATTATATTTATATCATATAACATAACTAAAGGAACAATTGTATGGCAGAACTACTTAATCCATCAGAAATATTTTACACAGCTTTCGAACCAAAAGTCGTAAATCGACACATACTTTATTGTGACGGTATACCATCGTTTATAATCAAAAAGGTAGATAGACCTAAAATCGATCAAACAGCTAAAGAACTTGACCACATCAATATTAAAACTTTCTACAAAGGAAAGAGTGTATGGCAAGCAATAACAATGGAGCTATATGACCCAATCGTACCATCTGGAGCACAAGCTGTAATGGAATGGGTTCGTTTACATCACGAATCTGTAACAGGCCGTGATGGTTATCAAGATTTTTATAAAAAAGATTTAACTGTTAATGTATTAGGCCCTGTGGGTGATAAAGTTGAAGAATGGACACTCAAAGGTGCTTTTATTACCAACGCTGATTTTCAAACACTTGATTGGAGTGATGACGGCGAATCATTGAAAATAGCATTGACAGTACAACCAGATTATTGTATATTACAATACTAATCTATATTACTTTAATTATGTTAATAAAAAAGCTCATCTGGTTGGTGAGCTTTTTTTATGGATATGACAAATATAAAACCAGACGACAAAATAGTAATGGCAAAACAAACAATTTTGCCTTTAAAATTTCCAGTATCTCAATATAATAAAGGGCCAAAACCTAGAGGTTTATGGTATGCTATTGGTACCAGTTGGATTGACTGGGTTAGAAATGAAATGCCTGACTGGGAAGGTAATCACATTTATAATCTACAAGTAAACGCCGGTAGAATACTAATAATAAAAACTTACGAAGAATTACTTGAGTTTTCAAATCGATACACTAAAAAAGACGATTCTTATGATGTTTTTTGGTCAGAAGTTTCTAAATCATACGATGGTATTGAAATAAATCCATATCAACCAGATGCCAGATTTAATAATGAAACCACTTGGTATTATGGATGGGATATAGCATCTGGTTGCATCTGGAATGAAAATGCTTTAAATACAATTAATAAAATTTCTAAAAATAAAATTTAGTTTATAAAAAATATGTATTAAACATGGACAAAATTAAGTTTCAGTATTTAATAGTAAGTTATGAAGAAGATTTACTCAATGCACATAGATATCCTCTAATGTTAGATGGACCATCTGCAGATGGATTTTGTGTAGAAACTATGTATGAAATTGGATGTTCAGATATCGAACAAGCAATTCACAATGCAAAAGGAGTAAAAGAAAATCCAAATGCTAAACATATAGAATTTGACGGAGTTGGTTTTGTTGATAATGAGAAACCTTCTTTTATAATGGTGATACCTAAAGACAGTGAAAAATATTTATCAACAATGACAACAATGTTGGAGGAATCATATGATTGGCAATCTTATAGAGAATGGATGAAAAACGGTTATAATAAGTTATTTGAAAACTAGTTTGTTTATATTTATATAAATGGACAACAATATAACAGTATTATTACCTGGTGGGTTCAAACCGCCGCATTATGGTCATTTGTCATTGGCTAATAAATTTGCTTCTAGAAGAGATGTGGGTAAAGTACTTGTGATGGTTGGACCAACTGAACGAGATGGTATAAATAGAAAACAGAGTATTGCTATTTGGAATGCTTTACCTAAAAACTCAAAGATAAAAGTTATACCCGTCTCTGAAGATAATCCAATGACAGCGGCTTTCAAATATGTGTTTAATCTTCCAAAAGATAGTACAGAAACTATCGCATTGGGATCTAGTACTAAAGATCTAGATGATGCTAAAAGAGCTAAGATATTTAGATTGGCAATTGAAAAATATAAAAATACTCCTAGTAAAAATGGAGAAACAACTCCGCCAAATATAGTTGTCACAGATTTAACAGATGATGTATATTCAGTATATAAAAATAGAACTGATGATTTAAACGATAAAAGTATAAGTGCTACAGTATTGAGGAATGATTTAAAAAACAACGATTTTAATAATTTTAAAACTAATTATCCTAATGTAGATGAACAAACTGTTAAAAAGATTTTTCGTGTCTTAAAAGGTACTACTATGAATGAATTGAAAAAGAAAAAATACATGGCAATTGTCAAAGAAATGATAAATGAAGAAGATGGATTTATGGACGCATTACTTGGTTCAGAAGATGCTTATAAATCTATTTTAGATAAAATTAATAAAAGAGCTTCTGAATTGACAAAAGCTGCTCAAGATGCTAAAGAAGATGCGCTAGATAAATAAAAAAAATAAAAAATAACTAGTTTTTATATGTATTAATATATGAGCGAAGAAATTGTTTTACAAAGAAGTCCATCCCAATCGACTGAACCAACTGTAGATTCTACACCTAAATATCCAAGTGAATCAATTGATTTACCAAGCAATGGATATTTTTATCCAAACACATCTCCTCTGAGTAAAGGCGTTGTTGAATTAAAAATGATGACTGCTAAAGAAGAAGATATTCTTACCAGTCAAAATCTTATTAAAAAGGGCATTGTGTTAGATAAACTATTAGAGAGTTTAATTGTTACTCCTAATATAAAAATTGGTGATTTACTGATATGTGATAAGAATGCTTTATTTGTAGCTGCCCGACGATTAGCATATGGTGATTCATATGGACCTCTTCAAATTAAATGTCCAAGTTGCACCGAAGAATCGAAAGAAACAATTGATCTATCACAACTAAAAGAAAAACCAATAGATTTTGATAAATTTCAAAAAGAAAAAAATATTTTTGAATTTCAATTACCTTTCTCAAAAAAGATGGTTAATTTTAGACTACTAACTTCTAAAGATGAAGATGAAGTAGATTCAGAAGTTAAATCTGTTTCTAAGTATTTAAAATCTGGTGGAAGCGCTGAAATAACTACTCGATTAAAAAAACTTATAATCAGTATTGATGGAAATGATGATAGAAGTGTAATCAATAAATTCGTGGATGAAGAGCTATTATCCAGAGATAGTTCAGCACTTAGAGCTCATATAAGGAATTTAAGTCCTGAACTCGATATGTCATTTAATTTTCGATGTCCATCGTGTGACCATGAGGAGAGGATGGATGTACCGATGACGGTACAGTTTTTTTGGCCTGACGCTGGAGTATAAGCTTCAGATGCACAGACAGATATTTGAGTTATCTTATTTCTCAAATGGTGGGGTAAATATACAAATTGCTTATGATTTACCTATATATCTCCGTAATTATTACTATAAAACTCTTGTAGATTTAAAACAACAAGAATCTAAATCTTATGAGGATTCTTACAAAAAACCCTCAAAAAATACCAGCAAACCAAGGATAGATAAACCGTTCTAAACTGGAGTAGTTGTATATTTATAAATATAACTACAAATCATGGCAAATTCTATCCGACAATCAGAACTAGATAGACTTAAAAATTCTATTAAGGATATGACAGACTTATCTAAGTCTGTTCGTGATACGTTTGATGAAATCAACTCGGTAACAGGCGACACATCGGATAAATTTAAAACTATTGTAGATGATGCCAAGAAAAATTCAAATCTTTCTGAAAAATACCTTATAAGTCAACAACTTACTAAAAAAATACAAACACAGATAAATGAATTTAAATCTAAGTCTGGTTATTTAGATAAATCTCAGTTAGAATTTAGAAAGAGCGAACTTTTATTACAAAAGAAAATTGCAACTGCTCAGATTAGTAAATTATTAAATTCTAAACTAGATAATGGTGTTAAACAAAAAGCAATTGATGCCATTAAGACGAAAATGAGGATGGAGAGTGCTGAGTTAGATGTATTAGAAAAACAAGTAAATGCTCAAAATGATATTGTAAAAGGGTTAGAAGATCAGTTAACAGAGGCTCAAAAATTAGGACAAATTTCTATAAAACAAGACAATTTATTTGATCAAGGGAAAAATAAATTAACTGATTGGTATAATAAATTTAAAGATATTAATATAGTGCAAAAAGGTATAGCTCTTGGTATAACCGCATTTGTAGCAATTGTTAAAAAAGGATATGAAAACTTTCTAGCACTAGATTCTGCTGCTACAAAAGTTAGACAGACTCTGGGTTTCTTTCCTGGAGAAATGAATGGGTTACGATCAAACATAAAAGATGTTACATTTGACTTAATGGATATGGGTGCAACATTTGATGATGTTGCTCAAACTGTAACTGATATATCTGGAGAAATAAATGGTATTGTTGCTCAAGACAAAGAGCTGTTAACAGATTTAACCGCTATTTCGAAAAACTTCGGTATTTCTGCAGCTACCTCATCGAAGTTTTTAAAAACAATGGGTGGTGTTAGTGGTGAGTCCGCTTTATCGCAAAAAGCAATGATTGGCTTTTCTAAAGATTTAGCAAAAGCTGCTGGTGTACCATTGGATACATTAATGAAGGATGTCGCGGAAGCTGGTGATAGTGCTAGAATTTTTGCGGGCAAAACTTCATTAGAATTAGTTAAATCAGCCGCAGCTGCTAGAATGTTAGGAACTAATTTGGCATCAGCAGCAGCTTCTGCTGAAAAAATGTTAGAT
>Ga0255743_10003749_pt1 | contig 11927 bp, 8 predicted proteins | sample 101ome_19_FD_179950 | JGI IMG/M metagenome (GOLD analysis project Ga0255743, IMG submission 179950) | Coastal salt marsh microbial communities from the Groves Creek Marsh, Skidaway Island, Georgia - 101405AT metaG (version 2) | ecosystem: Environmental > Aquatic > Marine > Intertidal zone > Salt... | reverse complement strand
ATGCTTCATCGTCGCATTCATCGCTGCTCCCCCTGTGGACATCGATGGTATCCGTGAACCTGTTGCTGGTTCACTTCTGTATGGAAACAACATCATCTCTGGTGCAGTTGTTCCTTCTTCTAACGCAATCGGACTTCACTTCTATCCCATCTGGGAAGCAGCATCTCTCGATGAGTGGCTCTACAACGGTGGTCCTTATCAACTGGTAGTCTTCCACTTCCTCATCGGCGTCTTCTGCTACATGGGTCGTGAGTGGGAATTGTCATACCGCCTGGGTATGCGTCCCTGGATTTGCGTTGCTTATAGCGCACCTGTTGCTGCTGCAACTGCTGTCTTCCTCGTCTATCCTTTCGGTCAAGGTTCTTTCTCTGACGGTATGCCCCTGGGTATCAGTGGCACCTTCAACTACATGCTTGTCTTCCAAGCAGAGCACAACATCCTGATGCACCCCTTCCACATGCTCGGCGTTGCTGGCGTGTTCGGTGGTTCTCTGTTCAGTGCAATGCACGGTTCTCTGGTTACTTCCTCGCTGGTTCGTGAAACCACTGAGAGCGAGTCACAGAACTATGGTTACAAGTTTGGACAAGAAGAAGAAACCTACAACATCGTTGCTGCTCACGGTTATTTCGGACGCCTTATTTTCCAATATGCTTCCTTCAATAACTCTCGTTCGCTGCACTTCTTCCTGGCTGCCTGGCCTGTAATTGGCATCTGGTTCACTGCACTTGGTGTTAGCACCATGGCATTCAACCTGAACGGTTTCAACTTTAACCAGTCCATCATTGACTCTCAGGGTCGTGTGCTCAACACTTGGGCAGACGTTCTGAACCGTGCTGGACTCGGTATGGAAGTAATGCACGAGCGCAACGCTCACAACTTCCCACTGGACTTGGCTGCTGCCGAGACAACTCCTGTTGCTCTGACTGCTCCAACCATCGGTTGAGTTTCCTAAAAACTGAATACTCTGAAAAGGAACCTTCGGGTTCCTTTTTTTATGTTTATAAGTTTATCTAATAGGCATAAATTTTCTTTGCGAAAATGTATGAATTTACACACTAATTGTCTACATAATATAGAATCATAGGGAATGCCATGTAAATAAACTTCCTAATAATATTTTGAAAACCTATTGCATGGGAGTGAAAAATGCATAATCGAGTTTCAAAAAATCAACTTGCAGAATGGAATCATTTCGAAACAACTGTTGATAAATGTAGTGAGGAATTAGATCTCATCAACGATTATTTCGATTGTTTAATTGAATGCGAAGAAGACCAATCAACCTGTAAACGCATATGTAGAAACATGCTTAATGATTAATTAAACAAAGGGGGTTGCGGGAACCCCCTTTTTTAATGGTCATTTATACTCATTGACATCCAATGTAAAGCAATGTAAACTAAATATGATAAGTTAATTTAAGGAGTTATGACTACTTCATCACTTTCACCCCCCATTTCGCAGAGAGGTTGGTTCGATGTCTTGGATGACTGGCTTAAACGGGATCGCTTTGTCTTTGTGGGCTGGTCTGGACTACTTCTTTTTCCCACTGCTTATCTTGCAATTGGTGGCTGGCTTACTGGCACTACCTTTGTTACGTCGTGGTACACTCACGGTTTGGCAAGCAGTTACCTTGAGGGTGCTAATTTTCTTACAGCAGCAGTCTCGAGCCCTGCTGATTCTATGGGTCATTCTCTTCTTCTACTTTGGGGTCCTGAGTCTCAGGGAGATTTCGTCCGCTGGTGTCAACTTGGGGGACTCTGGGCTTTTGTGGCGCTCCACGGAGCCTTTGCCCTTATAGGTTTCATGCTTCGGCAGTTTGAAATCAGTCGTCTCGTAGGGATTAGACCGTACAATGCTATCGCGTTTTCTGGGCCTATTGCTGTTTTTGTCAGTGTGTTTCTCATTTATCCACTCGGACAATCATCTTGGTTCTTTGCGCCGTCGTTTGGCGTTGCTGCGATTTTTAGATTCCTCCTATTCCTCCAAGGTTTCCACAACTGGACGCTCAACCCCTTCCACATGATGGGAGTTGCTGGTATACTGGGTGGAGCGTTGCTGTCTGCCATTCATGGTGTAACAGTAGAAAATACTTTGTATGAGGATGGGGATGGGGCGAATACATTCAAAGGTTTCACGTCGGATCAAGAGGAAGAGACTTATTCGATGGTTACGGCAAACCGTTTCTGGTCCCAGATTTTTGGTATCGCCTTTAGCAATAAGCGTTGGCTTCATTTCTTTATGCTTTTTGTTCCAGTTATGGGACTTTGGACTGCTTCTATCGGCATTATTGGTTTGGCACTTAATCTTCGTGCTTATGACTTCGTAAGTCAGGAGATTCGTGCTGCTGAAGATCCTGAGTTTGAGACTTTCTATACAAAGAATATTCTGTTGAACGAAGGTCTCCGTAACTGGATGGCACCTGTCGATCAACCACACGAAAACTTCATCTTCCCTGAAGAAGTATTGCCACGAGGAAACGCACTGTGAATACATACCTCGTCCTGGTTTATGGAATCTGTTTTGCCCTCATCGCTGGTGCAGCTTTTGCACTGATGTGGGGCAATATTCAATCTATCAATAAGATTATGGATGAACCTCCCAAACCACGTCATCCAGAAGCACCTGAACCAGGTGATGAGGTAATGTATGTGGATTTCTCTAGAGATAAACTAGAAGAACTTTACAATCAAGACTAAAGATGATATATTGAGAGAGTACATACTCTCTTTTTTTATGTCTAAAAGAAAGAGTGCCTGGAGAATTTGGGCAAAAGCACTAGGAGCAAAGGAAGGAAAGAATGATAGAGAGGCAGATATTATTGCTGGCATACGCACCATTATTATTATTTCTTACATGGTTACCAATGTGGCTATTGTTGCCAACGCTATACGACACTGGAATAATTTAGATAATTCACACCTAAATAATAGTATAGTCAAGGGCACACAACCCACGTAGGTTTCCATGTATAGGGAACCACATCTTCAAAAGAAATCAGATGAATGCTCCCAATTGTGGTACGAATGGGAGCGTTTATGGAGAAAAAAGCAATAGGTGCGCCTGAGGCAAGGGCGATGTGGTGCAAGTGCGCTGACGAACTTGGTGAAATGATAAATCACGAGGCTAAAACAAACCCTAGGTATAACGACGTATCACTGAGTCAACAATGTGATATATAGTGCAAAGACAATAACAATTCATGAAAATTTTTCTCGATACTGCCGATATTGATGAAATCAAGAAGGCACATGAAACTGGAATGATTGAAGGAATCACAACCAATCCCACTCTAATTAAAAAGAGTGGGCGTGATCCTGTAAAGGTAATTAAAGAAATTGCAGAAATCTCTAACCAATTCACATCTGTCTCTGCTGAAGTTGTTGCAGACACTGCGGAAGAGATGATTGATCAAGCGCTAGCGTTTGATGGTATTTGGAATGTCACCATTAAAGTTCCTTGTACAATCGAGGGGTTGAAGGCATGTACTGCCCTTGCGGCAACTAATAAGAAAGTCAATGTGACTCTTGTCTTCTCTGTTGCACAGGCAATTCTTGCACGTCGTGCTGGTGCCGCATATGTTTCTCCTTTTGTGGGAAGACTAAATGATAACTCTGTTTCTGGAGTAGCATTGATTCAGGCAATTGCTGGTGTCTATGAGCGCCACTTCAGCACAACTCAGGTTCTCGCCGCATCAATTCGTGATGTTCATCAAGTTGGACGATGCTTTGATGCTGGTGCAAACATCTGTACCATTCCACCTAAAGTATTCTGGGGAATGTATAATCATGTTTTGACAGACAAAGGTCTTGAGCAGTTTCAAAAAGATTGGGATTCTGTTCAGTCTAATGATTAGTTCCGAGACACCAGACAAACTTCGTGATATAATAATGGATACATATCCACAATTGTTTTATTTGAAAGATGCACGGAAACTTAGAACCGGAAGAGACAACGAAACCACAAAGAAGTGATAGCTCTCCTTTATTGGGACAACTTGCCATTGCTCTCGAACAACTTGGTTGGGAGAAAAATGATGAAATTGTTGTAGAGATTGGTGGTTCCTCTGTCTACGGCATTCCTGGCGCTGGAACTAAATGGGCACCCACTTTGGGTACTCGTAAATATAATAAAGATGCTTTTATTGTTATCAAAAATAAGTCCAGAGATCCAGAGATTCTCCCTACCAATCCTGATCCTAATTTAAAGCAAGCACATCCTTATGAACAAAAGGTGTAAAAACGTTAAATAATAAAAACAGAACGTTTTTATGCAACTGTACAACAATCCCCAAGCCTATGTCTTTAACCTCCAAACTACAAGTTCCGCTGAAGCAAAAAGGATATGGAGGCAAAAGATAAAGGAAGAATGGGATTTGAAGTGTGCTTATTGTGGTAGTAGTAATCGCCTTACAATAGATCACATCGTACCACGTTCTAATGGAGGTACGGATAACACCAAGAATGTTGTCTGTGCCTGCCACGATTGCAATCAAGATAAAGGACATACTCCTTGGGAAGAGTGGTATCTTTCCCAGGAGTTTTTTAGTATGGAGCAACGTGATAAAATAAAAAACTGGATGAAGCCAGATCCTCCTACTAACCTATTTGCCTATCGTCCGAGAAGGAATAATGCAACTTGAATAAATAAATCAAAGGCAGTATATACTGTTATTCTTGGTAAATACCGAATAGTCTAAATGAGCACTCCGATTCGGATAAAAAGGTCGTCCACGGAAGGAAAAAGACCTACTACAACTCAACTGCAACTCGGTGAATTAGGTTTAAATTTTTATGATGGACACCTGTATGCCAAGAGGGACACGGCTGGTGTTGGCATTGGAACAACTGTTGCACTTTTAACACCATGGAAGGAACAGTTTGGTGGAGGAACAGTTGAGTATGTTGGTACTGTAACCGCAACGACATATGAAGGAAGGGGTGGAAATTTAACACTCGGAACGCCAACTGACGGAAGTTTAACTGAAGGTGGAGCACTTAATACATTTACATCCAACTCTTCTTTAGTCAATAGTATTGATGATTTGAATGAGTTGTCTTTTAATATTATTAAGAACACTGCTGTAACTGAAGTTGCATTTAATGCAGATACGACTGCGGGTGCTGCGACTCTAGTAGTAACCCTAACAATCACATCTTCGGGAAATGCTGATCGTTATGACATTACTTGGGGTGACGGTAGCAGTGATCTCAACTCAAGTGACTCAACTCCAACTCATAGTTATACTGATGTAGCTGGTGGAACGTATGATATTACGGTTGTTGCTAAGAATAGTGACGGTGTGGGTGCAGGTTCTTCACAGGCACTAACTAGAGAAAATTATATAACTGTCTATACACCTGCTCCTGTGATGGGATTCTCATTGTTTAGAGCAGCTTCGGGTGGCTCTGCTTTGAGTGGAAACGATTTATATGTTATTGATAATACTGGAGGATCAAGTTCACTGCATACTCTGCACCTTGATAACACTACAGCAAACGCAACTGGTGTAGGCGCAACATTTACTGTTGACTGGGGTGACGGAAGTTCAGTTGATACCATCACTGGAGATAATGATGATGGTGGTCCTGGTGCATCTGCTGGAAGACTCTCTCACCAATGGGCTGATGGAACTTCCAGTGGAAGTGGACAAGACACTCTGACTCTTACCATCACCAACCATACGACAACAGATCCAGATGAAATTCCCAAGAGCACTACAACTTCTCTGAAGGTATATCAAGATGATATTGCCGCTCCAGATGGTTTAAGTTCAAAGACTCTCCCTAATGTTACTAGTACGGGAACCTCACCAAGACTTGCCGCAGGATTTACTGATAATGTAAGTGGTGGTGTAGGTTTAAGCACAGCTGATGATGTTAATCGTGTAACCACTGGAACTGCAACTGCTGGTCCTATTACTACATTCGCTTACAATGGTGATGCAGGAACTCTTACTGCAAATGTAAATGCATCTGCCGATGGAAGTAGAGCACTCACAACTGGAGATGATAGTGGAACCTATACAAGTCTTGTAATTGATTCTGAAAGTGATTATCAGTTATTGAATTCTGGTGGATCTACCATAGCATTTTCTGCTAGTGTTTATTATCCTGGTTTATATAAAGGATTCAAGGCAAGAGTTGCCAAAGCAGTTACTGGACTTGGTACTGGTGCAAATAGTATGCAGTTGTCACATAGCACAACTGGGAATACAAACACCGTTGAATTTGTAAGAGATGATTTAACTGCATCACCAACTGTTAATGTTGGTAGTGCTACATTAACACAAAATACTGCTGGAACTTTTAGAAATATTTCTGGTATTTCTTATTATAATTCTGGTTCACCAGATCTAACTCTTGCTGGTGTAACCATTGATGATTTGGTTGGACAGTGCTATACCAACCAATCGAACATTGTTGAAGTTGATGATGGTACAAACCAGGAGGGAACTTCTGGCAATGCAATTGCCAATACTGATTATACCTATGCAAATATTGATGGTTCTACCACAATGCTTGATGGTGGCATTCCAAAAGTAAATACTGGAACATCAAGTGCTTATGCTATTGGTTCTCTGACAGTTCCAATTACATCTTCTAGTGTTAGAACAATTAGTAGAGTGAAAGTTAGAGCAAGAAATGTTAATGGTGTAAGTTCTTATAGTAGTGACATTGCAACTAACGTTCAAGTTCATACAGCTGCTCAAAGTGGAATTAGTGAAATTGCAATTGCCGTTGATGATGCTTTGGGTGCTGGTTTTGATGATGATGGAGTAAGAATTTACGATTTCAAAGATGAAACTACTGATACTCCATCTTATACTGGTTCAACAAACTTCTATACTAACCAACCATACACGGAAGCATTAACGTCTTCGACTGTTGGAACTAAGGAAGCAATTATTAGGATTGGACAAATCAAGTTCGATCAAACTGATTTCTCTTCTGGTTATCTTCCTGTCGGACCAGATAGAAGTTCAGCACCAGCATCTCAATACTTTACTTTTGCTTTCCGTCGAACACCGCTAGCAAACTTTAATATTAATATTGTTTCCAGTAGTATTGCAGGTCTCTGGATTGCGGCACCTGGAACTCAGATAGATAGTACTAGTGGATTGAATGGATGGTTAAGGGCGGACACGCAATATGCTGGATCTGGTATACCAGGTAGTTCAACGGGTGGTAATGGTAGTGATGGTTGTGCTGTGACTGGTAGTGACAGAATTCAAGCAAGCACCTCATTGAATGGAAGTTTTGAAATGACTCTTGGTAGTGAAAACTTAAGTAATGCCACTGGTAATGTTGCGTTAGTAAGAATTAAACTAACGTCGGGACAGTCAGTAACAAGCCTTAGCATAAACTAGGAGTAATAGGAAGAAGATGCCCATTTCAACCGATCAGAAGCTAGACTATCTCTGGAAGAAGCTTGCTTACGGACTTACCAAGACGGACACGAACGCTAATAAGAGAGCGATTAATGAATCGATAGCGAGTCCGTTACTTCTCAGAGGGGAGAATGTTTGGGCACAATCAAGTGATATTCCTGGAACCATGCCAGCATCTTCTGCTGGTGTTGTTACTGTTTATCCGACAACTTCACCTGATGAAACCACTGCAGATTCATCTGCAACAACAAATAGAACATGGTTAACCGGATTAACTGACTGGATTCCTCCAGAATATGGTTCAACTTATCAGGTAAAGGTTTATATTCACGATGCTGGCGATGCTGGTGATGCCGCAGCAGATGGAACTCAGATATTTGCTGCTGGTTCTGGTAATGATGATGAATGGTTCTTTGATTATCAATCAGGTATTCTTCATTTCATAGGAACAAATCTTCCTTCGGGCATATCTGGGAAAGTCATCTATATTAGTGGTGCAAGATATACTGGCATTAGAGGTGTTTCAACTCCTGGCGCCGCTGCAACCTTCACCAGTTTAAATGTCACTGGTATTTCTACATTTGGTGGTGATGTTGACATTAATGCTGATGTTGATATCTCAGATGATTTAACTGTAAATGGTAATCTCTCTGTTGTAGGACTTTCCACATTCGCTGGAAATATCGACATCAATGCCAATATAGATGTTGACGGACAAACCGATTTAGATGACTTAGTTGTTGCTGGTGTATCTACCTTTAGTGCTGCTGTAGATATTAACAGTACTTTAGATGTTGATGGACAGACAGACTTAGATGACTTGGTTGTTGCTGGTGTCTCTACATTCACCGGCAATATTGATGCTAATGGTACTCTTGATGTTGATGGTGAAACTCAGTTAGATGACTTAGTTGTCTCTGGTGTCTCTACATTTACCGGTAATATTGATGCCAATGGAAATATAGATGTTGATGGACATACTGAACTTGATGAGTTAACTGTATCTGCAGCATCAACATTTGGTGGATTAGTTGATATTAATGCTGGTGCTCAGGCAAATACATTTAAGGTAGAAGACTTAACTGATAATCGTATTGTTATCGCTGGTGTCGGTGGTGAATTAGAGGATGATGCTAAATTAACTTTTGATGGTTCTACTCTTGGTGTTGGCACTAATCTGAGTGTAACTGGAGTATCTACTTTCTCTGGTAATGTTGATATTAGTTCTAGTGGTAACCTGACAGTTGCAGGAAATCTAACTGTCAATGGTACAGAAACCATTCTGAATGTTAATACACTAGAAGTCGAAGATATTAATATTGGTATTGCATCTGCAGATCCAAAACTTTCTAATGCCGCACTTGATGGTGCAGGATTTACAATTCATGGTGCTGCTGGTGATAAGACTTTAACATGGAGCAATGCGAACTCCCGCATGGAGTTCAACACAAACTTGAGTGCTACCAATCTCGATAGTGGCAATCTCACTCTTTCTGGTACTCTTGATGTTGATGGACAAACCGACTTAGATGACTTAGTTGTCTCTGGTGTCTCTACATTCACAGGTGCTATTGATGCTAATGGTACTCTGGATGTTGATGGGCAGACTGAGTTAGACGACTTAGTTGTTTCTGGTGTTTCTACTTTAACGGGCAATGTATCTTTTGGATCAAGTGCCTTCTTTGGTGATGGTGATACCATTAATATGGGTGATGGTGATGACTTACAAATATTTCACAGTGGCGTAACTGGAAATATCAAAAACACCACAGGCACTCTAATCCTACAAAGTAGCACTGTTAGAATACAAGATGGTGGGTCATCTCAGACAGCATTCTCAGCCGCTGATGGTATTGCTAAACTTTATTTTGAAAACTCAGAAAAATTAACAACAAATGCACAGGGTATTGATGTTACAGGTCATACCGAGACTGATACTCTGAATGTATCTGGTTTATCAACCTTCACTGGTGCCATAGATGCCAATGGTACTCTTGATGTTGATGGACAAACTGATTTAGACGACTTAGTTGTTGCAGGTGTATCTACCTTTAGTGCTGCTGTAGATATTAACAGTACTTTAGATGTTGACGGTGACACTCAGTTAGATGATCTTAATGTTGCTGGTGTCTCTACTTTCAGTGCTGCTGTAGATATTAACAGTACTTTAGATGTAGACGGGCAAACTGATTTAGACGACTTAGTTGTATCTGGAGTATCAACCTTTACTGGTGCCATCGATGCTAATGGCACTCTTGATGTAGATGGTGAAACTCAATTAGATGACTTGGTTGTCTCTGGTGTCTCTACTTTCACTGGTGCCATAGATGCTAATGGCACTTTGGATGTTGATGGACATACTGAACTTGATACTCTGAATGTATCGGTAGCAACGACTTCGGCAAGTTTAACACTTGCTAATGCTGGCGTAGCAGTCACTGCTATTCTTGATGAAGATGGTTTAACTTCCGATCGTGCGGATGCCTTAGCAACACAGCAGTCGATTAAGGCTTATGTTGATTCTCAAGTTACCGCTCAAGATTTAGATTTTGAAGGAGACAGTGGAACTGGTGCTGTAGATCTTGATAGTCAAACTTTTACTATAGCTGGAACCGCTAACGAGATAGAAACTGTTGGTTCTGGTATTACTCTTACTATCGGACTTCCTGATAGGGTAACAATAGGACAAGACTTAACAGTATCTCGTCATCTGAGTATAACTGGTGTCTCTACATTCACAGGTGCTATTGATGCTAATGGTACTCTGGATGTAGATGGACAGACAGACTTAGATGACTTGGTTGTTGCTGGTGTCTCCACCTTTAGTTCTGCTGTAGATATTAATAGCACTCTTGATGTAGATGGACAAACTGATTTAGATGACTTAGTTGTTGCTGGTGTCTCTACCTTTAGTGCCGCTGTTGATATTGATAGCACTCTGGACGTTGATGGAACAGCAACCTTTGATGATATCAATGTTTCTAGTGCTGCTACAATAACAACCGCAACGATTACAAATACTATATTTGGATCTGGCACGGCAATTACTTCAGTTGATACTGATATTTCATCTGTATCTGGTTCTGATGACACACTGGCTTCTGCCAAGGCAATTAAGACATATGTTGATTCTCAAGTCACCGCTCAGGATTTAGACTTCATTGCTGATAGTGGTGGAGCACTTTCTATTGACTTGGATAGTGAAACTTTCCAGGTTGCTGGAACACCAAATGAAATCATAACAGTTGGCGCTGGTAATTCTGTCACGGTTGGACTGAATACTGATGTCACAATCGCTAGAGACTTAGATGTTACTAGAAATCTAGATGTTGACGGACAAACTGATTTAGATGACTTAGTTGTTGCTGGTGTCTCCACCTTTAGTTCTGCTGTAGATATTGATAGCACTCTTGATGTTGATGGTGAAACTCAATTAGATGACTTAGTTGTCTCTGGTGTTTCTACATTCACTGGTGCTATTGATGCCAATGGCACTCTTGACGTTGATGGACAAACTGACTTAGATGACTTAATTGTTGCTGGTGTCTCTACCTTTAGTGCTGCTGTTGATGTCAATAGCACTCTGGACGTTGACGGACAAACCGATTTAGATGACTTAGTTGTTGCAGGTGTTTCCACCTTTAGTGCATTAGTTGATATCAATGCTGGTGGACAAGCAAATACATTTAAGGTAGAAGACTTAACTAATAATCGTATTGTTATTGCAGGTGATGGTGGTGAACTGGAAGATGATGCCAACTTAACCTTTAATGGTTCTATACTCACCGTAGGAACTGCCGCAACATTTACCAGTGGAGATGTTCATGTTAGTGATAGTCTCTTTGTTGGTGGTTTAGAGATTACTGGCGGAAGCACAATTGGCACAGATGTTACAACCAGAAATCTAAGTGTTAGTGGTTTCTCCACATTCTCAGGTCCTATTGATGCCAGTGGTACTCTTGATGTTGATGGACAAACCGACTTAGATGACTTGGTTGTCTCTGGTGTTTCTACTTTCAATGGTAACGTAGATTTAAGTGGAAATATTACTTCAAATGTAACCATTGTTTCTACTGATGCTGGAAGCTCTGCAGCACCAGAATTAAAACTGTATAGAAACAGCGCATCACCAGCAGACGCAGATTATCTGGGACAGATTAAGTTTGCTGGAGAAAGTGATACTGGTGCAGAAAGAAACTATGCCAAGATTACTGGTAAGATTAAAGATGCTAGCAATGGTACTGAAGATGGTATCATTGAAGTTGCACATATCAAGGATGGTTCACAAAACATCAGTGCAAGATGGAATAGTGAAACTCTTCAACTGATTAATGATACGCAAATTAGTGTTGCTGGTACAGCAACATTCTCAGGTCCTATTGATGCCAATGGCACTCTGGATGTAGACGGAACAGCAACCTTTGATGATGTTCAGGTTGGTTCTGCAATAACTGCTGCTATATTTGTAAAAAATGGCGGTGCTTCTACAGAATTCTTAAAGGCAGATGGTTCTGTAGATAGTAACACTTATCTTACT
>Ga0255743_10003695_pt1 | contig 12027 bp, 12 predicted proteins | sample 101ome_19_FD_179950 | JGI IMG/M metagenome (GOLD analysis project Ga0255743, IMG submission 179950) | Coastal salt marsh microbial communities from the Groves Creek Marsh, Skidaway Island, Georgia - 101405AT metaG (version 2) | ecosystem: Environmental > Aquatic > Marine > Intertidal zone >... | reverse complement strand
TTCTGTCAGTATTAATTTCATATGTTCCTTAGTTAGGAAGATCTAGAACTCTTCTAGAAATAACATTGAGTTGAACTTCAGAAGTTCCCCCTTCAATTGAATTAGCTTTAGTTCTAAGCCATGCTTTCGTTATGGCTTGCTCATCATCTGAAAAGCCTTCATCTGTCCAGCCTAAGCCTTTATTTCCCATTGCGGCAATCATAAGCTCATATCTATCTTTGTTATGCTCAGTACCATAGTATTTAAACATTGATGATGCTGCTGAAGCCTTTCCACCTTCGTCTCCAGAGCGCTGAAGAGTCAATCCAAATGCATGCTCTTTCATTTTGTGTAATGTTATATTTTCTCTTTGTGCTGGATTAGCTATTTGGCCATTAGTCTCGCCTAAATATTTTTTAGCAATGTTTACCACATCTGCTCCAGATCCAGTTCCGCCTCCAGCTAGACCAAAATTGGAAATAAAGTTTCTCTCATGTTGCAAGAGTTTTTTTGCTATTGTCCATCCAGAATTTTCTACTCCAACAAGATTTTCTTTAGGAGCTTTTACATTATCAAAAAAAGTCTCACAAAATGGTGATTTGCCACTGATAAGTGTGATGGGCTTGGTGCTTACTCCTTCAGTTGCCATATCGATAAGCAAAAAACTGATTCCGTTATGTTTTGGCTCTTTTGGGCCAGTTCTTACAAGGGCAAATATCCAATCTGCTTTGTCAGCATAAGAAGTCCAAACTTTTTGACCGTTTACCAGATAGTGATCACCCATGTCTTCTGCCTTGGTTGAGAGGCTTGCCAAGTCAGATCCTGAGCCAGGTTCAGAATAGCCTTGACACCATCTAATTTGGCCTTTAATTATTTTTGGAAGATGTTCTCTTTTTTGCTCCTCTGAACCAAATTCAATAATGCATGGTGCTAACATCCAAATACCAAAGCTATTCAACGCAGGCCTTGCCTTAATTCTAAAGAGCTCTTGATGTAGAACTTTGGTTTGGTCTCTGTCTAGGCCTCCGCCACCATATTCTTTTGGCAAATTAGGAGCAGTCCAACCCTTTTCACCCATTCTCTCTAACCATAATTTAGATTCAGGATTCACGTATTCTGCATTTCTACCACCCCAAACTTCCTCTTCAGGCACCAAAGGAGTTCTCATAGAAGGAGGGCAATTTTCCTCTAACCAATCTCTAACCTCTTGCCTAAACTGTTCTAAATGTTCCATATTTTTGATTGCTTGCGCTTATTTAAGGAGAAGTTATTATAATGAAGTAATTATTTTTTTGGTAATTTAAAATATGAAATCGTACCTAGCTCCAGAGCCTGGAAAACCACTTGTAGAGGTAGAGTCTCCAACACCTAAACCAACTGGCAGAGAAGTAATTGTTAAAACCATAGCTTGCGGTGTATGTCACTCTGATGTGCATATTCACTCGGGTGCATTTGATTTGGGCGGAGGCAACGAATTGCCAGTACCTTTGCCTAACCCATTCACTTTGGGACATGAAGTTTTTGGTGAAGTTGTTGCAGTGGGGCCAGAGGCTACTAATATTAGTGTGGGTGATAAAAGAATCATTTATCCATGGATAGGTTGTAACAATTGTGAAGTTTGTTCTAGTGGTGATGAGCATTTATGCAATGCAGGTCCTGTTATTGGCGTCATGCAGCCAGGTGGTTTTGGCGATCATGTTGTAGTTCCAGATTCAAAATACTTGCATGATGCTGGAGATACTCCCGAACATTTAGCCGGAAGTTATGCTTGTTCAGGTCTTACAGCCTACAGTGCTCTTAAAAAAGCTGCTCCTTATCGTGCTGATAATGATTTAATAATTATTGGTGCAGGGGGTGTTGGCATGATGGGATTACAGATTGCTAAGGCCGCGTTTAACTGCAATCCCATTGTTGTAGATGTAGATGAGGAAAAACTCAAATTAGCTCTTGAGAATGGTGCGTCAGCAGCTATCAACCCAATGGATGAGGATGCGATGATGAAAGTCTTTGAAATTACTGGCGGCAATGCATCCGCTGCTATTGATTTTGTTGGCTCAGAGCAGTCAACTGCTTTCGGAATAAATCTTTTGAGAAAGGGTGGTAAGTACATTATTGTTGGGCTTTACGGCGGCGAGCTAAAGCTACCTTTGCCATTAATTCCAATCATGGAAAGAGGAATTCAGGGGTCATACACTGGCAGCCCCGGAGATATGAAAGAGTTGATGGAGTTAGTCAGGTCTGGAAAAGTCGACCCGATCCCTGTTGAGAAGAGACCAGCATGTGAAGCAAATCAGACTTTAGATGATCTCAAGAATGGTAAAATTATCGGTAGAGCTGCATTAATGCATGACTAAATCTCTTGCATTAGCCTGCCACATATATTTTTCAACTCATCGTTAATCACTAAATCTGCCTTTACGTCATAGCGTGTTTTATCTCTATTCAAAATTATAAGTTTTGATCCCGTCTGCATTGCTAAATTCGGTAGTTTTCCTGCTGGCAAAACTTTCAAAGATGACCCCATTACTATCATCAAATCACTTTCTTTGACAATATTTGAGGCATTCTTCATATCCCTTTCATTCATAGGTTGACCAAATGAGATGGTAGCTACTTTTACAACTCCACCGCAATTATTGCATTTTGGTAATGGTCTATTAAGCTTAATAGCATCGTGAAAATCTAGTATATTTTGTCTCGCATCACACTCCAAACATGCAGCATTAACAGCATTACCGTGAATTTCTATTATTTTATTTTCTGGGATCCCTGATTTTTGATGTAAACCATCAATATTTTGAGTTATTAAAAAATTATTTTTTTGCATATTGATAATTTTTTTAACAAATTCATGCCCTATGTTTGGTGATATTTTTTCAAGCAACGAATGAAGCTCAATATTTCTTTCCCAAGACAGCCTTTGTTTTTCCTCACTCAAAAGAAATTCATTGAACTGAATAGGTTTATTTTTAGTCCAAAAACCATCTTTGCTTCTGAAATCAGGTAACCCTGATTCAGTGCTTATACCAGCTCCAGTAAGAATAACAGTCTTTTTGCTAGCTTTAACTAGCTTGATGATCTCAAGAAATGTGCTCACAAATTTGCTTTTAAATTGATTACAAAGAGTATAATTGCTTGCATGTTTAAAAATATAGGCATTGTTTTAAAAAAAAGCCTCTCATATAGTGAATCATCATTAGTGAATGGGATGTTAGGAGTTTTATTAAGCAATACCAGATCTATTTATTCAATTAATCAGACTGACTTTGAAGCCGTAGAAGTTGTTGATTATGAAAAATTTAATAATTTAGTTGATTTAATTATTGTATTTGGCGGGGATGGCACATTATTAGGGGCCGCAAGAAAATTTATTGAGCTTGAGATTCCAATCTTGGGGATAAATATGGGTGCTGTTGGTTTTCTTACAGATGTAAATATTGAAAATTTTGAATCAGTTATAAACGATGTCTTTAATGGAGATTACATTCTTGAAGAAAGAAGTTTGGTAGGAGCAACATTCTCAGATCAAGAGATTTTTGGGTTAAATGAGGTGCTAATTCACTCGGGATCTTATGCTCAGCTCATGAGATATAGATTGTTGATTGATGGCAAGACAGTATATGAACAGCGTTCAGATGGATTGATTGTTGCTACTCCTACCGGATCAACTGCATATGCATTATCTGCTGGAGGCTCAATCATTCATCCAGAATTAAATATCTGGAATATTATTCCAATGATGTCACAGAGCCTTTCATCTAGACCTTTGATTGTTTCCAACATGAAATCCATGGAGATTCAGGTAATTGAAGGGCCCTTAGATCATGCTATGGTCTGTGTTGATGGCCAGAAAGATATACCTGTTGAATATAATAATTCTATTCATATCTCTAAAAAAGATTCATCTTTAAAAATTGTTCATCCTTCTAATAATAATTTTTATGAGGCTTGTAGAGAAAAATTGGGTTGGAGTTTGGACATCACTGCCAAGAAAATCCGTTAGACTTGAAAACGTACCCTTTATATTTTTATATTATTTTAATTGCGGGAACACTCAGTTTTGTTACAAATTTTGGTTTTAGCAGTTTGTTAGAACCATTTCTTTTTTTAAAAAAAGATGGACCTTCTTTTTATCCATCTTTTGAATATACTTTTTTAGTTTCCTGGGAATGGTGGAGACTCATCACTCCAACTTTTCTCCATTTTTCTTTGACTCATTTAATATTTAATTGCTTATGGATATACATCCTTGGCTCAAAAATTGAAATCATTGATGGCAAAGGAATTTTTTTAACTTTATTCCTATTTACTGGTCTTTCAAGCAATTTAGGTCAATATTTTCTGACTGGGAATTATCTCTTTGGGGGCTTGAGCGGATCTGTATATGGTCTTTTGGGCTATTGTTTTATATTAGATTTGGATAATCGAGGTCAAAGATATGACCTACCAAATGCCTTATACATCTTCATGTTTATCTGGCTTTTAATTGGCTTTACAGGATTATTAAATATTTTTGGTTTTGGAAATGTTGCAAATATCGCTCATTTAGTTGGTATGATAGCTGGATTTATACTTGGTTTAATAGCTAAATATACATTGAAGTTTTAGCCCCATGAAAAAAATTACAAAAGCGATCTTTCCTGTAGCTGGTCTCGGAACAAGATTTTTGCCTGCAACAAAAGCTATTCCTAAAGAAATGCTTCCAATTATAGATAAGCCTCTAATTGAGTACGCCGTTGAGGAAGCGGTGATGGCAGGAATAGAGGAAATAATCTTTATTACAAGTCATACCAAAAGATCAATTGAGGATCATTTTGATACTAACATTGAGCTTGAAGAAAAATTACTTAAGTCAGGTAAAAAAGACGATATAAAAAAGATAAATAGAGATATATTCCAAGGTGTGACCTTCACCTATGTACGACAAAAATCACAGAAAGGCTTAGGGCATGCCATTCTTCAGGCTAAGCATTTAATAGGAGATGAATTCTTTGCTATTTTGCTAGCAGATGATCTCGTTATTAATAACCCATCTGCAACTAAGCAATTAATTGATATTTCTCTGAAGACTAACTCATCCGTAATCGGTGTGAATAAAGTTCCTCCAGAAAATATTAGTAGATATGGAGTTATTTCTTCTGCAGATGTATCTAATGAAAAAAAACTATTTCTTCTGGATGGAATTATTGAAAAACCTCATTTGAATCCTCCTTCAGATATGGCGGTGTTTGGGAGATATGTTCTTTCTCACCATATATTTAATTACTTAGAGATTATAGACCCGGGAGTTGCAGGGGAAATTCAGCTAACAGATGCAATTAAACTGATGTTAAAAGAGCATAATATCAATGGATATCTTTATGATGGGATTAAATTTGATTGCGGATCCAAAGAGGGATATGTTAAAGCAATTGCTCATCTAGCATCTGATATTTTGTCTAAATGAGAATATTTTTCTCATTGATGAGAATGCTACCTCCTGAGCTAGCTCACTCAGTTGCACTTAATGCATTACAACTTTTATATAAATTAAAATTAATCAAAATATTTTTCCCTCATAGATTTTCTGAGACTTCATTTACCTTTAAAGGGCTAAAATTTAAAAATAAACTCGGCATAGCTGCAGGGCTAGATAAAAATGGAGATTTTATAAATTCATTGGGAGCGTTGGGTTTTGGCTTCATAGAGGTCGGCACTATTACACCTAAACCACAATTTGGTAATCCAAAGCCAAGAGTATTTAGATTTACCAATCAAGAAGCAATTGTAAATAGACTAGGCTTCAATAATAGAGGCGTTGATTACCTTGTAAAAAAATTAAAGGGAAGAAAATATAATGGGGTTCTTGGAATTAATATTGGAGCAAACAAGGATTCTACAGGCCAGAAGAGGATCGATGATTATATTGAATGTTTCCAGAAAGTTTCTGCTTATGCAGATTATATTACAGTTAATATTTCCTCACCTAATACTCCAGGTCTGAGATCCCTGCATTCCAAAGAAAACTTTTTACCATTATTTAAAGCCATTAATCATATTCGTGAAACTGAAAATTTTATCAATCCAATCTTTATAAAGTTATCGCCAGACGAAAATTCGGAAGTAATTTCTGAAATTACTAAAGCTATTAAAGAGTTCAATTTTGATGGCGTAATCGCTTCAAATACCTCCATTGAAAAGAATAATTTTATATTTAAATCCAAAACAGACCTATCTGGTGGCTTATCAGGAAAACCCTTGCTTGAAAAATCAAATGAACTTCTTTCTTTGGTCCATTTAAGAGAACCTGAACTATTAAAAATAGGAGTTGGCGGAGTTCACAATAAAGAAAGCTTTAATATGAAATTAGAAAAGGGAGCCTCCTTAGTACAAATTTATACAAGCTTTATTTATCATGGCCCGAAAATTATAAATAAATTATTGAACTAAAATTTCTTTATGGAATTATTAATTTCTTCTTTTGTCATTCTTTTTTTAGTTGGTGCAATAAGCTTCTTAAAGCCTTCAAAAAAAATGAAAGCACTCAGTGAAGTCAGATTGTCAGCTACTAAAGAAGGTTTTAAGATTGGTTCTACTAATGAATTAAGACAAAAATTTAAAAACTGGACTCCTCAAGTAGCTATATATCAAATTAAAAATACTTCTGTTCATAAGAATCTTCACTACATGAGGATTGAAGATAAGCTTAAACTTTATGAGCCAATCTCCTTTAAATATGAAAAACAATTTCAAATAGTCGAAGAAAAAATTTCCCAATTACCATCTTCTATACTTGAAATTATTTTTTATCAGTCCAATATAGCAATCGTCTGGAATGAAATGCTTGGCATTGAAGAGCTTCTAAAAATCAAGGAAGCTATATTGAAAATATGAACTTTTAAAATAATCTTATCCATTTATGTCAAAAACTCTTGTTATAGTCGAATCGCCTGCTAAAGCTAAGACTATTTCTAAATATTTAGGATCAGACTATATAGTTAAATCTAGTGTTGGGCATATTAGAGACCTCCCGAAAGGTAAGTCTAAAAAACCAACTCAAAGAAATACTATTCCCAAAGACCTTCCAGAAGATGAAAAAAGAAGATTGAAAAAGATCAATGAGCGTAAAAGGCTCATTAGAAGAATGGGAATCGATCCTGATAACGGATGGATTGCTAATTATGAAATCATTCCTGAAAAAGAAAAAGTTATTAAAGAGCTAAAAACGGCTGCAAAATCTGTAGAATCTATTTTTCTTGCAACTGATCTAGACAGAGAGGGCGAGGCAATAGCTTGGCATCTCAAAGAAGCGTTAGGTGCAGATAAATTTAATTACTCTAGAGTTAGATTTAATCAAATCACCAAAGATGCAATTTTAGAATCTTTTCAAGATCCTAAAGAGATAGATGAAAATCTTGTTGAGGCTCAGCAAGCCAGAAGATTTCTTGATAGAGTTGTTGGCTTTGAATTATCTCCGCTTTTATGGGCAAAAATTGCCCGTAATCTATCTGCCGGAAGAGTCCAGTCTGTGGCATTAAGGTTATTGGTGGAAAGAGAACACAGCATTCAAAAGTTTAAGCCGGATGAGTTTTGGGAGATTTCATTCAATGCAGAGAATGATAAAAATATTGCCATTGAATTTAATCTAAATAGAAGAAAATCTGATCCATTGTTGCAAGCCGTGGAAGCCAAAAAAATTGAAGACCTTATTAAATCATCAGACTTGGTAGTCAATGAAGTTACTCAAAAGCCAGTTAAATCAAAGCCAAAACCTCCCTTTATTACGTCTACATTGCAACAAGCAGCAAGCACAAAACTAGGATTCAATGTAAAAAGAACTATGAGAACAGCTCAAAAGCTTTATGAAAATGGCCTCATCACATACATGCGAACCGATGCTCCTGCTTTGTCACCTGAATCAATTGCAGATGCAAGGATGTATATTGAAACCAATCTTGGAGATAAGTACATGACAAATGCCCCAAGAATATATTCCTCTAGCGAAAATGCACAAGAAGCTCATGAGGCAATAAGACCTACGAATGCATCAACTAAATCTGAGAGTTTAATATCTTCCTCAGATGAAGAAAAAAGATTGTATGAGTTAATATGGCAGCAGTTTATTGGATCACAGTTACCTGATGCAGAATATTTGGCAACCAATGCAAAAATCCAATTAGAAGAATATACTTTTTCTGCAACCGGAAGAGAGGTTGTTTTTGATGGCTTTACTAGAGTTGTTAAGTCTAAATCAGATGATCAAGATTCTAATATCTTACCTCCCCTTGAAGTTAATCAAACATTAACTCTAAAAGACCTAGAAAACAAACAAAAGTATACCAAGCCCCCAGCAAGATTCTCAGAGGCTGCATTGGTAAAAGAATTAGAGAAACGAGGGATAGGCAGGCCATCAACATACGCAAATATCATTTCAACGATACAGGATCGGGGTTATGTTGAAATTCAAAACAGACGATTTTTTGTTAAAAAAATAGGCATGATTGTTACAGATAGATTGGTCAGTAGTTTTGATGACTTGATGGATTACAGCTTTACTGCAAATTTTGAAAATGAGTTAGATAGAATTGCAAATGGTGAATTGAACTGGAAAGAGGTTTTGAATACATATTACTCAGCTTTTCAAGATGACCTTTCATCTGCAATGGATGAAGATAACGGAATGGCTCCTAACCTTCCTACGATGACAAATATTAATTGTCCTGAATGTAAAAAAAATAATCTAACTATAAGGAATGCTAGTAATGGAGTATTTCTTGGATGCGCCGGTTATACCTTGCCAGACGATGATCAATGCAAAAAAACATTGAACCTCATTTCAGGGGATGAAGCAGTTAGTGTTGATGATCAAGAGGAAGCAGAGCACTTGGTTGCTAAACGCCGTTGCCCAAAATGTGATATGAGCATGGACAATTATCTTTTGGATGAAAATCATAAATTACATGTTTGTTCAAATAATCCTGATTGTGATGGATTTGAAGTGGAAGAGGGTGCATTTAAAATTAAGGGATATGATGGCCCAACACTTTCCTGCCATAAATGCGGGTCTGAAATGCAACTTAAAACAGGAAGGTTTGGAAAATATTTTGGTTGTATGAATGATAACTGCGGTGCAACCAGAGCCCTCCAAAGAAATGGAGAGCCAAAACCTATAGTTATGGAGCCCATTATCACAGAGATACCATGTATAAAGTTTGAAGACAACTATTTATTAAGAGATAGCATGAAGGGACTTTTTTTTGCAGCGAGCCAATATCCTAAAAATAGAGAAACTCGCGCACCATCTGTCGAGGAATTCAATCAAGTAGTAACAGAGGAAACTTTGCTTGATGCTTGCAAATATCTTGAAGATCAAGCTAAGCATACCCATCTTTTAGATGCCCCTAAAAAAGACATTGATGGTAATCCATATATCATTAGATATAACAAAGCCGAAGACACTCATTATCTTGCCTCTGAAAAAGATGGCAAAAAAACTGGTAATACTGCTACTTACAATGGCCAGAAATGGGTCGAGGTTTCTAAGTAATTATTCCTTGAATAATCTTTTATAGTGCATATATTAGATTTGTAGGCTTTCACAATTCATGTGAAGGGTGTTAAAGTTAAATTATAAATATATATGTCTAATTACCTAGAACTCACTCAACTTCCTGACGGCACCATAGTCCTAAGAAGGTCTGATGATCATGCAAATCCTATTGTAAAAATTGAATTCTCAGGTGAATCAAAAGAATTCCTCAATGGTGCAGAGCTCTCAGTTGCTAAAGAGATGATTAGGGCTGGAATAGAGAGTGTTAGTGGAAATTCAATTGATTTTGACGATTTTTTTGATAGTGAAAAAAATAGCCTAAGAAAAAAACCAGTAGTTCTCCATTAGTGAGTTCTAATTAAACCCACACTTTTACCTTCAACGAATACTTCTTGCTCTCTAAGATCTATTTTGATTGTTGAAAAATCTTTATTTGCTGGAATTAGCTCAAGATTATGATCAGATTTTTTGAAATATTTTAGAGTGACCTCATCCTCGAGCCTCGCCACAACAAGATCACCATTTTTAATATCTGTTGTTTTTTTGATTGCAACCAAATCATCTTCATGGATCCCTGCTTCAATCATACTAAGTCCCTTAACTTTTAAAAAATAATCAAAGGTATCAGAAAACATCTTTGGATCGCATGGAATTCTTTTTTCAATATTTTCTTCTGCAAGAGTTGGGGAGCCTGCAGCAACCAGTCCTATAACTGGCATCTCGTAACTACTTTGCTCAGAGGATTGCTGACTTCTAACAATAGATATTCCTCTGGAAGAGCCGCTTTGAATCGAAATATAACCTTTTTTTTCTAAAGCCCTAAGGTGCATTTCAGCAGCATTTGGAGATTTAAATCCCAACTCTTTGCATATTTCGGCTCGAGTTGGTGGAAAACCAGTTTTATTGAGATAAACTTCTACACAAGTTAAAACTTTTAATTGTTGTTTTGTTAATTCTTTCATACTAATTATACTGTATATTTTTACAGTATATAAACTTTGATATTTAAGTGCAACTCTCATAAAAAATATGAACTCAAAACTAGTAATTGGAATTTCCTCAAGAGCGTTATTTGATTTAAGCCAAAGTCATCACATCTTTGAAAATGATGGCATTGATGCTTATCGCAATCATCAAATTGAAAATGAAAATGTAATACTTGATCCAGGTGAAGCCTTTAATTTGGTAACTAAAATTCTCAAAATTAATGAGTTATATGAATCTAGGAATAGAATAGAGGTTATTTTACTCTCCAGAAATACAGCAGATACTGGTCTAAGAGTTTTTAATTCTATTGAAGCTCATAAACTTAATATTACTCGTGCTGTTTTTTGTGGAGGGGAAAGCCCATACAAATATGTAAAAGCATTTGGAGTAGATTTATTTTTATCTAGCAGCAAAGATGACGTCAAGATGGCAATTGAAAATAATGTTCCATCTGCAAGAATTATTCCTTCAAAAACGAAAAGAAAGATTAAAGACAATGAATTACTGAAGATAGCATTTGATGGCGATTCAGTAATTTTTTCTGATGAATCTGAAAAAGTTTTTGAAAAAGAGGGTCTCAAGGCTTTTTTAGATAATGAGCGTAAGAAAAAATCAATGTTAAAGGCTGGACCCTTTAAATCATTTTTAGTGGAGCTTAATAAACTTCAATCTGAGTTAGATCTAGAAATAAACCCCATAAGAACTGCGCTTGTAACCGCAAGATCAGCTCCATCTCATAAGAGGGTAATTAAAACTCTCAGAAAGTGGGGAGTCAGGATTGATGAGTCTCTATTTTTAGGAGGCATGAATAAGTCTGAGTTTTTGAAATCATTTGAAGCTGATATTTTTTTTGATGATCAGCAGCAAAATATTGAAGATGCTTCTGCAAAAGTTACCTCAGCTCATGTACCATTCGGAATAAAAAATAGGAATTAATCATGGATATAGTTTGTTTTGACATGGAAGGCACTCTAACTCCTGAAATATGGGAGCAGGTTGCTCTCGATTCTGGCATCTCAGAGTTAAATAAGACTACAAGAGACATCCCTTCATATTCAGATTTAATGGACTACAGGCTGCAAATAATGAAACAACATAATCTGAAGCTTGCTGACATAGTTGAAGCAACAAAGAAATTAGACTTGCTTGATGGGGCTCTAGATTTTTTAAACCAGGTCAGGCAAGAATTTCAAGTGGTCATTTTATCTGATACTTTTCATGAGATTGCCTATCCTTTAATGGAAAAACTTGGCTATCCCCTACTGCTTTGCCATACCTTAGATGTAGATGCTGACGATAACATCCTTGGATATAAATTAAGAGATTCACAGGCAAAAAAACAAGCAATCTTAGGTTTTCAATCTATGGGCTATAGATGCTTAGCAGCGGGAGACTCCTTCAATGATTTGCAAATGTTTGAGGTTGCAGACCAAGGATTCTTTATCAATGCACCTGAAGCTATATCTAACACCATGCCCGAGATCCCATCTTTTGACTCATACTCAAACCTCTTAAGCGCTTTAAGGAATTAT
>Ga0255743_10003685_pt1 | contig 12056 bp, 9 predicted proteins | sample 101ome_19_FD_179950 | JGI IMG/M metagenome (GOLD analysis project Ga0255743, IMG submission 179950) | Coastal salt marsh microbial communities from the Groves Creek Marsh, Skidaway Island, Georgia - 101405AT metaG (version 2) | ecosystem: Environmental > Aquatic > Marine > Intertidal zone > Salt... | reverse complement strand
GGACGCGCCGGGCGAAGCGGCGTCGCGCCGTCGGGTTTCGGTTCGTTTCCTCCATTTGCGGCGGCTGCTGCTGCGTGGCACTCCGCGACGGAACCGACGGCGCGACGACCGTCTCGTTGGCGCCGCGGACCGCGGGCGGGGGCGGAGGAGACGCCGGAGGATACACCGGAGAGACGACGACCCGCGGCGGCGCCGGGCGCGGGCGCGGGGAGGGGTTACTTGGAGGCGAAGCGACGTCGAGCGGCGTTGGAGGAGGGCGTGCGCAGAAGCGTTCGAGCCGCCGAGGACGCGCTCGCGGTCGAGCGCGGATGGATCGGGGAGAGGGAGAAGAAGGAGGAAGAGGGCGACGACGTTAGCGGTGACGCGACGCGGGCGTCGCCGGGGGTGCGGGCGGTGGATCCAGAACTAGAGAGGTGCGCGCGGGTGGGACTGTTGGGCGCGCCGAACGCGGGCAAGTCTCAGTTGACGAATACGTTGGTGGGCGACAAGGTGACGGCGGTGAGCAGAAAGACGAACACGACGAGAACGCACACGATGGGGGTGAAGACGGTCGGGGAGCGGCAGATTGTGTTCGTGGATGCGCCGGGGATCGTCGGGGCGGAGCATTATCGAAACGCGGCGCACGGACGAAAAGTGGAGAGCGCGTTTGGCGTCGCGAGCGAGTGCGACGTGCTGCTCTTCGTCGTCGACGCGGCGAGACAGATGGAGAGACGAGATTTGAGGGTTTTGCATTTGGTTCAGAAGACTCGGGAGGCGATGCGGCGGTTTCTGTACGAGGATTACTTGGCGGAGAGAGGAGAGGGCGAGCCGAGCGCCGTTCCAGAGGCGGTGCTCGTGCTCAACAAGGTGGATAAGATTCCGTCCGAACGCCGAAATGATTTGATTAAAATGGTGAAAGATTTCCAAGCCGGTGAGCACTATGCGTTTTCGCGAGTGTTCCCGATCAGCGCCATGACGGGTGCGGGAACCAAGGCGCTCATGGAGTACTTGCTCGAGCGAGCGCCGCTCCGCGAATGGGAATTCGACGCGACGACGTCGACAGAGATGACCAACGTGCAGCGCGCGCTCGAAATCGTGCGCGAAGGCGTGTATAATCGCGTCCACGCCGAGCTGCCTTACGGGGTCGATCTCGTGCACGTGTCTTGGGAAGACTTTAGAAATGGCGACGTGCGCATCGAGCAAAATATTCTCGTCGACACGGCGAATCAGCGCAAAATTGTCGTCGGTAAAGCCGGGGAAGTCATTGGACAAATAGGCATAAACTCGCGCGTCGTGCTCGAGGCGGCGTTTAAGCGCAAAGTGCACCTCATTCTGAATGTGCGTTTGAAGAAGCGTCGCAAGAATTACGGAGGCGCGGGAGCGTCGCAAATGCTAAGTGAGGAGTATTAGAAAAAACTTACGGTAGTTGTACCACTAGGTAGGATGTGATAGGACATAGCACAAACAAACTCTTCTTTCCAGATTAAAATAAATACACACAGTTCCTTCAATTCAGCGCTCTGGACGAGTTCGTCTCGTCTCTTCAACGCTCTACTGAAGTAGTACACTCAATTCAAACAACAATTTCATTTCACACTAGTTTTGGCGGCGTTTCGGTGCGTCGCGCGCCGCCGCCGCCGCGAGTCTTCGGTGATCCCCTCTTCAACGATTTCATGCGCTTCGCCTCTTCCTCCCGCGCATCCATGAAGCTTCGAACGCGCTCGATGACGGTGAAGTAAATCATGCCTCCGAGGCTAATCTCAATCATCCGCGGTACGGCGCCTCGAAAGAAAAATCGAACGCCAAACGACTCGGCGAGTTTTCGTAATCCTCTCAACCCACCCGGATACGTCTTTGGATTGAGCCCGAGAGAGCCCGCGCACACATCTGCCGTGCGAGAGACATCGAACGGCGTCGTCAACAAGCCCGTGAGCGCGCCCGCCACGCCACCGATGACGGCGGTCTCGCTCGCCGCCAACTCTGCCTCGCCGACTCCCCCCTTGGCTCGACGCGCCGTCGACTTCATCATCTCAAAAGCCGACATTTGAATCATATCGAACGGCAACTCCCTCGCCAAAAAGCTCGCCATCCCAACCCCAAACTCCCTCTTCCTCGCCGCGATTCTCACCGCCGTCCAGAGCGTCATCCTATTCGCCTGCATGCGCCTCGACAACAGCTCCATCGGCGCCAACACCACGCTCGCCGCCAACGCCCCGCACGCCGCCGCGACCCCAGGATTCGCCCCGAAGCTCTTCTTCAACGTTTCATACGTCCCCATGAAGAGCGCCGTGCCCGGAATCGCCCCGATGAGATCTGGAACGATCCCTCGGTACAGTTGCGTAAAGTCTCTCGCGCCCAACCGACTCGGCGCCCCGATCGCCCTCGCCTGCGTCCTCGTCTTGATCGTATTCACCGGAAACAGCACGAGTTGACACGCCATCGCGGCGCAGGACCCGGCGAGGACGCCCGCGCGGAGATTGTTCGCCACGTTTCGCGGCGTCGCGTCCGCGTTCCGCGCGTCGCGATCGGCATTTTCGCGACGTGTCGACTCGGCACCGTTACGGCGACTCTTCGGTTGAACCACCTTGATCGTTCGCGTCGTCGTCGTCGATGCGAGTCGACGGGGGCGCCGACGGTGGGCGTCGGTGCCGCTGGTGGTGTTCGCCGCGACGGCGCCGCGCGATCTCTCTCCCATCGGCGGCGTCGGCGTCTGGGGATCGGATCGATGATTGATGCGTCTCCAACCTGGCGGCATCTTGTTGGAGTGTCGCGCGGACGCGAAAAAATGGAAATTTTGTTGACATGACGATCGTTACAAACGTCTACGCACGACGATGCGAATCAGGCATCCAAGGATTTGGAGACGATTTCAAAGACATTCTCGGAGAGCCCATCCTTGGCGCGAATGCGCTCGAGTTGGGCGCGCATTGCGGCGGAACGCGTCGGTTCAAATTTCTTCCAGCGGGTAAAGGCGCTCACCATGCGGCTGGCGACTTGACCGTTGAGATCGTCGAGTTGAAGGACGATGTCGGCGAGGAAGGCGTAGCCGGAACCGTCGATGGCGTGGAAGTTGGTGGGAGAGGCGCAGAAACCGCCGATGAGGGAGTACACCTTGTTGGGGTTCTTGATGTCAAAGACGGGATCGTCCATCAACGCCCGAACGTTGGCGAGGTTGTTTTCGAGCGAGGCGCCGGCTTGGATACCGAGCCATTTGTTCATGACGAGCGGGTCGTGCTTCCACTCGCTGTAAAAGTTTTCGAGCGCCTTGACGCGTTCGGGGCAGTCCTTGCCGGAGAGCGCGTTGAGGGCGGCGATTTTGTCCGTCATGTTGTCGGCGGCGGAAAATCGCTCGTACGTCATGGCGGCAATCTCGGGGGCGTCCAAATAGGACAAGTAGCCGATACACGCGTTCTTGAGCGTGCGCGCAGCTCGATCCGCGGGTTCGTTGGAGTACACCGCGGCGCTGTTGGCCGAGACGGTGGCTTCCAACTCGGATCGAAGGGCTTGCGCAAGCGACGTCATCACGAATTTGCGCGCCGAGTGCACGAGCGCCGGGTCCACCGTACCTTCCTCGAGCATTTCGCTCAGTTCACCCTCGGACGGAACCATCATCGCGCGCGCGATGAAAGACTTGTCCGCATCCACAGCCTTGGCGCCGTCTAATATGGTTCGCATCGCCGTGGTGATGGCGTCGTCCATCTTGAATGCGGCTTCGCCGTCGGCAATCAAGCCGAGGCAGAGGTTTCTGAGCAAAGTCTGGCCGGCTTCCCATCTGTTGAAGGCGTCCGAGTCATTCTTCATGAGGAACAAAAGGTCAGACTGGGTCAAGTTGGTGGTGAGCTTGACTGGGGCGCTAAAGTTGCGCAGGATGGACGGCACCGGCTTTTGCTCGACGCCGGTGAAGGTGTACGTCGCCTCAGATTGGTCAAACTTGAGCACCGTCGTCGTGCCGACAGATTGACCGTCGAGCGTGAGCGCCATGTCATTGCCATCTGGACCAATGAGACCGACGGCGATCGGGCAGAGCACCGGAACCTTGGAGTCTTGACCGGGCGTCTTCGGCACCGTCTGAGAGCACTTGAGCGTAAACGTCTTGGCCGCTTCGTCGTACGCGCCTTCAACGCTAACGCGCGGGGTTCCGGCTTGGGAGTACCACGGCTTGAAAGTGGACAAGTCGACGCCGTTTGCATCGCTCATCGCGGCGAAGAAGTCTTCAGTGGTGACAGCCTGGCCATCGTGACGTTGAAAGTACAAATCCATACCCTTGCGGAAACCATCCTTGCCGAGCAACGTCTCGTACATGCGAACCACTTCGGCACCCTTCTCGTACACGGTCACGGTGTAAAAGTTGTCCATCTTAATGTACGATTCCGGTCGGATCGGGTGCGCCATTGGACCCGCGTCTTGCGGGAACTGAGCCATACGCAGGCGAGCAACGTCGCCAATGCGCTTGACGCCGCGAGAGTTCATGTCGGCGCTGAATTCTTGGTCTCTGTACACCGTCAAGCCCTCCTTCAAGCTAAGCTGGAACCAGTCTCTGCACGTCACGCGGTTACCAGTGTAATTGTGGAAGTATTCGTGCGCGACGACGCCTTCAATCGCGGCGTAGTCGGCATCGGTGGCGCTCTGCGGAGTGGCCAACACGAGTCGAGAGTTGAAAATGTTCAACGACTTGTTCTCCATAGCGCCCATGTTGAAATCATCGACGGCGACAATGTTGAAGAGATCCAAATCGTACTCGAGGCCGAAAGTGTCTTCGTCCCACTTCATCGACTTGATGAGGCTCGTCATGGCATGTTCGCACTTGTCCAAGTTGTGGTCCTCGACGAAGATGCGAAGTGTCACCTCCTTACCTGTCATGGTGGTAAATTTGTCTTCCACCATGCCGAGCTTACCGGCGACGAGCGCGAACAAATACGACGGCTTGGCCCACGGATCTTCCCAAACGGTAAAGTGACGTCCGCCGTCCAAATCTCCAGACTCGATAAGGTTACCGTTCGACAACAACACCGGGTACTTGGCCTTGTCCGCGGAAATTCGCGTCGTAAAGATGGACATCACGTCCGGTCTGTCTTGATAGAAAGTGATGCGTCTGAACCCCTCCGCCTCGCACTGCGTGCAAAAGTTACCAGAGCTCTTGTACAAACCCTCCAACGCCGTGTTCTCTTGCGGTTTAATCACGGTTGAAATGCTCAACTCAAACGTCGTGTTCGTCGGCAACGACTTGAGCGTCAACCCCTTCGCCGTGCGCTCGTAATCCGTGTGTTCGGTCCCGTCAATCTTCACCCCGGCGAGCTCGACGGACTCATCTCCGTGCAAAAACAACGTCGACGCGTCCGCTTTACGCGATTCAACCGCAATCGTCGACGTCACTCGCGTCGTTTCCTCGCCCAACTCAAAGTCGAGGTTCACCTTTTCGAACCCGTGCGTCGGCGACTCGTAATCCTTGAGATAGATCGGTTTCGGCGCCTCCACCGCGACCGCCGCGCTCGCTGCGCTCGCCTTTGTCCGCGTCACCGGCGTCGTCGTCGCCCCGCGTCGAAACGTCGTCGGTTTCGTCGTGGCTGACGTCGTTGACGTCATCTTTTGTAGTGCCGTACGCATCGCTCTCGACGCGCTCGCTCGCATGGTTTTTCGACGCGACACGCGATGAAACGAGAAAAACGAAAGTCGCGTTCGCTCCTACGATTCCGCGTCGGCGTCGAACGTCGTCGCACTCTCGCGTCGAGGTATGACGTTCACAAGCGTTGCGTGCACTTTTTGCGTCATTAATCCGCGCTTCGAATGTTCCCGACGTTTGACGAACGCCCGACGCGTTCCGCGACGACGTTCGACGCCGAACGCACCGAACGCGAGCGTGCGAGGGAGCGCGCGGCGATGGAGGCGTTGGCGTCGAAGCGTTCGACGCGAGAGAACGAGGAGGATGGGCGTCGGCAGTTGGTGGTGTTTGAGAAGAATTTCTATTACGAACACCCGAGCGTGACGGCGAGAGCGCGCGAGAGAGTCGAGGGGTTCATGCGCGAGCGGGAGATTCGGGTGACAAAGGGAACGGATGTGCCGCGGTGCGTGGAGACGTTCGATGAGGCGTCGTTCCCGGGGTATTTGACGAGGGATTTGAAGGCGAGGGAGAGTTTTAAAGCGCCGTCGGCGGTGCAGTCGCAGGCGTGGCCGGTGGCGTTGAGCGGGCGGGATTTGGTGGCGATCGCGGAGACGGGGAGCGGGAAAACGCTGAGTTATGTGTGTCCAGCCATCGTGCACGTTAACGCGCAGCCGTTGTTGGGGAAGGGTGAAGGACCGATCGCGTTGGTTTTGGCGCCGACACGCGAGTTGGCGTGTCAAATCGAACTCGAAGTGGCGGCGTTCGCCGCGTCGAGCGAGGTGAAGCACGTGTGCGTGTACGGTGGGGTGCCGAAACCTCCGCAGATACGCGCGCTAAAGACGGGACAGAGCGAAATTTGCGTCGCGACGCCAGGGAGGTTGATTGATTTTCTAGACTGCGGCGTCACCAATCTCAAGCGCACGAGCTTTGTCGTCCTCGACGAGGCTGATAGGATGCTAGACATGGGCTTTGAGCCGCAGATTCGAAGAATCTTAAATAAAGTCAGACCCGATAGGCAGATCCTCATGTTTACCGCGACTTGGCCGAGGGAGGTGCGAGAGATTGCGCGCGACTTTCTCAAGACAGATCCGGTGGAGATTCGCATCGGCGGCTCGGGCGACGGATTATTGGCGAGCAAAAACGTGACGCAAATAGTCGAAGTCCTCGAGTCCCGGGACAAATATGATAGATTGATCAAGATTTTAGAGACAGAGATGGATGGAAGTCGACTGCTCGTCTTTGTCGAAACGAAATCAGGCGTGGATGAACTGACTCGAAAACTTCGAGTGAACGGTTGGCCGGCGTTGGGATTACACGGCGACAAAAACCAAGAGGAGCGCGATTGGGTCCTCGGCGAGTTTCGAGACGGAAAATCACCAATCATGTTGGCGACCGGCGTCGCCTCTCGCGGTCTAGACGTCGACGGCATCAAGTGCGTCATCAATTACGATTTCCCAAAGGACGCGTCCGAGTACGTCCATCGCGTCGGCCGAACCGGTCGCGCGGGCAAACTCGGCAAGTCGTACACCTTCTTCACCGTAGACGACGGTAAACACGCCAGAGAACTCACGGAGATTCTCAAGGACGCGAAACAACCCATTCCTAGCTCACTTAGACAGTTTGCGTCGTCCTAAGCGTTCGATTGTAATTTCGCTGGGAGCGTAGTTTGTAAACACCAGAATACCAAACGCGTCGTCACTCCTCGACCGCACGCGTCCGAGCGTCGGTTCACGCGTCGACGTCGAACGACGATAAACGCACCCGATCGACCGAAACCCGCCATGTCGCTCGCGAAAAACTACCTCATCGCGTACAACGCCGCGTTGATCGCCGGTTGGTCTCGCGTGCTGTACCTCACCGCCCTGGCGCTCGCCAGCACCGGTCCGGCGTCCGTCTACGCCGCCGTCGAGCGTCCGCTGATGTACGCGCAGACGGCGGCGATCGCCGAGATCGCGCACGCCGCGTTGGGTCTCGCGCGTTCGCCCGTGCTCGTCACCGCGATGCAGGTAAGCTCGAGGTTGATGGTGGTGTGGGGCGTCCTCGTCCTCGCGCCCGTCTCTCGCGTCGCGAGTCTCCCGCTCTTCGGCCCGGTTTCCATCGGTGTCCCGAGTTTAATGTTCGCCTGGGGTATCACCGAAGTCATTCGGTACGGGTTTTACTTTTTCAAGCTCTTGGGCGACGTTCCAAAGGTTGTGACGTGGTGCAGGTACACGCTCTTCATCGTCTTGTACCCGCTCGGCGTGAGCTCAGAGCTCTTCCTCGCGTACAGTGGGTTCGCGCAATTGGTGAAGAAGAACCCGTTGGCGTACCCGATGCCGAACGCGTTAAACATTTCGTTCCACTTGCCGACGTTTATGATAATGTTTTTCGCCGGGTACGTTCCGGGATTTCCGATGTTATACTCGTACATGTTTGGACAGCGTAAAAAGGTGCTTGGAGGCGTCGGTAAGGCGAAGCGCGACTGAGCGACTGATAGTGAGTGCGAGTGATCGTGTGAAGATGGAAGAGAGAGAGTGTGTGTTAGACGAGACATTATTAATTGATTTTAATAAACTTATTGATACAGTAGTTGTTAAGTGCGCGACGACGAGTGCGTGGACGGCGTCGGCGTGGAGAATAATGTGGATTTTTGTGTACTACCGTAGTAGAGCGTTTCATTACATGTGTATCGTGAACAAAACCTATCATATCGTCATCATAGGAGTCATCGTGGGCGGTGCAGGTATCGTCGTTATTCGTCATAACGAAAATCGTAGGCGTCACTATTTACGATGCAATCGTGAATACGCTTGAGACACGCCGACATGCGCACGTATGACGCGTTTGATATCGTCTCCTTGACTTCATCGAGTGCATCCATGGTGTTTCTTAGCGGAACGTTACGTCGAGAAACGTCTCGACGATTTGCAATCCTTCTTTGAAATACATCCAGTCCTGCATCTCGAGGGATTTCACAGCAGTGGTCGTCATGGAGCACTTGTAAATTCTCCCGAGCAATTTCGTACATGTCATTTGGTATTGATTCACGCAGCTCTTGTTGCAGAAGATCCACGGCGTTCTTAACTTCAGGGAAGAGCTCATCTTCCCTGAAGCCTTCATCCCAAGGACATCCGTGTTCATACGCGTACTTCAAGCATTCAAGTTGGCAAAATTTCGCGGCGAGTTGACACGTTAATGCATTCCACGGACATCCGTTCTCGTGTAAGTACTTCAAACAATCAAGATGGCCATCTTTCGCGGCGCAATGGCACGCACCCTCATCCCACGGACATCCGTTCTCGTGCGCGTACTTCAAGCATTCAAGATGGCCACGCATAGCGGCAATTTGACACGTGAGCCCTTTGACATCCCACGGACATCCGTTCTCGTGCGCGTACTTCAAGCAATCAAGATGGCCACGCATAGCGGCAATAAGACACGTGAGTGCATCCCACGGGCATCCATTCTCGTGCATATATTTCAAGCAATCAAGACGGCCAAGCATAGCGGCAACTTGACACGTGAATGCATCCCACGGACATCCGTTCTCGTGTAAACGTCGCACACGGCTGACATTCCCGGCGGTCGCGCTGCGAAGCATCTCCACACAACTCGGAGGCCCGACGCCAGCGTCATGTCGGCACCTATAAAGCCTCACTCCAAAAGGAGTACAGCAGTAGCGTTCACACGACTCTGACATCCCGTCATCTGACGTCGGCGCGTCCGACATGCTCGTCACCACCACTGCTCGTCTCTTGATGCTTTATCACGCTCCGTTTGTCGAATCACCGGGCCGTGCGACGCGCGTCGATGTATGAGGACGCCCGCGAGCGCGAGCCTCGTCACACATCGGTGGCATTTTTGAATCCATCGCGTTGAAACCAATCTGCGGCTCGAACGCACCGCAATCCTGTCTCTCACGTCTGTGATGTTTGTTACAAGTTTTTTATCGCTACTGCTGTACTCCTTTTGGCCACCCTTCTGCGAGCGAGGGTGAACCAAACCGCTGTCGATGTCGACATCGACAAATTTCACATGAACAACGGCACGCGTTCCTCCAAATTCTTCGGGCTCGCTTGGTTTGAAGCCGCCTTTAAGAATTTGACGAGTCCCAAGTGCACGAGCATGACGAGGTACATGAAGGCGTTCACGTACAGCATGGATTGCTTTCGCAAAAAGTTGGCCCAGTCGTACGGCCAGCTACCTCCCAACACCATGACGTTGAACATGGAGACTATGAAAAAGGAGGAACAGTAAAAGATTGGTTGCGACATGTAGCACTTTGGGAAAACCAACCGACCGAGAGAAGCCTCGATGAGCATCAAAACCACGGTGGATAAGTAACCGAGCATGTACTTGGGCTCAAAGTAGCACAGCCTCGACGCGGGATCGAGGAGCGTGCTCAAATCGCCCCGCGAGCTCGACGGCACGCATTGCGGGGCAACCAAAGCCTCCGCGAACACCAACACGAGGAAAGCCACGCTCGTGGTGAACGCAACCGTGTACATGGCCATGACCCAGTGCCCTAACGTGTTACATCGACCGCTGTGTCCAATGTAATGATCCTGCGAAGCCGTCCTCGAACACAAACCTTGAATAGACCCGAGCGTCGCCAACGCAAAAAATAGCGTCACCGCGTGCACAACCCAATCGTGCAGGTTTAAAAAATACGACATATCGATCCCATACATATCCGTCTCCTCGTTATGCGTCACCCTCGGCAATATCTTCTCATTCAGTTCGTAATACACGCACGCGCACAGCGCCGCCAACCGATACGCCAACAACATCAACCCGCTGCTCGAAAACGACTCGGCCCAAATTGTCTTATTCGTCGCCCCTCCCGCGTACGCCAACCCACCATTCATTCGATAATACTGCAAGTTATCCCCGGCGAACCCGAACCACATCAACACCGCGCACGTCGTAAACGTACAAAAGAAGTACCGCAACGGGTCTTGACTCCACGCCAAGTACTCGTCCACGTCCTCCATCATCTCAATCACGCTCGTCGCGTTCGTCGAGTTGCTACCCGCCATCAACTCGATCATTTTCACGAGCGACATGTTTTCGTCCGTCTATCTATCTATCCTTCCCTCGTCGCACCGTGAACGCCTCTCCTCGAACGCGCGAATCGACGACGATGAATGGGTGTTGAAAAACCAAACGAGCGCGTCGTCGTCGACCGCGGCCTCGTCCTTCGCTCGCGTCGATGACTGTCCGCGATGTGCGCCGTCGATACAACAACGACGATGGAACCCGTCTCACTCGCGCGCGCTCTTTCGGCGGCGGTCGGGTCCGATCCGCGCGCGCGCGGTTGTGACGCTGTGACGGAATCGGATCGATCGGGGTTGAGAACGACGTCACTGTTTGCCTCTCTGAACCAAACTCACAAAGTCATGTTCGCGTCAACCGCGACGCGCGTCGCCATCATCGCGCCGCGAACGACGCGCGGGTTAATCTCGTCGTCGTCGTCGTCCTCCACCCGTCGCGTCGTCGCCCCGCGCGCGTCGTCGGCGACGGATGACGAGTCAACCACCACGAGACGCGCGGCGCTCACGGCGCTCACCGGGGCAACCGTCGCGGCGTTCTCAACCTCCACCGCGCGCGCCCGCGGGCTCGGCCCGTCGTTCGAGTGCGCGGACGAACTCAAAACCGCCGCTTCTGGTCTCGCGTTCTGCGACGCCGTCGTCGGAACCGGCGCGGCGCCGTCCAAAGGGCAGACGATTCAGGCGCACTACACGGGTAGGTTGGAAAACGGTCGCGTGTTCGACTCGTCGTACGAACGCGGGTCGCCGTTAAAGTTCAAGGTTGGCGTGCGTCAGGTGATCGCTGGGTGGGATGAAGGCATCTTGGGCGACGGTGGGGACGTTCCGGCGATGAAGGTGGGCGGGAGACGACGATTGGTCATCCCGGCGGACATGGGGTACGGCGCGCGCGGCGCCGGCGGGGTGATCCCGCCGAACGCGACGCTCTACTTTGACGTTGAATTGGTGGCTGTTTTGTAATCCAGTAATTTTCCCATCCTTTTCCCTTTCGCGCGATGTACCAGATGGACAATCGCGCGCTCGACGTCGCGTACGCGCTTCGGCTTCCGCGTTATCCTCATTGTTTGCCTCCTCGCGCGAGCTTTGCATCGATGCCCATCTTCTGAACCCTGAAAACCGCAGCCGACGGCGCGCTGTACGCCGTCGGCGCGACGGATAAACTCCGAGGAACCGGTGTGTGGTCCTTCGTCAAGGCGGATCGCGCGCCGAAGACGAGCAAACCGCCTCAAAAATCTTCGTCAAAGAGTAACACGTCATCAACCACGAAGAGGTTTCCAAACGGGAAAAAGTAAACGGGCGAAGTAAACGGGGCGTCGAGCGCGCGAAACGAATCACGCGGTGTCGTGAAGAGCGACGGTTTAAGCGGCCTCTGTAGTGGAGGGTCCGACGCCGTCGTTTGGATTTTTAGCGTTTTCGTTTCGCGACTGGGCGCCCCGCGAGGCGGAGCCACC
>Ga0255743_10003683_pt1 | contig 12057 bp, 9 predicted proteins | sample 101ome_19_FD_179950 | JGI IMG/M metagenome (GOLD analysis project Ga0255743, IMG submission 179950) | Coastal salt marsh microbial communities from the Groves Creek Marsh, Skidaway Island, Georgia - 101405AT metaG (version 2) | ecosystem: Environmental > Aquatic > Marine > Intertidal zone > Salt... | reverse complement strand
ATAGGTGAAGATATCATAAGAAAAAGTATCCATATTGTATAACATACATTATGGATAAAACAAAAGGAATAGAGAAAATAGATATAAATGATCTACAAATTAATGTACAAACGAATATTCCTGGTAAAAATACATTTATAATCACCAAAGACTTGCTTTATCATCCGGAATTAGATACAAATGAAGAGAAGTTAAATAAGTATCCTTATTTGGTGAGTAATTATGTCTATCCTAATTCAGTGTTAGCTGGAATGAATTACAAAGATGTTGTCTCGTTTTTCTTCAATAAAAAACGCATGATTTCCGTTATTCAAGCCCAAAATAGTAAACCTAGAAAAGACATAGAAACTGTCGAAAAAGAAAATATTCACAGTATGATGAAAACATTGTTTGCTACCAAATATTTCATTGTAAAAAATATTCATCAAAGTGTAGAATCCATTGATATAACAAAGACCATGCCCAAAAGTTTCTTTTTTGATCCACGACGATTGCGTTTTACTTATTTGAAGTTAGATGATGTGTATACTATTACCAAAGTTGTCTGGGTAAATGATATACTGAACCATCCTAATTATTCAAAATTAGTATCAAAGGTAGCATCTATCAATAAAAAAATGCTGGATTATGGGGAACATAACAAAGACAAAGAAGAAGACATTGAAAACAAAGAAGATAAAGAAGAGGAAAGCACAGGTCATGAACAAGTGATACGACACAAATTAGGGTTAAAAAACAAGGAATCTATTCCCTATGTCTTTCATAATTTTATATATGACGAACTGGATAATTATACAAAAACAAGCAATCGAAATGTAAATCGATATATTTCAGGAAACCATGAATTTCAAAAGTTGATAGAAAAAGACCCTGCTAATTTTTATGAAGAAATGTCCAAGTTTTACAACCATTATTTCAACAATACAACAGATTCTCCAAATAAAAAATATTTATACACAGGAGTAACCAACGTAGATACCAGTCGCGAAGGTGTTCCTGCCAAAAATATATACTTGCTAATTGACTGTATCAAAGGAGAAGTGAATGATGAAAATAAAAAGGAAGTGTATTGTCCCTATACAAATGAATATTTGGGAAATATTTTGGAACGTATGTTTTTCCCTTATACAGAATATTCGTGGAAAATAGATAATGCAGATTATATGTATTCGGTAAAACAAAGTGAAGTAAAAAACAACATACAAGAAAAGAAAGTAGTAGAAGAAGAGAAACAAGAAAAAGAAAAAATAGAGAAATCTATTCAACCCAAAAAAGAATTGAGTGTTGACACAGAGAAATGGAAATCTTTTATCAATATATTCAATAATGATGAATTAAATAGATATGTTGGCATTGTTTCTCAAACACAACATCGTAATCCCATTAATTTTTTACCTGACAACACAAAACTGAAAGGATTAATAAAACAAGCATCTGGATTTTATCAAGAATTAGATAGTCAAGAAAAAACAGACATGATTATGGAATTGAAAAAAGAGTTATCTGGATTCAAAAGTATGATTGACTCATTACGCACCATACGCAAACGAAGAATATATGACAAGGGACAGACTAATAAAAAACTACAAGCCCATATTATTTATTATTTAATTACCAAATTAGCCATTGAGGCGCTTGATAAAGATGAGAAAATAGAACCTATTACAGATATCTCTGAATTTCCATAAAAAATATAAGGAAATTTTTTTATGGAAAGTATGTTTATGCTTATTTCTTATGTAGGATAAGAACACCTTCTTTGAAGATTCCAATTTCATCACCGATGTCATCTTCTCCGGAGTCATCTTCAACTGATTCATAGACGGTTCCATTTTGACGGTCAGTAGTGAAGTAATGAATTCCTTCTACTAATACTTGATACACTTCCTCTTCCTCTTCTTCTACTTCCTCTTCTTCCTCCTCTTCCTCCTCTTCCTCCTCTTCCTCCTCTTCTATATCACTACGTCCTTTTCCACAACACTCGTCTACTGCACTATATAATTTCTTTTTACAACCGTTACAAGTGGGTAAACATTCATTACATACCCAAATTTCATTTGGACCGTAATCACCCCCTTGTCCGTGACATTTTTCACATACGTTCTCCGCATCACATAATTCACAATTATTATTTCCTTGGACGGTAGAACATTTTTCACATTTGAATTCATCTTCCTCTTCCTCCTCTTCTTCAGCTTCCTCCTCTTCTTCAGCTTCCTCCTCTTCCTCCTCTTCTTCCTCTTCTTCCTCTTCCTCCTCTTCTTCCTCTTCCTCCTCTTCTTCCTCTTCCTCCTCTTCTTCTGCTTCCTCCTCTTCTTCTGCTTCCTCCTCTTCCTCCTCTTCTTCTGCTTCCTCCTCTTCTTCTGCTTCCTCTTCCTCCAAATAGTCGTCTACGTTCCATCCTTCTTTACGCAATGTATCACAATTTTCACCCAAACAATCACCACAAACTGGAAACGACTCTTTTATTTTTTCCTTTTCTCTCGTTAATTTAAATGTATCGTCCATTTCTACACTGTTATTACAAAGTTCACAAGTGGTTCCTTTTTCTTTTTGTTCTTCTACACATGATGAGCAAATCCAATGTTCTTTTTCCTTGTCAAGGTAATTTCCACCTAGACCTTCACATTCTTCACAAACATCTACACGCTCACATAGATAACACATATTATGAGGAGCAGTTATGTTACAATCATTACATGTGAACTCTTCGTCATCTTCTTCCATTGGACCGTCTTTATTTGTAGTGATATTATTACAAATATCATCATAATTACATACAGGATCTCTATCGGTATAAGATACATTAATCATGTCCCTATCACCTTCATACTTGGGAAACGAGTCATAACTCAAAGATACTCCGGTCCATAGAACGGGCTTTTTCTCCTGAAACTTATCACCAAACAGTTTATTCATTACACGCATAATATCTGTTTTCTTAGGTACCGTGCTATTTACATTTATTCTATACCATACATTGAAATCATTACATAGTTCTTCATAGGCAATTTTACCAGTATCATCAGTTTCAATACGTAATGAGGCAAACTTCTCAAATTCCAATTCCAAATGAGCCCTTGTCACATGTTCATCCAATGAAATCTTATCACTGGTTGAATAGTCACAATGTTGGCAATAGTAAAAACTAACTGTCTTTTCAATAACCGTTTCATTAACAACCAAGGGAGTCGTATCCACAGGTTCCTCTTTTATCTTCTTGTTACGAACTTCTTCAAACAACACCTTTTTCTTATTTTTCTTATTTTTTTTATCCTTTTTCTTTTCATCTTTGTATTCAGTCAAGGTATAAATTGTTGCGTGTAATGACTTATTTATTATTTTCAGTTTTTTATTTTTATTTAGTAATTTTTCATTATGCAAACGAAGCTTTTGAACATAAGGAATAGAATTTAACAAGGAAATAGTTTGCTGGAGTTCGATTTCAGAATTAGTATTCATAGTGATTAGTGTATAATTAGTCAATAACAAACTCTTTAATCAATTTTTACAAACTATTTTTGTCCATTCAGGGGGACATAAATCACTAGTATTGTGAGAAAGCTTAGGTCCAAACCAGGTATCAGGGTAACATACAATTTTGTATTGATTTTGATTAAAATATGCAGCCCACCAACTGAACGTACTATTGGCAACAATATTATGATGACAACAAGACATTAATAACAATTCTTGCCAATCTTCCATAACAGAATCTACATACATAAATTCAATGGAAGGAAAAGTTTGCTTCAATTGTGTAATTATACCTGATACCGTTTCCAAATCCGTTTTTTGGCAGAAATATAACAAACGAATTGGAGTCGTCACAAATTCAGTAATATGATGTAAACTATTGGCATAATATGTATAGGTCATCAAGGGATGACAATCTTGGATAGATATATAATCATCCAAACGGAAATGCATACTTATATTCGTTTTATCAGAAGACAATAAAGAAGCATATGTAGTTTTAATCTTTTCTTGTTGTCCTTTTAAATTAATACTATTATAAATATAGTCTTGATATTTCATAAAATATTTATAACTCTGGAAATATCCAAACAAACTAAAACAATACATGTCTTGAATACCTGGGAGTTTATTATAAATAAATGCACGTTCTCTTAGCATAGGGGTGGTATTCAATTGTTCTTTTGTGAAGGGGATATTGTTATTGTTTGTCGTGTAAAAATATAATCCTTTCAAAAAACTGTTCCAATATGTGTTTCGTATTGTTCCTGTCATTAATTTTTCACTATAAGGGAATATTGGAATTAGATTCCATTCCTTAGCATAAGCAAGAGTCGCAAAGATTTGAAATAATTGATTACCCAACCCACCCATCAACCTACAAGAAACATATTTGTTTTCTAGGTTCATTAGTAGAAAACAAACAAATTTTTTAACTCATTTTCCAAATGTTTCCATTAGAATTTCATTTTTAGTGGGTCCTTTTGACTTCTCACTTTGTTTTTTCACCTTATACATACCTGTTTGCTGATACGATGTATTTTTTTTACTATCATCATTATCTTCATGTAATTCTGGTAGTAAACGTGTCATGGGTTTTTCAACAACCATCAAAATATGGTCGGAGTTCAATAATTTTCTATATTCTTTAATATTCATGTTTCCATAATACTTTTCTAATAGCATATACGGGTCGGGAGAAGGTTTAATATTTTGTTTGTAATTATAAATTTTACCATAAATCTGATTCAATAGTTGATACCGTTCAAATTTTACTGAATCATCAATATTCTCTTTCATCAAATAAGCAACGGCACAAGGGGGTCTACAAAATGAACCGTAGCCAAAAACTTCATTATTCATTTCATATTTGGGTATATAACAAGGTTGATTATCAAAATCATAAGTGCACCAAAAACAAGCAGAACGCTTATCATGAACATTATTTCGATAAAACATCAATTTCAATTCCTTCAATTTAGAATCCAAATCTTTTTCACTAATATCATCGTCATCTTCCGTTTCAGGTTTACTTTCTTTCTTACATTTTACACAAGTATAACCAGTAGTTGGATTGTCGGGATACGCAACAATATCTGTTTGTGATTCTTTAATTTGGTTATAATCGGCAAAATGAGAGGTTTCAACAGGCTCATATGCCTTGATAGTGGGGGGTGCAACAGGATTATATTGTAATGGATTAACCATTTCTTGTTCCAAATTTTCATTAATATCTTTCATAGAGCATTTTAAATGTAGAATTACGTTGGCTACACTAGGAGTATTATTTTGAGGCAATTGGTCGTTCAATAACAACTTTCCTCCTTTTGGTTTGCGACCTCTTTTCTTTGGTTCTGCTGGTTTTTCTTGAGTAGTTACAGTAACCTCTGTCTCTTCTTTTTTCTTTCTTCCTCGTTTTTTTATCACTGGTGGTTCGCTCATAATAAAAGATAACCTATATGAATAAAGTATCTTTTTTATTTTATATTGTTTTGAAAAACAATTACGGAAGAACAGTATAAGAACTGTTTGGTGTATGTTCAGGAATATTACATTCCCCATTGTTTGCAATAATATATTGAATTTCTTCCCCGTTTAATACCCGTTTTTCTTGTAAACAGGAAACAATCTCTAAAAACGCTGCTTTATTTTCTGTAATTAGTTGGAAGGCCTTTTGGTATGCGAAATTCACAAGCATAGATACTTGAGAATCAATATCACATTTACTATTTTCACTCATACGACTTCCTCCACTACCTACAATACGTCCAACAAACGGCATATCCGGGTTATTGTCATCATAACAAGCAATATTATCTCCAAACCCATATTGAGTTACATAATTTCTTGCTAATTTATTTGCTTGCATCAAATCATTTGAAGCGCCAGTAGTAATGTCAAGATCATGGAAATGTTCAAATACAAGGTCATCCAGTTTACTATCCTTTCGGTCTTTTCTATACAAATATACTTCTGCCGCACGCCCACCCATTGCAACAATTAGATTTGCCAACATAAACTTTTTTGTAGCATATTTCAAAAACCGTTCTTTGGGAGTAAATAAAGTATATCCACCCATACCATTTTTATTTTCATTGATAGTGACCTTTCGAAGGTCAAACAAATCAGAAAACAGCGCTGCCATTAACGCATGTCCTGTTTCATGGAAACTTACCAACTTTACTACATTGGGATCTTTTACTTGTACATTCGATACTAGTCCTACCGTGACTTTTTCAAAGGCATCCAACATAGTTTTTTGATCAATGTGTGTTTGATTTTTCCTAACAGAGAAAATAGCGGCTTCATTAGCCAAATTCGCAATATCTGCTCCGGAAAATCCAGTGGTTAATATGGACAATTCGTTGATGTCCACAGAAGAGTCCAAATATTTGTCTTTTAAATGGACATTGAAAATGGATTTTCTTCCTTCTATATCAGGCAATGGAACCTTCACTTTTCTGTCAAATCGTCCTGGTCGGGTAAGCGCATTATCCAGAATATCAATACGGTTTGTAGCGGCTAATACAATAATACCATCTGCTGTTGAAAATCCATCCATATTGGTTAGAATCTGATTCAATGTTTGTTCACGTTCGTCATTTCCTCCCGCAATACCTGCACCCCGTTGTCTTCCTACAGCATCAATTTCATCAATAAATACGACACAAGGGGCATTTTTACGGGCTTCTTCGAATAAATTGCGAACACGTGATGCACCCACACCAACAAACATTTCGATAAATTCGGAACCACTTGCACTAATGAACGCAACCCCTGCTTCACCTGCAACGGCCTTGGCTAGCAATGTTTTACCTGTTCCTGGATTACCTTCCAATAAAACTCCTCGAGGAATTTTGGCTCCTGCTTTTATGTATTTATCTTTGTCTTTCAAAAAATCAACAACTTCCATTAATTCAAATTTTGCTTCATCACAACCAGCAACATCAGCAAAGGTAACATTAGTATTAATGGAAGACAACACTTCAAACTTGTTATTATCAAATTGCGATAGCATGTTCATACCACCGTTAGGACGTTGCTGATTGAGATAGAGAAGAAAATTAGATACTAGAGTAAATACAGTAACATACAAACAGACATTTAAAAAGGCACCTCCTACTTTGTCAAGCAAAGAGGTAATACTATTTGTATATTCGGGAAATCCTTGAATATGAATATCGTGTTTCACTAAGGTATCCATCAATTGGTTCAAATTTCCGGGAATAAGTTTTACATAATGTAAATTTTGCGGGTTAACTTGGTTACCTAAATGCGTATTGTCCACAACCAATGCACTTTTACCATCATTTGCAATGGAAATGCTTTCTATCAACTTTAATTTCGCTTCTGTGAATAAATCACTATAAATCCAAGGTTCTCCACTATTTGCTCCTAACAAGTCTTTGATATCAGTTCCTTCTGACATATACAGACACTTGACCTTATTGATTGTATTTAATCTAGGTAGAAATGCCTGTGTTACTACGTATTGCTGTAAACAAACTACACCAAAAATAATAAAAGGAATATTCATGAAACCCATAAAATAATATAAATTGAAATGTTTATATGATTTGTAAATTTTCTAAATATTCAGGAAATTTACGAACGAATTAGCGACGACGATTCAATTTGTAAACTATTTAAATATTATTTTTTGTATACAAGTATGTTTGTTATTTTTATTTTATCGTTATTAAGTTGGGAATTTATTCAATGTTATAAGATAACCACTATGCCAAGTATAGTGAATAATCATATTTTACCAATGTATTGGAAAGTAGCAAAAAGTGTAGATATTACAACAAAACCACAAAAGTTCATATTCAATGATTTTCCTATTTGTATTTATCGAAAGAATAATGGAAAAGTAGTTGCTATTAGTGATATTTGTGTTCATCGTGGAGCATCTCTTAGTCAAGGAAAATTACTGGCTAACAACTGTATTCAGTGTCCCTACCATGGTTGGGAATATAAAAATGGACTTGTAAATCAGATACCTGGATGTCCAGAAACAAAAATGGGAACAGTAGGAACTAATCGGTTTTCTGTGTGTGAAATTAATAGTGATATTTATATACAACCCTTCCAAGATATTCATACAAATCGCGGAACATTTTATAATCACACTATTTATGTGCCCCCAGAAGCATCTGACCCAGCATTTACACGTGTTCATGGAAAAAGACATTTAAATCGACCAGCATCATTGGTCACCGAGAATGTGTTGGACATGATGCATATTAGTTATGTTCATTCGTTTGGTAATCAACGAAGTCCTATTCCGTTTCAAATAAACTATGAAGATATTTCTGAATATAGCGGCAAAACCATCTTTCATTATACTGCAAGCACAAGTAGTATATCTTCTATATTAGGAAATTCAAAATTTGTTACTGTAGAAAATGAATTTCATCTACCTGACACTACAGTAACACGTGTAAAGGCAAACGAACATTTGATTAAAACCATTGTCACTCATTGTTATCCCATTGGAAAAAATGAATCTATTCTTCATTATGATCTATATCGAAATTTTATGACTAACTCATTGATTGACCCCCTTATCAATCATCAAATGGATTTGACATTGAAAGAAGACATTGATATATTGAATCAACTACACGATAAATATAATTGTGGTTTTATGCATACCAAATTTGATATTACACAATTGAAGTATCGAAGTAAAAAAAATAAAATACGGAAGCAAGTTTTTCCACCAAAACCGTCCTTAAAAAAGGACAACAACTAGACATTATCAATGTATTACAAATACGTAATACATTGAATGAGAAATGATAATGATAATAAGATAATATTACTTGGTAGCAAAACACTGACGACACAAAGGAACATAATTGTCGGAACCAATAACTACTTGTTCTTTTTCTTGACTAACACGATGGGAATAAATAGCAGGGACTTGGCAGTAATGACAACGCGCGTAAAGTTTGAAAATATTGTTTGAATAGGGAATCAAATCTAATAATTCACCGAATGGTTTCCGTTGAAAGTCACCATCAAGGCCATACAAACGAACATCTTTATTTTCTTTTTCAACCCATTGTAATACTGTTTCCTTCAAATTAGGAAAGAATTGAGCTTCATTTACAAGGATAATATCATCTTCAGATACATCAAGACTCTTCAAGTCAGAGACAAATTCGCAAGGGATCTTCCATTGGTCATGAGTAGATAAATTTTTATCGTCATATCGTGTATCTAATGAATAATTAATGACACGAATGCGTAGACTATCACGCTTGAGTTGGTAGAATGTTTCAATTAATTTTGTGGTCTTTCCTGAAAACATAGGACCCATAACGATTTCCAAGTAACCAACGCTCATTGTAATATTAACACACTTTTTTTCTGTATCCTTTAGATAATCAATTTTATCGTTGAAAACAATCTAAATATCAAAGAATATGTTTAATAATGAGCGAGTCGATTCCATGGATTGAAAAATATAGACCTACCAATTTTAATGACATTGTATTGGACCCTATTAATCGTGCAATTTTTGAAAATATCTTGAAGAATGAATATATACCTAATTTATTATTTTATGGTCCTCCAGGGACAGGTAAAACAACGACTATTATTAATCTGATTAACAATTATCAAGAAAAAACAAATGAGAAATATAAAGAAAATATCATTCACTTGAATGCATCCGATGAACGTGGTATTGATATTATCCGTAATCAAATTCAACAATTTGTCAAATCATATAATTTTTTTAACAAGGGATTGAAATTTGTTATCTTAGATGAAGTAGATTATATGACAAAAAATGCACAACAAGCTTTAAAATATTTAATACAAATTTCGGGAAAAAATGTGCGATACTGTTTGATTTGTAACTATATAAGCAAGATTGACAGTTCCTTAATCAATGAATTTATTTGTATACGTTTCAATCAATTACCCAAACAAGAAATTTATACATTCATTAATAATATTCGTAGAGAAGAGCAACTAGAGTTAAGTGACAAGTTTATTGATGGACTGATTAGTAATTATGGTTCCGATATAAGAAGTATGATTAATTTTATTCAATTGAACCAGTCTTATAGCAATGAAGAGCCTAAATTGTTAAATGACCTAGTATGGACTCGTATATTGGAACTAATAAAAACATCTACTATCCAGGAAACCAACAAATATATGCATTCCATTAGTGTGGACTATAACATTGATAAAAAGACAGTATTGTATAATTTTTGCTATTATCTAATTCGTTCCAGATGTGATTTGATTACTCCTGAGTTGCTATCCACCTTTGAATTAATTATTCATGATAACAATTCAGATATAGTCCATAATATAGAATTTCTATATGAATCTGTAAAATTGAATTAGATGTCTCGTTTAACTACTTAAAGAATTATAATTAGCAATATAAGAATGGACTTGGATGATGAATGGGATACGTTTATGAAGACAGACAAACTAGCCGTTAATGAGGAGGTGGAACCTGAAATAGACAATGAAAAAAACGAAGGTGAGGTGCCTGTGTGTAATGATTTGTATATTTCAACGAAAACAAAGGTATTATATTTGAATATTCCAATTGACATTAATAGTGTCTTTTGGAATATTCCCGTTATTGAATACTGGAAACCGACGGAAGGAGTCATCAAAAAACAAATAAAAATTGTAAATAATTCAAAGGAAGAATACAATGACTATTTGGAAAAGTTGAATTCATTATCGTATTACACCGAAAACATAATCAAACAAGTGGACAATCAAAGCGCACGCAAAGTGAAATTCAAAGATGAACGCAAGTTAACAGTAGGGGTATCCAAAAAAGACATTATGAGTTATCGTTCTAAAAAGAAAAATGCATTTTACAATTGTTTTGCCATTATTGTCCGTTTCTATCAAGACAATGAGTTTAAAGAAATTCACGTCAAAGTATTCAATACTGGGAAAATGGAGATTCCTGGAATATTGAATGCAAAAATGCTGGAATTGATTCAAATTAAAATCATAGAAATACTACAACCATTACATAGTGAACCCATTAGTTATGTAGAAAACAACGAACAAGGGGAACAAAATGTATTGATCAATTCCAATTTTAGTTGTGGATATTATGTTGACCGCGAAAAATTACACACTATATTACGTAGCGAAAAGTATGGAATTGAAAGTGCATACGACCCTTGTAGTTATCCTGGTGTTAAATGTAAATATTACTTCAATAACGAACTATCTTCATTGGAAGAACAAACAGGAAAAGTATCCAATGAAGATAATACATTGAAATTGTCAGAATTGTCTGATAATAACCGATACACAGAAGTGAGTTTTATGATATTTCGCACGGGTAGTTGTTTAATTGTAGGAAATTGTAGTGAAACTATTCTGTTACATGTATTTGACTTTATAAAATCAGTGTTTACTAATGAATATTACAATATCCGTGCAATCAATCAAGAAGAGACAGTAAAAGAAAAGAAAAAGAAAGTGCGTAAGCGAAATGTATTTATGACAGAAGAATATCACAAATCAGTACTATCTTCAGCGTTTAACCCCAAATTACATGTTTTATCAAAATTTAGATTGGGTGTTTAGACTTCTGAGTATAACCAATCTACTAATTCTTTCATATTTTTATTGGTAATTTTGGAATGTAATAATTCTTTATTCGAGTGTATTTTCAATAAAAACCATTCTTGTTTATCATCCTCTGTGATAGATCCAGAACGCGAACGTTTTGTTTTTTCTGTTTTTGACAACAATACTCGTAATAGTTCTGTATATTCTTCATAAGAAAATTGGAAATGCTGTTGAAGTGCATCTAAATACAAAAAGGCTAGGTCTGCTTTTTCAATACATTCTAAAAATTTAAAGTAGAAAGTAGAAAACAGTTCTATACGTTGTAGGTAAGAATATTGAGTATTCGACCAAAACAATAAAATAGAATTCAATGAATCCAATTTCGAGAAAAACATATTCATTTCCTTATTAGTTAATGTAATGGATTCATCTTCTAGAGTCATAATATTGTGGATACTTGTTGCATTATGATTATCTCCATTGTTATACAATTCGCATATTGTC
>Ga0255743_10003681_pt1 | contig 12061 bp, 14 predicted proteins | sample 101ome_19_FD_179950 | JGI IMG/M metagenome (GOLD analysis project Ga0255743, IMG submission 179950) | Coastal salt marsh microbial communities from the Groves Creek Marsh, Skidaway Island, Georgia - 101405AT metaG (version 2) | ecosystem: Environmental > Aquatic > Marine > Intertidal zone >... | reverse complement strand
ATAACATGATCACGTGCGTGAATATCTGACATAAAGCTTTCATATCGGTCAGCCAAAAACTTGATTGGTCTTTCCATTAATTTGGCAGCTGCAGCTGTTGCGATTTCATCACCGTACGTATGAACTTTAATACCAAAAGCTCCTCCGACATCGTGAGACGTTACTCGGACATTTTCTTCCGGCATATCAAGATGTTTTGCATAAATAAACTGCATCATGTGAGGGGCTTGCCCAGAGTAATAGACATCCAGTTGATTTTCTGAAGGGTCATAATTTGCTATGGTTGCTCTAGCCTCTAACGTTACACCAGTATGGCGACCAAATAAAAACTGTTTTTCAACTGTAACGACGTCATCACGTGCATAAACTTCGTCTACATTGCCAACATCCACTGTTCTTTCCCAAGCAAGGTTGGAGTCGAACTCAGAGTGAATTATATGTTCATCTTTGTTTAATGCAGTTTCCATATTTGTAACGACTGGCAAATCTTCTAAATCCAAAATAATTTCAGAAGCAGCGTCCTCTGCAATTGCCCTAGAATTAGCAATAACCATAACAACTGGTTCTCCCTGCCATCTAACGGTATCAGTTGCTAGAGGCATTTGTGGAGCAGATCTTAAACCGGCTAAATGACTCAAAACACCGACATATGGTTCAACAACACCGATAAAATCGGTTCCCTTCAGGATTTTAACGACACCTTTTACTTTTTCAGCTGCAGATGTATCTATAGATTTGATTTTTGCATGTGCAACAGGTGACCTCAGAAAGGCTGCGTGTAACATTCTTGGCAATTGGATGTCATCAACAAATTTACCACGTCCCTTTAGTAATCTTCTTGTATCTGGTCTTTCTGTCGGTTGTCCAACATATTTACCTGGCTTATCAAAGCTAAATTTTGGTCCTGTCATTTGCTTACTCCATTCTCTGCTACTTCGTATATCGCCTCTACGATAGCTTGATATCCAGTACATCGGCAATAGTTGCCAGATATGTGTCTTCTTATATCTTCTTTATTTGCTTTCCCGCCGCTGTTTAAATATTCAAGCGCTGATGAGAGCATCCCTGGTGTACAATAACCACATTGAAGAGCATTTTTCTTAGCAAAAGATTTCTTTAATTCTTCTGCAATACCTTCGGTTGGCAAACCTTCGATTGTAGTAATTTCCATACCATCTGCTTGAACAGCTAGCATAAGGCAAGATCTAACAGTTTGACCATTCATATCTAATGTACAAGCGCCACATACTCCATGTTCACAACCAACATGGCTTCCAGTTAAACCTAAATCTTCTCTCAGATAATCAATGAGGTTTTTTCTTACATTCACTGTATTTGTATATTCTTCACCATTTACGGTTACTGTTATTGTCTTGGTATCAACCATTTAAACCTCCTATTGCTCTTTTAAGAGATACTTTAGCTAGAGTTTCTTTCGTTGCTTCATCATTGTGTAAGTCACTTTCAAATGAATTACCACTCACAGCATCTATGGCTGCATTTATGGCATCTTGATTGTCTAAGTTATTACCATTTAACGAGTCTTCAGATTTTATCATTCTCATTGGTTTTGTTGAAACAGCAAATAATACCACTCGAGTATCATTAAAAAGACTTTCATTACTTTCACTGGTAACAACAGCCCCTGCCATTGCATAATCACCGTGACGTCTTGTTACCTCATAAAATCCAAATTTTTTAGGTGAATCTGTAATAGGTATATTGATAGATGTAACAAGCTCATTTGATTTTCTATCTGTTTCAAAAATTCCCTTGAAAAAATCTTCGGAATTTACTGTTCTGGTATTAGTGGAACTCGATAATTCTATTGATGCCTTTAGTGCAATTAAAATTGAAGGCATTTCAGCAGCTGGATCCGCTAGTGACACACTGCCTCCTAATGTTCCTCTATTTCTAATGGCGCTGTGAGCAATGTAGGGAATTACGTGCATGATTAGAGGAAAATGTTTTTGAATAATATCAGATTGTTCTAATTCACAGTATCGTACCATTGAACCTATCTTTATATTATCGTCCTCAATTGTAATATTTTTCAAACTATCTATTTTATTTAAGTCTATTAAAATATCTGGCTGAGCTACCCTAAAATTCATCATAGGCATGAGGCTTTGACCTCCGGCTAATGGAAGAATGTCCATATCTTTTGAGTCTAATAATTTAAGTGCGGTGCTTAAATCTTCTGGCAACTCATATTGAAAAGCAGATGATTTCATATCTATAATTCCTTATCAACATACACAAAAAACATATACATTTAACCATCAAAGTTTGAGTGAGATCAATAAAAAAAATTTTAAATTAATCTTTATGGGGATAGTTTTTAATAAAATATTGTTTAAATTCCTCAATAAGAATTTTGGCGTCATTGTATGAATACTTTTGTGGCTGTCCAATTCCCCAAACAGGATTAGGCCAGGATGGGTCATTCTCATTCCTTGCTACGATATGAATGTGTAATTGCTTTACAATATTACCAATTTTTGCAACATTAATCGTTGCATTAATATATTTTAATTTTAAAAAATTAGAAATTAAGTCAATGCATTGGTATATTTGTTTTTTCTCATCTTCATTTAAATCTATTAGTTCCCTAATGTTATCTTTTTTTGGAACAATGATGAGCCATGGGTAACGTTTATCATCCATTAATAATATTACTAAACCAGGCTGATCAATAACATGGTATGTATCAGCATCTATTTTTGGATCCAATTGCCATACCATTATTTCTCGTCCCGTTTTTTCATGTTTCTTATGAAATCAATTATTATTTTTGATGTTTTAATCTGTTCTTCTAACAACATAAAATGTCCTGTTCTCTCAATCGGTTTGATAGCTGTATGTCTATCATTTGGTTTGGTTTGATAACCACTTTCGGAACCTATTATTAATAATTTGGGAGTATTTAAATTGGTAAATATTTTAAGTAAATTAGATGTCATTGACCATTCCACAATTGTTTTTGAGGACTTATAAAAAACATGGTCGGGAATCTTTTTTAACGCATCAGCACGATATTGTTCAGCAAATGTTGGACTACTATCTAATTTAGAAATTAAGTCATTGTAGTAAGGTTTGAAGTCAGAGAATGACAACTTTGAAACATTTAAGCTTTCACCGCAATCACCTTTAGTAAGATTTCCCTCTAAACTAATCAGAGCTAATACATTTAAATCACTCTGATTTGATAGATATGTCGAGATCATTCCACCGTAACTATGACCAATTAGGATAATATTTCTTATTTCTAAGTCTCGGAGAATATCCTTGACCATGGTTGCCTGTGATATTAAATCATATGAAAAATTATCTGGCTTTTCTGAGTTGCCAAATCCCACAAGATCAATTGATAAGGTTGAAATTTCTAATTGTTTTTCAATATCAGACTGTATTCTGATAAATGCTTCTTTACTAGATTGAAGACCATGGATTAAAACTGCAAATAAGTCACTTTCTTTTTTATTTAGATTTAGAGCGATATTGATGTCATTTATTTTTAGATTTTTTTCCATTTCTTTTTTTTGGTCTTTTTTTATTTTGTTTAGAAAAGAATCTAATCTTATTTTTTTTGTTAGTGAAACCTTTTCTGCTTTTCTTAATTATTTCTTCTGTTTCTTCTCTAATTCCAATTTCTTCTACATCCAATTTGAGTAATGTCTTAATTCTATTCCACTTTTGTCTTTCTGATGGTGTTATGAATATAACAGTAGCACCATTTGCGCCTGCTCTAGCTGTCCTTCCAATTCTATGGATGTAATCATCTGGATTTTCTGGAAGATTATAATTAATTACATGTTCAATATGTGGCACATCTATTCCACGTGACGCAACATCTGTAGCTACCAAAATCCTAAATTTCATTTTTCTAAAATTATTAATAACACGGGCTCTCACATTTTGACGTAAGTCACCATTAATACTAAATGCATCATAGCCATCTTTTGATAGTTTTTTTACTAGATTTTCGGTGTTTAATTTTGTTTTTGCAAACACAATTATTGACCCAGATCTTTTCTCTATTTCAGATTTTAAATAATTATATTTCTTATCCGCACCAGTATAGATAACTTCTTGTTTTATGTTGAGAGGTTGCTCTGATGACTTATCAACTTCTACTCTAACTGGATCAGTCATGTATTGTTTTGATAATTTAATAATATTAGGTGGTAATGTAGCAGAAAATAACAATGTTTGTCTTTTAGCTGGTGCATATTTTAGTATTTCATTAATTTGAACTGAAAAACCCATGTCTAACATTCGATCAGTTTCATCTAACACAAGGAAATCCATATGTTCCAATTGTAAGCTATTTCTTTTTAAATGATCATTTATACGTCCAGGAGTACCTACGATTAATCTTGGCTTATTTTTTAATTGGTTTAATTGTTTAAAAATAGAGTCACCTCCAATTAACAACGCACTTCTGGTTTTTGTTTTTTTTCCAAGTAGAGATGTAAATTGGTTCATCACTTGCGAAGCCAATTCACGCGTAGGTGTCATAACCAAAGCTGTACTATTTGGTTTATTATATAAATTTACGATTAGCGGGATTGCAAAGGCAGCTGTCTTACCGGTTCCAGTTTGAGCAGAACCCAAAATATCCTTCCCTTCCAATGCTATAGGTATAGAGACAGATTGTATTTGTGTTGGCACATCAAACTTTAAATGATTTAAAGTATGTCTAAGGAACTCTGGAAGTCCCATTTCAGCAAAAGATTTCATTAAAGAGAATTTCTAAAAAGTGAAAGATAATATTTCATATCACACTTCAATGAAATGATGAAAGGTTTTTAGATGAAAAATTCTTATTAATTATTGTGTTATTTAGCTTTTCGAGTAATAAATTTTGTATTTAAATATCCCTCTATAGCTTCTAATCCACCCTCAGATCCATAGCCAGAGTCTTTAACACCTCCAAATGGTGTTTCGATAAGCGCAATGCCATGATGATTTATGGATATCATTCCACTTTCAATTCTTTCACCCAACTCTTCTATTGTATCTGATGATGTTGAATATGCATAAGCTGCAAGACCGTAGTTTAATCGATTTGCTTCTTCAATAGCGTTCTCAAAATCACTGAATGGAATAATTGGGGCAACAGGACCAAATGGTTCTTCATTCATTATCCGAGAGTCTAAAGAGACATCTGTGAGGACAGTGGGTTCAAAGAAGTAGCCTTCGTTTCCAATTCTATTCCCTCCAGTTGTTGCCTTTGCACCTTTATTTATTGCATCTGTTACAAATGACTCAACCGCTTCGACTCTTCTATCATGAGCAAGAGGTCCCATCTGTGTTTCTGGATCAAGACCATTACCAACTTTTATATTTTTTGCCATTTCTGTGAAGCGTTTTACAAATTCATTATAATGTTTCTCATGCACAATAAATCGTGTTGGTGAGACACAAACTTGACCAGCATTACGGTATTTATTCTCAACTAGAACATTTAGTGCTGTATCTATATTTGCATCTTCACAGACAATTGCAGGAGCATGCCCACCAAGTTCCATTGTTACTTTTTTCATATGTGAGCCAGCTAATGCAGCTAACTGTTTTCCAACCGCGGTTGAACCCGTAAATGTTACTTTTTTTATGACTGGGTGTGGTATTAAATATTCGGATATCTCTGCTGGTATTCCATATACAAGATTTATAACACCAGCTGGAATTTCGGCATCTGCAAAGCACTTTACTAATGCAGCTGTACTTGCAGGTGTTTCTTCTGCTGCTTTTATTATAATTGAACAACCAGCAGCAATCGCGGCAGAAATTTTTCTAACACTCTGATTTAATGGGAAATTCCATGGCGTAAAGCCTGCCACAGGTCCTACTGGCTCTTTTACAACCATTTGTTGAACACCATCTATGCGAGCAGGTATAAGCCTACCATAAGTTCTCCTGCCCTCTTCAGCGAACCAGTCAATAATATCTATGGCAAGATTAGTTTCAGCTTTTGATTGAGCTAGGGGTTTCCCTTGTTCTTGGGTTAAAATTTCTGCTACTTCATCAATACGATTTCTTAGGTTCATAGCAGCGTTGCGCATAATTTTATAACGATTATATGCTGAGGTCTCTTTCCAAATCTTAAACCCCGACTGTGCAGCTTCTATTGCAAGGTCAAGATCTGCAATTCTTGCGTGTGCAACATTTCCAATCGGTTTTCCAGTAACTGGATTCATGACATCAATAGTTTCACCTCCGATGGCATCTGCCCAATTGCCAGCAATATAAAGTTTTGTATTTGGATAAGATATAGGCATATTCATTTTCCCTTTTATTACGTTCGATAGTTATTTTTTTAGTTTAGCTATCTTTAAAAATATCATTAACTACACGAAAAACTATACTATGTCTTTCGGCTAATTCCAATGGATCGGCTGAATATCCACCACCAATTACTGTTGCTATTGGAATATGTTTCCCTTGAAAGAAATTTATTATTTTTGAGTCCCTTTTATAAATACCATCTGTTGATATAGATAATCTACCCAACCGATCATTAGTATGGACATCAACACCTGCATCGTAGATAACAATATCAGGTACTATATTTCTGATACATTCATCTAACATCTTATCTATTTCTCTAAGATATTCATCCTCTGAAATATCATCTGGCAGTTCAATATCTAAATCACTCTCAGCTTTATTGTAAGGGAAGTTATTTCGTGCGTGTATCGAACACGTGTATATATTCATATTATTATTACAAATATTTGCAGTACCATCGCCTTGATGAACGTCACAATCAATAACGAGTATTTTTTGACAAATATTTTCACAAAGAAGGTTTTTTGCTGCGAATGCGATATCATTAAATACACAAAAACCACTGCCATAATTCGAGTAAGCATGATGTGTACCACCAGCTAAATGGCATGCGATACCATTAGATAATGCTAATTTTACTGTCAAAAACGTACCATTTACTGCTAAGAAAGAACGATTTGATAATGTATTTGACCAAGGAAGTCCAAGTTTCTTCTCTTCACTATCGCTTAGATTTCCATATTTAATTTTATCTATGTATTCTTTTGTATGAACCCGTAATAACTGTTTTTCAGTAGCTGGAAAAGGTTCATATATTTTAGCATTATGATAAAGATCTATTTTCTTCAAAAGAGTATATAAATCACCAAATTTTGATGATGAAAATCTATGATTTTTTGGAAGTGGAATGTCATAATCTTTATGATAAACCCAGGGTATCTGCATACATTTAACCTTTTAAAAGATAAATAATTAAAACATGTTATAATTAAATTTGGAATTATTAATTATATGAATAAATCTAATTAGAGGTAAAAAAATGACCGAACCAAAAGTAACAAAACAAGATATCATTAATGCATCCAGTCAAATGCTTAACAAAGACCTTTATGTTGTATTTACAACACCAACAAATGGTATGGGACCAATTATGGAAAACATTGAAGCACATTTAAAATTTCAGGTGTCTCTGGAAGAAAAAGGGATAATGTTTGGAGCGGGTCCTTTTTGGGAAGACAATGAAAAAGATTGGAAAGGTGAAGGTATGGTTATTATACGCGCAAATTCTCTAGTTGAGGCAAGAGAAATTGCTGCATCAGACCCAATGCATAGTTCTGGTGCAAGATCTTTTACTGTAAGGCCTTGGCTATTAAATGAAGGAACATTGAATATAAAGTTGGATTATTCAAAGGGTACATTCGAAGTTGAATAATATTCAAAAAATTCTGTAATAAAAATAAATGATTAACCTAACCAATAATCACCAATTGGTGTTATTACAGTTGTTGAAGCAACATCAGCGCCAGCATCCTCACGTGCTTTTTTAATATCAGGTCGCATACCAAATGTTTGCATGAATTCTGGGTCAGGAACATCCATCATCACAAAAACAGAAGATTCATCAGGGTTTGTTCCAGCCCAGATAATTTTTGCACCATTTGCCCCAGCTTCGTCTTCAAGTGACTTTGCCATTTCAGTCCAAGTTTTAAAACCCTTTGATATGTTTACAGTTATAAGCATCTTTGGCATAATATATCCTTTCATATAAATGTTCATTATTACATAATAAAAAAGTTTATGTGATAATTAATGTAATTTTTCCATATTTATGTTTTATTTAAACACTCATAAATTTAAGACTTTTAAATATAGATATTATTTGATAATGATATTTATATATTTTTGGTTGTATAATCAAAAATGCCGGAGGGGTGGCTGAGTGGTTGAAAGCACCGGTCTTGAAAACCGGCAACGGGGCAACTCGTTCGGGGGTTCGAATCCCTCCCCCTCCGCCACACTAAATCAGAGATATAAATGAACGCAATAACTGATGATTTGATAAATGGTGTTGTACACAAAATTGCACCAGACTTTCTATCTGTGATATCTGATAATAATCTTATAGAAACATGGAAATCACTAACCCCTCTTGCCCGCAATGAATGGATATGTTGGATTGAGTCTGCAAAAAAAACTGAGACGCGAATAAAGAGAATGCATTGGGGTAAAGAAGAACTATTAAATGGTAAAAGAAGACCCTGCTGTTGGGCGGGTTGCAAACATAGATAATGCAGGAACAAAATAACACTCTTTACATAACTGGTGCTGGAGTAAGTGCAGAGAGTGGTATACCAACTTTTCGTGGACAAGATGGTTATTGGACAATTGGCAGCGTTAATTATACGCCTCAAGAAATGGCAACACGAAGTATGTATGTAAATAATCCTGAAGAATTTTTGTTGTGGTATTTTAAGAGGTTCGCATCATATAGAAATGTGTCACCCAATATCGTCCATCATTTTTTGTCAGATAAGAAACTTATTACTCAAAATGTTGATGGTTTGGATGGTAAGGCAGGAAACCCAAATTACATTCCCATTCACGGTCGGTTAGACAAAGCTCTCTATTTTGAGGATATGAGTATAATGTGTGATTTAGTAGACGCACCATGGGATGAGGTTATAAAACTAACTTCAGATATCGAGAACGATGAAGAAGTGAAAAAAAATTTACTTTACGTATTCAAAATATCCAATCAAACAAAAAAACCAGAACTAAGAAAATCTTTACGTCCATTTATTTTATTGTTTGACGAATACTATACAGATCAGTATAGAATGACAGAAGCTGAAACTTGGATGTCTAATGCAAATCATTTTGTTTTTATGGGGACATCTTTCAGTGTCAATATTACAAATATTGCATTGAGATTTGCTCTTCAAAATGAAGCAAAAATTGAGATTGTAGATCCGGATCCTATAGAACTTGGAATACAAGGCATTACATATCATAAATTAAAAGCTCAAGATTATATAAAAGATAACTTTACATCATAATATACATGCAACCGTGCATAAGATTTGCCAACATTGATGATCTATCTAGCTTGCTGGATATAGAGGAACTGTCCTTCTCTAAGCATGATTATGATTTGCTAAAAAAACAGAATTATAAGTACCTAATTAAAAAATCAAACTCAGATATTCGTATTTGTGAAATTAATAAAAAACCAATTGGATCCTCAATTATATTTTATCGAAAAAATGCAACATTCTCTCGATTATATTCTATTGCTGTAATTCCTGAATATCAAAACAGAGGAATAGGTAAGGTATTATTAGAAGATGCCGAACTAATATCACAAAAAAGAGGTCTTACTGAAATTCGCCAGGAAATTAGATCAGATCGAAATAAACTTTATGAAAAATATAAAGAGTATGGTTATTCAGAATATGCACGTTCAAATAATTACTATCCAGATGGATCGGAATGCATCAAATTAAAGAAAATAATACAATGTTAAAATACATAATCGTCTCAGACAAACCAAAATCGATAAACGAAAATGATCATTACATCACGATGACACCTCATGAGTTCATCAATAGCGGTAAACAATTCATAACAAAAAAAAATAAAATTAGGGTAATAAATCTATCTAATTCATATGAGTATTTAACAAAAGGATATTACGTATCACTCTTAGCCGAGGCAAGAGGTGGAATATCACTTCCAGATCTGAGTAATATAATTTCTACAAACTGGAAAAGAAATTATTCTCTAGCATTTCCAGAACTAAATACAATATTAGAAAAGACTTTTAATATAGATTATGAAGAACCATTAACCAGAAGATACATCAGCTTCTTTGGTCGTCACAATGATCCAAAGGTTGAACCATTAGCAAGAAAAATATTTGATTTATTTAGACTCCCTATTGCAAGTTTTGAAATAAAATACGTAGACCGCTCTAAATGGCATATTACAAAATTAGAGGCAGAGTCTTTCAATAAATTAATTGATCAACAATTAGAAGTATTTAATCAAGATTTAAGTCGGTTCACTGGTAGCGCCTGGAGAAATCCAACAAAGAAAAAACAAGAAAAATATTGGATTGGTATTTTACATAATCCTGAAGAAATAAATGCTCCATCGAACTCTTCTGCACTAAAGAAATTTATAGAAATTGGCAAGAAGATGGATGTGTGGATAGAATTGATAACGCGTGATGATTTTTCAACATTATTAGAATTTGATGCATTATTAATTAGAGAAACTACAAATATTAATAATCACACATTCCGTTTTGCTCAAAAAGCAGAGATTGAGGGAATACCTGTAATTGATGATACAAACTCTATTATTAGATGCTGCAATAAAGTCTACCTAAATGAGATATTGGAAGTAAGCAATATCAAAAGACCGAAGACCATTGTTTTAGATGAAAAAAATATTCAGACTTATATCAAAGATATTGATTATCCATGTGTATTAAAGATACCAGACGGGGCATTTTCAATTGGAGTTTATAAGATAAATAATGTTGAAGAATTAAAAGACAAAACGAAAGAGCTTTTTGAAAAATCTGATGTTATTTTATTACAAGAATTTATGCCATCAAAATTCGATTGGAGAATTGGTATTCTTAATAACAAACCAATATTTGCTAATAAATATTATATGGCAACAGGACATTGGCAAATTTACAATCATAATGCAAAAAAAGTATCTCAAAGAAGTGGAAATGATGAGTCTGTTGAGTTGAATAAAGTACCAAAAAATGTTCTTCAATCAGCAATTGATGTATCTAAATTAATTGGAGATGGTTTATATGGCGTTGATTTGAAAGAACAAGAGAATGGAGAAGTTTTTGTTATCGAAATAAATGATAACCCCAATATAGATCATGGCATTGAAGATCGTATCTATGGCGATGATATTTATAGAAATATTATCAATCATCTGATAAGTAAAATCGAGGAGTAATATTAATGATACAATTTGAAGTATTGATAGCGATTATTATTTTTGCTTTCGTATCATCTATCACACCTGGACCTAATAATATCATGTTACTAGCATCAGGCACAAATTATGGTTTTAAAAGAACCATCCCTCACCTATTTGGAATATTTATTGGATTTAGTTTTTTATTACTATCAATTGGATTCGGTCTTTCTCAAATTTTTGATTATTTCCCAATATCAAAACTCATATTAAAGATATCATGTGGAATATATTTAACATATTTATCTTATAAAATAGCAACAGCATCTTCATTTAAAAATGATACAGAAACGAAATCAAAACCATTCACAATCAAGCAAGCTGCCCTATTTCAATGGGTAAATCCAAAGGCATGGATTATGGCAATGTCTGCAATATCTGTTTACGCACCAAATCATGAATTATCTACAATAATCGTAATTACTGCAGCATTTGTTTTAATTAACATACCCTGCCAATGCTTATGGACTTATGCAGGAGAACAATTAAGTCATCTTTTAAATAATTCCGTTAGATTAAGAATATTTAATTATATTATGGCTTTATTACTAATGCTAACTTTGATAGAAATACTGATAATTACAATATAAGTAAAAGCATGAACAAAAAATCATATTATCCATTATTAGTTATATTTTCTTTTTTTATTTCATCTACTTCATTCTCAGAAAATATACAGATCAATCACATGCATGAAGGTTCCATGATGGTGCATGATGAAGTGAATATGCCTATGTTAAATGGAAATGATACAAAGGAC
>Ga0255743_10003658_pt1 | contig 12097 bp, 8 predicted proteins | sample 101ome_19_FD_179950 | JGI IMG/M metagenome (GOLD analysis project Ga0255743, IMG submission 179950) | Coastal salt marsh microbial communities from the Groves Creek Marsh, Skidaway Island, Georgia - 101405AT metaG (version 2) | ecosystem: Environmental > Aquatic > Marine > Intertidal zone > Salt... | reverse complement strand
AGAAAACTAAATCTCTTGAAAAGAAAAAACAAAAGCTCGAAATCAATACCCCTATTGGCAGCAATATTGAAGAGAAGAAACCTTCAAAGATTGCGCAGATGACAAAGAAGAAAAAACCAAAAGCAGCAACTTCCGCAAACTTATTTACTGCTTCTAAATCCTCTGACCTGCCGTCCCTAGATTTTTTGATTAATCCTCCCGATACGAATTTTGGATATTCTAAGGAAGCACTGGAGGAGATGTCTCGTCAGGTGGAACTAAAGTTAAAAGATTTTGGTTTTGATGTTGAGATAACTGCTGTGACACCAGGTCCAGTTGTCACTCAATTTGAACTTGCACTAGCCCCTGGGGTTAAGGTAAGCCAGATACTCAATCTGAACAAGGATCTAGCCAGAGCGCTTTTGGTGGAAAGTGTGAGAATCGTAGATGTGATTCCTGGTAAGCCAGTAATTGGTCTCGAGATACCTAATGAGTATCGTGAAACTATTTATTTAAAAGAGGTTTTGTCTTCAGAAACCTTCAATAATTCCAAATCTTTGTTAACGGTGGGTTTAGGAAAAAATATCAACGGCGAACCGGTAGTTGCTAATCTGGCAAAGATGCCACATCTATTAGTGGCAGGTGCAACGGGTATGGGCAAGTCAGTTGGCCTTAATGCAATGATCTTAAGCGTCCTATACAAGGCACGACCCGATGAGGTTAGGATCATCATGATTGATCCCAAGATTGTTGAGTTGGCTATCTATGCAGATATTCCGCACTTACTAACTCCAGTTATCACTGACATGAATGAAGCAGCTAGCGCACTTTGGTGGTCAGTTAATGAGATGGAGAGGAGATACTCATTGCTCGCTAAATTTGGTGTTAGAAATATAGACGGTTTCAATGAAAAAATTATCAAAGCAAGAAAGGCTGGTAAACCAATCTTAGATCCTTTCTTTAACGAAAAGGATTCTGATGAGCCTACCCCAGAACTTGAAACACTACCTCTAATCATGGTAGTAATTGATGAGTATGCTGATATGCTAGGCGCACTCTCACAAGAAGATCGTGGTAAGGCAAAACGTGTCGAGTCATTGATTGTTCGTTTAGCTCAAAAAGCGAGAGCTGCGGGTATCCATTTAATTATTGCTACACAAAGACCGAGTGTGGATGTCATCACTGGTTTGATTAAATCCAATGTACCTTCCCGAGTTGCCTTTAAGGTGTCATCGAAAGTGGACTCCAGAACCATACTCGATCAGGGCGGCGCCGAACAACTTTTGGGAATGGGCGATATGCTCTATATGTCACCAGGCATTTCACATCTGGTAAGAGTCCATGGTGCGTTTGTTGATGACGGTGAAATTAAAAAAGTGGTAGATTTTCTTAAAGAGAACTCTGAAACCAGTTATCTCAATGAGGTACTCCATGCTGAAATTGAAAGTGGATCTGAGTCGGGCACCACTGGAAGTGGTGAGCTGTCAGGTGAACTAGATGAGCTTTATGACGAGGCGGTTCAGATTGTAACCTCAACAGGTCGAGCTTCTATTTCAAGTCTTCAGAGAAGAATGAGAATCGGATACAACCGTGCAGCCAGAATCATTGAGGATATGGAGATTGCAGGAGTCGTCAGTCCAATGGATAAGAGCGGGGGCAGAACAGTTCTTGCACTCAAGCCAATCGAAGAAGATTAGAGCCTAATAAAAAATCCCCATTTTATTAAATTGTTGACAATTTCATCACAAATAGGTCAATATTTGTGCTAAAGTAGCGTCTATACCTAATTTTTGTTAACAATTATGAGAGAACCATCCAGTACATTATCTACCTCTGTTTTTGATCAAATTAAGAATGAGATCATTGGTGGTCAGCTGCCACAAGGCTCCAAGATAGTTGAAACAGAGCTCGCTAAGAAATTTAATATCAGTCGTGGCCCATTAAGAGAGGCACTTCACAAACTTGAAAATATCAACCTAATCGTTAAAAAACCCCATTCCAGCACCCAGGTTGTGACCGTTGACTTTGAACTGATGAAGCAAGTTTATCAAATGAGAATTGTGATGGAAGGCTATGCTGCCAGACTTGCAGCAGAGAATATGACAGATAAAGAGATACAAGGTCTTAAAGATTTGCTCAACACTCATCAAGATTCAATTGAGAATGCGGGTGGTGAAAGCTATATTCAAAAAGAAGGCGATGTTGATTTTCACTATTACATTTTTTCAAAGTGCGGCAATGAGCTTTTAGCGAATTATTTAGAGAGCAAGGTTTATCAACTAGTCAGAATGTGCAGAATCAGAACAAGCACCATGAAAGATAGGGTGGCTCTTGCATACAATGAACACAGCAAAATCGTAGATGCGATTTCAAATCGAGATGGAGAGTTTGCAGAGATGCTTATGCGTAAGCATATCAGTGGAGCATGGGAAACAATTATGAAACTTCAGGAAACACAAGGAGATAGCTAATGGCGAGTCAAGGTAAAAAATTCAGAGAACTGGTTGCCACCAGTCACCCACTTCAAGTTGTGGGTGCTATCAATGCTTATAGTGCAACATTAGCTAAATCAGTTGGCCATAAGGCAATCTATTTATCAGGTGGAGGCGTTGCTGCATCCTCACTGGGTGTTCCTGATTTAGGGATTACTACTCTCAATGATGTAATTATTGATGCGAAAAGAATTACCGATGTTTGTGATCTGCCACTATTGGTGGATGTTGATGTGGGCTGGGGTGGCGCATTCAATATTGCAAGATGTGTCAAAGATATGGAGCATGCAGGTGTCGCTGCGATTCATATTGAGGATCAGGTGAGTCAAAAAAGATGTGGCCACAGACCTAATAAAGCGATTGTATCGACCGAAGAGATGGTTGACCGTATTAAAGCAGCAGTTGATGCAAGAATAGATAGTGATTTTGTGATTATGGCGAGAACCGATAGTCTGGCTGTTGAGGGTCTTGAGTCGGCTCTTGAAAAGTCTCAGAGATTCATGGAGGCTGGTGCTGATATGTTATTTCCAGAAGCATTAGATTCATTGGATCAGTACAAAGAATTTAGCAAGGTCATTGATAAACCGATACTTGCTAACATCACAGAATTTGGTGCAACTCCTTACTTTACAACAGAAGAGCTCAGTGAGGCTGGTGCTGATATTGTGCTTTATCCATTAAGTGCATTCAGGGCTCAAAGTAAGGCTGCTTTAAATGTTTACGAACATATCTTGACAGACGGTTGCCAAGAAAATGTCATTGATACAATGCAAACAAGAAGTGAATTGTATGACTATCTTAATTACTACGAATATGAGAATAAGTTAGATGAATTATTCAGCGAGGAGAATAAGTAATGGGCGGTAAAAAGAAAGTTGGTGGCGCAGGTCTTAGGGGCCAAGTAGCCGGTCAGAGTGCAATTTGTACAGTTGGGGTGAGTGGTTCAGGTTTGACCTACCGTGGTTATGACCTGCAGGATTTAGTTGAGAATGCAACATTTGAGGAGGTTGCGTTTTTACTACTTCATGGTGAACTGCCCAACCAAAGTGAGTTGGATGCATTTATTGATCGTATGGTCTCACTGAGACATCTGCCTAAGGAATTAAGATCGACGTTAGAAAATATTCCAAAAGACACCCATCCGATGGACGTGATGAGAACGGGTTGTTCTATGCTTGGCAACTTAGAGCCAGAGGAAGATTTCTCTCAACAGGTTGACAAGGCGGAAAGAATGCTTGCAGCCTTCCCTGCTATCTTGAATTATTGGTACAACTTTTCTCACAAGGGTGTCAAGATTGAAACAGAGTTAGATGATAGAAGTATTGGTGGTTATTTTCTACATACGCTTCATGGCAAAAAACCAAGCGAGCTTCATGCCACTATTATGAATACTTCATTGATCTTATATGCAGAGCATGAGTTCAATGCGTCCACCTTTGCAGCAAGAGTTTGTGCATCGACCCTGTCAGACATTCACTCCTCAGTGACGGCTGCTATTGGCACGCTGAGAGGTCCATTACATGGTGGGGCAAATGAAAGTGCACATGCGATGATCTCACAATGGTCTGACCCGGATGAGGCAGAGGCGGCTGTTATGGGTATGCTCGAGAGAAAAGATTTGATTATGGGTTTTGGTCATGCAGTCTACACCGAGAGTGATCCTAGAAACGTGATCATCAAAGGGTGCTCAAAACAGCTCTCAGATTCAGTCGGCGATAAGTATATGTACAAGGTCTCTGAGCGAGTAGAAGAGGTCATGTGGAGAGAGAAGAAACTTTTTGCGAATGCTGATTTCTATCATGCATCAAGTTATGAGTTTATGGGAATTCCTGTCAAGTTATTCACCCCAATTTTTGTTTGTTCAAGAGTCATTGGCTGGACTGCACATATTTTTGAACAAAGATCTAACAATAGGATTATCCGTCCAACATCAGAATATACCGGACCGGATTTAAGAAAAGTTAACCCTATCAGCGAAAGATAGTTTTTTAAGGAAGCACGATGAGTAGTAATGTTGATTTAGCAAACAGACCACCTGCCGATCAAGTTTTGGTCGATATTGCAGATTATGTAACAAATTTTAAAGTTGAGAGTGTCGAAACTCTTTACACAGCCAGAAACTGTCTGATTGATACCATTGGTTGTGGCTTATTGGCGCTTGAGTTCCCAGAGTGTGTCAGGCACCTAGGTCCAATTGTTCCAGGAACAACGGTTGAGAATGGAGCTAGAGTATTTGGTCGTTCAGATGTCATGGACCCGGTGAAGGCGGCTTGGGATATTGGAGCGATTATCAGATGGCTTGATTTTAATGACACATGGCTTGCTGCAGAATGGGGACATCCATCAGATAACCTAGGCGCAATTATGGCACTTGCCGACTACCTATCGCGAGTCAGAATTGCCAATGGCGAAGCGCCATTTACGATGAAAGATGTTCTTGAATATATGGTCAAGGCGCATGAGATTCAAGGTGTGATTGCACTTGAAAACAGTTTCAACCGAGTGGGTTTAGACCACGTTCTTTTAGTTCGTGTCGCGTCGACTGCAGTTGCTGCTCATATGCTCGGTGCCACTAGAGATCAAATTGTTGATGCACTTTCACTTGCTTGGGTAGATGGATCATCACTGAGAACTTATCGACATGCACCTAATGCTGGCTCAAGAAAATCTTGGGCTGCAGGTGATGCGAGCTCTCGCGCTGTGCGTTTAGCGATGATGGTCATGAAAGGTGAAATGGGTTATCCGTCTGCACTGAGTGCAAAAACCTGGGGTTTTTATGACGTATCGTTTAAGGGCAAACCATTTACTTTCAGCCAGGGGTACGCTAGCTATGTAATGGACAATATCTTGTTTAAGATTTCATTCCCTGCAGAGTTCCATGCACAGACTGCGGTCGAATGTGCTATCCAACTTCACGATGAGGTCAAAGGTAGATTTGATGACATTGAAAAAATTACGTTAACCACTCATGAGAGCGCGATTAGAATTATTTCTAAAGATGGAGAGATGAATAATCCTGCAGATAGAGACCACTGTCTCCAATACATGGTTGCTATCGGTCTGATTGAAGGAAGATTAGAAGCATCTCACTACAGTGACGAATACCACAATGGAAATCCATTGGTTGATGAACTAAGATCAAAGATGGTGGTTGTCGAAGATGAAAGATATACGAGAGAATACCTAGAGGCCGATAAACGTTCGATTGCGAATGCCATACAGATCCATTACAAAGATGGAAGTGAGTCCGAGTTTGTTGAGGTCGAGTATCCAATTGGTCATAGATTTAGAAGAGAAGAAGGTATTCCGGTCCTCGAGAAGAAGTTCGAGAATAGCTTAGCTAAGAAATTTGATCAAGCTGCACAAGATAAGATTATGTCTGTTTGTCTCGACCAGGATAAGTTAGAGCAAATGAGTGCAGTTGACTTTATGAATATGTTTGTGGTCAAGTAATTGACTATAGGGGGTTGCATGTCATACGAAGAAGAATATAAGAAATCAATTGAGGATCCAGCTGGATTTTGGTCTGAGAAAGCCGAGGCACTTGACTGGTATAAGAAAACAGATAATGTTCTTAGTACTGATGATGATGGGATTTATCATTGGTTCTCTGATTGGGAGTTGAACACCTCATACATGGCACTTGACTATCATGTCAAAAACGGCAGAGGTGATCAGGCGGCTTTGATTTATGACTCACCAGTCACGGATACTAAGAAAACCTATACCTATAATGAGCTTTTGGCCGAGGTTGAAAAGACCGCAGGCATGATTGCGAGTCTTGGTATTGCCAAGGGTGATACGGTAGTCATCTACATGCCAATGATTCCTCAGGCAGCCATTGCGATGTTGGCCTGTGCCAGAATTGGAGCAATTCATAGTGTGGTTTTTGGAGGCTTTGCCTCTGCAGAGCTCGCGGTCAGAATTGATGACGCAAAACCAAAACTGATTTTATCTGCCTCTTGTGGTATTGAGATTACCAAGGTGATTGATTATAAGGTGCTACTTGATAAGGCAATAGATCTTGCCAAGCATAAAGTTGGTAATTGTGTGATCTATCAAAGGGAGCAATTTAAAGCAGATCTTATCGATGGAAGAGATTTGGATTGGCAAGGCCTTCTTGCAAATGCGACACCTCATGAGCCAGTTCCTGTTAAGGGTATTGACCCTCTTTATATCCTTTACACATCTGGCACAACCGGAAAACCTAAAGGCGTGGTGAGAGAAAATGGTGGTCATGCAGTTGCTATGAAATATAGCATGAATGCAGTTTATGACACAGACCCAGGAGAGGTTTATTTTGCAGCCTCGGATGTGGGTTGGGTCGTAGGCCATTCTTATATTGTTTATGGTCCTTTGCTTCAAGGCTGTACAACTATCTTCTATGAGGGCAAGCCAATTATGACTCCGGATGCTGGAGCTTTCTGGAGAGTGATTAGTGAACATAAAGTGAAGACTTTATTTACTGCACCGACAGCTTATCGTGCGATTAAGAAAGAGGATCCAGATGGTGAGTTAACTAAAAAATATGATCTCTCAAGTTTGGTCAATGTCTTCTCAGCTGGAGAGAGATTGGATGCTTACACCTATCAATGGATTAATGATGTGTTAGGTGTTCCGGTGGTCGATAACTGGTGGCAGACTGAGACAGGATGGGCAATTGCATCAAACTTAATTGGTATTGAAGTGATGGAAACGAAACCTGGATCTGCAACAATGCCATCTCCAGGATTCGCTATTGAGATTCTGGATGATGAGGGGAATCGTTTAGAAAATGATGAGGGCAATATTGCTATCAAACTTCCACTACCCCCAAGTTGTCTTGCAACTATATGGGGAGATACACAACGATTTGTAGATGGTTATCTATCGGATTTCCCAGGTTATTACACCAGTGGAGATGGGGGCTACTTTGATGAGGATGGTTATCTCTTTGTCATGGGTAGAACGGATGATGTGATTAATGTGGCTGGTCATAGACTATCAACCGGTGAGATTGAGGAATGCATCTCGTCGCATCCAGATATTGCGGAGTGTGCTGTGATTGGATCCCATGATGATCTGAAGGGTCAAATTCCAGTCGGTTTTATTGTGCTCAAAGCGAACAGTGATAAAGATGACGAGACAATTAGTAAGGAATTGGTAAGTCTGGTAAGAGATAAGATTGGACCGATTGTTTGTTATAAGGATTCACATTTGGTGAAGCGTTTACCGAAAACAAGGTCAGGAAAAATCCTACGTAAGACAATTAAGGCTATTGTTGATGGAAACTCATATACGGTTCCAGCAACGATTGATGATCCCACCTCTCTTGATGAGATTAAAGACGTACTTGCATGACAGAAAGAAATATCCAAGAATTAGCTTCTGACTTGTTTGGTGGTTTTTGGCCAGGCATTCAGCTCTACTATCCGCCAGTAAAATACTCTCCTGCGACCAGTGAGTATGAGGATTTAAAGGCAGCAGGTCAGAGATTCAAAAAGCATGCTTACAAAACGAATGCCAACACACTGATTTTTGACTTAGAGGACGGCTGTCGCCAGAAGGCGCTCAGTCGCGAACTTTTAAAGCAAGAGTTAGAGGGCCTACGCATTAAAAGACCGGATGTATTTATTGCCATTCGTGTCAACCCTTTCAGGACTGATGAGTATGAATTAGATATCAAGCTCCTGAGAGAAGTGGGTCAGTATGTTGATGTGGTGATGCTGGCAAAAGCCGGTGAGGCTTATGGCTCACCTGAGGTAAGAGATCTATCGAGTCTTCTTCTGGATATCAACCACAAGATTACCATTCAGCCAATTATTGAACACCCAAGGTCGTTGAAAATTGTCTCAGATCTGATGGCCTATAGTACGGTCAAACATGTGGTCTTCGGTATCCATGACTTCTCCAAGGCGATGGGCATCAACATCACGCCTGAGAACTGGACCGATGAGTTGGCCTATTTTCAAAATCAGATTCTTTTCGAGGCACGTATTGCTGGTAAGGGTGTGATTGGAGGTGTTGAGACGCTTATTGGTGAGAATGTCATGCCAGAAGATTACGTTGAGCCTGATGATGTGAGAAGATGGCTTGATCTTCATGGTGATCATGAGTCAAGAACGGTCTATCGTCATGCGGTCACTGAAGCGGAAAAAGGACTAACTGGAAAACAGGTGATTCATCCATGGCATATTCACCTATGTAAGGTGGCTTATACACCATCACCTACTGACATCAATTTGAAAATAAGAATTCTGAAAGCTGCCATTGAGGCAGATGCACTCTTAAGTGGTGCGATCCGCTTTGAAGGTGAGATGTTAGATCCACCGATGTTTGGTAAGGCACTTCAAACTCTTCTAAGAGCTCATGCGCTCAAAGCATTGAATGAAGAAGATACAGATTTTGCAATCAGCATTTTAAATAAATTGCCAGCTCAGGTTATCCGTGAGAACTGGCCATATGGAAGTATATTGTAATGGCAATTAAAAGACACTCTTGGAAGTGGGATGTTCCCAAAGAGATTAATATCGGACATTTATGTTCATCAAAACACCTAGGCTCAAAATTTGAGGATAAGGTGGCGATGATTGTTGAGAATGACGTCAAGGGTACTTCTGAAATTACTTTTAAAGAGTTAAGTGATCAGACCGATCGTTTTGCACAACTTCTTAAGGACAATGGTTTTAGAAAAAAAGATCGAGTCTTAATTAGATTGCCAAATTCATTGCACTACCCAATTTGTTTCTTGGGTGCGATGAAAGCTTCTTGTATTTCTGTTCCTACCTCAACCCTATTGACAGCTGAAGAGGTTGCTTATCTGTCCAATGACTCTGGTGCAAAAGGCTTGGTGACAGATAAAGAGATGTGGGCATCTTTAAGCTCACATGAGCTATCGCCAGAACTGGAATTTGTCTTTTTAACAGGTGATGGCGAAATTGAGAAACACCCTAAGGTACACGTCATAGATCTTGAAAGTGAACTGGAAAAGATTAATGAGGTTGACTTCAAAATTGACACTAAGGCAGATGATCCTGCCTACTTGGTTTATACATCCGGAACTACGGGTTATCCAAAAGGGGTTCTCCATGCTCATAGAGCAATTATTGGTAGAGCGCCTGCATCAGAATATTGGTTCGACTTCAAGGGCGATGATGATCGCATCATGCACTCCGGAAAATTCAATTGGACCTATGTTCTAGGTTCTGGTTTGATGGATCCACTTTACCTGGGTAAGACCATCATTGTTTATGAAGGTAAAAATCATGCGGATACATGGCCAAATCTAATTAAAAAACATAAGGCAACTATCTTCATTGGCGTGCCAACAATCTATAGACAGATACTTCAGAAAACAGAATTTCTTGCTAAAGATGTTCCATCACTAAGATATTGCATGAGTGCTGGAGAGCATTTATCAGATGAAGTTCTAACTCAATGGAGTGAAAGATTCGAACAAGAGATCTTTGAAGCAGTGGGCATGTCCGAATTCTCATATTATCTCTCTGAAAATAAATACAATCCAATCAGACCTGGATCTGCAGGCTTCCCTCAACCTGGGCATGATATTAAACTCCTAAATCCTGAGAACCTTGAAGAGGCCAAAGTTGGCGAAGAGGGAATGATTTCCATTCCAGTCACTGACCCAGGATTATTTTTAGAGTATTGGAATTTGCCAGAAGAGACCCAGAAACACGTCCATGATGGCTGGTTCTTCACTGGTGACTATGCAAAGTATGATGAGGATGGCTACATCTGGTTCATGGGACGCAAAGATGACATCATTAAAAGTTTTGGTTATCGAGTTTCCCCATATGAGATTGAAAGAGTCTATAAATCGCATCCTGATGTTGCCGATTGTGCAGCAATTGGTGAGGAAATTGAAAAAGATAAACTACTTGTAGTCGCATACATTCTTCCGCATGAAGGAAGTGAGCCAGATCCTAATGATTTATTAAAATTTGGTCAAGCAAACTTAGCTGCTTACAAGGCTCCTAAGACGATTTATATTGCAAAAGATTTTCCAAAGACGAAGAATGGCAAGATACTGAGAAAAGATATCAATAATTCGATTGCGATTAATAAGTCGACTATTCGATAATTGTTTTAAAGTTCGATTTTTCTTTAATCAAAGAAATTAACAAAGTCTGAGAGCTCGACACGAGAGGTGTCAAAACTATTAACATCATGATTTTTATCTTCATAACCTAAAGACATTCCGCAAACAATTTCCTCATTATCGCCAAGACTCAATTCCTTTCTGACAATATCAGGATATTCCCCTAAAGCAGCTTGTGGACAAGTTGCTAAACCAAGATCAGCAGCAGCAATCATGATGGTTTGGATAAACATTCCATAATCCAAATAGGATCCCTGTTCAAGAGAACTATCAATACTGAAAATTAGCATCACGGGAGCATTGAAAGCTCGATAGTTTAATGCCCATTGATCAATCTGTCTTTGTTTGTCCTCTCGGGTGATGCCTAACTTGCTATACATGAGAAGGCCCATCTCTTTTCTGCGTTCTTTGTAGACACCTTCAAATACTTTTGGATAGTAGGCATAATCCATTTTCTGTTTCACACCATCTCTAAAAGCTTGTTCCATCTTGTCACTCAAAGATTCTTTACTTTGACCCGTTAAGACTGAAACCTTCCACGGCTGCATATTGACTCCTGAGGGAGCGCACTTGGCAGCATTGAGAATTTTCTCAATGGTCGCCCTATCTACCTCTTGGGATGTAAACGCTCTGACTGATTTTCTAGATTCTATTGCTTCAAATGTATTCATGATTTATGTAATTGTTGTTGCCAAAAAATAATTCCTTGAGTGTTCAAATTAACATCTGTTGCTAATTTTTGTTTGATGAAATCCTGATCTACATAGCCCATTTTCTTGAGGGAAGTGATAAAGAAATTCATCATATTTTCTTCAATGATATTTTTATTGTCTGGGTGCGCAAAGAAATTCATACCCAGATGGGCAAAGTAATCAACACTCTCTTTTAGAGTATCAGCAAGACTTCTGGTTGGCTTGATGACACCAAAATGAGTCAGACATATTCTACTGGGTGAGTAGTCCATAATTCGATCAATACTATTCTTCAGTGCAGCAGGATCAAACTGGACTGGAGTGGTCGTTGGAAGAATGAAGAGCTCATCGCCCTGATCAAATTCCCTGTATGAGATTCCGAAAGTGTCACCTGTAAAAATAGCACCGCTCTTATTATCGATCACACAGAAATGATGTCTTGCATGTCCTGGCGTATCAATAAACACTATTTTACGAGAACCCATCATGAGTTCAAAGTTATCATCTGCCTCGATAATTCTTCCCTCATCAATAGGAGTAATCTCACCATAGAGTTCTCTAAACTTATACTCTCCATAAACTGCCGTCGCACCTGCAATCAGCTTGGATGGGTCTACCATGTGTCTGGCACCTCTTGGATGAATCACTAAGTTAGCATTGGAGCATTTTTGCATCAAGACCCCTGCACCAGCACTATGATCTAGATGGACATGCGTTGGGATAACATACTTGACGTTATCCCAGGTAAGACCATTGTCTGTGATAACTTTTTCGATGTGCTCAACGCTTGCACTGGTTCCTGTTTCAATGATGGCAACCTCATCATTCTCGATCAT
>Ga0255743_10003646_pt1 | contig 12121 bp, 11 predicted proteins | sample 101ome_19_FD_179950 | JGI IMG/M metagenome (GOLD analysis project Ga0255743, IMG submission 179950) | Coastal salt marsh microbial communities from the Groves Creek Marsh, Skidaway Island, Georgia - 101405AT metaG (version 2) | ecosystem: Environmental > Aquatic > Marine > Intertidal zone >... | reverse complement strand
CTCAATCATCAATTTGTTGATGCTTTATGCTAAAGGAGGCCTTGATGAGATTAGCTTTAATTCTGACGCATATTGTTGCTTTTTTCTTGGTTTCGATACCCGCACATGCGGAAAAAGTTGGCACTGTCAGGCTTGTTGAAATCTATGGCTATGGGACACTAGTAGGCGAAAAGCGCCAACCGCTGTTCGCACGCGACGATGTAATCTTAAACATGGAAATCGAAAGCGTTGAGGACGGTCGCATCGACGTAAGGTTTAAAGACAACACTCGACTAATTGTGGGATCTCTTGGCAAAGTTAAAATTGACAATTTTGCGTTTAATTCAAAATCTAGCACAGGCGATTTATCACTAAATATTGCAACCGGTCTGATGCGCTTTGTGACCGGCAAAATGGCAAGCAAAAGTTATGCAGTTCGCACACCTTCTGCCGTACTTGGAGTTCGTGGGACAGATTTCATCGTGTCCATAGATGCAAGCGGAAGTACTTTAGTTTCTGTTTTGGATGGAATAGTGGAGGTAACGCCTACAAATGGTTCACCATCTTTAGTTAGCGCTGGCTCTACAGCTGAAACTGATGGCAAACAAATATCTATAATGCCAACGAGAGGTTTACCAGAAATTGCGGAGACCACATTCGGGGTCAGCTCTGAGTCCAATGATAGTGGCGGAGGGAATGACAGTGGTGGTGGCGGAGGAGATGGAGGCGGCCATTGAGTTTTTCTTAGCCGTTTAAATTAATTTACCAGTCAAAATTTTAGGCTTTTTAGGAAGCGCCTTTACGCAAATTTCCACCCCTAAATCAGGAACATTTATCCAAATTTTGGATATGAGCACGTCATCTAGCTCTAGTCTTAATTCGGTTAGCGATGTGGAATAGAGGTTTTAGATGTTGTTACTTCGTGATATGAAAAATGTCTCTTTAACCAAATCAATATCTACGAATTTTACTTCTAAAAAATAACTAAAGCCCGCCAAGAGGCGGGCTTTAGCGTTTCAGGTTTTAAAACTTCTAGTCCCCACTATTCCTGCATTGATGGATCGACCCAACCAATATTACCATCTTCTCTTCGATAAACCGCATTCAGCTGGCCGTTTGCCGCGTTACGGAAAAAGAGGTTTGTCCGTCCCGAAATATTTATGCGGTTCACAGCCATTGAAACCGTCAGTTCCGGAATAGTCATCGTTGTTTCGGCAACAATTACTGGCTCACTTCCAGCCCCATAAGCCGCTTCTTCTCTATTGTCCTGCTCTCTTTCAGCAGAATTGGTTGTTAGAGATATGATGGGTGATGGAGAATGATGATTAGTTGATACAAGTTTCCGCTTATATCGGCGAAGCTGCTTAGCCATTCGCTCCAAAGCTGCATCAAAGGCTGAGTGAGCATCAACCGCTGAGCCTGAACTTTCTATAGTCGTGCCACGAGCAATATGAGCCCGTAAACTGGCAAAAAAGTGTCTTTGCTGTCGCTTGAGTGTCGCTTGGCCTTCAATTGCATTTTCAAAATAACGGCCAACTTTTTCGACGAATTCACTCTCTATGCGAGAGGTTAATGTTTTTCCAACATCCATACCATGACCTGTTACAACGATTTCCATTTACTAGGCTCCTTTGTAATTACGGTTATTGGAAACAGTAGCGTACCTCCAATGAGGACGCCTTGGTCAAGGAAAACAGAAAAAAATTGGTTGAGTAAATCTGCAACACAATGATTTTATTTGTTTAATTACTGAGTTTTTTAATTTTGATTATCTATTCATTCCTGATTGCCAATTAAAATTGGTCCATGACTAAATTAAAGACAGTAAAACAGTGGTTTATAGAAGGTTTAAAGCACCTCTGATCGCAATCCTTTGCAACTGTGCAATGCAGACAAAAAATATGTTTAGATGAATATTTTTTAAGATTTCTGAAAGGATCTCGCCATTTTAGTTCGTATAAATTAATGGCCGTTTCATAATTTATCCTCCCAAGTACAAAACTAAGCCTGCACGAATTTCGGTTCGTGCGGGCTTGGTTGGTTTCTGAGCCCTACTGACGCTGACGGCAACTTATCGAGCGACTTAGAGCTGTTGGGCCAATTTTATTACTTAGAGGAAACGGGGCCGAATCTCCTCCGCAAAAACCCGCATGTAATTTATCTGTCGGTCGAGATCTCCTCGTTCAACAGAGATGTATAGGTTCGTTGCACCTGCATCGGCTAGTTCATCAATTCGATCAATCCAATCTCCGACTGTACCTGCAATCGCATAACGATCCATCGCGTAGTCAGCCAAACCAATATCAACCATACGCTTTCCGTTGGTCCCGTGTTGGACCTGATGCTCATAAAGCGCATATCCATCAATGAATTCTTGTACCTTGGCTACGAGCTGGGTTGGCAGACTCTTATTCTCAAGACCAAAACGCATGGAATGATTAAGTATCGAAGCAACTGAGTCGTAAATCGCCCTCTGCGCCTTCTCACGATCTTCATCAAGCGACGTCCGGGTAGTGAACCAAAAGGGTATTTCCTCTGGATCACGACCTTCCGCCAACGCTCCTTCACGTACAAGATTTCGAGTATTCTCAATCACCTCGGGCAGGACTCCTGCCCCAGATAAAACTCCATCAGATATTCTTCCCGCAAGATGGAACATCCGAGGCCCTTCTGCACAAAGCATCACGGGAATTTTTCGTCGGTCTAAGGCACCGCCCCATCGAGCTTGATGCAAACGACCGTCATATATAGCCTCTCCTTTTTCCCAAAGACCACGCATACACGCTACATACGACTCAATTCTTGCTCGTGTCGCGGGCTTGTAGCCGATGTTGTAAACAGCACTATCTCCACTTCCAATTCCGACGAAGGCTCTCCCTTCCGTGAGAGCATCGAGAGAACCAAGGAACCCACCCATAATCTGTGGTTCCCGTGTCAATGGATTTGTAGGATGCACACCAATCATCGCATTCTCAGCATGTTCGGCAATCAGTGTCGCTCGAACATAGGCATCGCCACCAAGGAAACTACTGTCATAGGTGCTAATCATGTCGACGCCTGCACCGTCTATAACTCGGATAAGTTCGGCAAACTTTTGCCTATCCGAACGACGTGGGAAGATCGAGCCGCTCGAAATGTTAACTGCGAACCGAACTTTCATTAGCCCTTCCCGAAATAATATCTGATTACTTCACTCATAGATCTGGGCTCCGCTCGGTATATCCAGCTTCAACTTCATAAGCAGCAGCAGCTTGATAAATTCTAGCTTCACTAAAAGGTGGTCCAACGAGTTGGATGGAACCAGGCATACCCGCGACGAGGGACGGTGTCGGCAAAGCGAGACCTGGGAGGGTGAGATAATTAAACGGTCTAGTACATTGGGATATACGTGCAATAACTGCTTCAAAACCCTGATGGTCTAAAACATCTGTTTCCTCAATAGTTGGCGTTTCAACATTGAAAGTTGGAGCCAACAGAAAATCACAGTCAGAGAAAACGCGCTGGATGAAGTCTTCGACAACCTTTGGACGAAGTTGAAGGGCCGAGAGATAATCTACCCCACTATATTGAAATCCAGGTTCACACCGAGCACGCATTTGAGCACCGTAATCATCGCGGCAGGTTCTAAGCCAGTGTGCATGAAGCGTTGCCGCCTCTGGCCCCATAGTGAGAGCAGAAAGGGCATTTATCGCTTTTACATCATCTAAATTACCCGCATCGGTCTCGACAATAATTGCGCCTGCAGATTTGAAGGCTGCCAAAGCCTCATCGCGCGCAGTTAAGGCTGCCGCGTCAGCATCTTTTTCAAAATATCCGCGAGCCACCCCAATGCGAATGCCATTACAGCTGGGCGATTGTGCTGCTCCAACATAATCATCTACAGGAACGGTTGCGGAGGTTGGGTCCTCTGGATCATACCCTGCAATCGATGCAAGCATGAGCGCGTTGTCCAGTACGGTCCTAGTTAGTGGCCCAACGTTGTCTAATGAAAAGGATAGGCCCATAACGCCAAATCTGCTGACCCGGGTCTGAGTGGGCTTCATCCCCACAATACCACACAAGCCTGCAGGCAGCCTGATCGAACCACCAGTATCAGAACCAAGGGCCCCAAAAGTCATACGCGCAGCGGTGGCCGAGCCAGAACCAGATGAAGAACCCCCAGTAATTCTCGAAGGATCCCAAGGGTTACGGCAGGCACCAAAATGCTCATTATGACCAGTCGGACCAAATGCAAACTCGGCCATATTGAGACCACCAAGATAAACAGCACCATCGGTCTTAAGTCGAGCTAAAGCAGTTGAAGTTACTGTTGGTCTAAAATCCTTTCGAATTTTACTCCCACACGTAGTAAGGCCACCTGCACGGTAATACATATCTTTATGTGCTAATGGCACACCAGCAAGCGGACCAAGGTTTTTGCCGGCAGCACGAGCTTGATCGATCTCAGCAGCCTCTGACCGAGCAGTATCTGCTTCTACACGTATGAAAGCATTCAGCTTAGGGTCCACTGCATCGATCCTGTTTAGTGTCGACTCAACAAGGTCTAATGAAGTTACCTCGCCCTTCACTACCGCTTTTGTGGCCTCAAAAAGTGTAAGATCAGTCAGGCTCATTTATGCGCCTCCACATTTTTGGCCATGATCTTGTCAACAAGCGCAGGCTCGGTATCAAAGAGAGAACCCTCAGCAAATTTAAATATCGCCTTCCGGCCGGCGCTCTGAATGTTATCAGCACGCTTGGCCGCTTCACTCGAATAAACATAACCGGGGAATGGTTCTTCTGAAGATTGGCTCATGTTCAACTTCCCTTGCTGTTAACCTTCGTATGCCCCGATGAAGGATTTGTCATGTGGCAGGCAACTTTCTGCGAAACTTGCTCACTCAGTGGCTGAAGCTCTGGCTCCATCTCGCTACAAACTCTCTCGGCAAATAGGCAATTCAGCTTAAGCTTATGCAACCTATGCAGCTAGTCGTTCAAATTTTTTCACCTCAAATCAATGGGCGTTCATAAGGGTTTATCCTCGCACAACATCAACCAACAAAAAAAGCCCACAAGCTGGCTTTAAGGCCAAACAAGTGGGCTGAGCTGAGTTCAGGGAGGAAAATGAACCTGTTGGTTATTTGCATCATCACCTATGGCAAGAAGATGACTAAAAGATGAAATTTTTTTATCTTCCCATGCATAGCGTTTGAAGTTTTTTAATCAGTACGACCAAATATTCTTGGTTCACTGCATGCTTTCCAAAGGCACGACGTCGACAAAATGAAGAGAGAAATGGCAACATTACCAGACTTCTCAAAGTGGAATTACTGACAATGACCTCTTCATCTATTGAAAAACAAACCGACATTCTCAATTGGCTCGAAGAACAACGCCCAGCAATGACCGAGTTACTGGAGAAAGTAGTCAATATTGATTCTGGCTCCTACAACAAAAAAGGTGTCGACGCTGTTGGGCGGGCATTCGAAGAGTGGTTTGAAGCAGAAGGTATTCCAACAGATCGCGTTCCTCACGGAGAGTTCGGCGATTGTATTCGTGCTCATGTCACCGGCGGCGAGGGAAACCAACCCGTACTTTTGATGGGACATCGAGATACGGTTTTCCCAGACGGCGAAGCAGAACGGCGCCCCTTCAGCATTGTAGGCGATATCGCCTACGGTCCTGGCGTAGCTGACATGAAAGCAGGACTGGTTATGAACGCCTTCGTGCTAGCGGCATTCAAACGATTTGGAGGTTGTCCCTATCCTTTAATAGGGCTCTACACCTCAGATGAGGAGATCGCCTCCCCATCCTCTCGGCCCGTTATTGAAAACGAGGCTCGCAACGCCCGCGTGGTCTTCAATGCAGAGCCCGGACGCGAGAGCGGAAACGCTGTCATTGGCCGCAAAGGTGCTAGCTTCTTCAAGTTTAGAATTACCGGTAAATCAGCACACTCTGGAGGTCAGCATGAGAAGGGTATCAGTGCTATTGGAGAACTTGCAGCCAAGATCACTGAACTCCACAAATTGACTGACTATGAGGTCGGAACAACCCTGAATGTAGGACTTGTTAGTGGCGGAAATGCAGTCAACATGGTCGCTCCACTCGCAGAAGCTCAGGTAGACGTACGCTTCAAAACTATGGAAGCGCGCGACACCGTTTGGAAACAAATCTCCAAAATACTTGAGACAGCATATGTATCTGGAACAGTAACTGAGATAACTGAGAGCCGAGGTTTTCTTCCCCTGACACAATCACACGAAAGTAAGCAAATTTTCGATGTCTATACAGCTGCCGGGGCTGATATGGGCCTGACCATTGGTGGGGAGTTTACAGGCGGATCGGCAGACTCAGGTTTCACAGCACAAGTTGGTGCTCCAACTGTCTGCGGTACTGGACCGGTTGGTGGAAGGGCCCATACGCCGGAGGAGTTCATGCGTTTAGACACTATGGTCCCGCGCGCCAAGACCTTGGCATTGGCAATCATGCGACTTGGCTCTTGATAGACGGGAGAGCTGCAGCAAAAGTTTAAAGGTGTTCTGATTGCAAAGGTTATTTGTAATGCTCACGCCGACTACCAAAAGTTGCTACCCTTTTGCGCCAACTACGATATGACCCCTTGCGAAGGCTTTTGCGCATAAGAGTCACAACTTCTCGTTCTTTCAAGCCATATTGATGCTCAATATCAGAAAATGCGACGTGATCTGATAATGCCATCTGAATTATTTCTGAAATCTGAGATTCAGAAAGTTCTTGCTTCTGTTTCAATTATCAAACCTTCGCATATATCACAGCATTTTCCGGAAACAGTCCGCCACATTCCTTTGATTAGTTGAGTGGATAGTTTTCGTAATAAAAAATCTGATTTAGGCTTAGAGAATAAAACATCTGTGCAAGTCTAATGAAGCCTGCGAGAACATGGCGCAGATTTAATGTTTCGAATGGCTGTCATGCATTTTCTTTTTGCCGCCCCGTAAGCTCATCACTTTAAGGCTAATAATAACCTCACCAGCCTTTTCAAAGGTAAGGGTAGCTTTGACAATGTCATCTGCTACGAAAGACTTCTTTAAGCCCATAAACATGATGTGATAGCCGCCCGGTTTGAGAGTTACTTCTCCCCCAGCGGGTATAATGAGTCCCTCAGTCATATGGCGCATGGACATTACATTATTGTTATTAGACATTTCATGTACTTCAGCTTTAGAAGCGCATCCGCAGGAAGCAGAAATTAATCGTTCGTCTTCTTCGCCAGTATTCTTGATGTTCATATACCCAGCGCCTGTCATAGCACCTGAAGGTGTTGCACGGCTGTAGGGATTAATAATACTCACGCTTCCTGCTTTGTATTCGGTTGCGACAGCAAGTGTTGGTAGACACACAATGCTCGCCGCCATGCAAAAAAGTACAGCCCATTGGCGCATCAATTAGAACCTTTCAATCTACGTTCTGTGACTAGAAATAAAGTTGATTGTGTGATTAGCAATCTTAGCTAGTACTGTCATCTGACTGCTAGACCGTTCAATCCGGGTTTGGTAGCCGAATAAAATCATGGACAGGCGAAATCTGGATGACTTGACTTAGCGATGCAGCTAACAACAATACTGTGGGCGTGCGCGCTGAGTAATGAAATAAGACCCACTACTGACTTGGTGTTGTTATTCAGCAATGGAGAGACCTTTATGTGTTGGGGCAGTGGAAGTGATTTAAACTTCCTCTCTTTCTTTACAGGACTGGACTGGACATATCTTGCATTGGTTTTTGCAATTTATCTTGTCTGCGCTGTGCATTCAGTATGGTTCGCATCAAAGGCGAGTGCCAAACAAAAACCTTCAGGCTCACCACTCACAGAAACCTCAACGCAAACTCACTCTTAGCTTTGACTTTTCCTAATGATTTCCGGTCAATTGCTGCCCCGCTAAAGACTGAAGGACATATCAACTGGCAAACTCACTCGAGTGCTGAAATCGGCGGACGGGATACCTTTCACCATTTGGCACCTGTCCCCTAGGGTTCAGGAGCAACCGGTCTTTGCCGCGCGCCACATAGGTCTCGAAATTCGGCCAGACGTCCAGATCACACTTCACATCTGGCGGACAGAACCGCATGGTGAAGCCAACGCGCATGCGATCTGAGGCGTTCGGCAAGGAACCGTGCAGCAACCCGTCATCGTGTAGAGACATCTCGCCAGCCTTCAAATCCATGCTCACCACCCGCTCGTAGTTAATTAGAGGCTCCGGAACCTCCTGATCCAACACAAGATTCTCGGCATCGTTGGTCTCGTGACGGAAATCCCCCTCGTGGTGGCTACCCGAAACGAGACGCATAGCACCATTCTCCGCGTCGGTGTCGTATACGGCGAGCCAAACGGTTACGGTACGGTGTGGATCGAGAGGCCAATATTGAGCGTCCTGATGCCATGGCACGACCGAGCCATCACCTGGATGCTTGACGAAGAGCTGACAACCCCACTGCATGATATCCGGCCCAATCACATCCTCTACATAGTCAAGGATCGCTGGTGTGCGACAAACGTCTAATACGCGGGCGCTTGCCTTGTGCCAGTTATTGACCTTGTTGATGTCAAGACCGTTCGGCATGCGCGCCGCCATGTCTCTATAAAGCGCCTGCAATTCAGCCACACCATCCTGAGATAATACGGGCAGATTCTTTACATACCCATCTCGCGCAAACTGGGCCTTCTCCGCCTTAGTTAAGCGGCGGACACCCGCGCTCTGGGCGAGGCCTGGGAGCGTATTGGCCTGGATGTTCATGTCTCTCATTCGGCATATTCCGTTTCAGCCGCTTGTGACTAGGTTATCGCCGATAAATCCACCGCTCAACCCAAAATGCATGCATAAGCAAGTTTGTCATCATAGCCCTTTGGTACGACAAAACTGGCTATCAGCAAGGAGCATTTAAAACATTTTCGGGTATTGATGTTTGCATTTGGATCAACTGTTATATCTACATACATATTCTGGCTGCAGAAATTTGACATTTTTGGGGTACCGAAAAGTTGTGATGAGCCCAGTACGCTTTGAACATTAGAGTTTAATGGAACAGTTTTAGACAATGAGCCCAACCCAAATTACTCTATTAATATTTCTATCATTGTTATGGGGTGGTTCATTTCTATTTGCCGGGATAGCAGTGACAGAGCTACATCCTCTCTACGTGGTGTTAGTTAGAGTTAGTCTCGCAGCTATTACGCTACTGCCGTTCATGCTTATGCGGCATAAATTGCCTAGTAACTTCGGCGAATGGTTTCCTTTTATTGGTATGGGGCTTCTTAATAACGCTATCCCCTTCACGTTTATCTTTTTTGCTCAGACTTATATTTCTGTCGGTCTAGCTTCTATTATTAATTCTTTTACCCCAATTGCTTCATTTGTAATTTTAGCATTTCTTGCTTCGGAGCCTTTAAGCAAAAATAAGATCGTCGGGTCTTTTCTAGGTATTTTTGGGGTAATCATTCTTGTTGGCCAAAAACCATTTGCTGATATGAGCAATAGTGCTGGGATTTTAATGGGTATAGTAGCCACGGTTAGTTACGGTTTTGCGGCCCTATGGGGCAAAAAATATTTGGCAACCACACCGCCTCTTAAGTCTGCAACATGCCAACTGATCTCCTCTTCTGTGATTTTAATTTTGGTCATATTGACTCTTCAGCCTAAATTTCCCAGCGAGCAAATAGGGATTGCCCCAGTTGTTTCATTAATCATGCTAGCTGTTTTTTCTACTGCCTTAGCTTATGTGGTATTTTTTAGAATTCTAACTATTTCAGGCGCAGGAAATGTCATGCTGGTAACGCTACTGATACCATTTTCTGGAAGTGTTTTAGGCTGGCTAGTCTTAGACGAACGACTTCAAACCAACCACATCATTGGGGCTTTAATTATAGGTCTTTCTCTCATTACCATCGATGGCAGGCTATCAGGACGGCTAAAGAGAATGTTTAAATTTTGAGAATATCTTTAATTATTTCTTGGTAAAAATTCCTAACGCGGTGTGATTAGGAGGCAACGTCTGAAAGCTTGAAACTTGCAATATCTGTACTTAATCATCGCTGTGATTTTTGAAGTTTCTGGCACAATGTTACTGCCAGTTTGTCAGAACTTTTCGCGTCTAATACCAACCGTTGCCTTGATAGTTTCGTACTCAGCAGCCTTCTATTTTTTAACTCTTTCACTAAGCACTTTACCCATCGCAGTAGTGTATGCGACATGGTCTGGCCTAGGAATTTTGTTAATTACAGTTTTTGGATATTTTGTTTTTCACCAGACTTTAGAATGGCGAGCTATTCTAGGTTTGTTATTAATTGTTAGTGGTATAATCCTGGTAAATACCTATGCACCCCACAGGTAAGTTTTTTTCCAATGTTAGATAGAAAAATCAGTCACAACTTTTACCGTTCCCCCTTTGGCTCCTCATGCCCTTTAGGCCTCCAATCTCAAGTGAGTATTCGGCTGAACCTGCTCGGATAGTATATTTCACAAATATAAAACCGACTTGCGGTAAAAAGATGACAGGATGAAGGATCTGCTAATGACAGAATTTCCCTCCGACAAGGACAGGCAGGTCGAACTGGGCAACTGGCGCACCCCACCGTTCAACCGCTGGTCCTTCAGCCATGTCAGCGAACTTATCCCGTCCGCCCCCATCCGCATGAAAAAGGGTGAGACGGCCGAATTAGGCGAAGGCAGTGTTGACCTGTCGGCCTTCGCGTTGGACGAAAACGGAAGCACCATGGGCCTCGAAGAATGGCTAGAGGCGACATACACCGACGCCATGGTTATTTTAAAGGGCGACGACGTGGTCTTTGAGCGCTACTTCGGGGAGATGGATCAGCGGCAGCAGCACATTCTGATGTCGGTATCGAAATCCGTGCTGGGCGCAGTCATTGGCTGTCTGGTCGAACAGGAAGTTGTCGATTTAGACGCTCGCGTGACCGACGTGATCCCTGAAATCACTGGCACCGCCTATGATGGCGCGACCTTGCGCAACCTCCTGGACATGCGGGTGGGGGTGCTTTTCGATGAGAATTACCACGCCACTGGTGGGGCAATCATCGAATATCGTAAGGCGCAGCTTTGGGACCCTCTTGAGATCGGTGAGGCTCCAATGGACCTACGTGGATTCTTCCAACTATTGACTGAAACCGATGGCTCGCACGAGGATCGATTCCATTACGTCTCGCCCAATACCGACCTCTTGGGCTGGGTGGTAGAGCGACTGTCAGGCCGGCGTTATGCCGATCTGGTCAGCGATCTAATCTGGAAACCGATGGGTGCCGAGGAAGACGCCTACATTACCGTGGACCGTCTGGGCGCGCCGCGCTGTGCAGGCGGGTTCTGTGCTACCACGCGCGACCTTGCCCGGTTCGGTCGGCTTCTCGTCAATGGCGGAGGAGTGGGCAACACTCAGGTTCTGCCCAAAGCTTGGGTACGCGACATAATGGAAGGGGGCGACGTGGCGGCCTGGGATCGAGGCGATTTTCTTCATCTTTTCCCCGATGGGGGGATACATTACCGTTCCAAGTGGTACGTAGAACGCGGCTTACATCCGATGGTCTTTGGGCTAGGCGTATTTGGACAAAACGTGTTCGTTGAACCTGACAGTGGGCTGGTGATCGCTAAGTTTTCCTCTCAGCCGTTGCCGCTCGATCCAGGCTTCACAGCTCTCACACACCAAGGCATCGACTTGATCCGTGAAATAGCTCGCTAGCCCAGCCGCACAGGAAAAACCGGAACCCCCAACCTCCCAATCAGCCGTAAGTAGAAATGTATTGTGAAACCTTAGACCTTGGAACTCAAAAAATGAGTGAACATAGAAACAGCTTAGAGGACAGACTTGACACCTGGTAACAGACATCCATCCCCGCGCCTTACACTATTGTTGGAGGCACCCCCTGCCCGTTTGCTTTTGCGGCTTGCAACCCCAAATGTGATCACCGCGCTTACGATGTCCAGTGTGACGTTTGCTGACGCCTGGTTCATCGGCCAGCTAGGTATTGAAGCACTTGCAGCTCTGGCTCTTGTGTTTCCTTTTCAAGCACTCATGCAAATGATGGCCGCTGGTGCGGTTGGAGGTGGGATAGCATCTGCGACTGCCCGTGCCTTGGGTGCAGGGAACGTTGATAAAGCAGCGGAGTTAGCATGGCACG